>Ga0182027_10013331_pt1 | contig 11471 bp, 11 predicted proteins | sample 712E1DmetaG_FD_121300 | JGI IMG/M metagenome (GOLD analysis project Ga0182027, IMG submission 121300) | Permafrost microbial communities from Stordalen Mire, Sweden - 712E1D metaG (Illumina Assembly) | ecosystem: Environmental > Terrestrial > Soil > Wetlands > Permafrost | place: Sweden...
CTCCTTAAGTGGTGACCGATATCAGAAGAGCGTGAATGGATATTTCGACAAATATGTAGGCGTCTTGTAAAGATTCTTTTAATATGCCTTGCTCACTTTCAAAAAATCAAATTACCTATCAGCCGCCACCTCCTGGCCAGGCTAGTATGCAGGTCGTTATAGGTCCTATTGGCACGATTACGATTAATGGGAATCTTACCCTTGGCTGGCCAATGATCAATTATGATGCACAGCATTCAGGCCGCTGCCTTTATATTGGCCCCCAAGATACCACACTATCATGGAGCTATCCAATTGGAAGCGTGGTGAATTCGTCACCAGCGGTAGATAAGAATGGTGCAATTTATGTAGGGGCACAAGATCAGAAATTGTATGCATTTAATCCTGACGGCTCGCTAAAGTGGACTTTTAGCACCGGCGGAGAGGTCTATTCTTCACCTGCAATTGGTAATGATGGGACAGTGTATATTGGGTCATTAGATCATAATATTTACGCTGTCAATCCAAATGGTTCGTTGAAATGGACCTATTCGACAGGCGGAGCAGTCTATTCATCACCAACCATCAGTTCCGACGGCACGATTTATATCGGATCATATGATGCGAAGCTATATGCGATAAATCCCGACGGGACTTTAAAAGGTTCGTTTGCGGCGAGGGGAAGAATTGTCTGTTCGCCATGCATAGCATCTAATGGAATAATCTATGTTGCCAGCTGTGAAGAAAGCAGACTATATGCAGTAAACCCGGATTTTTCCCTCTTATGGCAAACCGAAGGCCTTACTAATGTTATTGTGTCCTCGCCAAGCCTAAGCCCCGGTGAAAAGGCAGTATATTTTGGCGCTCAGGATGGGTTCTTCTATGCGAGAAATACTTCCGACGGGAGTCTTAAATGGAAGCAATATGCGTATGGAGGGTTTAATGGAACAGCCGCTATAGGAACGGATGGTATCGTCTACATAGGCAGCGAATACGGGAACCTTTGGGCGCTTAATCCAGAAGATGGCACGAAAAAGTGGGACTACTACATGACTCTCCCCGTCGACGCTTCACCGGCAATCGGTGCTGATGGCACTATTTATTTCGCAAGCGCATATGGCGGGTTGTTTGCAATGAATCCTGATGGAACTTTGAAATGGAGCCTTACAAATCCTGATGCATACGGAAATATTTACTCGTCTCCAGCAATTGGCGGCGATGGCAAACTGTATGTCGGTTGTAATGGTGGCAAGCTATTGGCTTTTGGTAAGAATTAGTAACTTTAACTGTATTAGGAAAAATATGGGCGGCATTCACCATGCCGTCCATATTCGAATCACAAATAGGCATAGGGTCAGAAAATGGCCGATAAATCGAATTTAGTTCTTCATAATGCCTACTCAAGATTTTTATACGCCTTCACCTTGATGTTTCTTCCAATTGATGCTGTAAAGAAGTTATGGCAGAAGATTCCTGTTGAAATAAACGGCGAACCATGTTCGGGGAAAAAATTGTTTTCCTATTTTTGGGCAGGGAAAGGCTCTATTTCGTTGGAATATATTTCCCTGATCTGGTTGGAGCTTGAAAATGCGTTTTTATCATGTGGTAGATATATTCGTGAAGATTTTATTGACTTTCTTAAAAAGGGGGATGTAATTGAAGCCGGGATGATTTTTAGGTTTTTTGAGCCAGTTTTATTGAAAATATTTAAAGCCGCTGATATTAAATTTGCAATTTTAAAGTTTATTGGAACCCTCCATGAAATGTGCAATCCGCAAGCCAGATGGGTTACTGAAGATCTACGAAAAACAGCTAATGGGATGATAAGGTGTTATCACATTCTTGCAATGGATAAGAAGTATTTGGATAATCTCCCTAATGCAGATGGGGACTTAGCATTTGTCCCGCTTTCTCAATATATTCCGCTACGATTTGGGGCCACACCTTTTAACAAAAGCATAATTATTGCAGAGCGTCAATCAGTATTTATACGAATTGATTCAAAACTTAATCCGGCGATTAAAAATGATATTTTTTATATAGGGGACTTAAAGTATGGAATTGTTTCGTCTTTATATGATTTTTTAAAAAAGCAGGGGCTTTTCTTAAAAAAGATATCCCCGCCGAATTGTGATGTTGTGGTAATTGAAAAGGATTTTTATTGCCCTATTCGAAAACGAACTATTCTTTATAGTGGATGTGCGTATGGTTCTTCCGTTTGGATTATGCAATTGGAATACAATCCGAAAGAAAATAAAGTATTGGACCCTCTACTACCGTTAAGAAAAGAGCTGTTAGCAGACAATCAGACTACTTATCAATTTCTCCAGCCAAAACATGAATCGCTATTGGATTCGTTTTCCAAGACAATTCAGTTCAGATTTAAAATAGACGATCAAGCAATTTATGGTAATGACCGCTTCATTACCAGCGGTATTCAAGGCAAAATCCTAAAGAAAATGTTGGTCGAATACAAGGAAAATAACCGAACAGAATTTGAACGCCGCGAATTTATTAAGGATAAGGAATTTATCTGTGATCCGGAAAGTACCGGTTTCAATTGTAGGATGAACCGCATAATAAAATGCGTTGATAAAACATGCCCTGAAATGAAAATTGAAAAGACTTCAAGGGGGAGATTTAAACTCACCTCTTCCACTCCGATAACGATTACCTACTTTTAGCTTCCGTTTTAAAACGCTTGTTACCTTTTTGTTCCTTTTTTTGTATGTTCCTTATTAATATTTTAGATTTTTCTACCAGATATTGAAATCGAAATTGGTTTACATTTTAACAGGAGGGTTAAAATGCGTCTTAAGATCTCAAAAATATTTATGATTTTAGGTTTACTTACAATTCCACTTTTTGCCGCCGGGATTACGGACATGGCTGCGTTGAATATGTGCGGGAAATCAATGCAATGGCTTGGCACCTTCGTTACAGCACCGAGTAACGCAAAAAACGGCGACGCCTACCACAATACGACGGACAATAAGTCGTATGTGATGGACAACAATAAATGGTCCGTTCTCGCGGAAGTGTCGGTCGGGCCACAAGGACCTCAAGGCCCCAAAGGAAATCAGGGAACGCAGGGTTTAACTGGAGCAACCGGTCTACAGGGCCCCATAGGCCTGACCGGTGCACCAGGCCCCGCTGGAGCAACCGGAGCGATGGGTTCAATTGGCCCTACAGGCCTACCAGGGCCGCAAGGCGTCCAAGGGCCAAAGGGAGATAAAGGGGACCAGGGAATTCAGGGATTAACGGGGGCGACCGGACCTCAAGGAGCCCAAGGAGATAAGGGAGACAAGGGCGATATCGGCCTGCAGGGAATACAAGGCTTAGCAGGAGCAACAGGGCCGCAAGGTCCGACAGGTGATATCGGCCCACAAGGGTCCCAAGGCATAGCCGGCCCAACAGGGCCGCAAGGACTTAAAGGCGATCCGGGCTCCGGAACTGCCGGAAACAATCCGGGCGATATGCAATATTGGGACGGCACTCAATGGGTGGTGATACCCGTGGGAACTCCCGGACAGATCTTGACACTATCGGCTTCACATGTTCCAATTTGGTGGACATATGCCGGCAGCATTCCCATTAAAGATGCTGATGGAAATATCTACCACGCAGTTACAATAGGCACGCAAACATGGATGGTGGAGAACCTTAAAACCACGAAATATAACGATGGAACACCGATACCCCTGGTAACGGATAACATTGCATGGGGCAGGCTCACTACACCAGGCTATTGCTGGTATAATAACGATTCCGCTACCTATAGCAATCCCTATGGAGCATTATACAATTGGTATGCTGTAACCACAGGCAAGCTGGCCCCCCCAGGCTGGCATGTGCCAACGGTTGCCGAATGGGATACGCTTATAACGTTTCTTGGCGGTGTGATGGTGGCAGGAAGCGCCCTGAAATCTACAGGCACGACATATTGGCACCCTCCTAATAGCGGCGCTACAAATTCAAGTGGCTTTTCGGCGCTTCCGGGTGGTCGTCTTACTGGTACATTCTCTAGCATTGGCACCTACGGTGATTGGTGGGCGTTTCCGGGGAGCCGTGGTTTGATAATTGAAATGAACAACAATGACCAGTTTCTAAACCTTAACGATTACCCCGGCAATGGGGGGGGGAATGGTTGTAGTGTCCGGTGCGTGAGGGATAATTGACTTGACTTTTATTAGTATCTTGATTTCAATATGTCAACAATATTAATTATTATGCAAATTAATGTAAAACATAAACATGAAATCAAAAGCTCTGTCTTGGAGGGAAAATGAAAATCCTGTCAATTGATGGTGGAGGTATTAGAGGGATAATCCCGGCTATGATCTTGGCAAAAATAGAGCAGAAAACTGGAAATCCGATATGCCAGAACTTCGATCTAATTGCGGGAACTTCAACAGGAGGCATAATTGCTATAGGGGTAACCGTACCTCATGATGATGGGAAATCTTTGGTTTATTCGGCTCAAGAAATGGTGGATTTGTATGTAAAAGAAGGTACACATATTTTTAGCAGATCCATCTGGCATACTATCAAATCCTTGGATGAGTTGACCGGTCCAAAGTACCAAGCAGAAGGAATTGAACACGTCCTAAAGCAATATTTTGGCAACGGCATAATCGGTGATGCAAAGACAAAAATAATGATTCCCGCCTATGATATTGAAGAACGATCAAATTTTTTTTTCAAAAATACCGACCCGAATTCGAATAGCTTTTTAGCTTGGCAGGCAGCAAGAGCAACATCGGCGGCACCTACTTATTTTCCTCCATTTTCGCTTCCACGAAAAGGTTCGCCATCACCATATGGTTTTGTAGATGGGGGGGTTTTTGCGAATAATCCAGCGATGTGCGCTTTGGTAGAGGCAATAAAAATAGAGCCTGAAAGTAGCATTTCAGATCATACGGTTATTTCAATCGGGACTGGGAATTCTACTCGGCCCATTAATGTTCAGACTGCGACCGGATGGGGTCTAGCACAATGGATTCACCCACTTATTGACGTGATGTTTGATGGCATAAGTGATGTTGCTGATATTGAGTTAAGCTGGTTGCTTCCGGAAACTAAATATATCCGAATCCAGCTTACGATATCTCCCTCCGATCAAGCAATGGACGACACAAGTGTTACTCAGAATCTTGTGGATGTAGCTAATAAATATTTGGATAGTCCAGAGGGAATAAAAACCCTAGAAGATGTTGTCAAAAATTTGTAAGTCCGTTCGTTTATTATTTCTCACTCTACCTATTGCTTCGACGCTGGTTTTTTTGCATGATTTTCCAGGGTCCTAAAGCTACAAATTGACTATAGGAAATAAACAGCGTTAAATGAAATTATTTCAGAAGTTTTACGACGAAGCAAAATTAAAGCTTAGTGATAATTTACTTATAGAGTTTTAAACAAAATTTACCATATTATAAAAGGGAGAATGACCATGAATATTAAAAAAATATTGGCACCATCTCTCGGCCTTGGTCGCACTGTCAAAATGGGACGAAGCCGTCCAAAAGCGCGCGGGCCCCGGCTACGGCTTGGCAGGTATCTTCAGGTATCTTTGCCGACTCCACCACCATCAGTCGATTATAGTTCGAAAGGCGAACCGGCGCTTTCAAACATTTACCTCAATGACAAGTTGGGTGACTGTGTTATTGCCGGTGGATATCACATTGTCGCAACCGAAACGGGAAATTCCGGCCCGCTTTTCACTGCGACTGATCAGCAGATTATCGCTGATTACAGTGCCATCGGGGGATACGTTCCTGGTGATGAGTCCACCGATCAAGGTTGCGACGAACCCACAGCATTGAACTACTGGGTTGAACATGGCTTTGCCGATGGCACCAGGCCCCTTGGATGGCTCGCAGTTGACGCAGCTAATCGCACTGAGCTGCAAATGGGACTTTACTTATTCGAGAATCTGTATTTTGGCGTTGAGCTTCCAGATCCCTGGGTTAATCCAATGCCGTCAGGAAATGGCTTCCGGTGGGATGTCGCTGGTGACCCCGATCCCAACAATGGGCATTGCATTATCGGAGTCGGATATAACGACGATGGGATCCAAGTAGACACTTGGGGTCTCATTGGCACGGTAACATGGGCTGCACTCGCGAAATACTTTACGCCACCCGTATATGGATCTGCCTATGTACTTTTAACCCCTGACCAGATCTCCACGGGCCAGTCCAAGGCTCCCAACGGGGTATCTTGGGATGCCTTGATAGCTGACTTCGACGCAATGGGTGGCAACGTGCCAGCGGGTGGACAATCTTTTAATCTTCAGACAATAACCGGTGTGCAACAGGCGCTCAATTATCTTGGGGCGAATCCGCCTCTTGTCGTGGATGGAAAGGACGGCCTAAAAACACGTGCAGCCATTGAGGCGTTCCAAAAAGCACATGGTCTTGCCGTGGATGGTATTGTCGGACGCTTCACAAGAGCTGCTCTCCAACTCGCGCTAAAAGCTGCGAAATGAAGATTGTTGCACAATGGCTTCGTGCACGGCTACCTGGGCTTGTGCGAGTCAAACGTTGTGTGAGGACCATCCTTGCACAACGGTTTGCAACGTTGCCCTGCGGGATCCCCATTGCTGCCGCAATGATTCATGTTATTTCAGGCAGTATGGAACTCTGTTTCATGTGGAGCCGTTGCATTCTATCTCGGACTGTCTTCTTCGACCATTTTAAATCTGTTTGCCGAGTTATCAATAAGAAGGATTGCTCAATGGGCATGAGGCAAATTCCTCAATCCCTTTTTCACATCAATTTTAAGGAGTAGGTATATGTCAAGCAAAAGTTGTTGTTCATTTATTGTTGCGTTCATCCTCTCACTAATGACGGCAGGATTCATTCGCGTTGCCGCCGCCGAGAGTTCCGATTCGCTAAGGGCCTTTTATGATGCCATTGCGCTAAAGCAGTATGTGCAGGCCGATACGTTCCTGACCGCTGATAAAACCAAGAAGGCCATCATATCGGGATATTTCAGAAAATACCTTCCCGATTCACTTCAGGTTAGAGATTCCATTGCCGAAACTATACTCGCGTACATCAAGAAAACCAATCCGTTTCTAAGCCCCATGATTAGGACAGATACGTCAAAACTCAGGACCGATCTGGAAAGTGCCCCGCTGATGGCTTCATCACCAGCACAACAAGTGTTAGGCTCACTCGCCGGCCTGGATGTCACCAACATTGCCCAAGGTGTCACGGAATTCATGGTACAACGTGCCAAAGATGAACTTGACATAGCGTTTTTCGATCGCCTGAAAGACTATTTCGGCGGCCATAAGGAAGTGGCACTTCTTTTCCCCCAGACAAGCAACATCCTTTTAAGTTTGGAAGCCTATCGCTATACCGAAGTGCTACCAGTTCTTAGGGCGGCATTCCTCAGTGACCTCAAAACGTGGCCGCAGAACCTTGACAGCGCGGTAGCGGTTGACACGACGATCATGAAAAGCAGCCCTGAATTACGACTTTTGACGCAAACCATCAGAATAGTGTATCGTCTTCAAGCCGGTCAGATCTCTCCAGCGGAAATGCTGAAAGAATTCTCAGGATTTGAAACGTGGAGCAACAGCAATCTGACCCCTGAATTCAAGAACATGGGTAACTCATTCAAGTTAGCAAACATTTTTTCGCAAAGCCTTATGGATACGGAATCCGGCTTCTGGATAACGCAAACTCAACTAAAAGGGATTGTCGATGACTCAATCGCCTTTCGATTGTACCTCGGGCTCGTGTACCAAGAGGTAAAAAACTATGGCATCGCGTTCATTCGTAAAATGACGCCACCGGCAAAAGACACTGTACTCTTCTCTACACTCATGTCAACTAACGCCGCAACCGTTCTTAAAATTCAAAGCATGATTCAAGAACTAATTGGCAATTCAAGTCGATTCGCATCCCTCTATCGCGAGATCAAGGCAGAAAGAGATTCGGGTAAGGCTCTGTCCGAAAACGATTATCTTAAATATGTTAACGCTGGAATCGACATCGCTCAACAGTACTTGGATATAGCCGCGAAAATGGGCTCCGGATTCTACTACGAAGACTGGATCCAACTTGCCCGGCAAGGTGTCAATGTGTGTACTTTGATTTACGATAAGGAATATGGTCAGGCAATCATTAGCGGAACCAATATTCTTTCCAGTGAGCTCAAGACAATTGAAAATACAACATCAGATCGCAAGCTAAAAAAGGCTGCGCAGCAATTGTGCGAAACGATGTCGACAATCACTAAGTACAGCCTATTCATGGTCAATGTCGTCGAAGCAAAGTCAGCCGATGACGTGAAAAACGCCATCGACGCTGCCGCACTTCCGGTCGGGAGCTCGGCAATCAAGAAGAATTCCTCCTTTGATTTTTGCCTTCAAGGGTATCTTGGAGCGTACTATGGTGGCCGTGGAGTCAAGAACTCGGAATTAGACAATAACTCCTGGAATGACCATTTCGGTGTCACCGCACCTATAGGAGTGTCTTTGAGCACAGAGTTATGGGATTGGGGAGCGTCTCTGAGCATCTTTGTTTCACTATTTGATATAGGTGCAATCGTGGACTATGACCTCAAGACCCAGATTTCCCCTCTTGATTCTTCGGTCACCATTCAAAAAGATTACAAAGTGGAACTCGGGAACGTATTTACACCAGGGCTCTATCTTGTCCTTGGTTTTCCGTTGAACCTACCGCTATCGCTTGGAGTAGGAGGTCAATATGGGCCGGGCTTGGGGACAATCACCTCAAATGGGAAAGCAATTATCAACAATCCTACATTGAGGTGGAATGTCTTTCTTGCAGTTGACATACCATTCTTTGAATTCGTCAATTATCCGAGAAATTAGCCTCAACAATGGCGAATAATTCTGAAAGCGCGGGCATCGCCCGCGCAATCAATCTGATGGATAGAGTCGGGCCAATAATTGACCGTATTTCTGCAAATCATGTAATCTGCAAACCCAATCCCCAACAAAAAGGAGTCAGTCATGTCGAATCCTAACTATTACGATCTTAGCGGTAAGTCAACGCGTATCACATGGTATCCGCAAGGAAAAGGCGGACCAATCGTTGCAGGAGGTCCGTCCGCAAGCACACCGGTGCTTTTTTACAGCAACGGTTCACAGGATGTATGCGCATATGGTAATGACTTGAAGGTTTCCAAATCACCCGCAGGTACGTTCGTGACCGCAGTTGTGAAGAAAGGAAACATTTTGCCGGGAGCGTTTGGGGATACCTGCTTCACGGCACTAATTCCTGACGCGGACGTCGAAAGTAATCACAGTGTTCCAATCCATTCTGTTGGCGTCGTTTCGGTTCATCGCGGAGCTGCTTTGTCGGTACCCGGTCAACTTGAAACTTATACAACCATTCAGCTTACCGGCACAGCAGCAATATTAATCCGGCCGGACTGATGCTTGTTGACTCAATTAATGTTTATATTGCAACTCCATAAGAAAGAAGGTTTGTTGAAGCAAGTAAACGCCTGGAGAAAAAAATGGCAATCGCTGTTGACATAAATCAAGTGCTCGCTATCGCCCCAAACATAAGGTCGAATTATCAGACGGCTTTTCAGAACGGGCAAGACTTTCTGGATACCTACGGGATTTCGGATACCGCCTTGCGAGTATCTCATTTCATGGCCCAGATTCTTGAGGAATCCGGAGGATTAGCCATTTTTTACGAGAACCTGAATTACAGCCCGGCCCGATTGCCTTTAGTTTGGCCTTCACGGTTTCAGCCGGGAAGGATCCTTGGCTCCCTCGGATTATGCGCACAACCCGGAGAAACTGGGTAATGTGGTGTATGGTGGCCGATTGGGAAACAGCGGCCCCGATGACGGCTATACATACCGTGGCCGAGGTCTATTACAGTTAACGGGCAAAGGGAGCTACCAACAAATAACCCAAATATTGCAGGGAGATTATCCTGAAGCGCCCGATTTCGTCGCATCTCCGGATGAGGTTATTGGCGCTCAGTGGAGTTTGGCAGTTGCCGCAGCGATATGGAACTCAAAAGGATGCAATGCCTTTGCCGATAACGATGACATTGAAAGCGTGACTAAGGCAATCAATGGTGGGCTCATTGGCCTCAATGAACGAATCGAGTGTTTAGAGAAAACCAAAGCTACTTGGATTTAAATGTAAGCGAAGCCATCACATTTTCAGAGGAGGATGACAATGATTGCACTTGACAAATTATCTTCAATTCTGAAAGAAACAGCAAAGCTAATAAACTATTTAGCTTTGGTCCAGCATAGCGAACGTAAACGACTAGTTGATTCTTTAGCCAATATTTGCATGAGATGTGAAGAATCGTTCGAATTAATTTATGCAAGAATTACTTCAATTCGAAGAACTTATGGGAATACCGATTCCCTTATTGTTGCGGTGCAGGGATTTATTGATGATCATCAACTTGCTTTGCAATTTAAGCCGGAACATTTGTGCAGTGAAATTGATAGTCTGCTTACCGATTTAGAGTCATATTTGGAAGGATTAAGGTATTCAATTGCCTCGAATAGCATTTCTGTTATAAAAATGGAGCTCGGGAATATGCATCACTGCGATATTAGCCTGAATGAACAATATAATTTGTTAAGAGAGGAATTAAGAAATTTAATTGATTCATATGAAATCGATAAAAACAAACTCAATATTTCTATTATTCGAGATATTCTGAATGGGTTTGAAGACTCACTTAAAGAAGTTGTTAACGCTGCAAGAGCAGCAAAAGATAAGGTGATTGATATAATGTAATATGGGATTGGAGAGATTTTATTAATGAATTTCGAAATTAGATAATTGGGTCGAGTATATCTCGGGGGCCTTTTTTATTTACAAATCCATCCCCGGCCGCTCCTTGACCTTCGGCTCAATCTTGTCTTTAAGCGAAACATCTCCCTTGGGCTTCGACGCCTCTCCGTAATCGTTGTGATGATAATGATGTTGCTTCGGCGGGGGGAGGGTGATGGCCTTAACGTATCTCGGGAAAAGATCTTTCACCGCGGTGGCAACGGCATATTGCTCCACGCGGGATTTCAAATCCGCAAGGCTGTTCTCCGCTCCCAGAACGGGCGACGCTTTATCGGTATGTCGGGCCGAAGGGGGAGCTGCGGGAATTCGGGACGAGGGTGCTCAGGGGTAATATTTTTAGAAAGATCCTTGAACTTCCTTTCGAAGCGAAAATAACAAAAGGCGACACTTATCCGTCTTCCGTATAAGTGTACCCACTTTGCAGAAGACTGCTCCGGGATGTCGTATGTAATTGTAAACTTCGGCTCACAGATCCGAACTCAGTCAGTTGGGCTCCACTAGTAGAGCATGAATTATAGAACTTTTTAGGGGTTAAGCGGTCAAAATGGGGCTATCTTTTGTAATTGCGGAATGGTATAATCATATTTCGATAGATTACATAGAATATGGATAAAACTTAAGTTGTGATAATGAAAGAATAATTATGGCTACAATGTTAAAATGTATTTCTTGTGGC
>Ga0182027_10013332_pt1 | contig 11470 bp, 9 predicted proteins | sample 712E1DmetaG_FD_121300 | JGI IMG/M metagenome (GOLD analysis project Ga0182027, IMG submission 121300) | Permafrost microbial communities from Stordalen Mire, Sweden - 712E1D metaG (Illumina Assembly) | ecosystem: Environmental > Terrestrial > Soil > Wetlands > Permafrost | place: Sweden...
CGCCTTCCGCCTGAGCTGGCCTGACAAGCTCCGGCTCTTCGAGCTCGACCTTGACGACGTGCTGGACTTCAAAGAAGGGGTGATACGGGCCGAGGGTTGGCGTCCCAGCTGTCAGCGGATCGTCGTGCCGGCCGATCTTTCGGAGGACTGGAGCGCTCCGCTGCTCGCGGCAGGGTTCGACCCCGACACCCCGGTCGTCTGGCTCGCCGAAGGACTGCTCGCCTATCTGTCGCCTCAGGCCAGCAACTCGCTGGTCGTCCGGGCGGGCGAGCTGTCGGTTCCGCACAGTCGCCTGGGGCTCACCCTGGCGAGCCCTGGGCGCCTCCAAGCCTGGCGCGCGGCCCACCCGGACAGCACCGGCGGACCCGGCGACTACGTGGCGCTTTGGCGCTCGGACGGTCCCGAACAGGCCATCGGGTGGCTCGCCTCCTGCGGCTGGCACGGTGAGGTCTTCGAGGTGACCGAACGGGCCGCCTCTTACGGGAGATCGTTGGAGGAAAACGCCCGCCACACCAACGGCGCCCGCCTCGTCGACGCCGAGCGCCGATAACCGCTGAGGCTTGCCGGAGCCGACAGGTGTCGCCCTGTCGAGGCGACGCGAGACCGGTCGCTCAGGAAAGTGGGCGTGACTCCTCGGCCGACCAGGCTTGTTCTGCCGCATCGAGCGCTTCTCGGAGCGAACCGCGAAGTGGGGACAACCTGGCCAGGGCCGCTCCCAGCGCGTCGAGGGTGTCGAGAACGATGTCGAGTCGGGCTCGCTGGCCGGTGTGGTCGACGCGAACCACAGTGCTGGCAAGATCGCCGAAGCCCGATGAGAGGGCTACTTGACGGTCGGCGTGCGCAGTCTCGACCAGAGATCTCGGCCCGATACCAGTTGGCACTTTGAGCGTTGTCGCCACGACGGCGGCGTCGGCGTCGTTCACAAAAGGCACGAGCCCGAGTGACCTGGCGCCGGCGCGACTTGCTGCTGCTGACGCGCGATGACGTTGCTGAACGCGTTGCAGACCTTCGCTCACGACGCGGTCCACGGCGGCCTCCAGTGCGGCGATCTCGAGCGGCGACGGCGTGCCGGGAATCGTGGTCTTGTCCGAGTCGACCCATTGCTGCTTCCAGTCCAACAGCGAGAGCAGGGAGTCCCGCGGCGCGCCGGGATTGTCGGACATCGCGCTCCACGCGCGACCGCTCACAGCGGCGATCGAGATGCCAGCCGGTCCTGCCAAGGCTTTCTGCGGTCCGATCACGGCGAGATCGACTCCCCAGTCGTCGATGTCGACCTTGTGTGCCCCGAACGACGCGACCACGTCGAGCAGGACGACCGCACCGTGAGCGCGCGCGAGTGCGTTGAGGGCCGAGGCGTCGTTGCGGACGCCGCTAGCAGCCTCGACATGGACGAAGCTCACAACTGAGATCTCTGGGTGCGCCGCGAGTGCCTGGGCCACCGCGTCAGGTTCGACGGCCCTGCCGGGAGGTGCATGGATCTCGAAGACGCTTGCGCCTGCCTGGCGCAGCCAGCGCCCGATGGCGGCCCCGTAGGGACCCGTGACGAGATTGAGCACCGCGACGCCGACCCGACCCAGTCCGCGCGCGGCCGCCTCGAGCGGAAGGACGGCCTCGCTTTGGGGCAGGAAGACATCGAGGCGGGTCTCGAGCAGTGATGCGACGGCGACCTCGAGTCGCGCCAAACGAGCGGGATCGATTGGCGGTGGGTCCAGCAACGGGTTGGTCACGGGCCCTCCTCGGCCACGAACGTCTTCTCTCCACGGAAGTGACATGCCGCAACATGATCGTCGCCGGCATCGACCGGCTCGAGGCCGGGCCTGTCGCGGGAACACAACTCCTCGGCGCGAGGACAGCGGGGATGGAACGAGCAGCCGGTCGGGATGTCGATCGGGCTTGGTGGCTCGCCCTTGACTACCGGCCGGACCAGCTCGACTTGATGCAGGCGGGGCGCGGAGGCGAGCAGGGCGCGGGTGTAGGGATGGCGCGGGTCGCGGAACACCGGTTCGCGATCACCTTGCTCGACGATCCGGCCCAGGTACATGACAGCGACACGATCGCTCAGGTGACGCACTACCGCCAGGTTGTGCGAGATGAACACGACGGTGAGACCTAGGCGGCTACGCAGGTCTTCGAACAGACGCAGGATCGTGGCCTGAACCGAGACGTCCAGTGCGGAGACGGGCTCGTCTGCGATGATGACGCGGGGCTCGACCGCAAGTGCCCGGGCGATGGCTATCCGCTGTCGTTGACCCCCGGAGAACTGACTCGGCAGACCGTCCAACGCGTCACGAGGCATTCCAACCAGTGCCATGAGCTCGATGCACCGGTCCTCGATTGCGGCCCGCTGTACCAGCCCGTGGACCCTGAGCAGCTCGGCGAGCACGCGACGGACCGACATGCGCGGGTTGAGCGATGAATACGGGTCCTGGAACACCATCTGTATCGCCCGCCGGTCCTCTTTTGAGCGCGTCCGTCCCAGGGTCCGGCCGTCGAAGCGCACCGTTCCCGCGCTCGGTGTGATCCTGCCAGCGATGCACTTTGCAACCGTGGTCTTGCCACAGCCCGACTCGCCAACGAGCCCAAGGACCTCGCCTTCGGCGACTTGGAGGTTGACGCTCTCGACGGCCCGCAGTGAGCGTCCGTGCTCGGAACCGAACCTCACCGAGAGGTCGTCGACCTCGATGAGCGCGTCAGCCACGACCGTCGAGTTCTCGAGCGCTCGGAACCTGTTCCGAATGCAGGCATGCCGCCAGGTGGGACGGCCCCACCGACTCGAGCCGGACATCGGTAGTGACGCATTCGGGCGTGGCGAGGCTGCAGCGGGGCTGGAACCTGCAACCACGTGGGAGTCGCAGTGGGTCGGGGAGCGAGCCGGGGATGGCGAGCGGCTCGCGCTCGGGCGTGTCCACGTCGAGCGCGGCGCCGAGCAGCCCGCTCGTGTAGGGATGTCGTGGCGTGGCGAGGACATCCTCGGTGGGCCCGGTCTCGACGAAGCGTCCCGTGTACATCACCGCCAGACGCTCGGCGACTTGACTGACGACACCGAGGTCGTGGGTGACGAACACGAGCGACAAGCCCCGCTCGACGCGCAGCTCCGCCAACAGGGCAAGGATCTGGGTCTGGATCGTCACGTCGAGAGCCGTCGTCGGCTCGTCGCACAGCAAGATGGCGGGGTCCGATGAAAGCGCGATCGCGATCATGACCCGCTGGCGGGTGCCGCCTGACAGCTCGTGGGGAAAGGCGTGAAAGCGACGCTCGGGATCGGGGATACCGACTAGCTGCAAGAGCTCGATGGCCCTCGCTCGTGACGCGCTGCGCCCGTAGCCGAGCACGTGCCTGGGCGCTTCGGCGATCTGGTTGCCGATCTTCGAGACCGGGTTGAGGGCGCTCAGAGCGTCCTGGAAGACGATCGACATGCGCTGGCTCTGGTTGTGCCCGCGCCCTCGGCCCCGCGCGGCCCGGTCGAGGGTCACGCCATCGACGATCACTTGGCCGGAGACGAGGCGGCCTCCTCTAGGCAACAGGCCCATGATCGCCCGCAGCGTGAGACTCTTGCCACAGCCGGACTCACCGACGATGGCGAGCGCGCCGCCGCGCTCGATGACGAACGAGACGCCGTCCACGGCATGGAACGCCGTCCGCTGACGTCGCATCTCGACTACGAGTCCGTCGACTTCCAGAAGAGGAGTCATTCAGGCCGCAATATGTCCGCGAGCCCGTCGCCCACGAGCGACAGGCCGACGCCTGTGAGCACGACTGCCAGCCCTGGAATGGCTGCCAGCCACTGATTGGTCTGGATGAAGTTCTGGCCGTCGTTGATCATCGAGCCCCAGTCGGGCGCGGGAGGTTGAATCCCGAGCCCGAGGTAACCGAGGGTGACAACGGCCAGGATCACCAGCACGATGTCGGACATCGCGTAGACGATCGGCTGTGTGATGGTGTTCGGCAAGATATGGCGCCACAGCACTCGCGTCCTCGAAAGACCGGCGCCCTCCGCGGCGGCAACCCAGTCGAGGTTGCGCGCGACAAGCGTGGCGCTTCTCGTGATCCGGGCGTAGATGACCCAGTCCGTCAGAGCGAACGCTATGTAGATCCCGTGGGTGCCGAACCCCACGACGAAGACGAGGGCGATTATCAAGACATAGAAGGGGAAGGCGAGGACTACGTCCACGATCCGCATCACGATCGAGTCGATCCATCCCCCGAAGTAGCCGCAGACGGTGCCGATGAACACGCCGAAGGCGAAGGGAAACAGCACGGCGAGAACTCCGACCTGCAGGTCCGTCCGGCCCGCGTACAAAAGGCGGGACCAGACGTCGCGGCCGAGTTCGTCTGTTCCGAGCCAGTGGGCGCTGCTTGGGCCCGCGAGCTGGTGCAACAGGTCCTGTGACACCGGGCTGTAGCGACCGATGACCGGGGCCAGCAGCGCGAGGGCGACGATCGTGGCGGTCAAGGCGGCGCCTGTCATGAGGGTCGGGCTGTGCAGCGCACGCGACAGGAACGAGCTGCGACGAGCGATATCGCGGTCTCGCTCGACCTGTCCCGCTGACGGCGCGATCGGGGCGCTCACCTGAGCCTCACCCTCGGGTCGAGCCGCGCTGTTAGGAGGTCGGTTATCAGGATCACGCCTATCACGCCTAGCGCGTAGACGAGCGTGACTCCCTGCACGACCGGGAAGTCACGGTTGCTGATCGAGGTCAGCATCAAGTCGCCGAGGCCGTTCAGGGCGAAGACGCGCTCGATCACGACCGTCCCTCCGATCAGGTAAGCGACGTTGATCCCGAGCAAGGTGACCGTCGGGATGAGCGCGTTGCGCGCCACGTGCACGAAGGTCACCCGGGACGGTCGTAACCCCTTGGCGCGCGCTGTGGCGACGTAATCGGCTCTCAAGACCTCCAACATGCCGACGCGCAGGCTCCTGATGAGCACCGGGACTATGCCGAACGCGGCACAGAATCCTGGCAACACGAGCGAATGCAAGTGGTTCCAGAAGGTCGTGCCGTAGCCGCCGACCGGGAACCAGTGCACGTCGACTGCAAGGAAGCCGATCAGGATGATGCCGACCCAGAACGACGGCATGGCGAGACCGGCGAGCGAGAAGATCCGCACGGCGTGGTCGCCGGCCCGGTCCTGGCGTGTGGCCGCGAACGCGGCCAAGGGCACTGTGATGACGATCGCGAACAACGTTGCGATGAGCACGAGCGAGACGGTCAGCACAAGGCGGGAGGAGATGAGCGAAGCGGTCGAGACCTGGTAGTAGATCGAGGTCCCCAAGTTGCCGTGGGCCAGGCCGTCGAAGTAGTGCCAGAACTGGCTCCAGATGGGCTCGTCCAAGCCGAGCTGGTGACGCAGCGCGGCTACTGCTGCGTTCGAGGCACGCAGTCCCAGTAGCGTTCGGGCAGGGTCACCGGGAATCAGTCGTAAGAGCAGGAACGTCACGATCACGACGCCGAGGAGCACGGGAATCGCGAGAAGGACCCGGCGTGCGACATAGCGCAAGCTAGGTCTGGCGAGGAATCGTGGCATGAACGGCCCTCCGCTACCGCCAGGGCGGAGACCGACCTCCAAATCACCCGCGAGGGCCGCTACTGGCGCCCTGTCGCCGAGCTCTGCTCGGCCGCCTAGCTCAGCCAGACATCCTCCAACTGGTAAGTCTCAGGTTCACGGCGGACCCGTGCAACTTCGGTTGCCAAGCGTAGATGGTCCACGGTGCTCCCGGGCGACCGCGGCGGGCTCAGTCGGACCCCGGGGTCTGCAAGTTGGCCGATGTCTGGTTGCGCGCATGCATTGTGATCGCGGCAAAGATCCCACAGGTGAGCATCATTCCGCCTGCAGCCGAGAGTGCAGCGTCCAGGCCGTGGCCGAACGCGACATAGGCAGCCTGGGTCACCTCCCTCACGATCTTGGTGATCGCGGGCGTTCCCTTGAATTGCTTGGCCTGAGAGCTGAACGTTCCAGTCGTGACGGCGGTGATCACAGTGTCCTGGAACGACTTGGGGATACCTATGAGGTTGAGCTGACGGACGAGGCTTGAGATCAGCTGGCCGTTCACCATTGACCCGAGGACCGCCACCCCTGCGACCGCACCGAGCTCACGGCTGGTGTTGGTGGCCGACGCCGCCATTCCCGAGTGCTCGGGGGGAAGAGCGGAGAGAGCCGTGGAGGTGACGGGCACGATGGCGATTCCGAATCCGGCACCCGCGATGGGCAAGGTCCAACCGAGTGTGGAAAGGCCCGAGCTCGGGGTCAAGACGACTTCGGTCAGGATGATGCCGACCCCCGCGAGCACACAGCCAACGGTCATCGGCAACCTCGGGCCGGATCTGGCCACCCAGCGGCCGGTCAGCAGCGAGGCGATGATCATTGCCGCCGCCATCGGCACGAAGTCGAGAGCGGTTCCGTAGCCCGAGCTCGTCCCTACGTCCTGGAGATAAAGAGCGACGAAGAAGAAGATCGAGAATGTGCCGAAGTATGTGCAGAACGCAACGACATTGCAACCCGCAAAAGCGGAACGCCGGAAGAAGGACACATCGAGAATTGGATGTGCCGCTGCGTGTTCGTAGAGTACGAAGAAGACAGCCAGCACGAGCGAGGACGCGAACAACAGGTCGATCCTGAAGTTCTTGTATCCCGACGACTCTCCCTGGATGATGGCGAAGGACACAGCCGCCAGGGCACCGGCTCCGAGAAGGAAGCCCGCGAAGTCCAAGCGGAAGCGGATCGCGTTGGCGCTCTCGGGCAGTATCAGCGCCGCGCCGACCAGCGCGACCAAGCCGAAGAACAAGTTGAACCAGAACACCGCGCGGAACGAGTACACCCCGACCAGGACGCCACCGATGAGCGGGCCCATAGCGAGCGCGAGGCCCGAAACGCCCGCCCATATCCCGAGTGCCTTGGCCCGCGATCGGCGCTCAGGGTAGAGGTGGCGGATCATCGAGAGCGTGCCAGGCTCGGAAGCCGCGGCCCCGAGTCCCATGATGACCCGGCCGGCGATCAAGGTGTTGGCGTTCGGAGCCAACGCGGCGAGGACCGAGCCGCCGCAGAACAAGATGACGCCTGACAGCATCACCTTCTTCCGGCCGAGCTGATCGCCAAGAGTTCCGAATAGCAGCATGAAGCTCGCAAACACGAGGGCGTAGCCGTTGATCACCCACTGAAGCTGGCTGATGCCGGTATGAAGCGTCGACTGGACGTTCGCCAGGGTGACACTGATCACCGTGTTGTCCATGAACGTGAGGAACAGCACGAGAAGCAATGTCGCCAGGCCGAGGCGTCTGCGCGTCTTGGTCAGGCGGAGCTCGGGCCCCGACGTGGTTCCGGGTGTCAACGGGGCCGGCGCACTGTTGGCGACAGCGGGCTCGGAGGCTTCCCGGGCACGCGACGCAACGCGGGCGAACGGACCGTGACCGCTCGCCGACATGTGGGACATCAGGCGGACCACTTCGGCGCTATCGCGAGGAACCAGCGTCGCCTTGTCGCGACCTCATAGCTGGTCGGTTGTACACAGCCGGTGGGCACGAGCTCCTTTCAAGAAACCTGTTCCACCACCGAGTGTATGGCTCAAGTCCCTGCGACTGCTCGTGAGAGGACCAAAAAGCCTGCCTTTGTCCATTAAGTTTGCGTTACTGCGAGCCATCAGCCCGTTGACCGCAGTTGCTTGACAGGAGCCGGGCCTTGGTTCACGCGAGGTGGTGCCGGGCGCCGAGGCCGGGCTGGCTACCAGGCGCAGGCGGCGACACCGCCGCCGTCCAGCTCTTCGCGGGCGTCGTCAACCTCGCCACCGACTGGAAAGCCGGCTGTCGTGAGGCCGTGACCGAAGCCGTCGAGATAGACGTGCGCCTCGACTTGTCGCGGGTAGCGGTTGGCAAGATCGTGGAAGCGGGCGGTGTGTCCGGCCTCGAGCAGATGCGTGAGCTCATGGACGATCACCCCGTCGAGCACCCACTCGGGCACGGTCTGGAGCCGGGACGCGATCCGGATCTCCCTCGACTGCAGCGAGCAGGACCCCCAACGCCGTTGCTGGCGAGACGACCATCTGATCGAGGAAGGGCGCACACCCTCCAGATACTGGTCACCCAAGATCGCAGCACGCGCCGCGAGACCAGTATCGGACGCATGACGCCGGCCGGTTCGCTGGAGCAGCTGGTTGACCAGCTGATCGGCGAAGCTGTCCCGCGAGGCGCGCGACATCCGCTCCGGTACGACCACCACCACGTGGCCTGCCTCCCAGAAGGCAACGCCCGTCTTGCGGCGTCGGGCACTCGCCCGGATCTCCACCTTGGGCATGACGTTCGGGTCCATCTGACTCCCTTTTTCCATCGGGCGTGCCACGATGGTAACGACAGGGTGTTCGGGCCCGGGGGATGATCTGCATATGGTTCACGACCCACTGGCCGCGGGTAACAAACGCAGGATGAAGAGCTTGCCTGGGAGTTGTTCATGAACCGGATCGAATCGGCGGTCCGTGCTGCCGACCGCTTTCAGCAACGCCGCACCGTAGCCGGAGTCGCCTTCGCGGTCGTCAAGAAGTACGGCGACGACGCTGCGGGCAACCTTTCGAGCGTTCTCTCGTTCTCGGGATTTCTGACTTTGTTTCCCTTGCTGTTGTTGCTGGTGACCGTCCTCGGGCTCGTCTTGAGCAGCCATCCGCACCTGCGCAATGAGATCTTGAGCTCGACGTTCAGTCAGTTCCCGCTCCTTGGAAGCGAGCTGCGCAACAACGTCCACGTGTTGCACCGCAGCAGCCTGATAGGGCTGATCGTCTCGATCGTCCTGTTGGCCTACGGCTCGCTCGGCCTTGCCCAAAACGGCATCTACGCAATGGAGCAGATCTGGAACCTCCCAGGGGTGGCACGTTCGAACTTTTTGAAGCGCATGGGGCGCAGCGCGGAATTCATAGCTCTTCTTGGCCTGGGCCTCATCGTGTCGACCTTCTTGAGCGCCGTGGCGACCAACACGGCGTCCAGACCCTTTGTGGTCGACGCCGCCGCCGCGTTGGTCTCGTTCGCAGTCTCCTGCGGCCAGTTCCTGGCCGCTTACCGCGTGCTGACGCCTCCGGTGGTCAGGACGAAAGCCCTCGTCCCGGGCGCGGTTGTGGCCGGGGTGGGCTGGAGCGTCCTGCAGACGCTCGGCACCTACCTCGTAGGTCACACGCTAAGGAATGCTGCGGTGTACGGCGTGTTCGCCTTCGTGCTCGGCCTCGTGTTTTGGATCTCGCTCGTCACCCGGCTCGTCGTGTACAGCTCGGAGCTCAACGTTGTTCTGAGTCGCCGTCTTTGGCCTCGCTCGATAGTTCAACCGCCTCTCACACGTGCGGATCGTGAGGTGCTCGTCGCCCAAGCCGAGCAGAATCGTCGTCGGCCCGAGCAGCACGTGACCGTGAGCTTCGACGACTTTTTTGCAGATCCCGCCCACCACGACAAGCAGTCCGACGAGGACCAGCAAGTCAATGGTGAAAGCTCTCCTTCTCCTCCGTCGGTCCCCGACCCGGACCGTCCGAAGTCGCCAACCTCTTCAGAACCGTCTTCAAGTCGTCCAACAACATTCTTGCGAGATCCCGGCTGAAGCCGTTGCGCACCACGACGCGCAGCACCGACACGGTTTCGAGAGCCGGTGGCAGGCTGTAAGCGGGAACCAGCCAGCCGAATGTGCGAAGCGACTCGGAGATGTCGTAGACGCTGTAAGGCAAGGTGTCGGTTAACCGGAAGGCGAAGACCGGGATGCCTTCTGCTCTCGAGACGAGCGTGAACGGGCCGAGCCGCTCGATCTCACCAGCAAGCCATTGTGCGGTGTCGCGGCATGCCGCTTGGACCTCGCCGTAGCCATTGGCACCGAGGCGTAGGAAGTTGTAGTACTGCGCGACGACCTGGGCTCCCGGTCGCGAGAAGTTCAGGGCGAAGGTGGGCATCTCGCCACCGAGGTAGTTGACCTTGAACACAAGCTCTTCGGGAAGCGCCTTGGCGTCACGCCACAAGATCCAGCCGACGCCGGGATAGACGAGACCGAACTTGTGACCTGAGACGTTTATGGACTGGACCCGCGGCACTCGGAAGTCCCACCTCAGTCTCTTGTCGAGAAACGGAGCCACGAGCCCCCCGGACGCCCCATCGACATGCATGGGGACCTCAGGGCCACCCCCGGTGGCGAGCGCGTCCAGGGCGGACGCGATCTCGGCGACCGGTTCGTAGGCCCCGTCGTAGGTCGATCCGAGGACTGCAACGACTCCGATCGTGTTGTCGTCGCACGCTTTCGCGGCACTCTCAGGCGTCAGATGGGCTGTCTCGGGCCCAACGGGGATGAGGCGGGGCTCAACGTCGAAGTAACGGCAGAACTTCTCCCAGCAAACCTGGACGTTAGCGCCCATCACCAGATTGGGTTTGTCCACCGGCAGACCTGCGAGAGACCTGCGCTCGCGCCAACGCCATTTGAGAGCGAGACCTCCGAGCATGCATGCCTCGCTCGAACCGGTCGTCGAACACCCCGTGGCACCGGAGCCTTTGGCATGCCACAGGCGCGCGAGGATGTTCACGCACCGCCGTTCGATCTCAGCCGTTTGCGGGTACTCGTCCTTGTCGATCATGTTCCTCGAGGAGCACTCGGCCATCAGCAGCTCGGCTTCCGGTTCCATCCACGTGGTCACGAACGTCGCGAGGTTGAGCCTGGCATTGCCGTCCAGCATCAGTTCGTCGTGGATGATCTGGAATGCGATTCTGGGGGGCATCCCCTTTTCCGCAAGTCGAAGGCGCGGGACCTCGCCGATCTCCCCGTGTTGGGAGAACTGTGGCCGGAAGCTCAGCTCGTCGTCATTGTCTAAGTCAGGCGTGTGAGGGTGCAGTGGCACCGTCGAACCTCCTTGTCGCAACAAACACTACGGGCCGCGCGGTCCTTTGACGACCGGCCGCGGTCCGCAGTCGGGACCATCATGGCGAGCGCCGGCCGCTGGCCCTCTTCACGAGAGCGAGGTGGACGCAAACAACCTGGCACGCTGGTGCCCCCAATTCGCTGGCACTCACTATCAGCCAATGACCTGTCACATCCGCTATCTGTTCGAACATCTTCAGTCGAGGCAAAGGAGCGTTTCGACGCATTGTCTGGGCTTTCAACCCGTCGACCTCCGCCATCTTGAGAGACCGGGGCTCTCGCTAAGCCAGGCGAGCGTGAGAAGCCGGCACAGGTGGTCCGAAAGCTCGGTTCTTGCGACCGAGATAGACCGTTTGCGCCTAGGGCTCCATCGTGCCGGCCTCCACGTCCTACCGTTATGTCTGCATTTCGGGCGTCCGGAACGCTAGACACCGCTTGTCGAGTTCACCATCGGGACTGATTCACCGGATACTTCGTCAAGATCCATGCGCCTAGGTGCGCGGGTCAGAACCCCCTGACTACGGCGCGCGCTTTCCATCCCTGTGATGCGGTGAAAATTCGCGATTTCCCTGAGTACCGGCAAGACTTTGTGCCATGGAGAACCGCACCG
>Ga0182027_10013334_pt1 | contig 11468 bp, 6 predicted proteins | sample 712E1DmetaG_FD_121300 | JGI IMG/M metagenome (GOLD analysis project Ga0182027, IMG submission 121300) | Permafrost microbial communities from Stordalen Mire, Sweden - 712E1D metaG (Illumina Assembly) | ecosystem: Environmental > Terrestrial > Soil > Wetlands > Permafrost | place: Sweden...
CTTGCGCGGCCTTGCTTTTGAAACTCATGATGATGTGTTCAGCGAGGGCGTTTTTTCTGCGGATTCTGAGCACAGCAAAGAGTTGATTGAAATGGCTCTTGGTGAATCTGGAATCGACGATAAGCCGGAGTTGAGTGCGCTTCTCTGCGGGAGAAACGACTCTGCGCTTCGGTCGTGTTGTGGTCTTCTTCCTGGTGGGCATGTAGTTTCCTCATCATGATGTATCTTACAGCATAGGTATATTAGTGCAAAAGGCCACACGCTAAGGAACCTCTGCGCAGGTGCGTGATTTTATAGTGAAGGCGCAGTTGCAGAGAGTTCTCTCGATTTTGAAGCAGTATTTTGCCGGAAAGTATGGGTTGGTGCTTGCTTGTTTTGTCTTATTGAGGCCGTTTTCCGGCTTCCGGAGACACTACGCCCCTTGCGGGGCCAGCCGGTTGCGGTGCTGGTACAGGTTCACCAGCGCGAAGGCCGCGCAAATCCATTGGTGGTTCTTCCAGATGCCCCGGTAGCGCACCTTGGTAAATCCGAAGATACGCTTGAGGATGCGGAAAGGATGCTCGACCTTGGCTCTCACGCGGGCCTTGGTCGTGTTCTTGCGCCTGGCTTCCTCGTCTACATAGTTCTTGTATTTGGTCCGGCGCGAAGTCATGTCTTGCGCTTTGGGCGCGGCGGCGTGAATGGCCTCGGTCTGGCCCTGATATGCGCCATCACCCCACACCTTGCGCTCCTCGCCGTGCAATAAGTCGGGCAGCATGTGTTTGTCCGCCACGCTGGCCGCCGAAGTGGAGACTGAATGCACCACCGTCTCCTTGCTGTCCACCCCGATGTGCGCCTTGGCGCCGAAGTACCACTGGTTGCCCTTCTTGGTCTGATGCATCTCCGGGTCGCGCTTGCCGCTGGAGTTCTTCGTGGAGCTGGGCGCATTGATGATCGTCGCGTCCACAATCGTGCCGGTCGAGATGCGGATGCCCTTGCTTTCCAGATAGAGGTTCACCGTCATCAGCATTTCACCGCACAAATCGTGCTGCTCCAGCATGTGGCGGAAGCGAAGGATCGTGGTCTCGTCCGGCGCCGCGGCCATGCCAAGATCCAATCCCGCGAAGCGCCGCAGCACCGGAGAGTCATAAAACGCTTCTTCCATGCCGGGATCGGAAAAGCCGAACCACTGCTGCAGGAAATACGTCCGCAGCATGATCGCCAAACCCACGGGCTGCCGCCCATTGCCCGCTTTGGGATAATACGGCTCAACCAGCGCCAATAACTCTGACCACGGAACCACCAGGTTCATCTGCTCCAGAAACAGCTCTCGCTTGCTCTTGCGGCCAAACTTCTCAAAACTCCCCTGCGCTGCAAATGTCTGCTGATTTCGCGCCTTTCGCTTCATGCTTCCAGTTTATTCAAATACTGCGCAGGGCGCAGACTTGTGCAGAGCTTCCCTAACCGATAGGAACCAAAAGAGTTCGCGTAAAGGGAATGCTGGAGGAGTAGTGGAATTATTGCATGAAGAGGCAAGAGAAAGAACCCGAATGAAGCAAAACAGATCGAACCGTGGGGAGGATAGAGAAAAAGGAACCGGCCAGGGCAGCGCTGCCCGTCAGAGCTATAACCACGGCATGGCTACCGACCCGCCTCTGAGATCAAGCAATCCGCGAAACACAGAACGCAGTCATCACCCCACCCACCCGCGAGCTATGTCTTGTCAAAAGTCACGCTGCTATCGACTGCCGAAGGCTTTTTCAGTTTGACCTTTCTCTGAAATGAAATCTTGATTCTCCTAGAGTTTGAACGTGCCGACCAAAGCCATTTAATCCGCTACTTCAGGCGCGCGACGGGTATTACCTAAATCCGGCGTGAAAACCGCAGTGAAATTGATGTTTTGCCCGTGTTTTACAACGTTTTCTGAACGGTTGTGTCGCTGACTAAATGCGAACGTTCTGTTTACATTCAGTCAGCATGCGCTATTCACCTAGAAATATAAAGATCGCCTTTGCTGATGCGGGTCTGACACACTATGACAGGGATCCTGTTCTTCAATGAATTCACACGGGTGCTGCAATTGCGTCGCTTTCTGACTCGGCATTTGCGGTACCCTAGGCGCAACCATGACTATCAGCTTTCCGAAATGGTCTGTCCTTGGCCTACCCAATCATCCTGGGCCTGGATCGCATCGAGACGGCGTCCCTGCTACGTTCTGACGGAACCTTTTAGTACCTGACCGGCTTGCAGGGCTTTCCCGATCCACAAACTTTACGGCGGTTCTTACTGAATGCCCCTGCTGACCTCCGGAAGCAATTACACCGTGCCAATGATCGGCTGTTGCAAAGGTTCATCCACTTGCCGGAGCATCGCTCGCGTCTCATTTTCGATCTGGACAGCACCGTGGTCACGTCGTTTGGTCATCAGGAAGGTGCTGAGGTTGGTTACAATCCGCGCTATCGCGGCAAGCGCTCCTATGACCCGCTGCTTTGTGTGGAAGCAAACTCCTCCTTCCTCTGGGATGTCGAATTGCGGCGCGGCGATGCGGGAACCTGGGCGGGTAGCGAGGAACTATTGGCACGTTGTTTCCTCTCCAGTCCTTCTGATATTCGCGAGTTCCGAGTGCGGGCCGATGCGGGCTTCGGTTACGGCCTCGTTTTAGATTTGCTGGAAATGCATCCGACGGCCCAATACGCTGTGGTTGCACGCATGATCCCGTCGCTGAAGCGTGAGCTCGGAGGTTTGCGCTATGAGCGCCTGAATCCCAGCTAGCAAATCGCGGAATTTGAGCACCATCCCCACGATTGGCCACACGCCCGGCGTTGCATTGTGGCGCGTAGGCCAATCCAGGAGAGCGACCCAGAGCCGACCTTGTTTGTCATGAAGCATTACGCCTATCGAGCCTGGCACACCAACCTGGCGATGGCGCCAGCCGGAGTGTGGCACTTCTACGATGGTCGTAGTGATGCCGAATGGCAACGCGAAACAGACGGTCTCGCAGGGCTTTGGATTGGGACCCACTCCGGCGCCGCAACAGGTAAATGCCCCAACTCCGCCTCCGCTGCAGGCGGCGGGCGCCACTCCCGGCGGTCTGCCTCCAGGCGCCAATCCTCCCCCGCCGATACCGTATAAGGGCTCTTATCCCGAGAGCTTAGTCAAGGACGTCATTCCATTTGTTGAAGCCAATTACCGCGTGATACCGGACCAGGATCGTCGGGCCATTGCCGGCCTCTCCATGGGTGCCGGACACACGCTGACGATCACGAACAACAACCCAGGAGTCTTCGCCTACATTGGCGTCTTCAGCGGCGGAATCCGCAATCTGGATGATGCAACCGAGAAACAGCTCCAGGCTCTGAGCAAAAGTGGAGTGAAGTTCTACTGGACCGGAGCCGGCGACATCGATATGGCTCGCGCCGGCACCGTCGCCCTTCATGACGAGCTTGTCAAGCTGGGCTTCAAGACTTCATACACCGAGATCCCAGGTCCGCACTATTGGTTCCTGTGGCGCCCGTTCCTGGCCGATTTCACGCCGCTTCTCTTCCGTTAACTCTCAAGGTAACTCTCAAGGCCGCTTAGAGCAAAACCAGAGTATACGTGCCCTAGATGAGAGTCTCAAAGGTGGCTTTTTCTTAAGGAAAAAGCCACTTGAAAGGAGTACTTTTGGGTACAGCTACTCTGATTTTGCTATAGCGGCGGCCTTGAACTATCTCCTTCTCTACCAAACGATGCTGTCGACCACGCGCGGGGCGCCCGGTTGCCCGTCAATCACGTTGACGCTTAACAGGATCTCAAGATTTCCGTTCTGCCAGTTGTGCGGCGTAGATCGCGAGTAAGCGTCCAGATACTGCGGGTCCGTCACGAAGTTCCCGGCCGCCAGCGTACCCGCTGTGTACAAGCCAGCCACAATAACCATTGGCTGTTTGGTTTCGTTATCCATAACTCGCGCCACAATTGCCATGTCCTGGGTCATTGGAACCCCGCTGCTCAAGTTCATCGCGCCTAGTTTTACCCCAGGTTTTTTTTGGTCGGAGATCCAGAACTCCCCGGTCTGTGGATCCAGATTGAATTGGAAGCGCATGTTCCGCATCAGTTGCATCGTCCAGTAGTTGTCCAGAGCCCCAATCAACACCACCGGACCCTTTTGCAGGTCTTCATAGGTGGTGTCTCCCACAGCGCGGGCCGCGAACTGTTTCCGCTTTGAACGAAGAAAGCCCGCGATATTCGCCTGGGTGATCGAGTCGCTGAGAGCCTCGACAGTCAGGTTCGTGGTATCGCTGTTCGCCCGTCCAACGAGCGTCGTCGTTGCACCGGGGTTGCGCGAAAGCACGGGGCCGTTTTGTATTTGCGTAGCCCGCATTTGGCTGGCGTAGAAAAATACTGGGTTTGGCGACTTTAACACCGGCGCCCAGAACTTCTCCAGCGGGCTCTCGGCGGTGATTGCGCGCCAAGCAAGACCGCCAAGGCAAATTGCCAACAAGCCTGCTGCGAGCACGGCCAGCTTCACTGCATTTCCCCTGGGCCGTACCGTTACCACCGGAACAGCTAACGGAGTGGATTCCGCGCGATACTCCCCCGCGCCGGGTTGCAGAACTTCCGGCCGATGGAACTCTTTCCCATATCCCGGTCCTTGATCAGGGAACGAGAAATGTGGCACGTAGGAGCCGACGGGGATTTCAATCCGGATCTGCCCCTGGCCTCCCGGTTCATAGTAATACTGTGCGAGTTTCTTGCGGACTTCACTGGCTGCGACGCGCACAACCGGGTTGGCGTTGGTGTCATAGGCCGCGTCGCGCTTGAAAAGCTCGATCCCGAGATTGCGCTCTTTGAGCGATTCGGCGTCGCCTCGTATTGTCGCCGCGACCACAAAGCGCAGAAACAATTGGCATCGCGGGCTGGAGGCGAAGTGCGAGCTGGCCAAGAGCCGTTCGAGTTGCTCCCTGACGGCCTCCGCCGCCGGAACCTGCCTGTGACTCTCTGGATGAGTGCCAACAGAATGGACGCCGCCTTCCACTACTCCTGAATGCGCCTCTCTCAAATTCTGCTCGCTGGCCACTCTGTTTTGCACCGGTCTATTCCCTCCAGCGGAGTAAATACAGGTTATACCGGATTTTCGGAGGTGTACAGAGTCATGATATTCCCCCCAGCCGGACTCAGCGGTAAACAGGATAAGCCATTGATTCGATACAGATTATTTTCAATGAGGAACCTCGCTCCGCGCCCCGGAGAGTTCAGGGCCGGAGTGGGCCGGGCGGGTTGCTTTCGCCTCAGGCATGTTTTCCAGAAGCTTCTCACGCGAGGTGCCTGTCTACGTAAAGCACGGTAAAGAACCAGAAAGTCCTTGTGCGCTCCCTCTTGCTCTTTAAAAGATGCAGTCGTCGCGATGAAGGAGAGGAATGTCGTGCCTGAATTCCCCGCGATTAAAATTCTCCTTTACAACAAAGCAATCGATTAGGAGGCAATACGTTATGAAATTCAGTAAGTACCTCGCTGCCGCAGGATGGGCAGCGCTCGTATTCATACTGTTTGCCGGATGGCAGATGGCGCTTGCGCAACAGACCACAGCCGACATTCTCGGCACCGTTACCGACCCAACAGGCGCAGTTGTCCAGGGCGCCACTGTGACGGTCGAGAGTCTGGCCACGCACGAAATCCATACTACGACCGCCACGGGCGCAGGCGATTTCGTGGTCAACCTTCTGCAGCCTGGCCCCTATTCTGTCACCGTAACGGCAACCGGTTTCCAGAAGTTCTTCGTGGCATCCGTCACGCTGGCCGCCGGCGATCGCACTCGTATCAACGCTCAAATGACCGTGGGCAGCACCAATCAAACCGTGACCGTCGAGGCAGTTGCCACGTCCTTGCAGACCGATAGTTCGGTGCTCTCCAGCGACATCGGGGAGAGAACCACTCAGGACCTGCCCCTGAATGGCCGTAACTTTACCCAGCTCCTCACGCTCCAGCCCGGCGTCAGTGAAGGAGAGACCAACGGCGGCCTGGTCAGCGGTTCGGAATTGGACGACCAGCGGCAGAGCGCGGCCTTCGAGGCCAACGGCCAGTCGGAGGTGATGAACAACCAGCAGATTGACGGCGCCGACAACTACGAGCGCCTGATCGGCTCGATCTCTGTCCGTCCGTCCATTGACGCCATCGCCGAAATGAACGTCCAGACCAACACCTATACGGCCGAAGCCGGACGCACCGGCGGCGCAGTGGTCAATATCATCACCAAATCCGGCACCGACCAATTCCACGGCGACGTCTTTGAGTTCTTCCGCAACGACATCCTCAATGCCGCTGACTTCAACGTGGGCGGATCGGCAATCAAAGGCGAATGGCGCCAGAACCAGTTCGGCGGCAGCCTGGGCGGACCTATCAAGAGGAACAAGGCCTTCTTTTTCGGCAGCTATGAGGGCTATCGCCTCGTTCAGGGTACAGCACCTAGCATTGGCGACGTTCTTAGCGATGCGGAATACAACGAGCTGCAGACAGGTGCGCCCCTCGACTTTTCCGATCGGGCGGCCAACGACCCCCAGTACTCCACCACACAGGTTCCCACCTCCGGTTGCACTATCGGCGGGGCGTGCGACCCGGCGGGGATTATGTCTTTGAAGATGCTTCCGAAGCCAAACACGACACAAACCCTCAGCTCCGGCGCCGTCGTACCGGCCTACGCCAACGGAGGGAAAAAAATCCAGAACAGTTCGGTGTATGACGCCCGCCTGGACTATACCTTCAACCCATCCAACTCCTTTTACGGCCGTTACATCTATAACAAGGTTTACACCGGCGCCATTGGATATACCCCGAGCGTTACACTGCCCGGCGTAACGGGACCGATTGATCCGGAAGGATTTTCGACCGCCTCCGACAAAGACTGGGACATTCTATTGAATTACATCCACACCTTCAGCCAACACCTGGTGTTGGAAACCAAGGCTGCCTATACGCGTTCCGACAATGAGAGTTTCCCTGATAGCGAGGGCCAAAATCCTGAGAACGCATGGGCGCCCGGCAGCAATATCAACACCAACGCTTACAACAGCGATGCCAGCGGCCTGCCCGACATCGCAATGTTTAACGGCATGGGGTCCGGTGGCGTGGTCTTCATGCCCCTCAAGGACCAGGACAACACGTATCAATATCTGGGCGCTCTCACCTGGACCCGTGGGACGCACAACATCAAGTTCGGCGCCTCTTCGATTCGTCGCCAGATCACCTCTGTCCAGAGCAGCTTCCCTGAGGGTCTCTGGATCTTCGTCAACTTCTCTGCGCTGGCCCAGGGCCAGTTCGAATCGAACTATGGCCGCTCGCTGGAACTGGATGCTCCACATATCCGCGTCTGGGAGCCCGCCTTCTACGTCCAGGACGATTGGCACGTGAACAGGCATCTCACTCTGAACCTGGGAGTGCGCTACGATCTCTTTACTCCTTATTCAGAGATACAGGGCCGCTTCGCCACCTGGGATAATGACAATCAAACTTACCTCGTCGGAAATAACGAGAGCACGGGAACTTCTCCGTACATCAAGTACAACGCCGGTAACACGGCCGGAGTCCAGACCGATTACCATGGCCTCCAGCCGCGCTTCGGCTTTGCCTTTAGCCCGGGCCACAATTTCGTTGTCCGTGGCGGATTCGGCATGAGCTACGTCCCGGAGAACACCACTTCCGACGCTAACATGAAGGATCCTCCCTTCGTTGCCACTTCCAACGCCTGCTCGTCGCCTGCCTGGAGCTTTTTCGGTACTCCATCCTGCGACAGCATTTACGGGACCGGGATGTACGATACCTTCAGCAAGGGTTTCGCCGTCCCCGGTCCTGCCCAGATTACCGCCGTAGGCGCCACCATTCCCGACGCCGTCTCGATCCACTACCGGACCAGCTACGTGGAGCAGTTCAACCTGACCGTGCAGAAAGACTGGAAAGACAACGTACTTACGGCTAGCTACGTGGGCTTGCTGGGCCGCGAGATGCCGCAATTGATTACCGACTTGAATGCCGGGCCTCTGAGCGCTACCGGTCTGCAACAATCCAATCGTGCCTTCTACTCCAGGTTCCCGAATCTGGGGGAAATCGGCTACTTCCAGAGCGGCGGAAAATCCAGTTACAACGCTCTGCAAGCCTCCTTTGATCGCCGCATGAGCCACGGCCTCTCCTTCAACATCAACTACACCCACTCGCACAGCCTCGACAACGCCACCGGCCTCAGCCAGGAAGGAGAGACCGGCTACAGCACAGTACCCTCTCTGGTCGACACGCGAGACTATGGCAACAGCCCCATCGACTTCCGGGACCACTTCGCCGGTACAGCCTCCTACGCCCTACCCTTTGGCAAGAACGCCAAGGGTTTCGAAGGCGCTCTCATCAAGCGCTGGCAGGGAAATTTCATCATTTCCTGGCTGAGCGGCCAGCCTTTCGAGGTCATCAATAACAATTCGAACGTTGCCGGTACGACCACCAACTCGGATAGGCCGAATGAGGTCGGCTCCTGGAAACTCTCCAATCCCTCGATCAACAGTTTCTTTAACACTTCCGCCTTCGCGGTACAGACGCGCGGCACATTGGGCACCGAGCGCCGCGACCAGCTCTACGGGCCGCACTACCGTCATGCCGACCTTTCGATCTTCAAGATCTTCCCGGTCCATGAGAGCATGAACGTCGAGTTCCGAGCGGAGGCCTTCAACATTGCCAACGAAGCCAACTGGGCGAATCCCAACGCCACGATAGGATCCTCTACCTTTGGCGAAGTCACTGGCATGACCTATTCCTACACACCGCGCGTTCTGCAGTTCGCTCTCAAGCTGAACTTCTAGACAGCGCTTCACTCCTAGTGCGCTCGCATCCCCCAATGCGGGCGCACGGGGCACTGCAGTAGGTTCGAATCGGAGAAAATATGAAGGAATCAGAAAAGCGTGAGTTCGTGCGCCCCGATGGCGCCTCAATCGGATCGATCAACGCCTCGAGGCGCAACGTGATGAAGGGCTTGGCGCTGGCTGCGATGGCCGGCGGGCTAGGCCGCACCGCCATCGCGGAAGCCACCGCTGCTGCCGTGTCAGACTACCCGAAGGTTTCGCCGGCAACCGGAGACACGATTCAGGCTACCGACTCCAACCCGGTGGTCAAAACCCAGTACGGCCGCATCCGCGGCTACACGCGCAACGGAATCCATGCCTTCAAGAACGTTCCTTACGGTGCTGACACATCGGGCGTCAACCGCTTCATGCCGCCGCAAAAGCCGGCGTCCTGGGACGATGTGAAGTGCTGCATGTACCACGGCTACGTCTCGCCGCAAGGACCCCGCGACGGCTGGGGGCACAACGAGGAGGCCTGGCTCTTCTCCTGGGACGACGGCATTCAAAGCGAGGATTGCCTCAACCTCAATGTCTGGACCTCGGCGCTGGACGACGGCAAGCGGCCGGTGATGGTCTGGCTCCATGGCGGAGGATTCATGGCCGGCTCCGCCACCGAACTGCTCTCCTACGACGGTGAGAATCTGGCCAGACGCGGAGTCGTTCTGGTCAGCGTCACGCACCGCCTGAACGTGATGGGCTTTCTCAATCTGGCCGCCTATGACGAAAAGTATGCGGTCTCAGGAAACGTGGGCATGCTCGACCTTGTCGCCGCTCTCGAATGGGTGCGCGACAACATCACCCGTTTTGGCGGGGATCCCAGCCGGGTCACCATCTTCGGGCAGTCGGGCGGTGGCGGAAAGGTCAGCACGCTGATGGCCATGCCCGCAGCCAAGGGGCTCTTCCACCGCGCGGTTGTCGAGAGCGGCTCCATGCTGAGCAGCGCCACCATGGAGAGTTCACATACCCTTGCGGAGAAACTGTTGAAGCAGGTGAACCTCGGCGCCTCCGACGTGGACAAGCTGCAGCAGATGCCCTTCCAGGATCTTCAAAAGGCGGCGGCGGAAGCGACTGTTTTCCATATGCCTGCCTCCGGCATCATCGACTTCCGTCATGTGGGAGCGATGATGGGCTGGATGCCGGTTGCCGGCAATGCGGCGCTTCCCGATAGTCCCTTCGATCCCAAAGCTCCGGAGATTTCCGCCTCGGTGCCTATGATCGTCGGCACCAACCTCAACGAATTCATCACCGCCACAAACAAGCCCGACGCCTTCGCAATGACCGCGGCGGAACTGGAAAGCACTGTCCGGAAGATCTATCAAGACAAAGCAGGCGATATTATCAGGATCTTCCGCAAGAGCTTTCCCAACGCCAACAACTTCCAGATCTGGTCGGTGATCGGAACCAGTTCGGTGCGGGGGATGGCTCTGGAGCAGGTCCGCCGCAAGGTTGCGCAGAAGGGCGCTCCGGCCTATTCCTACCGCTTCGACTGGCAGACTCCAGTTCTGGGAGGCCGTCCCATGGCCTTCCACTGCGCGGAACTGGCATTTGTTTTTGACAATGCGGCGCGCTGCGAGAACATGACAGGCAATGGCGCGGCAGCGCATGCTCTGGCCGCCAAAATGAGCGAGGCCTGGGTGCACTTTGCGAGCACGGGCGATCCCAATCATCCGGGGCTTCCACATTGGAAACCCTTCGATCCCGCCACCAACGGCACCATGGTCTTCGACAACAAGTGCGTCTTCCGCGAGCACCTCGATGACGATTGCCAGAAAGCGGTCAGCGAGGACTGAGGCTCAACGCGGAGTCCGCGCGGCTGAACCCGCGCGGACTCCCCAGATCTTCAAGAGGATTTCATGGAAAAGAGGTTTTTATGCGGTTTGATTCTCATCGTATCTGTGGCTTGCTTTTGGCCGCGGCATCTTTCGCAGCGACCCTGGCGGCGCAGGAAACCGTTTCGATTCAGACAGGCAAGGTCAAAGGCGTACCCGCCGATGGTCTGATTGCCTTCAAAGGTATCCCCTACGCGGCGCCACCGGTCGGCGACCTCCGGTGGCGTCCGCCGCAGCCTCCCGCGAAGTGGTCCGGCGTGCGTTCCGCGGCCGAGTACGCGCACGATTGTATGCAACTGCCATTCCCCAGCGATGCCGCGCCCTTGGGAACGCCGCCCGCCGAGGATTGCCTTTATGCCAACGTTTGGACTCCCGCGCCCCGAGCCTCCACTCCGATGCCGGTGATCGTGTGGGTCTACGGCGGCGGATTTGTCAACGGGGGCAGTTCGCCAGCCGTCTATGACGGCTCCCAGTTCGCCAAGGACGGCGTCGTCTTTGTCAGCTTCAACTACCGCGTGGGCCGCTTCGGCTTCTTCGGCCACCCGGCCCTGACCAAGGAGAGCAAAGACGGGCTGCTCGGCAACTACGCTTACCTGGATCAGATTGCCGTTTTGCATTGGGTACAGCGCAACATTGCCGCTTTCGGCGGCGATCCGCACAACGTGACTGTATTCGGCGAGTCGGCTGGCGGCATGACGGTGCATATGCTGCTGACCTCTCCGCTGGCCAAAGGTCTCTTTCAAAGGGCCATCGTCGAATCCGGCACGATGAGAAAAGGAGGCATGGGCGGTACGACATACCTGCA
>Ga0182027_10013335_pt1 | contig 11467 bp, 9 predicted proteins | sample 712E1DmetaG_FD_121300 | JGI IMG/M metagenome (GOLD analysis project Ga0182027, IMG submission 121300) | Permafrost microbial communities from Stordalen Mire, Sweden - 712E1D metaG (Illumina Assembly) | ecosystem: Environmental > Terrestrial > Soil > Wetlands > Permafrost | place: Sweden...
CAACCTGGCCGAAATGGCCGGACATCCCGCGCTCAAACTGCCTGTCCCGCCCGGATTTACGATTACCACGGAAGTCTGCACCTATTACTACGACAACAAGAAGACTTATCCCAAAGAGCTCAAGGAACAGGTAAACAAGGCTCTTGCTCAGGTTGAAAAGATCATGGGCAAGAAGTTCGGCGATCCCAAAGACCCGCTTCTCGTGTCGGTACGTTCCGGCGCACGGCGCTCCATGCCCGGTATGATGGACACGGTGCTCAACGTCGGGCTCAACGATGTCACGATCCAGGGCCTCATCGCCAAAACCAACAACCCGCGTTTCGCCTACGACGCGTACCGCCGGCTCGTGATGATGTATGCCGACGTGGTCATGGAAAAAGCCGCAGGCATCGAGCTCCCGGGCGGCAAGGGAATACGCAAACTGATGGACGACAAACTCGGCGAAGTAAAGAAGCAGAAGGGCTACAAGATCGACACGGACCTCACGGTCGACGACCTCAAGGCGCTTGTGGTCGAGTTCAAGCAGATGGTCAAACAACACCTGGGTCAGTCGTTCCCGGAAACGCCGCAGGAACAGCTGTGGGGCGGCATCGGCGCCGTGTTCATGAGCTGGAACGGCAAACGGGCCGTTGATTATCGCCGGATCGAGAAGATACCGGACGATTGGGGCACGGCCGTAAACGTTCAGAGCATGGTGTTCGGCAACATGGGCGACGACTCCGCAACCGGTGTTGCGTTTACGAGAAACCCCGGCAACGGCGACAATCATTTCTACGGCGAATATCTCATCAACGCACAGGGCGAAGACGTGGTTGCGGGAATACGCACCCCGGCGCCTATCAACGAAAATTCGGCAAACGACCAGAGCAGGAACCTTGCCACGCTCGAATCGGCATTCCCGGAATGCTACAAGCAGCTCTTCGGTTATCAGAGAGCTCTCGAAAAGCACTACCGCGACATGCAGGATATCGAGTTCACTATTGAGAAGGGCAAGCTGTTCATGCTGCAGTGCCGCGTGGGCAAGCGCAACGGCGTTGCCGCGGTCCGCATGGCCGTCGACATGTACAAAGAAAAACTCATCGACGCGAATGCGGCAATCATGCGCGTTGGGCCCAATCAGCTCGTTGAGCTTCTCCTGCCCATGATCGATCCGAAGGCCGAAAGTGCGACATCGCCCATTGCCAAGGGGCTTCCGGCGGGTCCGGGCGGTTCGAAAGGCCGCGCGGTGTTCTCCTCCAAGGACGCGGTCGCATGGGCCGAACGCGGCGAAAAGGTTATTCTTGTTCGTGAAGAAACATCTCCCGAAGACGTTGACGGCATGCACAAGGCACAGGCCATCCTCACGGCCAAGGGCGGCATGACGTCCCATGCGGCTCTCGTCGCGCGCGGATGGGGAAAGTGCTGCATCGTCGGATGCGCCGACATCGAAATCGCCGACGATAACAAGTCCTTTGTCACAAAGAAGGGCCTCACGATCAAGGAAGGGGAATGGATCACGCTCAACGGCACCAAGGGTCTTGTCTACCAGGGCAGCCTCGGACTCGTTGACATCGACCTTGCCACGAATACCACCTACAGGGACCTTATGACGCTTGTCGACAAGGTGCGCCTGCTCAAGATTCGCACCAACGCCGACTCTCCTAAAGACGCGAAAAAGGCCATCGAATTCGGCGCGGAGGGCATCGGCCTGTTCCGCACCGAGCACATGTTCTACGGCGAGGGATCGGACAAACCGTTGTTCCTTCTCCGCAAGATGATCATGAGCAAGACGCTCGACGAGCGCAAAGCCGCGCTTGCCGAACTCTTCCCGTTCGTTAAGAACGACATCAAGGCCACCATGGAGGCCATGGCCGGCAGACCCGTTACCATCCGGCTGCTCGACCCGCCGCTGCACGAATTCGTGCCGCACGCGGCCGACAAGCTCCAGGCGCTCGCAAGCGATCTCCATATCGACGGCGCCGAACTCAAGAAACGCGCCGACGGTCTGCGCGAGAACAATCCCATGCTCGGGCACCGCGGCGTTCGTCTCGGCATCACCTATCCGGAAATCACCGAGATGCAAGTACGTGCAATTCTCGAAGCCGCCGGCGAAATCCTCAAAGCCGGAAAAGAGGCATATCCCGAGATCATGATTCCGGTGACCTGCACGGTAGCTGAAATCAACGACCAGAAGGTCATTGTCGACCGCGTTTACAAGGAAGTATGCGAAAAAGTCGGTCTCAAGAAGATTCCGTTCATGTACGGAACCATGATCGAAATCCCGCGCGCGGCGCTGACGGCAAACAAGATGGCGACCACGGCCGAGTTCTTCTCGTTCGGCACCAACGACCTCACACAGATGGGCTTCGGGTTCTCCCGGGACGATATCGGCAGCTTCCTGCCGGATTATCTCACCAAGAAGACCCTGCCTGCCGACCCTTTCCAGACCATCGATCAGGAAGGCATCGGCGAGCTCATCAAGATTGGCATCGAGCGCGGTCGCTCGGTACGGCCGAAGCTCAAGGTCGGCATCTGCGGCGAACACGGCGGTGATGCGGATTCCGTCAAGTTCTGCCACCGCGTGGGCATGAATTATGTCTCATGCTCGCCGTTCCGCGTGCCCATCGCCCGGCTTGCGGCTGCGCAGGCTGCCGTTGAGGATGTTTTGGCAAAGAAGTCCGCGGCCAAGAAACCGGCCAAGGCGAAGAAGCCGGCCGCGAAGAAGAGAAAGTAAGGAACAGAGCTACACGTACCTCGTAATAAGGTCGTTCTTATGTGGAAAGGCAAGATCGATGGATCTTGCCTTTCCCTTTTTGGAAGCTAATCCCGTATTTTCACCTTTATCAATAGAAACGAGGTTGCAATTGTGAAGCAATCACTCATTACGCTGGCGCTGGCGGCAATGGTCTTTCTGGCAATGCCCGGCTGCTCGTCGGACAAAAAGGTAACCGAGCTTACCACCCAGGACCAGAAGGTGAGCTACATGTTCGGCCTCAACATGGGCGGCTACCTCAAGAAGCTCGGCATCAATGTCGACAGGGCGGCGCTGTTCCAGGCAATCAACGATACTCTCGACGGCCACAAGGCGCTCATGACGCAGGAGCAGGTGACCGCGGTTCAGCAGGAATTCTCGCAGAAGATGCAGGAAAAGCAGATGGCCGAATCGAAGGCCGCTGGTGAAAAGAACACCAAGGAAGGTTCCGAATTCCTGGCCAAGAACAAGACCGAGAAGGGCGTTGTCACCACCGCCTCGGGCCTCCAATATTCCATCACCAAGGAAGGCACGGGCCCCAAGCCCAAAGCCACCGACATGGTGTCGGTCAACTATCGCGGCACGTTTATTGACGGAAAAGAATTCGACAACTCCTACACCCGCGGCCAGCCCGCAACCTTTCCGGTGACCGGCGTTATTCCCGGCTGGACCGAGGCATTGCAGCTTCTGCCGGTTGGCACAAAGGCCAAGCTGTTTGTTCCCGGCAACCTCGCCTACGGCGAGCGCGGCGCGGGCCAGCAGATCGGACCCAACAAGACGCTCATTTTCGAAATCGAGCTCCTGTCGATTCAGCCGAATCCGGCTGCGGCCGCTCCCACTGCGGCGACCACGCCGGCCGGGGCGCAGAAGCAGAAGAAGGCCAAGTAAGCGGGAATTTGCTCGCTGGGTAACTCAGCATGCGGCTCGCGGGACACCGCGGGCCGCATGTATTTCCGGGGAGAGGGCGGATTCTTACTGTTCGGCGAAGACAACGCGAATCGGGCGGTTGAGCCAACGAAGTATTTCTTAATAACAGACCACGGAGAGAGACCCACTCATGCTACCGGTAGACTTTCATTCCCACACCCTGTTCTCCAAATGCGGGCTGCACACCATCATCGAGATGCTTACCGAGGCAAAGGCCCGCGGGCTTGCCGCGCTCGCCATCACCGACCATGGACCCAAACTCGAAAGCTGCACGCCCAGCACGTTCTGGGACAGGCTTCTTGATCCTGTGGTGGGCATTCGTCTGCTCAAGGGCATGGAATGCAACGTGATTTCCGATGAGGGTGACATTGACTTTCCGCAAAAGTTCCTCAAATATGCCGATATAATCCTGCTCGGCCTGCATCCGCACCTTCCGCGCGGCATTTCGGCCCCAAAGAACACGGAGTTTCTTCTGCGTGCGCTCGAAAAGAACCCGTTCGTCGATATCGTGACGCATCCTGAAGATGAGGCTTACCCTGTCGAATTTGACACGCTTGCCGAGTACGCCGCCGGCCATGGCATCGCGCTGGAATGCAACAACTCCAAGATTCTTAACAAACGCGTGTCCTCCGAGCGGCTGTTGGCTCTTCTTGACGCGTGCAAACGCGCAGGATGCCGCATTGCGGTAAATTCCGACGCGCACGCGATCGGGGAGGTGGGACTCGACGAGTCGGTGCGGCCGCTTATCGAGCACGCCGGTATCGCTCCGGAGCTTGTGGTCAACCGGACAGCGGAGTCGGCATTCGCGTTTGTGGAGGAGCGAAGAGGGAAGAAAGTAACAGTGTGACAAAGGTTCCAACTGTCGTGAGGAACCATGCCGGCCGAATCTTGCCTCACCTGAGCTAATGACGCTCTGTGTAGCGGCGGCTATTTTCCTCTTACTGCCTCCGCATAGCCGGGCGGAAAGATATTCGTGCCTCTTGTCAGGCCAAACACGGAATCACCCATCCTGCCGATTCGCTCACGCCGTTCGAGCATTTCCGCGGTAGCGCGCAGCGCGAAATCGACAACCGCCCGCTGGCTTTTGAGCCTGGTCCGCGACGATATCCTGTGGACAAGATTCGTATCGATATGGATGTTCGTGCGTATAGTGGTAATTCGCTTCATCGATTTTCGAAATGGGTTCTTTCCCGTCCGTCGGATCATGGTTATGCCTCCTCGATTGCCAATCCAGCTACCAGGCCGATCTTGCTGAAATCGGCAATGTTGGCAGTCAGAATATTTTGTGCGTTGTCAATGGCTGTCTGCGCGATCATGACATCCAGTAATCCGTTCTGAAATCCCTTGAGGGCGATAGAGCAGAGAAACGTTTGCACCCGGCTACCGGAGGTGAGCAGAACGTACAGGACGCTTGCAAGGTGCGAAGATCGCCGCTATGGCGGATTGGCGCAGAGTGCAATCTTCTTTAGAGCAACTGATACGACTCCTCAATCGAATGCACCGCACCCGCGGGCATGAGCACGCTCGAGTACAGGTGAAACTCCGGGATCGGAACGTTTTCCGCCTTGAACAGGTTGTTCGCAGCCAGAAACCCCGTGATCTTAGGAAGCGGCGCCTCGGGCCGCAGCCGCGCGAGGGTCAGGTGCGGATGATATTTTCGCGTTTCCGGTTCGAGCCCCAGTTCTTCCATGAGCCCCTCGATCTCATCGCGCAAAACCATAAGCGGTTCGCAAGGCTCAATTCCAACCCACAGCACATTCGGCTTTTTTCGGGGCGGGAAATAGCCTACGCCCTTGAGGGTGAGACAAAATCGTGACGCATTGACATCATGCAGTGTTTCCTCGATATCCGAAAAGAGGGTGTCGTCGGCGTCGCCGACAAAGCGCAGGGTAAGGTGGAGCTGATCCTTCGATACCCATTTTGCCGCAGGCACGCCGAAGCATATATTGGCGAGCGCCTCACGCACGTCCTCGGGAAAGTCTATCGCGATAAAGAGCCGGTGCATGGAGCAGTCCTTTTTGGCGTTCCCAACATTGCCCTACGAACCGAAAATAATTGAAACCAATCGTGAAATTGTGGGCAGCGCGAGGGCCGGGATTACCGGCACGCATTTTGCGCAAGGTAAGGTGTTTGACTTCCACGTGCTCATTACTATTTTAGTTGGAGCAATCCGAGACAACACCATCCGAAGGGAGGCGCATGATCCCGGTTCTCAGCGTCGCGCAGATGCGCAAAATTGACGAAATGGCAATAGGCCGGAACACGGCGGTCGGTTTCTCCTATATGATGGAAGCCGGCGTGGGCCTGTTCGAAGCCGCGCGCCAGCTGGTACCCACCCCGCGCAGCGGCGACATCGCCATCGTGTGCGGAAAGGGGAACAACGGCGGCGATGGGTTTACCGTGGGCCGCCTCCTGCTCGAAGCAGGCTACAAGGTGATGTGCTTCGGACTGTGTCAGCCCGACGCGCTTGCCGGAGAGGCCAGGCTCGCCTATGATTCCTACGTCGGCCGTGAGGGCAATTTCCTGGTCCTCGACGATGTGGACGACCTCGGAAACCTCGACAGGTGCAGCCTCATCATAGACGCGGTGCTCGGCACGGGGATCAAGGGCGATCCGCACGGGCTGAGCGCCGAGGTTATTGAGGCTCTCAACGTTGCCGGCGTGCCGGTGCTTTCGGTGGACACGCCGTCGGGACTGGACAACGACCTCGGCATGCCGGGAACGCCGTGCGTCCGCGCCGCGGTCACGGTTACCATGGGGTTTCCCAAGATCGGCGCCTATTTCTATCCCGGAAGATCCCTGGTGGGCTCGCTTCGCATAAAGCAACTCGGATACCCTGAAGAAATCGTCGAAAAGAACCGGTCCAACACCTTTCTTCCAGCCCTCGACGACCTCAGAAAAATGCTGCCGAAACGCAAACCAGCGGGCTCCAAATTCGATCACGGCGTCGCCCTCATGCTCGCCGGGTCGGCCGGCATGACCGGCTCCGCCACGCTCTCGTCGGTTGCGGCTTTACGCACCGGCTGCGGCATGGTGCATCTCGCGACGCCCGGCAGCGTGCTCCCCGCGCTCTCCGCAAAACTCACCGAGGTGGTGCTTCATCCGCTGAACGAGACGAAGGCAGGAACCGCAGCCCTTTCCGCATCGGAATTCCTTCTTGCCAAGGCCTCGACCTGCCAGGCGTTGTGCATTGGCCCGGGCCTTTCTCATAACGATGATACGGCAGCCCTGGTTCGCCGGTTGGTTGCCAAAAGTCCGGCCCCCATGGTGCTCGATGCCGACGGCATCAATGCCTTCAAAGGAAGGAGCAACGATCTCAAGGTGCATGCCGCGCCGCTGTTGTTGACGCCGCATGCGGGCGAGTGGGCGCGGCTGTTTTCGGCCATGCCGGCAAGTCCGGTAGAAATCGTGGAAGAGCTTCGGCGCACGGCGGCGGAGTTCTCCATGACGATTCTATACAAGGGGAACCCAACCATTATCGCGTCGCCGGACGGGAATGTCCATCTGTCGCCCTACGGCAATTCCGGCATGGCAACCGCCGGGTCGGGCGATGTGCTCAGCGGCATCATCACGTCGCTTGTGGCGCAGGGATGCACGGTAACGGATGCGGCAATACTGGGAGCGTATATTCATGCCCGGGCGGGGGACGAGGCGGCGAGGGAACTGGGCGAATATTCGATGATCGCGGGGGATATTACGAATAGTATTTACAAGGCGATACGGGGAATTACGGGATAGAAAAAAGATGGCATATCATTCAAGCCGGCTCATACCGCCGTCCCGAACAGCCCCGTCCCTATGAGCGTCATTTCCTTTACATATTCAAATTCAAACGTTACCAGCCCTTCAACCTGCTTCCATGCGCCGCCCGTGACAAGCACAGGTGCGCCGCCGAACTGTTTTCGGTAGCGATCGACCAGAAACGACAGCGCGCCGGCCGAACCATAGATGACGCCCGTGGTCATGGCCGACTTTGTTGACCTGCCCGGAAACTCGGTTGCCGATTCGTCAAGGTTTACCGTCGGCAAGGCGCTGGTATGTTCGTGGAGGCTTTTGAACTGTGTGGCAATGCCGGGCAGAATGGCGCCGCCGGAAAATTCCCTGCCGTTTGCGAGGTAATCAACGGTAATGGTCGTTCCCGCGTCGATGATGATCCGGCTTTGTTCGGGATATGCGGCGCGGCAGTAGAGACAATCGGCAAGGCGGTCCACGCCGAGCGTGCGGGGATCGTTGTATGCAACGGAGATGGGAAAAGTCCCGGAGTATTCGAACCAGACCGGGGCCCTGAAGTCCGATGCGACAAGAGTGTCGGCAATCGCCGCGCGGTCGACTTTGACAACAGAGCATATAATCACCGGCAGCGTTTGCGTCTGCGCGCCTTTTGGAACCAGCGACGCCAGCGATGGGCACAGCCGGCCGGCAAGGTCGGTTGTTGGGAAAACGTCGGAGCCCCCGCACGCAAGAGCGTCACGGTCGATAAGCCCCGCATGCGTGTTGGTGTTGCCGATGTCTACCGAAAGGATGAGCGTGCTCATGGTGATCTTCCCTCAAACTAATTGGCGCAGCGCAGGAATGGAAGCGTCGAGCCGTCAGGGCCGTGGATGCAAACGCTTGCGCGCTTTTGCAAATCGAACCGGGCCGGTGGTGAGCAGCATTTCGGATTCGCCTTGTTGCAGGCGCATCCGGCCGTCGGGATATACTCCGGAGAACATTCCGCGGTTGCCGCCCGCCTCGCACGGAGCTCCCATTTTGTAAAGACGATTCGCGTACAACATATGCGCGGCCCCGGCAGGGACCGACAGGTATTGCCGGAATCGATCAAGGATGACGCACAGCAGCCCGCCCGGCGCATGCCTCTTTTTTGTTTCAATGAGCAGCGATGTGGCGGCGCGCCGGATGTCGGGCGGAAAATCCAATCGGGCGATGTTGACGTTGATGCCGAACCCGATCACGATCATGCCGGAATGCGCCGGCACGGTTTCCAGCAGAATGCCGCAAAGCTTTCTGTCGCCCCAGTAAATGTCGTTGGGCCATTTGATGGAAAGCGACGACCCGGGAGCGATGGCCTTGACAGCGTCGTATATCGCGAGGCTGACAGCCCGGTTGTAGGTGAAATGCGATGCCAAATCCGAGATCGGGCACACGACGCTCGCATACAACCCGCCTGCAACCTCGGAAAAGAACGTGTTCTGGCGCTGGCCGCGTCCGGCAGTCTGTTTGTCGGCGCACACAACGGCCATGCCCTTTTCGGGATAGGAAGGCAGGCTCTTCGCGAACGTGCTGGTGGAGTCGATGCTGTCGAAATGGAAAAATCCCTCGACAAACGGAAGCGCACCAACGGCTTCAATATCTGCGGTCACTGCCGGCTCCTCCGTCTCATTCGATCACGAGATGGATATCCAGGGCTCTGGCGCTGTGCGTGATGGCGCCCACCGAAATGAAATCAACGCCGGTCTCCGCTATCGGGACAATTGTCTCGGCGTTCACGTTCCCGCTCGCCTCAAGTTCCACGTACTTGCCGCTGCTTCGAGCCAGTGTAACGCAGGCAGCAATGTCCCCGACGCTCATATTGTCGAGCATGATCATGTCCGGCGAGCAGCCGAGCGCCTCCTCGAATTCCCTCGTGGTCTGGGTTTCGACTTCTATTTTGACGGGCAGGCCCGACGTTTTGACAAATGCCTGCGCCTTACGTACCGCCGCAGCCACGCCGCCGGCAGCCTTTACGTGCGTGTCCTTGATGAGGATCATGTCGTACAGGCCGAACCGGTGATTGCGCCCGCCGCCGTGCACGACGGCCTCCTTTTCGAGCGCCCGAAGCAGGGGAGTTGTCTTGCGGGTGTCAAGCAGCTTGGCACCGGTGTGGGCTATTTTTGCGGAAAGAAGGCCGGTTGCCGTGGCCACGCCGCTCAAATGCTGAAGGAAATTGAGCGCTACGCGCTCGCCTGCAAGGATGGCGCGTACCGGGCCGCGAAGCTCGCAGATGCGGACGCCTTTATCGAGCGCGGCCCCGCTTTCGAGCAGGACGTTTACACGCAGCGCAGCATCACAACAATGGAACAGCGGCTCCAGCAGCCGCGCGCCGGACAGAATGCCGCGATCCTTGCTCTTGATGACTGCGGCCGCGATGTCGCCCGCGCCGAACACGGCCTGCGACGTGATGTCGCCTCCACCAAGGTCTTCGGCAAGGGCCTCACGGACAAGCGAATTTATCAGCGGCTCGCTTTCGCTGCTCATAGGAACCCGTAGCGCAATCCGAGATAAAATTCGACTACGTTGTCGGCGGCATCGATCTTATTGTTGGAGTTCATGTCGAGGTAGTACCACGAAAATCCGGCGGATAGGCCGATGCCCAGGATAATCGGGTTGGTAACGACGTCGATTCCCGCTTTGAATCCCCAGGAAGGAAAGACGGTATTGTGCGGATACAGCCCTCCGTGCGTTTCCTCCAGGTATACTTTCCCGTAACGCAAGGGTCTGAACATGGTGTCGTTTGCAATAAGGGAAAATCCTATGGTCAGATCGGGGTCGGAATAATTTGTATCGGTGACGATCGAGTATTTCGAAAACAGGTTCTGCTTGTATTCAAGGGAAAGTGACAGTCCCCTGATGGGAGCCACGCCGAAAAAGAGTTCGAGCTTCGAACACAATCTGTCGCCGCCCAGGATGGAATTCTGGCTGACAAGCGTATCGCGGGCGGATCCGGAGTCGAACACCACCCGTGCGCGGTTCGACATGTAGAAGGAATTGAACTCGCCCTCAACGAGTCTGCCACCCTCGGTGGTGATGTTGGTGCCGAGAGAAAAATTGCTCCACTGGGCACCGACAATCGGCACCCGGAGCACGAAACCGTCGTCGCCGCCGCCGGCCAGTTTCTGGGCAAAACCGGCGCCGATCGAAAGGTGGAGGTCGTAGGTTGAAAAAAGATCGGTGGAAATGTCAATCTGGTAGATCGTCGCACTCATGGCCGAAGGGAGCGTGTCGGTCGTCGAGTCTGCCGACGGCAGCTTAACAAGTCGAAAACCCGCGGAGTCGAGGCCCTTCAGGTAGTTCTGATTTCCATCAAAGAAAATTCCTACCCCCAGGTGGTAGGACGTGGGATCGAAGGCCACGTACAGTCCGCCGGGGGAGAATGAGGTAAGATCGCCGAGAAATCCCCGCGCGCTGAAGTCGCCGATCTGTACCTGCGCCGTCACTCCCAGAGGATGAAAAATGATATAGGGATTATAGTTATTGTACCCGTCAACAACGATTCCGCCGCCGATGGTGTAATCGTTGATGGGGCCGAGCTTGACAAAAGTTGAATCGAAGAAGGGGCCGATGGTGACGTGGTCGACAAGATCGAGAAATCCCGGCATGCCGCCGAAATCGTGAAGCCCCGGCTGGCCGGTGTAGTTTGCGGCAAAGGGAATCCTGAGCCCGGCGCTGAACACCTTGCTCGAAAACGACGGGACCAGGGAAAACGCCGGGAATACGCCGCCGCGGGCCATGGCAAAGGAATTCAATTCCTGTACGACAATCTTGTGGTCGGCCGAAACATCCGGAGGACCGGACGGCGAAAAGCTGAGGGCGTCTTTTGCTCTGTCGGACAGTATTGACGCCCAGAGTCTGTTTTCAACGAACTGCTTTTTATAACCACCCATGGCGCCGAATCCGCTGTACTGCTGCGAAGGCGCCGCCAGGGAACCGGCCTGCCCGCCGCCGGCCTTCTCCTCCGTGGGCTTGATGCCGGCCGCGCTCAGCTCGGCATCGATGTAATCGTCGCCGAAAAAGTGCTTGAGCACGGTCACGTGGCGCATGGTGATATACAGC
>Ga0182027_10013337_pt1 | contig 11465 bp, 11 predicted proteins | sample 712E1DmetaG_FD_121300 | JGI IMG/M metagenome (GOLD analysis project Ga0182027, IMG submission 121300) | Permafrost microbial communities from Stordalen Mire, Sweden - 712E1D metaG (Illumina Assembly) | ecosystem: Environmental > Terrestrial > Soil > Wetlands > Permafrost | place: Sweden...
CCGTGCTTGGCGGCCAGCGTGAGGGACTCCTCTTGCGCGGCGCCCGAGGGTGCGGCCACGATGACGACGGACGCGCCGGCGCCCTCCGTTTCCTGGAGAACCCTCTCGCGCAGGCTTTCCTTTTTGCTGTCGATCAGAACGTCCGCGCCAAAACCCTGGGCCAATTCCAAACGCCGCGGCTGGATATCGGCGAGGATCACTTTGCGCGCGCCGCGGATCCTGGCCAGGTCGGCGTGCATGCATCCGATGGGGCCCGCGCCAAGAATCACGACCGTGTCCTCCGCGCCCACGTGGAGCAGTTCCTGGCCATTGATGACGCAGGCCAGCGGTTCCGCGAGGGTGGCCTCCTCGAACGAGAGGTTATCGGGAATCGCATTCACACAACCGGCCTTGATGGCGGAGGAGGGCACCATCATGTATTCGGCGAAGCCTCCGTGAAACTGGTACCCGATGGAACGGAGGTTGTCGCACATGGTCTGGATGCCGCGGCGGCAATAGGGGCACTCGCCGCAGGGGACCGCTGGAGCCACCGTCACCCTCTGCCCGGCCGAGAAGCCGGCGACCCCGGCTCCCACTTCCGCGATGACGCCCGCGGTTTCGTGTCCCATAGTGACCGGCTCGGTGATATTGCCGGCGCCGAAGCGGAAGGTCCGGACGTCGCTGCCGCAGATGGCGCAGGCGGCCACTTTGAGAAGCATCTCCTGGGGCGAGATCTCCGGCATGGGGCGCTCTTCGATGCGCAGATCGTTGGGCGCATAGAGAATGGCGGCTTGCATCACTCGACCTCCTGGCCGTCGCCGGCCGTAAGCATCCCGATCACTTCCTGGCTGCTGGTTGACGAACGCAGCCGCTCGATGTTTTCCGGCCGCTGCAATACCCCGGCCAGCTCGGCCAGCAACTGCAAGTGTTGTTCGTCGCCGGTTCCCGCCATGCCGATTGCCAGGTGCACGGTCTTTCCGTCACCCCAATCCACGCCCTTGGGGATCTGCACGAACACGATCGAGTTGCGCAGGACTTCCTTCTTGGCCTGGTTGGTTCCGTGCGGCAATGCCACGCCGTCGGTGACCCAGGTGCTGTACTGGTCCTCTTTCTCGAACATGGCGCGGGCATAACCGGGGCTGACGTCCGCGGAGCGCACCATGACGTCGCCGATGACCTGAATGACATCGCGCTTGGAGCCGAACTGGCGGTTCAGCAGGACATGATCGGATGGAAGAGAGAAGGGCATGGCTTTATTCGCTGGCGGCGAGTTCCGAAAGATCTCTGATCACTTCCTCGTAGACCGGGCTGTTGATAAACTGATCGACGGCGTAAACGCGGGCGTCCGGGGCACGCTCCTTGATCCTCGATACCAGGCTGCGGTGCGCGATCACCATCTCGGCGGTGCGCGGCAGTTCGCTCAACGGCGCGTGGTCCAAGTGGACGTCCAGGTGAGCGCCGGCAAGTTTACGCTTCAAAATGGCTTGGCCCATGACGGAGGAACCCATACCAGCCTCGCACACGAACAGGATGGTTCGAGGCTGTGCCGCCAGCGCGGGTTTGGCGGTGGGAATCGGCGCGGGCAGCGGGACATCGCCTGCGGCGCGGGATACGATGGGCGCAGCGACGGCGAAGGAGGCCAACGCACCCACGCCAATGCCGGCCAGCACCGGCCACAGCGCTCCTTTGGGCGCCATGGCGATTTCCGCAAAAATGCTGCCGGGCGAGGGCGTGGCGAGCAGTCCCGCGTGAGCCGCGACGAACACTGCGTCCGCCGACAGTCCCCCGGCGATGAGGGCCAGTATGGTGAGCGGATTCATAAGCACATACGGGAAGTACATTTCATGAATCCCACCGAAGAAATGGATGATTATGGCACCGGGCGAGGAACTCTTCGCCGCCCCCTTGCCGAACAGCGCGTACGCCGCCAGCAATCCCAATCCGGGGCCGGGATCGCTCTCAAGAAGAAAGAAGATGGACTTGCCGGCCTGCTTGGCCTCCGCAATTCCCAATGGGGCAAGGACACCATGGTTGATGGCGTTGTTGACGAATAACACCTTGCCCGGCTCGATGATGAGGGCGATCAACGGCAGGAGTCCGGCATTGGTGATGGCTCTCGCGCCCGCGCTCAGGGCCGTTGTGGCTCCCATAACCGCCCAGCCGACCACGGTGTAGCCGGCTAGGATCAGGCCGAGACCCAGAAGTCCGGCCGAGAAGTTCGCCACCAACATCTCAAAGCCCGGCGGAATCCGCGACTGCACGGCCCGATCGAAAGTCTTTACCACCCATCCGCCGAGGGGACCCATGACCATGGCCCCGATGAACATGGGAATACTGCTGCCGGCCACCACCCCCATGGTGGCAATTGCGCCCACCACGCCGCCACGGATTCCGTATACCAGGCGGCCGCCGGAGAAGCCAATGAGCAGCGGCAGCAGATTCAGGATTACGGGATCCACCAACTTGGCGAAATGTGGATTGGGGAGCCATCCAGCCGGAATGAACAGCGCCGTGAGCAGTCCCCAGGCAATGAACGCCCCGACATTGGGGACCACCATGCCGGCCAGAAAAGCGCCGAACCGCTGAAGATGCGCACGCATCAGCAGGCACCCGCGGTTTCGCCGATGGAGTGAAGCGTCACTCCCTTCGAGTACTCCTCAATGGACCCAAGTTCGGTTGCGGATCCGTTGGTGGCGACGGTGGCTGCTCCGGCCGCTGTGGCGAGCCGCAGGGCGTCTGGCAGCGCCAGGCCCCGCGTCATGGCAAAGGCCAAGGCTGCCACCATGGCGTCCCCCGCGCCGATGCTGCTCGACGCGGTGACCGGGGGAGAATAGGCTCGCCACCGCTCGCGCTGGGAAACCGCCAAGGCTCCGTCCGCGCCCAAAGACAGCACCACGACTCGCGCGCCCAACGCGAGGAACCGGCGGGCCGCGTCGACCAGGCCGGCTTCTCCATCAATCTTCGTCTCCAGCACCTCTTCCGCTTCGGCGCGGTTGGGCTTGATGAGATCCGGCCCAGCGGCAATTCCGTGTTTCAAAGCGGCTCCGGCGGCATCGAGGATGGTCTGAGCGCCGCGATTCCGGGCAATCCGGATGAACTCCGCATAAATTTCCGGCGGCACGCCCGGCGGCAGGCTTCCGGAGAACACCATGACCGAGCATTGGCCGGCTTGCTCCTCGACTCTCCGCATCAGCGCCTGCACGTGTTCCGCCCCCACTTGAAAGCCGGGCTCATTGATCTCTGTTTCGGTGCCCGTGAGGGGATCCTTGATTTTCAGGTTGACGCGCGTTTCTCCCGGAACCCAGACGAAATCGCAAGGGATGCCCTGGGCCGCAAGGGCATCGGCCACCCAGCGGCCGTTGGCGCCGGCCAGAAACCCGAGCGCGACCACGGGGCATCCGAGCTGCCTGGCCGCCTTGGCGACGTTGATGCCTTTGCCGCCGGCGTCGATCTGCTCAATTGAGGCGCGGTTCGTCCGGCCGACCGCGAAGCCGGAAATGGCCATGGTTTTGTCGAGTGCGGGATTCAACGTCACGGTGGCGATCATGGGAGGCGGTCCATACTCGGCAAGGGACAGAACCGGCAAGGACTGATTCGCCCAAGCTTGCTCCAGATTATGGCAACCTAGCGGCGGAATCAAGCGCAAAAGACCCAGCCATCCGTTTCCCAAGCGACCAGGCAGGAGCGGGAAGGAGGCCCTGTGCCCCGATTCCCCATGCGGCGCGCCGGGGTCCCAGAAAAGGCGGCCATGCGCCAAGGGGGTCAGCCGTTTCACCAACCCCATTGAATTCCCTGGCCGCCCACGTGCACGGAGCCCGACCCCGATGCTAAGATGAAGGGGCAATCGACCGTACACGGCGCAAGCGGAGTGGCACGATCACAACGCCCGCGTTCGCTTGTCTGCAAGTGGCTGCAATAACCCGGACGCCACCCTAGCTCAGTTGGTAGAGCGGCTGATTCGTAATCAGCAGGTCGCCGGTTCAACCCCGGCGGGTGGCTCCATCTTTATTTTTAATTAGTTGTGAGGAGCCGATTTCGGGGCTTTCGCCCTCTCTTCGGTTTTCTGTCAGCAGGAATCTGCTGACAAAACCGGCTGAGTGATTTGTCGGCAGGCCGCCGCACGCAATTCGCATGCTGGCGAAGAAGTTACCCCCAGAAACTGAAAGGTCCAGTGTATCCGCGCTTGAGCTTTTTCGAGGACTCGGAGGGCACGCGGTCGCGAAGGTGGTTGACATTTTGCGGGCAGGTATCCACCGCCAGCCAGGCCATTAAAATGATGGCGACCCTGGCCCAATACTTCTTCATCTTTCGCGAAACTTCCTGGCCTTCCTGGGTCCATTGAACTTCCTGCCGCGACACATGGGTATACTGCTCGGCGCCGCTATTCTTTCGGGGCGCTGAGTTCAGTAAGATGTACCAGAAGACCGTGGGATCCCAAAGCGAGCAGCAACATGGAAGGCGCCCGAGCGGGCGGGATCTTCAAGCATGACGCCGGTGATCCGCTTGCAGTTACGTGCTTTGAGGCCCTTTGGCGCACGAGCACGAGTGTGTCACTCGGCTTAAGGCGGATGCGCCTAGAAAGCCGATCGCGGCCGCGGCCACCAGAGAGCCGGTCATATGCCGGCGGGCAAACCTCCGCAAGCCGTTCAATGCATCCCCCAAGTCATGATCTTCGATGTACGATGCCGTAGCATCCAGTCGATCCGCTGTGCGGGTAGAGCAGTCGCCGATTGCCGCGGAACCCTGGCCTCCCGTTCTGCGAACGGAGGCGGCAGCCGAATGGAGCGCATCCCCTGTTTCATCTCGCGCCTCATCCACTCTCCTGCCGGCGGACCGGCCCAACTCCTCGATGGATTCCCTGGCCTCTTTACCAAGCTCCGACGCCGTTTCCGTCAATGTCCTTAAAGTAGTCAACGTGTTCCTCCTAAGTATGGGAATGGTCTCCCGTGCTTCCTTTAGCAGGAAATGTAGGGCACGTTGGCTTCCATGATGGATTGAGAGGCGGACGCACAAAGTCCCAGGGGATGAGACGTGTTGAAGCGCTGGAACTGCACTATCGGAGGCAGTATTTGCACTTGGGCGAGGTGCGTCGCCTTCGCCCCGTCTCTCGCGGACCGGCCATCAGATGGCCAAACGCGTGCTCAGTGCTTACCTCCGATCCAGGCTTGGACTTTTAAGCGCGCGGATCGGGCCGGTCCCTTGAACCAGGTTGCATTAGAATCAGGGGGGCATGGACCGGGAGTCTATTGAGTCAGAACTCTTCAGAAGCCAAAGCCGCCAGACGCGCGTTTGTCCTACAGGGCCGGTTTCGTAGGTTTTTCTCCAATCTCGGCCCGGGGTTGATTACCGGCGCCGCCGATGACGACCCGTCCGGTATTTCGACGTATTCCGTCACCGGTGTCCGATTCGGCTACGCGCCTTTGTGGACCGCGCTCTTCTCTTTCCCCTTGATGGCGGCTCGTACAAATCATGTGTGCCCGCCTGGGCATGGTCACCGGACTAGGGTTCGCAGGCGTGATTCGAGTGCGCTATCCACGGTGGATCCTATGGAGCGCTTGCGCGCTGCTGGTCATTGCCAATATCGTGAACATCGCCGCGGACCTGGGTGGCATGGCTGACGTCACGGGGCTTCTGACTGGCGTCAGGTCGCTCTACTGGACTCCGGCGTACGCGCTCCTCCTGGTATGCCTGCTGTTCTGGACCAGTTATCGCCTCATCGCCCGGATCTTCAAGTGGCTCACCCTCGCCTTGTTTGCCTATATCGCCGCCGCATTTCTATCGCATCCGGACTGGCCCGCCGTTTTGTGGGCGACCCTGATTCCACGTGTGCAGTGGACCGCTGGGTATTGGGCGACGCCGGTCGGCATCCTGGGAACCACCATCTCTCCGTACCTCTCTTTTTTGGGCAAGCCGCGCAGGAAGTAGAGGAAGACATCTCTTTGGGCAAGTCGACTGTCAAACAGCGTGAGGGCGCTACCAATCGGGAACTACGGCGCTCCCGGAACGACGTCCTCACAGGCATGTTCTTTTCGAACCTGGTAATGTACTTCATCATTCTCACGGCCGCGGCCACGCTGCACGCGCACGGCAAAACCGACATCTCCACCGCCCGCGAGGCCGCCGAGGCGCTGCGCCCTTTGGCTGGTGCCGGCGCATACTGGCTCTTTAGCGTGGGCTTGATCGGAGCCGGCATGCTCGGGGTCCCCGTATTGGTCGGATCTTGCGCTTACGCCATCGCGGAAGCGGCAGATTGGGTTGGCTCGCTGGAAGTACACCCTCCCCTGGCGCACGGCTTCTATGCTGTCATCGCCGTTGCCATGGCGCTGGGCCTCGGCTTGGATTATGCAGGTTTGAACGCCGTCAAGATGCTTTTCTGGTCGGCGGTGCTCAACGGAGCGCTGGCGCCACCCCTTCTGATCCTCGTGGTGCTGCTGACCAGCAGGGCCGACGTGATGGGCGAGCATCGGAACGGGGCCCTGCTCCGCTGGCTTGGTGGGACGTGTGCCGGAGTGATGCTAATTGCGACTGTCATCATGCTGGTGACCGCATATGCAGCGTGAACGCAACGCGTTGGCCAGTCACGTGCAAATTGAAGCGCATGAAGCATCAAGCCGATGAAGAAACCCGAACGTACGCCACCGTGTCAAGTGGAGACGACGGAGGACCGGCAGATTCAGCCGGCCAGTCTGGGGACACTCAGGGGTTGTCGAATGTCGCGGAGGCTGGCTCGGAGAGCGTCGAGGAACTGCTCGAGGAGGGGCAGTCCTTTGAAGCCGAAGCGATCAGCGGAGTGGAAGGTGCACCCGACGCGGACGTGGCTGAAGTTCACACCAGGCAATTCCCGGAGGACGATGTGCCTTCCGAATACCTGGGGAAAGATTAAGCCGCCTCGTTCCCGTCTCCGCCACGAAGACGGCCCGTTCGCGTCGTGAACATCCTCTCTGGCGCCCGACTGGCCGTTCAGGCGGCCGGTCCAGGCGCCTTGAATATTCGGCCACGGGGTTTCCGCCACCGTCCAGACTTCCGCCCAGGACGGGCGCCGCTTCCAAGATCGAGATATTTCCGCCAGGCAGGCTGCCGTCGCGGATCATGAAGGCGGCGGCCAGGAACCGACGCCGCCGCCCACGAGATAGGCCCTTGGTTTCGAGCTCAGTTCTACAGGCTTTCTCCGCGGGCCCGCAGTTCCTGCGCGGCACGGAACCAGTCCTCCTCCGGCGATCCCTCCGGACAGCCTCTTGATTCCCACAGCGCGTGCGCCAGCGCCGCGATGTCTTGGTGCCCAAAGACCGCGAAACCGTGCTCATTCACGGTCACCCGGTGTGCCTGTTCGGTATGCTCGTAAGCCTGCCGGGAGTGCTCCAGAGCCCGCCTGGAGAGCTCTTGCCCGGTTTGGTGGTCTTGTTTCTCATGGGCTTCCGCAGCGCTACGATGAGCGTGGGCGGCACTATCGTGCAGCTCAGCGGCCCGTTGATGATTTTCGTAATGCGATCCGTGGTTGTAACGAGTAGACATTTAGAGACTCTCTACCTGCCCTGACTTCGTCTGGGCTTCCTTGGCAAGCTTGTAAGCGCGATCCGAGCACTCCATCGCTCGTTCCGAATGCCAGATTGCCGTTCCGCAATCCCCTTTTTCGTTGTGTTCCGCGGCAGTACGATGCGCCTGTGCCGCAAGATCGTGCTGCTCGGCGGCTCTCCGGTGTGCCTCGTGCATGGTGTTTCCTCTTGTGGAAGCGAAGGCAATTCACCTCTCATGTGCACGAAGCGGACCAATCTCTTGGAAATCGGCAATGCATCTTTGAACGGGCACTGCCGGAGTCTCCTGATGCCGGCTTGACGGCTGCCTCCCAGTGCGGACTTTGCACCTGCAATGGTAAATTCTGCACCTTGCTAGCCGGCGAGGCCCAGGCCAGTCTCTGGCGTCACGGTCTCAGAGTGGTGGACTACATGCTATGACAAGGTTGCGGAATTCGCCGTTGCGTTTCCCACTGCATCCAGCTTCGACGGGCTGCTTCCAACTGCTGCAACGGCGCATCGGCGGCGTCCTGCTCAGCAACGGGTGGGGCCACCATGACTGGCGGCAAGCCAGTCATGGAAGAGACCGGCACCAAGCTGGAGGGCATCAAATTGGAGGATCTCGGCAGCGCCAAGCGCGTCAGTGCAGCACGAGAGGTGAGCCGTAGTGTGGTCGGGCGGCACAACATCCCCCGCGCACCTTACTCCACTCCATCCCTCCGAAATCACGCCAGCCCTGCCGCGGACATTGCGGCGAAAGCTGAGGCAGGGTTATGATCCGCGCCGCTATGGGCTTGTTCTCCACGCACTGTCCGCATTGCAGATCCATCGATTTTAGGAGAGTAGGCGCCCGTAATTCCATCGAGGCGGCTTTCCACTGGCTCCTTCAACCCTACTGTTGCGGTCTTTGCGGCCACCACTTTTTCCTGCTCCGATGGCAAGCTCTCATCGGGGGCACGGCGTAGAAGGGGCTGGCCTCCAGGTACAGGTGGGCGCGCAATAGACTAAAATGTTAGTAGATTAGGCCGCCCTCCTCGAGTGGGCAGTTCATGAACTCACAACAACCGGGCCGTGACCATCCGGTCCCGCGCCGGTGGATCATCGGTTTGGCGGGGGTAGTCGCCTGCGCATGGGCGCTTGCCTTCCCGCCGCCCCTTGCCGCCACCCTGGTTCATCGCCCCTATCTGCAAAACCTCGGAGCGGACCACGTCACCATGTGCCGAGCTGTATTCCGTAGAGCCGCCGCCTCATGCCCGACCCCGGACAGAACCCACTGACGATCAAGCGGTTGCTACGCCCGCACCTCAGATCCCTGTCGCTGGGCGTCCTGGTGGTGGCCGGTGGCAGTGTCGCCGACCTGCTGCAACCCTGGCCGCTGAAGATCATCATCGATACGGTTCTGAAGGCGCGCACCAGCAAGGCGTGGCTGAACGGCGTGGTGGTGGGGCTCGCCGGAAACGATCCGCTGGCAATCCTACGGCTGGCCGCGCTGGCGGTGCTGGCAATCGCGGCGTTGGGCGCCTGCTGCTCTTATGCCGAGAAATCGCTGACCACCACCGTGGGGCAGAAGGTGCTGCACGAGATGCGGCGGACGCTCTACGCGCAGATTCAGCGGCTTTCGCTGGCGTACCGCGACCGCCAGCAGACCGGCGATCTGATCAGCCGCGTGACCGGCGACATCGATTCGGTGCAGACTTTCCTGGCGTCGGGCCTGCTCGGCGCGCTGGTCAGCATGCTGACCCTGTTCGGCATGATCGGCGTGATGTTCTACATCGACTGGAAGTTCACGCTGATGGCGCTCTCGATCATGCCTTTGCTGTTTGCGGTGGTGTTCACCTACACGCGCAAGATCAAGAAAGCCTCCCGGGCCGTGCGCAAAAAAGAAGGCGAGATGGCTTCCATCATCCAGGAAGTCTTCTCCGCCGTGCGCGTGGTGAAGGCGTTCGCGCGCGAGGACTACGAGCAGCGGCGCTACGAAGTGGAGAGCATGGAGAGCGTAGGCATCGCCCTGCGCGCCCGCGGGTTGAAGGCCAAGCTCTCGCCCATGGTGGAAATGATCGTGGCCGGCGGCACCTGCATGGTGCTGTGGTTTGGCGCGCGCATGGTTCTGGACGGCAGCCTGTCGACGGGCTCGCTGATCGTTTTCGTCCTGTATCTGGGAAGGATGTATAAACCGATGCAGGAGCTTTCTAAGATGACCGATACCTACACCAAGGCGGCGGTGGCGTGGGAACGCATTCAGGAAGTCTTGCAGACCAAGCGGGACATAGAGGACCTGCCGGGCGCCGTGCCGGCCCCGCCGTTCCAGGGCGGCATCGAATTCGACCACGTCGCCTTCAGTTACGGTCCCAAGTCCCCGGTGCTCCGCGACGTGAGTTTTCGCATCGCGCCGGGAGAGATGGCGGCACTGGTGGGTCCGACCGGTTCCGGGAAATCGACCATCACCAGCCTGGTGGCGCGCTTCTACGATCCCACCGCCGGGGTGGTGAAGATCGACGGATACGACATCCGGCAGCTCCAGCAGTCGACGCTGCGCCAGCAGATCGGCTTCGTGCTGCAGGAGACGCTGTTGTTCCATGGGACCATAGCGACCAATATCGCGTACGGCAAGGCGGGCGCGACCATGGAGGAGATCGTGCGCGCCGCGGAACTGGCCAATGCCAGCGAGTTCATCGACAAGATGCCGGACGGCTACGACACCGTCGTGGGTGAGCGAGGGGTGACGCTTTCCGGCGGGCAACGCCAGCGCATCGCCATCGCGCGGGCGCTGATCCGCAGCCTTCCGATTTTGATTCTGGACGAACCGACAACGGGGCTGGATGCGGAGTCGGAGGAACTGGTCTTCGATGCGCTGGGCCGCCTGTTGGAAGGCAAGACGTCGATTGTGATCGCACACCGGCTGGCCACCATCCAGCGGGCGGACAGGATTTTCGTGATCGAGGACGGAGGGATCGTGGAGACCGGCAAGCACGAAGAACTACTGGCGAAGGGCGGCGTGTACGCCAGGCTTCACGACATCCAGTTCCGGACGCACGAGTGGACGCCCGAACCGCAGACCGCCAGCGCGGACTTGTAGCCAAGCGTCCTTCTCACGAATCGCCCCAACCGTCGACCTGGCCGAATGCAAGTCACACCATTTTGGTGCATAATGGTGCTATGAGGACTGAAGGCGAAACAATCCGCCAGAGTATTAGCCTTCCTGCCAGGGTGGCCGCACAGGTTCGCTCCATGGCGAAGACTCGCCGCCTCAGTGCAAACCGGATGCTCGTGGAACTCATCGAGGATGGTATGGAGGCGCAGAAGCAAAAGCAACAGCAGTTCTTCGCACTCGCCGAACGTTTTCGCGGCGCTACCGATCCTGAAGAAGCGAAACGACTGGGGGATCAACTCGGCCGAATGGTGTTTGGCGGCTGATGCCCAAGATCGAGACGTGGGACAATCTGCCCGCCGGAGTCAGCAGACTTCGCTTGCTGGACATTCCAACGATTACGAAGCGCTCTTCGTCAATGGCATGATCCGGGTCCGCGATGGTGATCGAAAGGGGGTCATCGAAGACGGTGCTCGCCTCCGCAAATCCGACGCCGTGCTTCCGGCGATTCGCCGAATCCTTTCCTCGATCCCACTCGAAAGCGATTCCACACATCTCCCGTTGAGTTTAGCGAATCGGGAGCCGCCCCGGTGCGTGGGACTTGCGCGAAGGGCCTAAGCCAATACGGCGCGATTCGGCGACAATCGCTTCAAACGGCCCGAGATTGTTTCGGCGCGCCGCACACGGATTTTGACCTCGACCCGCGAACCGAGCCGGTTGATGATCGACATAAGACGATCAACTGTAAACCGCCCGAGGTCGGCGTTACGGATCCGCGAGAAATCTGCCGCGGCAATGCCGGTGCGGCTGTGGGCGGCGCGCACGGTCAGGAGTTCCCGGTCGAGCGTCTTGATGATTTCGGCGGCCAGAATGGCCTTGAATTGTTC
>Ga0182027_10013338_pt1 | contig 11464 bp, 8 predicted proteins | sample 712E1DmetaG_FD_121300 | JGI IMG/M metagenome (GOLD analysis project Ga0182027, IMG submission 121300) | Permafrost microbial communities from Stordalen Mire, Sweden - 712E1D metaG (Illumina Assembly) | ecosystem: Environmental > Terrestrial > Soil > Wetlands > Permafrost | place: Sweden...
AAGGAATTCCAATCAATTAAAAGTGATTATTGTAATATTAGAAATAAAGCCACTTTAGTAATAAAGCTACATTAGTAATAAGCTTATCTGATAGATTAATAATTATTAAAACTATTTTAAAAAAAAAGGAAAATAAATAAATGGTAGAAGTGGTGATAACTAATTTATTGAATCAACTGGTATATTATCTGCACCATTTGAGCACATTAGAATCAATTGGAATAATCCTTGGTCTGACTGCAATTGTCACAATAATTGCAAGATTGATTAGACAACCCCCAATAATAGCATATATTATCTCAGGGGTTCTTGCCGGCCCATTATTTTTAAATATAATCACAGGCGCCTCAGATATGATACAGCTTTTAGCCCATATAGGGGTTTCTTTCTTGCTCTTTATTGTAGGATTGAATCTTGATCTACGTGTGTTCAAGGAGGTTGGTTGGACATCTATATTGGCAGGTTCAGCGCAAATAGTGATTACTGCAATTGTTGGTTTCTTTATAGCTATTGGTCTTGGCTTGAATAATATTACTGCATTATATTTAGGGATAGTCCTTGCTTTCTCTTCAACAGTTATCGTTGTTAAGATACTGTCTGATAAAAAAGAGATGGATACTCTTCATGGGAGGATTTCCCTTGGAATTTTGATTGTACAGGATTTGGTTGCAGCTATCGCGCTGATGCTGGTCCCTTTGCTTAACAGTAATGGTTCAATAATGATAATACTTTCAAGATTTACGATTGCCATATTATTGATTGTTTTTATCTTCATATTTTCTCATTTTGTTTTGAACAGGTTCATGAATTATCTTGCAAAAAGTCAGGAAACTCTTTTCTTGTTTGGAATTGCTTGGGCGCTGGTATTGGCAACAATTTTTTTCAAGATGGAATTTTCTTTGGAGATAGGTGCACTTATCGCAGGAATGAGTCTTGCATCAAGTAAATATAGTCTTGACATTGGAGGAAAAATTAAACCATTAAGGGACTTTTTCATAGTATTATTCTTCATATTTTTTGGAAGTCAATTGGCAGGACCAATAACCTTAAGATTGATAGAAATGGCAATTATTTTCTCATTATTTATTATAATCCTAAAACCACTAATAGTAATGTTTGTATTAAGGGCGTTTGGATATAAAAAGAAGATAAACTTCCTGACAGGACTCAATATGGCACAGATTAGCGAGTTCTCTTTGATAGTTATTTTGCTTGGATTGAACCTGAATCAATTAAGCAGTGATATTATCAGCCTAGTGGTTCTGATAGCATTGATAACAATAACAATAAGTAGTTATAGTATTTATTATTCAACCCCGATTTTCAATAAAATATCCGGATTATTGAATATATTTGAAGGAAAAAAACACCATGATGAAAGATCCAGGAATAAATCTTATGATATTGTTTTGTTTGGATACCATCGGATAGGTTTCAAGATACTTAATTCATTAAAGGAATTGGATTCCTCTTTTGTTGCAATAGACTACAATCCCAAGGTTATTTTTTCATTGAATAAACTAGGTATCGATGCAATTTACGGTGATGCAGGAAATAGAGAATTCTTAAAAGAGATTCCTCTTGAAAAAGCAAAAATAGTAATTTCAACAGTCCCTGATTCAGAGACAAACTTGGTTATACAGGAAATGTTAAGGGAAGCAAATTCAGAGGCAATATTTATTGCAACAACAGAACATCCTGCTTCTGCACTGGACTTGTATAAAAAAGGTGTAGATTATGTCATTCTTCCTCACCATCTTGGTGGAGATTATGCAGCTCATATGATTAAAACATTCCATACAGACAGGAAAAAATACAAGGAAGCAGGAAATAAGCATAAAAAAGAACTGTCTCACTCGAAAAAAAATTCCACGTTTTCTTTCTAAATCTGAATAATACTCGAGTATATATAAATAAACATTCTAACTTAACTTTTCTCTTGCCTAGATTGGCTTGATAATAATTGCTCGATTGACTCCTCTTGCTCATCAATTTCACTAGACATTCATTATCAATATCAATATAATTCGACTTCCTTTAAATGAATAGAAAATATGTTAAGTTCAATATTGGACTTAACAGTATAGAAGATTTTTTAAGGTTGAAATTCTTTAGTCTATTATGGTAGTTGATAAAACAAAAGATTATATCCAGCAGATTGCAAATTATATTCAAAAAAATCTTGCCAAGGGTTATACTATTGATTCTTTACGGTTTTCTTTACAGTCTCAGGGATATACAAGGCTTTCTATAGACAATGCCATTAAACTTGCAAATGAACAATTGGCTGAAAAAGCTCCGATAATGAATGAAAAACCACAGATAACCTATAAGGTTATAACTCCTGACTCAACTTATACATATGAAAAAAAACATGGTTTTTTAAAGAAAATCATGGATAAAGTCTTTAAAAGATGATTATAATATAAATATCCCAAACTTTAAACAGTAGATTCTTCAAGGTTAGATAATAAGATATGAAAAGTCTCACACATTATTCGAATAAGTAGGTCATTATTTAGAAACTAACAACTTCTGTCTTCACTTGGTGCTTTCCTGACTCCAGGCCCATATGTATTATTGTCTTTGTTAGAATTGTTATTTTGTGGACAATTGGGGTTATAGGTTTTAGGTATATTAGGATTATTATAGTCTTGATTACTATGGATATCAAGTTGTTTTTTAGGATCAAATCTAGTGGTAGGGCCTTCCTTTAAAACATCTTCTAGTTTTTCTCCTTCTCTTAAAGCCCTATTACCTTCAGAGGTCCCATCAGGATTACTGAACATTGGTGTTGTAGAATGTGGTAATGGTTTTTGATCATAATTAGTATTATCTGCATTTGGTATTGGAATTCCACTGATAGGTGCAGGATTGTAAGGTATTGAACTTCTGTGTCTATGGCTTGTACAAGCGCCAATTGCACCAGCTAAGACTAATGCAGCACCAAAACTGCCAAGTCCCCAATATAGTATTTTATCTCCTGTGTTCATTTTATTTTTTCTCCTGTTTTATTTTATTATAAACCCTAAAAGAGCCAGTTTCTTACAAAGCGTAAGTCTTTGCTCTTCTGGGGAAAAGAGGTGATAATATAGCTAAGTAATACTAGTATATAAATGTTTCTATTTTGTTACTACTATATAGATACACTAATATTCCGATTAATAATCATATTTATAATTAAAGTTTTAATTAAGGATCAAAAATAAAACATTTTTATCTAATATAAAATAAAGTTATAAGAAATCTCCAACATTTATTGTTGGATTAAAAGTAGATAACTTAATGTAATAAGAAGCTTCTCTTGAATAAATAGTAGAATCGCAGATAGATAATGAGATATTAAATAAACCTCCTAAGTGAATATGAGTAGGACGTCCTGTGAAGAAACTAAATGACCTTTCTCCAATAATCAAGCATATCTTTGAGTGTTTTTTCCAGATCTATCTCTTGTTTCCATCCAGTCTCTTTTTTGAATTTGCTGCTGTCTCCGTATATGATCGGTTCATCTGTAGGTCTTATTAGTTTCTGATCAATCTCGACAGAAAATTTAAAATCAACTAGTTTTTTCAGTATCTCGACTATCTCTTTTATCTGATATACTTTTTCACCTGAAAGATTATAGACCTCTCCTGACCTGGCTTTATCAAGAGCCATATCAAATGCCTTGATAATATCCCTTACATCAGTTATAGCTCTTCGGGTTTCAAGGTTTCCGACAATTAATTTTTTCTCTTTATTTATCCCTTTTTCAATTTCAATTATTCTTTTTGTGAAATCCGAGCAGACATCATTTGTTTTTCCAGGACCAGTTGTATTAAATATCCGAACAGGGATTGCATTTATTCCAAAATTTTTGAAATACTGGTATGTCAGGTTTTCTTGTCCGACTTTTGAGACTCCATAAGGATGTAGTGGTTTCAAGGAATGGTTTTCGTTTATTGGAACTTCGTTTTCATCTACATAGCCATATTCTGCACTGCTGCATGCAACAAGGATTTTGGTATTTAATTTGAATTCCTTGATTCCTTCAAATATGTTTATTGTTCCAATCAGATTTGTGTCAATAGTATACCAGGGATCTTTCCACGAAACAGTTGGAAGACTTTGTGCAGCTAAATGAAATATCTTTTCAGGCTTGAATTCTTTAAGGATTGAATAGACTCTTTTTTTGTCCCTGACATCACATTCTTCATATCTTGCCTTTGGATTGATTTTTTTGTTTTTCTCTTCTTGGGGGTAATATGTTGACAGGACTTCATTTCCTTTCTTGACAAGTAAATCTGCAAGATGCGGCCCCATAAACCCTCCTCCACCAGTTATCCAGATTCTCATAAAATTAATTGATTTTTTATTCTTATAAATCTTATGATTGATAAATCATAAAGTGCCAAAAAATTTCCGGTTTCCATTTAATTATAGGGCAAATATGTGAAAGATTTATATATGATAATAGCTATAATTAGATAATAAAGATGGTGGTAAAAAAAGTTTTTTTATTATATGGATATATGGCTTTAGCTATATTTTTTTGTCTTAACTTGGTCTCTGCATCACATATAATCAACTCTTCAACAATAAGTTTTAATGAAGACACCTCAAATATTATTAATATCTCTATAAATAATACAGATATGGGGCAAAGTGCCAATATTACCCAGGTTGATATAAATCTATATGGAAATTTTAATTTTTCTTTAGATTCAAGTGGCACAGATGCACCATTTGAAACATTCACAAATACCTCGACAACATTGACCTGGATTAATTCATCTGGCTTTTTGATTAATGGAAGTGAATTGAAATATTTTTGGTTTAATTTAACATCATACACTCCAGGGTTATACAATATAACAATATTGACAAAAAATATAACTGACACCTATTCAACCAATATTTCAATAACTGTCAAGGATACAACTCCTCCATTAATCAATATAACTTACCCTATAAACACTACATATGCAGGATATATCACTTTAATCAATTACACTGCAATTGATCTTGTTTCATTGTCAAAATGCTGGTATTCAAATGATTCAGGTGTGAATAATTTTTCTATTCAAAATTCAGGGACAAATTTTTCAAATGTAAGTACTTTAGATGGTCTTGATAGCTTGACTGTTTATTGTAATGATTCATCAGGAAATATTGGCAGTTCAAATATATCTTTTTCAATTGACCGTACTAACCCTCAGATAATATTAGTCTCTCCAGATAACTCTACAAATTGGTCTTCTTCTACACCCGTCACTTTTACATACAGGGTCTCTGATGTCTCGATTTCAACCTGTTCATTATTATTGAATTATATAGTTGATCAGACAATCGGTAATATAACTGTTGATACCCCACAAATATTTACAAAAACTATGTCTAGTGCTTATTATAACTGGAGTGTTCAATGCGTAGATAATGTAGGACATACCGGTTCAAGTGAAACTAGACGATTGCGGGTATTCACTACTTTTTTATCAAGTTCTGATGATGATGGTGATGGATCCTCTTCAGTCAGCTTCTGGACAAATACACAGGCTATTTCAGATAAACAATTTACAGATGGATATTCACAATTATTAGCTAAGAAATACAGGGTAATGGTGACAATCAATAAAAAATTTTATTATATCGGTATTGCAGATTTGACTGCAACAAAGGTAACAATGAATATCTCTTCAACAACCTTACAAGCTGTTTTAGGTATAGGGGAAGAAAGGAAATTTGATATTAACAATGATAGGTATAATGAGATATATGTAAGGGTGAATTCAATTGCTAGTGATAAAGTTAACCTGACAATAAAAAAAATAAACGAGTCTGTTACTCTACCTAAACCTTCTTCTCCAGAAAATAATCTGACACATCCTCCAAATTCTCAATCAAAGGAAATGCCTTCATCGTCAGTTATTAATAAATCAGATTCAGCTTTGATGGATACAATAGCTCTTATTGTTATTGTAATCATGATATTTATGATAATTATAATTCTCTCAATTTATTTCGTGACTAAAAATAAATTAGACAAGATAAAACATAAAACCAAAATTAAAGTTTTTGATTTTTAAGTAAAGTCACAATAAGATTTATATACTGTAAAATATATAATTTAGAAGGTGTGATAAGAATGATGGTGATGAAAAATAAATTTATTTTTTTGATATTATTATCAATGATTCTTTTTAGTATGGGTTTTGTTTCAGCTGTTGTTGTAACAAATGAATCAATCCTTAATATAAATGAAGATAGTTATTATCTTTTTAATTTTTCTGTAAACAATACTGGAATCAGTGTAAATGCAAATATTACAGAACTTGATATCACATTGACTGGAAGCGGTCTTAATTATCTTTTTTTCTCAAATGGGACAAATGCAGTAGCCAACAGCTTTGTAAATACTTCTAGTTTGTTAAGCTGGACAGGAAATTCATTGGTCATGAACTCCACAAAAAAATATTTCTGGTTTAATGCTAGTGCTCCAAACCCAGGGACCTATTATATTACTGTATCCTATGTAAATAGTACTGCATCCTATGATACAAATTTTACCTTGAAAGTCAATGATATAACTCCTCCAAGTTTGGTAAATATTGCCTATCCTGTAAATACTACTTATAATGCTACAGTAACTGAAATTGACTATACTGCAATTGACTTTGTAAATCTCTCTTATTGCTGGTATACTAATTCATCTGGAAGCTGGAACTCATCTGCTCAACTTGCAGCAATATCAATATTTTCAAATGTCACATCAATAGAAGGTTCAAATACCTTTAGAGTATATTGCAATGATAGTTCAGGAAATGTTAATTCTTCCTCGGTTACATTCATCATTGATACAACAAATCCTTATCTGAATATTACAAATCCTCTTGCAAATTCAAAATCTAATTCAAAATTAATAACAATCAATCTGACTGCAACAGACGCTAATTTTTTAGATACTAATATCAGTGTTTTTAGTGGCCCTTCTGCAGTTTTAGGGGGTAATGATGTTAGTAAATGTTCTGATTTATCAAGTGATGTTAAAGATATGATGATAAATTTGACAAATCAAGGTAAAACAATTGTTTTAAGGGAAGGAGACCAGGTTTATTACCACCAGTATTTTGTTATAGGAAATAATGGAACTTATACAATCTTAAAATTAGGGTCCGTTTCCAATGCATCATTTGATTTTACTGACGATTCAGTTACATTAACAGATGTTCTTAATCCAAATGATACTATTCTTGTAAATATTGATTCTGAGGGGATTGCTGATATGGTTGTAGGAGATAGATCCTATAATGTATACTATTCAGCAATGCCAGGTCAATCAAGTAGCGGTAATATTACTTTTAAAAGAGTAGGATCTACACAAAACAATACTTATTACAATTGTAACTTAATAAACACCACGATAAATTTGAGCCAAGGAATCAGCCTTACTCCATTATCTGTTCCGATTGATGGAGTGTATTCAGTTTATGCAACTTCTTATGATACACTTGGACATTCAAATTCATCTATAGTTAATAACATTACAATAGATTCCACTGCGCCATCATTAACCATCAATTATCCGATAAATGGAAACTATTACCTTAATAGTCAGACTAATTTAACTTACTCAGCTTATGAAACTTCAGGTTATTGCTGGTATACAAATTCATCAGGAGTTTGGAATTCATCATCACAACCAGCAGCTACAGGGTATTTTAATATAACAACAAAAGAGAATTCAAATGTATTTACTCTTTATTGCAATGATTCTGCAGGTAATTTAAACTCTACATCAACAACATTTACAGTTGACACAATAAACCCTTATCTAAATATTACTAATCCTCTTGCAAACTCCAAATCTTCATTAAAATTAATGACAGTTAATTTAACTGCAACAGACGCTAATTTTTTAGATACTAATATTAGTATATTTAGTGGCCCTTCTGCAGTTTTAGGGGGTAATGATGTTAGTAAATGTTCTGATTTATCAAGTAATGTTAAAAATATGATGATTAATCTGACAAATAGGGGTAAAACAATAGGATTAAAAGAGGGTGATCCCGTTTATAATAGAAACTATTTTGTTATTTCATCTGGATATGGAACAGATGCAATTATAAAAGTGTTTAGTATTACAAATTATTCTTCTTCATTTACAGATGATTCTGTTGAACTTCAAGATGCAATTACTGGAGATATGTATCCTGTTAATATTGATTCAGAAGGTGTAGGAGACGTCACTGTTGGTGATAAAACATATATGATTAATTATGTTGCTAGTCCTTCAAGTGGAGATCCTAGTCTTCGTTACATAACTTGGAATTATACATTAGATACTCATGTTTATTCATACTATAACTGCAATTTAATAAACTCAACAATAAATTTAAGCCAAGGAATAACTCTCACTCCATTATCAGTCCCAATTGATGGGATATATTCACTATATGCAACTTCTTATGACCTTGCAGGACATACAAATTATTCAATTGTTAATAATATAACTGTTGACACAACTGCTCCAATTTTAACAGTCTATTCTCCGATAAGTAATGCCACTTATTTCATAAATCAATCAATACAATTATATTTTACAAGAACTGATTTAACCCCTGGTTCTATGTGGTATAATAACGGGACAAATAATTTTGCCGGAGTTGTGAATTATGTCATTTCAAATTTAACATATACTTCAACAGGGATTAAAAATATAAGTTTTTATTCAAATGATAGTGGCGGATTCTTGACCTCAGTTAACATATCTTTCAATGTAATCACCTTGCCATCAAATTCATCTGCTCCAGATAATGATTCAAATTATAATGTTCCTCCAAGTGTGACTGATATCATTATTCCATATGGTTCACCTGTTACAAATATAAATGCAAGTGACTCACAGACAATATCATTGAATTTATCCCAATTATTGAATAACGGAACAGTTACAATGGGTAATAATAGCTTTAATTTGACAATTGATGGTTCAAGTTATGATTATTCTGCTTATATTCCAGGTAATACTGTAATTACTGGTGATACTGGTTGGGATGGTAAACTTAATCTTCCAAGAATAAATCTTTCATCTTTCATAACTCCAGTAACTAGTACAAGTCAGGTAGTTATTGACATGGGTAATACAATGGAATTAAGTTTTTCAGTACCTGTAAGAGTCATAATAAATAATATGGCTGGTCAAAAAGCTGCTTGGACAAGGGGAAATTCAACTCTTGTCGATATAACAACAATGTGTGATGTTGGAAATTCTACTGATGGTTATACAACCCCTACAGTTATCAATTCAAATGGTCCTAGGGAATGTTATATCAATGATGGCAGTGATTTAGTTATCTGGACAATGCATTTCACTACATTTGCAGCTTATACCCCTGCTCCAGCAGATACAGGAGGAAATACAGGTGGAAGTAGTGGTGGAGGCGGAGGAAGCACATCACCTGCTGTAACTTATAACATATCAGATTCTGATTTAAATTCAGGATACACAAAAGAATTAGCAACAACAAACAGGATTAAATTCTCATATAATGGAGTACTGCACTTTGTTACATTGATGTCAACTTCTTCATCTCAGGTAACTGTTTTGGTTTCATCAACACCTCAACAAAAAGTAATACCAATAGGTTCATCAACACAGTTTGATATAGATGGAGATAATGTTAATGATATATCAGTTAAATATGTAAGTTTTGCAAATAATAAGGCAACATTGACTATTCAGAAACTATCATTAACACCTGCAGCAGCAACTCCAACACCAGCAACACCAACACCTGCTGCATCACCAGAACCTTCCCCAGTCTCAACCGAACCAACTCATCCAATTGCAAAACCAAAGATAGATTATGTAGGTCCATTGATAATCATAATAATAGTCATCTTGATTGGACTCATGGTATATATGGTAGCAAGGAATATTCATTCAAGAAAGATAAGGCATATCCATCATACAAATATTCCAAGAAATCCATATCATGAACAAGTTTATTGATAATTCTTGATAATCTGCTTTATTAAATTGGAAGAAATCTCTATCTTTTTTTGTTGTAGTAAAATTAAATAGCTAAATGTAACAAGAAGCTTCGATACAATTGATGGAAGATTCAATGATAAGATAATGAGGATTTGGGAAAAAGCATACTTTATTATGTATAGGAAGTTAATTTAAAGCAATAAAAAAACAGATGAATCACTTTCTTTTTCTTTGCAGTTAATAATATAAAAATACATTTTGGTTAGACCTTTGTCTTCCATAATTAAAATTAGAAATTCCTATAAGAAATCAGTTATAGCATCTGGAATAATCATCTACTTTGTAACAAGGAGTTTTTGTTTGGTCTACTCCAATGCATTGTCCATAACCTTTTTCCTGATTAATTTCAGGATAACAGTCAATGCTTTCAGTTCTCATTCCAGAACAGGTGACAACTTGTTTATAACAGTCTTTTTTCTGTTGAGGGACTCCAATGCATTCACCGCTACCCTTAGTTTGAGGAACTTCAGGATAACAGTCAATGCTTTCAGTTCTCATTCCAGAACATGTGACAATATGTTGATAACATAATTTTTTAACTTGTGGAACACCAATACATTCTCCAGGTTGTTCAACTTGGATTACTTCTTCATAGCACCCAGATTTTATTGTATTATCATTAGCTTTGTTGCAATCACCATTACAGCCTGTTTTTACAACATTATCTTGAGTATAAGTATTGTCATCATTGTGATAATTTACATTTATCTGGACTCTGTCAGTATTAGTTGCACTATTGCTTGTATTACTAGTATATGTGTAAGTTACAGCAGATATTAGTACAACAGCTGAAATTATAACTAATGCAAGAATTATTCCAATGATTATTTTCTTAGTCATGAAAAATATATATAATTATCCTTTTTAAAGATTATTCAATTAAATCTTATTCCATTATATAATATATATTGAAATATACATAATGATAACAATACTGATTTATGATTATTAATGACCTTATTATCTATACCATTTGACTAAATTTATATACTATTTTATTCAATTAATATGATGGTAAAAAAAGAAGAGACTTTGTTAAGGCTTAAAAAAGAGTCGGATTATGAAGAAAAAATATCCACAGATTTGTCTGCCTACTTTCTGGAAAGTTTATCTGAGATAGAAGAACTTACAGAAGAGGAAAAACATGAATTAAATAATAAACTTCAGGAAATACAGGATGATAGCATTAAACATAAAAATATGATAGTCAGATTGATAGATTATGTAACGGAAAATGGAAAAGATTCATTCTAAAGAAGAGTTGATAAGTGAGTTGAAAGATCTCTTGGCAGTTGAAAAGATAGCAAGAGATGGGTATCAGGAAGATACTATAGAGTTTATTGATAGTAGAATCCTAGATACCCTTAAAAAAATAAAACTAGATGAGGATGAACATGTTGCACTGCTCGAGTTTCTGATAGAAATGTTAGA
>Ga0182027_10013339_pt1 | contig 11463 bp, 7 predicted proteins | sample 712E1DmetaG_FD_121300 | JGI IMG/M metagenome (GOLD analysis project Ga0182027, IMG submission 121300) | Permafrost microbial communities from Stordalen Mire, Sweden - 712E1D metaG (Illumina Assembly) | ecosystem: Environmental > Terrestrial > Soil > Wetlands > Permafrost | place: Sweden...
CAAACGACTGGAGGGAAGAACCAAAGATCATGGCCAGCGAACGCGAGGCCAGCACCTCGAGTCCCATTGAAACTGCGCCGGTGAGGGCAACGATGGCTCCCGCCCAGCGCAACGTGCCCGGCCGGGTGACTTCCGGTCCGGTCGCCGGCGCGGACCCGTTCGGGTGCGGTTGTCTTTGAAACTGGTGGCTGAGCAGGATGGCCGCCGCACCGATGGTTACATTCACCAGTGCCGTCATTTGCAGCGCCGAAATCATGCCGAGATTTTGGACGAGCCAGAAACCGGCCAGCCCCGCACCGGCCACCGCGCCCAGGCTGTTCACCGAGTAAAAACGCGCAGAATAACGACCGGCATCGGTGGAGAAATTTTGCAGCCACGCTGCCAGCAAGGGCAGCGTGCCGCCCATCAGGATGGTCGGCCCCAGCAACAGCAGGGCGCTTAATGTGCCCTTGAGTGCCAGGAGCAGGACGGTGTGTTGGGCAATGCCGGTGCCAACGGCGACGAAGACGCGGTCAGCCAGCCGGTCAAACGTCGGAAAGGAAAACGCGCAAATGCCGATGATGATTTCAAGATAACCGTAGGCCCGGACGGGTTGTAACAACCGACCCGCCCAACTCCCGAAAATCCGGTTACCGATGGCCAATCCCCCCATGAAAGCAGCCAACACCACCGTTTGTGCATAAATCGTGCTGCCGAACATCTGCGAGAGGAACTTTGACCAAATGACTTCGTAAACGAGCGCCGTCGCGCCGGAAAAGAAAAACAAACATAAAACCAGACGTGCCCAATCCCGTGATTTCATGCGGCGATGATAAAGTGGGAGGTGATCTTTACAAGATGCAAGTCGACTCGCGGCGGGAAGCCGGAAACAAACTGGCGGAAGGGGTCCTTTCTGAACCCTTTTTGCCATCTGGTGATAACGGCCGTAAGGGTGGATTCGTGCCCAAAATCACCATTTTCTGGAACAATCATAATCGATTTTGACTAGTATTCAAGCGGATTCTGTCACTATTTTGAAAAATCCGCTCACTTCGTTTTTTGACAATTCTACTGACACTTTCACTGACAGTTTTGGAAGGGGTTGGCGTACACACCCTTTCAAGCCGGAAAAATGTCGGCGGGAAAATAGGAGCGATACTTGGCGCGCGGGTCGGCGGGATGGATACCGAACGGGTTGAAACTGCCGCACGGATGCTGCCAGACGCCGCGCCGCTGATTCCAATGGAAACCCAAAGCCCAAAGCAAACTGGCCAGACCGGGCTTGCGGGCAGGAGAAACGTCCAACCAAACCCATTTGCCGACGACCTCCGCTAGTTCGTATTGCTGCGGCAACTTTGTCCGCAAGCAATTCAAGACCGATTCCGTGGACAGTCCACGATTCATTTGGTGTTTTGAAACCGACGATGGCCGGACATTCGCCGGAGCTGACGCTTCAATTTTATTTATTGTTTTCATAGCTTTTTTTTGAAACCGCTGTCCGTCACCCTGCCGTTTGCTGCTCGCTTCACTGCTTTGGGAGACAGCGAGCCGCGCGCGCAAGCGCAATTAAGAATTCAGTGAAAGCTAAAACCGTGACAGTGGCGAAGTGGGGAAGTGGCGACGCTGGCGCGGATTTTGATCTCGCTCCTAAATCTCGGCTCGGTGTCGGACCTGTGAGCAGCAAACGGTGGGGTGATGGCGTGCGTAAAATCGGCGAAGACAAACAATCTGACTTTTGACTCCCGTTAGGGCCGTGATTTTAACGCTGCCCGGAGTCTGCGGAAAATTGGCTCGGACGCGCCCCGGTAATTTGCGCGGGAGAGTCAACTTTCCGCAGTCTCCGTCTAAATTTGGGGCGCTGTCAGTCCGGTTGGAAAACGGAGCGGGGTCGTGGAACGGAGCGGGCCTTAATGTTCATAGTGGAACGACTCGCGGAGATTTTCAACCGGTCTGACGAAGCGGGCGTTGAAAACGGTTTCTATAGATACTCAAACCACCGTTACCGCCTGTGCAATCGTGAATTTGAAATCATTCGTCCGTATTACCGAATCGTCTGGAATGAGTTTGTATTCCCACGGCTTTTGCTTGTCAGCCTTTGAAGCGGCCTCGCACCATTTGATTGCGGCTTTGGCCTTGGCAAGAACATCGCCTTGGTAAATTGCCTTTTTGTCTTTAGTTTCCAGCAAGTATTTCTTCGTCTTTGTCTCGGCGACAAAATCAGGATTGTATGGCCGGCCTGCGTAGAAAATCGGCAGTTGATCCACTGGCGGGCGCAGCCATTTGATAACCGTTTTGTCATCCTCCATGATTTCAGCCAGCGTTTTCTCCGGCGTCGAATCGAAGGCTGCACAATCAAACAGGCACTTTGTCAGCCCGGTGAAAATGTAACGCTTGATTTCGCTCGCTTGCGAGATTTGTTCCCGCAACGGCAGTGTGCCGCCGTCGGCAAAAACCGTCTTGGTGAATCCTCCAAACTCAACAAATCCGTCCGCGACGATATGCTCAACCTGCGCCTCGGCTTTGATGTTTGCCCGGATTTGCGTCTTCAAATCTTCGAGGATGGGAACGCGATATAGATGAATCAGCTTGCGCAATTCGCCTTCTTCTTTGCCAAGTCCCGCGAGATATTCATCCACGGCCTTCAACACGAAATCTTTGTCAACGAAAGTCAATTCTTCCAACTCTTGCAACAACCGCCCGGCAAGAAAATTCCTCGGCTCGGCAATTTCCAATACCTCGACGGTTTCATCCGTGCGTTCCTGGCCGGTGGCCAGATTTGAAGCTCGCAACTTTTGCTCCACCAGTTCCAAGCCGGTCAGTTTTGGCTTGGCCGTGAAATCCAGACGAACTTCTTTCGTATTTACGATTGTCGTGATTCTTGGAATATCAATGTTCTTGTCGGCGAACCGCTTAATCTCAACGCGCAACTTCTCCTTCAAGTCCTGCTTGAATTTTTCCGCGTCGAATTTCTCCACCGGCTTCTCGCTCGGCTTGAAAATCTCTCCTTGAGCCGGTTGAGCAGCGACGGCGGCGGCTTGCTCCTGCCGCTGCGCCTCAATCAGTGCCAACTGCTTTTGCGCGACCTGTTCGACGACCTGCTCCAGCTTCTTTGGATCGTTCGCTAGTTCCTGCGATGTAATCCCGGCGAATTCCTGTTTGGCTGTTCGCAACGCAAGATTCACTTCAACCGGAAAAAGCGACGGCACTTGCAGCGTTTTGAGCGGTTTGAAATCGCGTTCAGTCAGCGTTTTCACCCGGAACAGATTGCTGTTCTTAGCCTCCTTGACGATTTCTTCATAGCGGTCATGCGAGACGATTTCCAACTCCACAATGTCTGGGTCGCTCTCGTTGAACTCCGCAACTTCCTTTTCCGTCACCGGGAACGGCAGGCGCAATCCGCGCCCGATGGTTTGCTCCGTGAGAATTTCCGATACCGACGCGCGCAACGGGATGATGGTGTAGAGATTTTTCACATCCCAGCCCTCCTTGAGCATGTTGACGTGAATCACGACCTCGACGGCGTTGGTCGAATTTTCAACGGAAAGAAGTTTTGCCACGTTCTCATCCGATTCTTCGCCGGACTGTTTCGAGTGAATCTCAATCACCTTGCCCGCATATCGTCCGCCGAAAAACGCAGCCGATTCCATCACGCTGCGAATCTGCTTGGCGTGATCCGTGTCTTTGGTCGAGACGAGCACAAACGGTTTCACCGCTGGGAAATTCCGCGTCTGGCAAAACTCCTCCAGCCGCGCTTTCTTACGCTCATGCAGAAACATTCCGTCCATCAGTTTTAACCGCTCGATAATGGGAAACTCAATGCTTTGGCCTGGCGTAATCTCAAACGGCTCTGATGCCTCACGGTCTGCCGCCGTCAAATTTGTCCGCGTCACCACCGTCGGCGTTTTTACAAATCGGCCAATCGCTTTGGCGAGCGGGAACGAATACAGAATGTTGCCCGTAAATTTTGGCGTCGCGGTGAATTCCAAACCGAGCGCGGGTTTCAAATGATGGATCGCTCCCAGCGACACCGGAGCGCGGTAACGATGGCTTTCATCCATCAGCACCACCAGATCATCCAATCGTTGCAGAATTCCGGCGAAGGATTCCCCCAACAGTTCTTGATAACGATGAAACTTGAAATCGCGCTCGCCTTTTGACGGCTGGATTTTCTGGATGTTGAAAATGAACACCGTCGCCTCGTTCTCGTCCAGGTGCGGTTGCGACGGGCGGTAGCTCAAATAATTTTCCCCGTCATACACGCGCGGCGTTGGGAAATCCGACAGCCCGACGAACATATATTTTGGCGACGAAATGAGCAGTTCGCTTTTCAGCTTTTCGTAAATCGTCGTGTTCGGCGCGAGGATGAAAAAGTTCCGATACTTTTTTAGCTGCCACAAAAGGTAAATGCTCGCACCCATGAGCCGCGTCTTGCCTACGCCCGTGGCGATGGCAAAACAGAACGACGCAAAGTCCGTGTCGAATTCCAGTTCCGGCTTTCCGTCCACTATCTCTTTCGCCGTGGCGGACAGCGCCGCCAGCGTGCAGGCGCGGTAATCCGTCTTCTCACTGATTTGTTCCAGCCGCCGCAACGCCTCGGATTGCGGCTCGCGCAGACTCATAAATTGCCGGATGTCATCGCTCAAGCTCATATTATTTTAGGTCAGGCCGGAACTCGCACTTGGCGAGCAGGTCTTTGGGGATGCGTTTGATTTTCACGTTTGGCGGGAGAATCAGGCCGGTATCACGCTTGGTGCAATAGACCAGCAGCGCGTCCTGCTCGCCTAAATCAGCCGCCAGCATTTCGAGATACGGTTGGTTGAGAATTTGCGTGACGACGTGAATGAAATGCGTCTCGCTCGAATAACCATGCCAGCGCCCACTTGGACGATAACGGAAATTTTCAACCTTGCAGATCGCACGGATGAGCATGTCCACGTCGTATTTCGGATTGACGTAAAAAACATCCAGCGCCTTGTCCTGAACCAGAAGCGACTCGGCGAGTTCAAAATACTTGAAGCCGCCGCCGCCTTTCCATTTTGTTGCCTCTGTTATTCCGCAGGGATCGTTGCCTTCAACAACGCGCCTAAGACGCGGCAATACTTTCTCGTCGCAATGGATTCCCATTTCAATGGTAATCCATCGGCGTCCCATCTTCTGCGCAGCCGCCGCCGTTGTCCCGCTGCCGGCAAAACTGTCCAGAACCCAATCACCGGTCTTTGTTGAAAGATCAAGGACACGCTTAATGAGAGCCTCGGGCTTCTTTCCTTTTGGCAACTCGACACCGCCTTCGTTGTGAAGGTTGTTCGATAGAACATCGTCCCAAATTGTTGTGAGAGGTTCACCGGCCACTTGCACTCCATCCACCATTTTCAGTTTATCGCTATAAAATAGAATCCTTTGGCCGCCGGTGAAATACATGTCAGAGTGATTTTCACGAGCAAGATGCAGGATTTGAGCCGGTGCTGCTAACGAGGCATCAATCATTTTCTTCGCATCTTCGCTAACCGCGTCGTAGTCAGGCTGCGCTAAACGAATGACTCTTGCTGAATTTTGAATCACAAACTCGCTTAAAATCTTTTCAAAATCATCACCAAGTTTCTTTTTTGCTTCCGATGGTTTTAGGCCGAGTGATTGAGCAAAAACTTTTCCAAGCGGCGCGAACTTCCAAAAACGAAAATCAGCATCACGATTTACGATGAACGACGAATACCTTTTATCGCGCTCGCGTCCGGTGAAAACACGATTTGGCTTCCACGACGCCTTGTCTTTCGCATAGATCAAAACAAAATTGGACGTGTTCACACAGCCGGGATTGATGGATTTGTGGCCGGTCGCCGCGCCTTGCTTGAAGGTGACGATTGAGATGCGATTCTCACGTTGGAAAATTTCATCCATCAGGACGATGAGGTAGCCAAGTTCGTTGTCGTCAATGTGAACAAAAATCGTCCCGTCCTTTCGCAGCAAACGGTGAAGAAGTTCTAGCCTGTCCCGCATGATTGTCAGCCAGATGGAATGTTCAAGACCATCCTCATAATCTGCCATTGCCTGTCCGGTGTTGAATGGCGGGTCAATGTAGATGCACTGAAATTGTCCGGCAAAATCCAGCTCCAGCGCTTTCAAGGCGAGCAGGTTGTCGCCGCGAATGAGCATGTTCGGCGACTTGGGGTCGCCGTAGGACTTGCCGGGGTCTTCGAGCAGCAGACGCGGTTCAAGCCGGGGCCGTTGCTCCTTGCCAACCCACGTCAGTTCAAGTTTGCCAGTTTTTGCCATCAGGTTTGGTGCTCAAAGTCTTGCGAAAAATTCCCCTGATGTCAGCGGGAAATAATTTTAAGCGTCTGTTCGACGTAACCCTTCAATTCCGTTGGATCAACCTCGCCAGCGTCCGACCCATCGTTTTCTGCATGATAATATCGTTTGCCCCAGTCATTTACCTCCGTGAGATCCGTCACGAGGTGGGCGGCAAGGTGCAACGCATTGCCCGGTAGAGCCTCGCGAATCTTGCGGATCATGTCACCCAACCAGTCAGTGTCTTGCCACGACGCCGGGAACTTTGTGCGCAAGTAGCCTTCCAGCGTTTGCCGGATACAGCGGGCAACATCTTTCAAATGCGCTGCAAAATCGGCTGGCGTTGCAAGAAAAGCAGTCAGCTTTGCATAGTCCTGTTCATACGCACGGCCAGGTAGTGGTGGAAGATCGCCAGCTTCCAAAACCGAATGATCTGACATTGGGTTTAGAAGAAAGGTATTCATAGGGGCACCTACAATCCGCGCCACCTCGCGCGAGAAGTCGAGTTCGTGAGAAAGAATGAAACACTGGCGACTGGCCAAAGCAACCCGGTGGATGCACTCAATAGTCCGGCGACGGCGACTGCGATCCTGACTATGAAATGGGTCATCGAATACAACAATCGTGTCTCCGATGTTTGCGTCGCGTTCAGCAACCGCAACAAAGAACGCTACACCCAAAGCGCTGCGGTCGCCGCCGCTCAACGTGTTTGCCAATGAAGGCCGTAAAGGATTTCGCGCATCCTCCGGTGTGGTGCTTACACGCGTGCCTAGAATCTCTACGGCGAGTTCTCCAGCCGGTGGGCCACCAAGGAAATTTACTCCACCACTGACGAGCCGAAAATTGACCCCGAAGCGTTCGAGTAGTGTATTGATGCGATCTCCATACTCGGCTAAAACCTGGTTTGATTGCTCTCGCGAAGCGTTATTGGCGGCAACTTTGGCTCTCTCCTTTTCCGATTTGTTAGCGACCGCAGCATCAAATGCGGCGTAGGCGTTGACGACCGAATCTGCATGGCGCTTTTTCTGAACCTGCATCGCGGCGATTCGCCTTTCGATTGGCTCAGTGTTGAATGCTACTACGGCCCGCTGCCACTCCACGATTCCGGCGTTAATTGTAGCAATCCCAGACATGTAGTCGGTGAGCAATGCTGTCAATGAATCCCACATCACAAACGCAGACGCTTCCATTCCATCTAGTTCAACTATAACCGTTGGCTGTGCTTGCTTTCGTTTTACGCTGGTAAGAATTGCGGCGTAAACATCTTGCATTGCTTTACGCAAAGTGTCGAAGTCGTAGCAATCAGGCAAGTTGAAGGATTTACCACCTGCGTCTTTCCACCATTCCCTTTCCACGTAATGTGACATCAAAAGCTGTTCCCAACGCTGTTGCGCTGTTTCGCCAAAGTTCTGTTGAGCTTCATTTAATATGCGACTTAACTCGGCTTGCTGGGCCTGCAAAACACCTGAAAAGAAAACTCGGTAAGCTTGCAGGATTTCCAAACCCTCCATTTCCTGCCCGCAATGGGGACAAGCTGTCCCCGATTGTCCCTTGTGCCCTTGGCCAAGCCATTCCAGTCCAAGACCGTGGCTGTGACGTTGCAAATGTTCGCGAATCTTGGCTTCAGCTTGTAGTGCTGCGTCATCTAGTGTCGTTTCCAATGCTGCGGTTAGACCAGCGGGAACGGTGGGCAGCGCTATATTGTTAAAGGGTTTTCTCTGCCGGATTGCGTCGGCGTTCGCCTTCGTGCGTTTCGCCTTCTCCAATTCGTCGGTTGCCTCTTTGATATGTTCGTCAATCGCCTCGTCCTTGGTAATTCCTCGAAAAGATTCAATGTTGAATCCGGCTGGGATAAGGGGCGTTAGCGCAGCACGAGCCGTATTGAGCGCATTTGTTGCGCTTGTTAGGTTTTGGTCTGCGAGGTCAACTTGCGCCTTCAGAACATGGGCTTGCGCGCCTAGCGCGAGGCCGTAAACATTTCGTCGTTGCTCGACTGCAACGAACTGACCAATCAAAACATTGTCGGCTACAAAACGATCGTCATAAACCAGGGTTCTGTGTGAGTTGCTGCCAGCCGGCTCATGTTGCCAACCATTCCCGGCCAACACAGATTTCGGTGCCGGCGATCCGTGAAAAAGCATCTCAATTTCAATGGGACTCGTTGCCCCAAAGCGTTTTCGCCCGAGTATGTAATCTGGTTTGCCAGTTCCCAGCGACCTGAACACATCACATAACGTTGTTTTCCCACCAGCGTTTGGTGCGTAGATAACATTCACCTTGGCAAAATCGCCTTGAGTTCCACCTTGCGATTTCAATTCAACAAATCGGCCAACATTTTTGAGTTTGTTGATGCGACGAATCATTTGGTTCCCATTATTAAAAATTTGTCAAAGTGTGCGCCGTAAATTTGTCAGCGTCAATTCCCTGCTGCCTTGGACGGCGGTTGTCCATGCCGCGCGATAAACTGATGGCATGAACGCAGCCCGATATTTCATGCGCCGGGAAGATTATCAGCCGCCCCAAACGCCTGCGGACAGTCCGTTTCGGCGGTTCACGGTGTCCTGCCTAAAATGCGGCAGTTTCAAGCTGCGGGTGATTGGTGAATTTGATTCCGATGCGGGTGAGTTGAAGATTTTTCTTTTCTGCCCGTCCTGCCGTGAACGCGAACAACTGCCGGTGTGCTAGTCCTTGAGGCATAATTCCAAGGTGGTGCATCATGCTGTCCACTCAATCTACCGGATGTTCGCCAACTAACGAATCGTGGGCAAGTTGCAGCACCGGAATGAGCCGTTTTGGTTTCAGATTTTCTGTCGCACGGACGGTCAATTGTTTCCACCGTTCATTGTATTCGCATGGGTAGGGGCACAATCGCCGTGCTTTTCCAAACTTGCTCTTGGGTAACTTGACAAAAATCTCAATTGATTTTGTGCCAGCCCAATGGACACCGAACACATTAAAAAAGCCATGTTTGAATCCCGCATAGTAGGCGTTAAACTTGGCCTCAAGATTCCACCCCTTTTTCTTAACAATGCGCTCCAATTCTGCTTCCATTTCAAAGAACAAATCTACACTTCTAGGGTTTCTCCGTTCTTTGTAAAATTCCTTGTCATAAACCGCCATGCCCTTCGCAGGGGTCCGTGCTTCTTCTGCGGGAGATTCCAGCTGGTTCACGACAATAATGTCATCTGACCCAACACTGAATTTCTTAATTTCGACTAGGTCAACTGCATAACCCAATTTCCCGACGAGTTTAGGTACTGTCGGTTTTATTGATGGGGCAAGGACGATCAGCCTGATTTGCAGGCGGTCCCAATCAATTTCCAAGTCGTCTGGTCGGTCCTCAGCCTCCAACCACCATGCTCTGATAGTGTCTTGATGAGTCTCTGCCCATACCGCATACCGCATGATTTGGGGAAGAATTTCTTCATCAACTGGTTTATTCTTATTTTCAATGATTACAGCTCGGTTGTCTTGATCAACACCAACCATGTCTGGAATGTCTCTTCCGGCTCTGACTTGGCGCTTAAGGATAAAAATGTCCGAGAGGATTTCTTTAGTGCTAAGAACGAACCGCTCAAATTCATCTTCGGTTTTAAATGGTGTTTCAGTAGCCGAAATCGTTTTGCCTCTTTTGCCTTTCCAAAATAGTTTCTGCATATTTTCTTTTGTGTAGTCAGATAAGGACGTTTGTGCTTTCAAAACCACGGACTCCAGAACAGCCAAAAAGACGCGACATTTGAAGCCCGGATTGTCCAACTGTTGGCTGAATACGCCCATTTCAGAACCGTGTCGAGAGTATTTTGATTGGAGCAGTCCATTGTGACGAGAGCGGCGTTGAGTTCGGAGCCTCAACAGCGGAGAATTCAACGCCGCTTTGGTCGCACTAATCAATTCCCCGGAGTGACGAAACTTGGCTGCCGGAATGGAGCGGCAACCTGGGCGGAGTGCAGCGGTAGCGCAGTTTGGTCGAGTGGGTGTCTTGGGGCAAACCAGTCTTTCGGCTTACGGCGTCAAGCCAGTTGGCTGAAAGTCTGGCGCGGGGGCGGGTGCAAATTCAGCGTGACGGAACACAAGCGGAACGCAGGCCAGATTGACGCGGAATGGAGACTGCCAAGTTTGGTCAGGACTTGGTTTGAGCAAAAAGTAATTTGGTAAAAAGTACTTTAATCAAACGGTATGGTAGTCTGACAAAAGCATCAGCACTGACAAACATGCACAGCCAAAATTTTTCAGGGTGGCGGTCAAGGAATTCTTTCAAATTCTTGCCACCATCGAATTGAATGAGCCAAGACATGGCAAACATGTCCGCTTCTAGTTCAGCCGGCAAAATTCTGTTCAAAATGAGGCGTAAGTAACGAAGAAATAGACGTGCGAGCCGGGACTTGTATTGTTGGTTGAGAAACCGTTTTGGATATATGCGGCGGTGTCTTTTGTGATCGCTTACGTAATGGCAAAGCTCATGGGCTACGGTGAACACCTGCTCACACTGCGGCAAGTTGCTATTTACGGCGATATATTGAGGGTCATCGTGCGGGTCCAGATAACCGGCATTGTTGGCGGGCAGGGCAAGCAATTCAATGCTGAGGCCATAAAATGCGGCCAGATCGAAAATCGTGCGTATGGGCTGCGGGTTCATTTGCCTTCAGGATGATATTTTCTGGCGAGTTCGTCGGCCCGTTTTTGCACCTGGGTCAATTCCTCGTCGGTCAATTTCGCCAATGTGCGCATCAAAATTCGCGCTCCGTCCCGCTTCAGCACCTTGGAAGACACGGAATCATGCCGGCCAGCTGCATCAAAAAGTAGGCCGCGCGGCTGGATGTCCAAAACCTCCTCCAGCTTGATAATGGTCTCATCAGCAGGCAGGCCGCGCTGTTTGTTGACCAGCCGAGACATGTAAGCCGTGGAAGCCCCGATGCGCCGGCCAATATCACGCAAGGAAAGCCTCTGCTGTGCGATGGACTTGCGGAGCAGGCGGACAAACGCGTCAGGTGCGGCGGTTGGTTCTTGTATTGCCATTTGAACAAAAATAGCAGGTGAGTCCTGATAGTCAACTAAAAACGCATTTTTGATTGATTTTGCGTTTGACGATACCTTGAAGGTATCGGATGATGCACCCGTCGATATGATCACAAACAGAATCGCCTATTGGCGCTCAACCATGAACGAGGGCAAAGGTGTATCAAAGGCGCACCTTGCTCG
>Ga0182027_10013340_pt1 | contig 11463 bp, 16 predicted proteins | sample 712E1DmetaG_FD_121300 | JGI IMG/M metagenome (GOLD analysis project Ga0182027, IMG submission 121300) | Permafrost microbial communities from Stordalen Mire, Sweden - 712E1D metaG (Illumina Assembly) | ecosystem: Environmental > Terrestrial > Soil > Wetlands > Permafrost | place: Sweden...
CAGATATTCGATAGAATGTGGCTTGCAGAAAGATCAAAATAGCTTTTAGGTTTTAGCTGTTAACTTTTATTTATGTACGTAAAGTCGTTTCGAGAACTTACATACTGGTCAAAATCGATGGAACTTGTTAAAGAGATATATAAATTGACCGATAAACTGCCAAAGCAGGAAATGTACGGTTTAACATCACAAATGAGAAGGGCGGCCGTTTCAATACCCTCGAACATCGCCGAAGGAAAACAACGGAATAATCTCAAGGAGTATATACAGTTTTTGGGAATTGCTTATGGATCATCGGCAGAACTCGAGACGCAGATGATCCTTGCAATGGATATGTTTGGAAACAAAGATGAATACACAAAAGCTCATGGTTTGCTCGATGAAGTACAAAGATTATTGAATGTCGTTATTTGTCGGCTAAAAGCTAAAAGTTAACAGCTAAAAGCTATGGTGATTCTTGGCATTGACCCCGGCATCGGCCGCGTTGGCTACGGGGTAATAAATAAAGTTGCTTCGAAAATAACCGTCGTCGCATACGGCTGCATTGAAACACCCAAGACCGACGATCACGGCCTGCGCTTGCAAATGATTAAAACCGACCTCGGCAAGATTATCCGCGACTACAAACCCGAAGTAATCGGCGTTGAAAAATTGTTTTTTCAAAAAAATATCAAAACCGCGACCGCAGTGGGGGAGGCGCGGGGAGTAATTTTATTGCTGTGTTCTGAGTCCGGCGCCAAGGTGGTCGAAGTCGGTCCGGGCCAAGTAAAACAAGCGTTGACCGGCTACGGCTCGGCCGACAAAAAACAAATGCAGCAGATGGTCAAGATAATTTTCAAACTGGAAAAAATCCCCAAACCCGACGACGCCGCCGATGCGCTTGCTGTCGCTTACGCGGCAGCAGTGCTACAATAAAGCCATCAACAATCCCCAGCGATCTGACCGACTAAGACGCCTTGAGCGAGAAATTTCGTTCAAGGCGTTATTTGTTAGCTTTAATTCGCAATAATCCAATAATTATTATAAACTCATAACCATATGGACACAGCCATCGCCCTGTTTAAGGGCAAGACAATTCGTAGGATTATTCACAATAACGAATGGTGGTTTTCGATTATTGATATAATCGAGGCGCTGACCGATTCGACACAACCAGAAGGATATATTAAGGATATGCGGCGTAGGGATCCCGAACTATCCAAAGGGTGGGGGCAAATTGCCACCCCCCTTTCTGTGCCGACGGCTGGTGGTCCACAAACGACCAATTGTTCCAATACCGAAGGTATCTTCCGTATCATCCAAGCCATACCTTCCCCCAAAGCCGAGCCATTCAAGCGCTGGCTTGCCAAGGTTGGCTATGAGCGCGTGCAAGAGATTGATGATCCGGAACTCGCGACCAAGCGGACGCGAATGCTCTATAAGCTAAAGGGCTACAGCGATGGCTGGATTGAAAAGCGTATTCGCGGCATTGCGATTCGTGAAGAATTGACCGATGAATGGAAAAATCGTGGTGCGCAAGAAAAGCGCGACTACGAAATTTTGACCGCCGAAATATCCAAAGCTGCGTTCGGTGTTACGCCGAAGGAGTACCAAAAACTTAAGGGCTTGAAGCGCGAGAATTTGCGCGACCATATGGATGATCTGGAACTCATTTTTACGATGTTGGGCGAACGATCAACAACGGAGATTCATCGCGAGGAAGATTCAAAAGGTCTGCCAAAATTAAAAAGCGACGCCCAAGCCGGCGGCGACATCGCCGGCGTCGCTCGTAAACAACTCGAAACCCGCCTCGGCCACTCCGTTGTTTCAAAAAAGAATTTCATTAAGACGCCGGAGAATAAGCGGTTGAAAAAGTAGTTGTCATCCGAGTCGCAACGAGGTATCTTTAAGCGTCTTAGCAAAATGTAATTCTCGACAGCGCTCGCACCGGCTCACTTGCTCGAATAATATTATTTTTCTTGTCATCCCAGACCACGATCTGGGATCCACGGCATCCGTCGCGAAGATTCATCAACTCACGTCATTGCGAGCGAGTCGAAACGAGCGCGGCAATCCCAAGATGAACGCGCCAAAGTAACATAACAAAAACGACCACCATCATCGGCGGTCGTTTTTAAAATTTAAGCGCACATAATTTATCCCTCTTTGATCCGACCACGCCATGTGATTGTCTCAAGTTGGGGGAGGTCTGCTGGCGCGCCTTCCCCAACCATTTGGGGAAGTCCGCAGACCTCCGTGCGCTATCAGTTTTGGAAGAGCCAAAACTGCTCGTCGTTCTCGTCCCCATCCGACGATTCTTCGTCGTCGCTGGGGTCGTCCGTGCGGGCCTCGTCTTCCGGATTCCACCAATGACGTCCCGTATTATTCTCCATGTCGTCCTCCTTGAAAATTGCTTCGGGCAAACACGCATTCGCGTATTTTTGACCCTGTCAGAAGCGTTCAACATTCAACGGCTCTGACAGAGGGCAGACGAGCATCGACCCGTCTGCCATACCGGTTAATTGTCCGGTATCTCCCGCTCGACCTCCTCGAGCAGGTCGGCGATCTCGTGATCGCCGCCCATTCGCATGATGGTTGCGAGGTCGGGGATCACGCCACCGCACTCGCACTCCATCTGCGCCTTCAATTGTTGAAGGAATTGGTCTTCCTGTGCCCTGTTTATTTTCTTTTTCATCGTGCTCTCCTTTGAAAGAACGGGACGAGAATGCAACCGCATTCCCTTTGCCCTGTCAGAAACATCGAACCTTCGATGTCTCTGGTTGAGGGAGGTCTGATGTCGAATCAGACCTCCGAGTTTGTGGCGGGCGTTGTCGCATGCCCGCCGTCGCGAATGTTAGTACCACCTCACCCCCAAATGGCAAGGCGTTCCTTCACCAGTGGTAGGTCAAGCGGCTTGCCCCCCTCGATAGCGCCCCGGTAATTCTCCCCGAAGCGCTGTATGAGAATCTTTTCCACCCTCCCCACAATCACCGGTTCCAAGCCGAGGTGTCTCCCACGGTTGGTGACCGCCGTAATCCTGACCCTCAATTCGAGGGCCAAGAAAGCGCAGTAGGCCTCGATGAATGCTTCGTCCGTAGTCGAGGCATTTTTAAGTGCGCTGTATTGACGCGTATTCATGGTGTTCTCCTTATCAATGAGCCTTCTTTGATCCGACCACACTTCGTGATCGTCTCAAGTTGGGGGAGGTCTGCCTGCGTCGCCCCAACGGTTTGGGGAGGCGGACCTCCTTATTAGGTGTCGCTTCAGTATGTTTCCGGCGGTCGATTGCCGGATACCGCTACGACACGAGTCGGATTCAGCCAGAAGTTCGGAATGAACGTCCTCTTGTTGTTGTTCTTCCAGAACGCGACTGTGCAGGGGCCGGAATGAGGTGGATATAGGAAGTCGTGAGGACCGCTTTTGTCTGCAATCCGGTTCACTTCCCGCTCAACCCAGTAGAGACTGTCTCGGCTTTGTGCCACCCCACACTTGCACGTGAACTTAAAATTATATTGCGTTTTTTTCATCGCTTATTCCTCTTTGAAAGAACATGGACGAGAATGCAACCGCACTCCCTTTGCCCTGTCAGAAACGTTGAACGATCAACGGCTCTGACAGAGGGCAGACGACAAGTCGTTGCCGTCTGCCGAACGACTCACCATTTTAGGAGAGCCATTCCTTTTTTTACTTCCCGGAGCGCTCGGGAGCACGCCAGGAACCTCTCCCTAAGCAGCCGGTGGGCTACAGTTAAATCTATTGGGCCAGACTCATATTCATCCTCCATACTTGAGACCAATTCCGTTGCTATTCCGTTGTTATAAATAACCAAGTATTTGGTTTGTTCACCCTCGTCACGAATCTTAACAACGTGATTTACGGCATCGAAATTACGGTGTGACATTTGGATTCTCCTTGCTTTTGGTTTAAAAAGAACGACCCTCATCCATAATTGGAGAGAGCCGCAATAACAGTTTGGATTCTTTGAGACCCGGCCTCTCTCCAGAAAACCGTGTCTCATCGTTTCGTATAAACACTATAACACACTATTTCAATCTTGTCAAGAGTATTAAACACGAGATAAAAGATAACGTATTAAATACTAATAAATAGCTATAATATTGTTGACAAAAATAGTTGACAAAATATCAAAGATAAGCTATCATCATAGTATGATACCGATCAAAGACATCCTTACGCATTTCTCCGTTACGGTCGACGAAACCGATGTGTATTTGGCGCTCTTGGCTTTGGGAACGGCCAATGTCACCGAGATCGCCAAGAAAATTAAGAAAAACCGGACAGCGACGTATTTTCACGTGCGCAAACTTGTTGAAAAAGAACTTGTTTCAATCGCCAGGCAGGGCAGGGTGTTAAAATTTACGGCCGCGCCGCCCGCCGAGCTGGCCGGACGCTTTGATCGTTTGGTTACCGACTTCAAGAGCTTGGTTCCGCAAATGGAAGCGCTTAAAAAAGCAGAAATAGATATGCCGCGCGTTGAAGTTTCCGAGTCGCGAAGCGGCTACTTGAAAATTTATGACGAAATATCATCGTTGCCGTTCGGCGAAGAGTTTATCGTTATCGAAGGCAAGGATGCGCTAAACGATGAATTAAAACTTTTAACCGATGCCGAATGGAATTTGTTTTTTACCCGGATCATCGATCGCAAGATACGGACCAGGTTGCTGCTAACGAGCGGTTCGCTTGAATCGCCCCGCCGTAATTTAAGCGAAGAAAATTACAAGCTTATTGATAAGAGGGAAATGCAAACCCGTTATGTCGGCGAAGATGTTTTGCCGATCAAGAACATGGTCATTGCTTACGGCAATACGCTGGCGTATTTGTTCCCCGAAACCAACCTTGTCATGACAGTGAGGCACAAGGGGATCGTCGATTCGTTTAAAGCGACGTTTGAAGCGCTCTTTAGCATTGCCAAACCGCATTTGTGGAAGTAATTATGCGGTCATAATAGAATAGAGCATATGATCATCTTGGGAATCGACCCGGGAATTGGCAGGGTCGGATATGGTGTGGTTGAAAAAATCGGCAGCAAACTTAAAGCCGTCACCTACGGCTGCATTGAGACGCCCAAAACCGATGATCATGGTTTGCGTTTGCAAATGATCAAAACCGATCTCGGCAAGATCATTCGCGAACATAAACCTGAAGTAATCGGCGTTGAAAAATTGTTTTTTCAAAAAAATATCAAAACCGCGACCGCGGTGGGGGAGGCGCGCGGGGTTATTTTGCTTTTGTGTTCCGAGTCCAGCGCCAAGGTCGTCGAAATCGGCCCCGGCCAAGTGAAACAAGCGCTTACCGGCTACGGCTCGGCCGATAAAAAACAAATGCAGCAGATGGTAAAGATAATTTTCAAACTCGAAAAGATCCCCAAGCCCGACGACGCCGCCGACGCCCTTGCTGTCGCGTACGCGGCGGCTGTATTACAATAATTGATTCGTTTTAAGATATGCTTGATACGGGCTAAAAGTATCTCGTCCCTCTCCTTTTTCAAGGAGAGGGTAGGGTGAGGTCGGCGTCCGTCCGCAAAAGGTAATTCTCGACTCCGCTACCGCTCCGCTCGAATAATATATTTCTTTTTGTCACTCCAGACCGCGATTTGGGATCAACGGCGGCGGTGGGTGTTTTGTCGAGAATCAGCCTCGACGGAATTTGCCACGTTTTTGCAAGACTTTTGATTTAAAAAATCTGTCGAGGATGAGCCTCGACAGATTGAGTCGTATTGTGGTTCTATAGTTACTTTGGCGCGGCAAGAAATATCCAGTCAGGAAACCATGTTATATTTTTAACCCAGAGATCGTGATCTAGGCGTACGCGGAATTCGTATTGGTCGAGGTTGGGAACGTGTTCGTGTTCAAGACGAGACTGCAGTCGGATGCCAGTGGCAAAGACCCGACCGATTCGATTCCATGCTGTAGCACCCCAGATAATCAGCTCGCGCAATGTTGCTGGTCGGAATCCTAATTGATCAAGCGCAGAGGAAACTCCAGAAATAGATATTTCCTCGAGACCTAGCTCCTCCTGTGAAAATGTCTTTAAGCCAGAAAGGTCTGTTGTCAGTAGTGTATCCGGATGCAGCTCCTCCATGAGTACAACGCTTGAACAACAACGGATGTTGTAAAGGTCGACAAGATCTGATCGGGACATCTTGTTAAGAGTGCTAATATTCTTTGAATTCATTTTGCTCTCCTTCGCTCTGTGTTTGAAAGACCAAAACCCTTTTTGATCCGACCACGCCATGTGATCGTCTCAAGTTGGGGGAGGTTTGATCTTCGCCCCAACGCTTGGGAAATCAAACCTCCGTAGTTTTTGATTCGTGTCTAACTATGAACTCGAGAATATCTGTCCATTGTTTGTAACGTTCATTTTCCCAGCGGAACCAAATCATCGCATCGCCTCGCTTTTCACAGAGACTGCGTGGTCCACACATGGGCCCCACCGTCATCTGATATTCGATATAATATTCATTAACAAATGCAATTGCATGTTTGGCGCCATTTTTTACGGCGAGTTCGGCTAACGAAACGCTTGGTTTGGTCCCGATACCGATGAATACTATTTCGAAATCGTGCTTTTGGCCGATGTGTCCCATTGCTTCGTCGCACGTGCTGACTGTTATGTTCAGGTGCTTCAGTTGCACAACAACCTTGTTCAGGTTAACCGGGTTATCGATAATTAGGATTTTCTTGTTATTCGTCATGTCGTTCTCCTTCGTTCGTTGGTAAAAAGAACAGCTCCATCCATAATTGGAGAGAGCTGTAAAAACAGTGTGGTTTCTTTCGAACCGGGCCTCTCTCCAGATGCCCTGTCCGATCGTCCTGATACCAAGATACCTTAAATAGTTGGTTTTGTCGAGTTTGGTATAAAGCAATTTTATACCTCAATTATAAGCAATAAAATAAGGCCTTTTTAGCAATACGCTTGACTAAAAATTAGTCATACTGTATCATTAAGCCATGAATTGGCGTCACCAAAACCTCAAAATGCTCGGTTTGACGGATACGGAAACCGCTATTTTAAAGGCGGTTGCTTCGCTTAAAAACGTTAAAGAGATCGTGGAAGATACCGGTATTTCACGAACCGGCGTCAATTACTGCCTAATTGGCTTAATCGATAAAGGGTATATCAACGTTACGCGTCGCGATGGGATTAAATACTACGAAGCAATCAAGCCAGAGGCGTTGAATGCGACGATCCTTAAAACCCTGGGTACGGTTGTTGGTTTTCAGACCAAAACCAAAGGTGCGCGCGTGGACTTGGATAATAGGGGAGAGTTCATTATCCATGTCGGGCTTGAAGAGGTGATCCCGGCCTACGAACGCATCGCCACAAAGAGCAAAGACATTCGCATCCGCGCCATTCAGCATCATCGGTCCTGGAACGAACTGTTAAAAAAGATCACGCCAGAACGGTTGAAGAAGTTCAACGATGCCGTTAAGAAAAATCACCTTATTATTGATGGTGTGCTAAACGAAAGCGCGTATAAGGCCTATGAGGATGAGATCATGAGCGATCCGGTCCAGAACAAGGCCGCTATTGAAAGTTTAAGCGATCGCATGGCCGATTATACCGTTTTCCCCGATCGTTTCTTTAATTACGATACTGAAATTTGGATATATCGTAATACAACGCTCGCGATCAGCTGGCGGCAGGAAATAGCTACCGAAATTAGGAATGCCGACATGACCGGTTTTTTCCGCGACATGTTCGACCTCATGAAAATGGCCGGCCGCAAAATCGATCACAATAAATTTATGAAAGATCTGGCGGCGGGATTGAAAGCGGCACCTGTTGTTAAATAAAGTAATTCTCGACGGCGTTCGCTTCGGCTCACTTGCTCGAATAATATTCTTCGAGCGGAGCGATAGCGCAGTCGAGAAGTTCCTAAGTGTTAACGTCGCGTCGATGCGCTATAATGAATTCATATGAACTCCGAAATACGCAAGGACTATCTTCAAGACAAGTACGCCCTGATTTCGCCGCGACGGGGGAAACGGCCGGGGGATGAGGTCGCTTGTCCTTTTTGCCCGCAGGGTCTTAGCACCCAGCTGGTCGTAAAAACTTATGACAAACCGTGGAAGATCGCGGTCTTGAAGAACAAGTATCCGGCCTTTACGACGCAAAATCGCGCGGCTTATGGGCGGCAGGAGGTCGTCGTCGAAACGCCGGACCACAAAAAGCGCCTATATGAGTTGTCGGTTTCCGATATTGCCGAATGTCTCAAGGTCTATGCCGACCGCGTCCGCGAGATGAAAAAGGATAAGCGGATCAAGTATATCGAGGTCTTTAATAATTCGGGCGCTACTGCCGGCGCGTCAAAGGCGCATGAGCATTCCCAGATCATCGGCATGAATTTTGTTTCGCCGTACCTTCAAGACAAAACGGAAAAAGAACATCGTTACCAAGGTACGACCGGCCGTTGTGTTTATTGCGACATCGTTAAGAAAGAAGAAAAAGGACCGCGCAAAATATTTTCTGACAAGAACATTTTTGTCTTCGCGCCGTACGCCTCGCAATACGCTTATGAAGCGCGAATTTTTCCGCGCCGCCACTTGGACAACGTCGCCGATTTGACGAATGAGGAACGAACCTCGGTTGCCTCCGCATTAAAGAAGATATTGACGGCCGTGGGCGCGCTCAAGGTGCCATACAATTTTTATATGCATGAGCGCGTCATGGACCGCGATCAGCATTTTTACATCAAAATAACCCCGCGCGGCGCCGCGCTCGCCGCCGTCGAGCTCGGCACCGGATTAATCATCAACCCCGTCGCGCCGGAGGCGGCGGCGAAGCATTATCGGAAAAATTTTTAGCGCCACGCGCTCCATATGCTTGGTGCGTCATCGGTTATATCGTCGTCCGAACCGGGTGAGAGACCCAAAAGTTTCTTGCAAAATCGAAGTTTGAGATTCCTCCGCCTCGCTTCGGCTCGGGTCGGAATGACGACAAAATATCGTTGGCTATCAATTTTATAAACTGGTGTATCGCTAGATTAATGTTGTCAGCTTCTAAATTCCGATGGAAAACTACGGCGTTGGAAAAATTCCTGAGTATAAGCCCTTGGCGTCCCGCTCGCGGGCCTCATTGAGGCGTCGTTTAAAATCCGGGTCGCTTTCGGAAAGACGAACAATTTGCGCGCCAAACAAGTATTTTGGATCAACGTAACGGAACTTCCGGAAGACCGGTTGATCGGCTTTGGGTAAGGATGATAAATCGGCCTTTTCCAAAATTTTTAAAACGTCAAAATATTTTTTCCCCTTAATATCGAGAAGCTTGCCAATCACTTGTTCTTCATCGCCGTCAAAATCGGCGAGAGTGAGGTCGCCGGCGGCAATGGCTTGTCGGAACAGGCCGGCCAGGACGCCGTAACGCGTTCCGGCTTCGTATCCGCCCCAACATTCCTCTTGCAATTTTAAGTACGCGCGGGCAAAGTCGTCGGCCGCGTCATGATCGGCAAAAATAATTTCCCCATTTCGCACAATTAGTCGGTCGATGTATTGCCGAGCCGCGTTTTCCGGCATTTGCCGCAGCGAATAATCAAGGCGGTCGACGCACAGGTCGGGGATCTCCCGTTCCAATAAACCGAAAGCATGATAATCGGCCATGGCTTCGGGTGTTAAGCCGTATTGGGCGAGGACGCCGGAAATTTCCGGTCGCTTTAACACCGATAAGTGGATGTTATCCTGATAGTTTTCTTTTCGGAGGTCGCCTTTGACTACCCAGTCGATGAGATGCGAAAAAGCGGTGTGGGAAATGTCGTGGATCAAACCGGCGATCTGTTCGTCGGGCGCGGCCCTCAGCTTTTTGAGGAGCAGGTAAACGCCGAGGCAGTGCTCGGCGCGCGAACACCACGGGTAGGCGGCGTAATATTTATGCGGCAAGCCATATTGGCTGACGCGGCGCAGCCGGTCAAAAGCTTTGGTCCCAATGAGCGCCAGCGCTAACGGGTCGGTGATCTCCAGTTGGCCGTAAATTTTGTCGGTGATCAGCATGGCAGTATCTTAGCACTTTTATATAAGCAAAAACACCGCACAATATGCGATGTTTTTGTCTCGTGTCCAATGAGCGGGTGGGGAGAATCGAACTCCCGCAACCAGCTTGGAAAGCTGGAGTTCTACCATTGAACTACACCCGCCAGCGAGGAACAAAGAGAAAACCGGAGTTTTCTCTTTTTCCGAGCGCCCGCGGTGTATGTCGTACATACACCCGCTCGCTGGATACGAATTACTTTGGAATATTACGAAATTTTTTAACGGCGGTCAATCTTTTATCGTCATACCGGCGAAAGCCGGTATCCACGGCGTCGGCCGGACGTGGATTCCGTTTTCAACGGGATGACAAAGGGGCTACGTCAGCCGGTCGGCCACTGCGCTTGCAGCACATGATTCGGGTTTGATATGCACGGCAAAGCCGTTCCCTCGCACATAGCCGGTTATCTCCTGGATAAGCGACTTGGTCGGCCCGTTCTCGCCAATATCCACATGGATCTCGATATTGCGGCTCTCCACCTCGCGCTCGGCCAATTCCTCGACGATCGACTTGGCGACCGAAATAGAAAAAATAGCTTCCTGCCAAATGCGTTCGCGCAAGGTATTGAAACGCGGCTTTCCCATTTCCGACCAATAGTATCTCGCCCCGGCTCCATGGCGGTGAAGAACGATCGCCGTGATGAAATGCGTCGAGGTGTTCATTTCCGAATCAGACCCAACCATGAGCGAATAGCCATTCGCCGAATCATCCGAGACAAAATCAACAATGCCGTCGATCATCTGGTCAAAGGTCAGTGCGCCGTGGGTTGGGGAGTTAAATGTCATCATAGCCGTGCGCGGCTTTGTCTCGATGCTAATATGCTAATTGATACGAATATGACTAATACGATACGAATTCGTAACGTCATTCGTTATATTCGTACAATTAGTATATTTGCATCGAGTCGCTGCCCGGAGGCAGCCCGTAGTTTAATCGACGATTCGGGCCGGTGGGGGTCGAACCCACGGTCTCCTGCTCCCAAAGCAGGCGCGATACCACTTCGCTACGGCCCGTAGTGAGGAGTAAAGCGGCTGCCGTGCAGATGCTTTCTCCGAACGAGGACCCGTATCGTCGTACGATACGGCCCGATATGTATTTATTACCATTTTCGCTCGAAATAATCAACGGTGTATGATATAGTAACTAACTATGAAAAAGTTCCTTTTTCTGAACGCCAAATATCGCGTTGATCGCAATACGGCTTTTGCGCTCGCGCTTTTGCCGGGCATCATGCTCATGGTCGTCCAGCAAATATTCCTTACCACCCATGTTTATGAGTGGTATCTGCCGCAGCTCGACATTCCCATGCATATCATGGGCGGCGCTTCCGTGGCTTGGGCCGTCTGGGCGCTCATGAACTACGCGCGTTCGGTAAAAAAGTTGCCCAAGCTTCCTTTTTGGTTCAGTGTTTTCATTGCCGTGGGCGCCGCCGCGCTCGTC
>Ga0182027_10013341_pt1 | contig 11461 bp, 4 predicted proteins | sample 712E1DmetaG_FD_121300 | JGI IMG/M metagenome (GOLD analysis project Ga0182027, IMG submission 121300) | Permafrost microbial communities from Stordalen Mire, Sweden - 712E1D metaG (Illumina Assembly) | ecosystem: Environmental > Terrestrial > Soil > Wetlands > Permafrost | place: Sweden...
ACCACATTCCGGCACCTATTACCGTCACACCATTGGGACTCCAATTTGTCATATAGTAAATTCCAGGCGGGACCCACACGGTCTTGCCCTGGGATTTTGCAGCAGTGCAGCATGAATTGAACGCATTATTGGTATTTGCAGTCCCGGTCCCGGTAGCGCCGTAATCCGCCACAGAAAGCGAGTTGGCCGGCCGCGCCTTGGGGGCTGTTGATTCGAGATCGATGCAGTCGATATAGTAAAACGTCGCAGTATTTGCAGCGTCTTTCTTAAGCATGATCGTATCACCTACTTTAAGAGCCGGGCCGGTGATGAAGGTGCGCGATTCGTCGTAAAAAACATGCGGGCCACCCGTAGACGGCGTCTGGCTCATGCCATTGGCATTGCCGTTATTACCCTCGTATACCCAGGTTTGTCTTGATGTAAGCGGTATTGCCTGTCGCAAAACCCCATTGATATAAAGGTCCAGCGTGGCATCGATGCCGCCACCAGCGGGTGCGTCGGGGATACATTCGCGAATGTTGATCGTATTGTCGCTATCAACAGGATTTACCCATGATACCGAAGAACCGGGCGCGCTTAGCTCAACAAAACTCCTGCCCGATGCCTCAAGCTCCGGACTCGATACGGCATTGGCAGGTATGGTTTGCAGTTTGCGCACAGTCGCCCCGCCGCCAAGCGTTCCAGCCTCGCCTTCAATTACCGTGAAGGGAGTAGTTGCCCCAACAGTTGTGGCTGCATTTATCCAGCTTACCGGTAGCAAAACCGCTACTATAAAACCTATGTAAGCTATTTTTCGCAATAGCCCGGTTAATCGATTAAGGTTATTTATCGAAATCATAATCAGAAACCTCCTTGTAACCATTTAATATATACTTGGCCGTAATTGCAAAGAATTTCCAAGTATTACTTAATTATAATGAAACATTGAACATTTTGCCATTTAGATTTATGGAACCTCTAAAAATTGTATTTTATCGAAAAATCTTTTTTTTCGCCCCCAAAATCCCCTTATAGTACTGTCCCAAAGGAGCGGGGGGCGTTGTCACTTTGCAAATATCATAAGCTTCGACTTTACGAATTGCGGGGTATTCATTCTATAAATATACGGTCCTGAGGCAACACGGAGACCGCGGTCGTCTTTGCCGTCCCAGCCGATGCGATAAAACCCTGCATCCTGTTTCTGGGAATAGAGGAGTTTTCGGACCAATCGTCCCTGGATATTGTATACGTACAAATCAACCTTGGTTTTTACAGGTAATGCATAGCGTATCGTTGTGAGTGATCTGAACGGGTTCGGGTAATTCCCGCTTAAATCGAAAACTGCAGGCACAATGCGCCTGGGCATTGCCTCGGCATAGTCTTTGTAAAGGTCCTTGTTCTGCGTATAGTCAACGGCTTCGATACGATACTCGTATCGTATATCATTTAACACACGGTAATCAATATAGCCATAGTTCCTGGGCCCGTACGATTTTCCCTGGGCCGCGCCTTTCACAATCCCGCCGGTGTTCACCGGCACCCACATCGTGTCTTCTTGTTTGACAACACCTTTGCGCAAATAGGAAACAATTGCCTCGTCCGTGTCGGCGTCGGGTTTCGCATTGACCGCAAGCATGGAATCCATAAACGCAGGCTTAATGCGGCGGTACAAATTGAACCCCAAATTCTGGTCTTCGCTTTCAGTGCGCCAGCGCAAAGTGTCGTTGCGGTCGCCGGGCATGGCGTTAAAGCGGGTCATGGTAACCGCCAAAGTCTTGTCGTATGAAATGTAAACGTCGGTGTTGGTGCAGATTATTTGGTTGAGTTGTAAAACGACTTCCTGTTTCGCTTTGTTCAGGTAGATGTTGTATCCGTAGTTCGGCGTTTTCAACACGCCGCCCACCATCACATACTGGGGTACAGTCGCGCTTGTATAACCTGTTATACGAAACGCAGGGTTGTACCTGCACGTGTCGTTAGATCCGTTGTGAGTCAGCACCGTGAACTGCACGGTGTTATTGGTGGCTGCAATCACGTATGCACCTTCGCCTTCCGAAAAGCCGTCTTGATTTATGTCACCCCAAGAGGTCTTGTTCAGCGTGCCATTGCCGTTGAGCATGGTCAAGGCCGGGTTGAGAAAATGCTGCACCGATGCGCCGATGGAATCGATATACGTGGCCACAACCGGGGTTCGCTGAACGTCTACGTATGCCCCCACGATAATGGGCGTGGCAGTAGCGTTCCACATAGTATTGCCCGACGGATCATCGAATTGCACTCCATACGCTTTATCTATAGCCAATGCAGACATCGTATCGGCGTGAGTATAGGGCAGGGCATACGTACTCGTGTTGTTCTTAAGCGACATCATGGCCACGACAAAATCAGGGCGCTTTGACGAATGAAAACCGGCGCGCAATTTCGTTTTCGGCGCCGAACACGTTACTGTCGGCGCCGATGCACTCCCATCATTCGTCGTGTCGAGCAAGAAATCATAGCCATAAATCGCGGTGGGGTTGGCGCTTAAGTAGGAGATGCTGTCCCACCTCCAGATCTGGCCCGTTGGATAAATCGCCCAGCGCGTGTCGATTTTGTACGAACTCGTGCTCACCACGCTCCTTGTATTCACATTAAGCAACACCCGTACGCTTGAACTTTCGGCAATGGAATACGTATAAGAGCCGGGGACGTCTTGCGATGAAATCGGGCATCCCCCATTGCATAAATTCATGTTCCCAAAGCTTTCGGAATGTGTACCGTCGGAGTACCCCGGAATATTGTTGGTGTTTGCCGTCGTGTCAAGGCGCGCGCTCGGGCTTGTCACGGACGACGCATAATACCACAGCTCGCCGTTTTTCGTATTCGTGTGATTATTGTACGTCATCTTCCAGTCGAAAAAGAAATTGCCGGACGTCGAGCTGCCGAAATAATTCCCGGGGAAGTTTTTCACCCACACATGGGGCGAGCCGCCCACCGTGGCCTGGCCCCAGTACATTTGAGGCATAGTGTCCATCATGGTCTGGCCAATTGCGCTATTGCCAACGAATATCGTTGAATTGGCATTTATTGTCCGGTTGAACCCTATGCTCAAGGTGCGAATGCTCTGGTCGACATCGGAATAGTAATCCGCTCCGCTCGTCAAAAGCTGCGAATCGACATACACTTTTGTGGGCGGCGTGGCCGACCAGTAATTCGCAATTTGGAACACCGGCAGATTGCGATTGACATTAGCGCCATGCATGAGGCATTGGACCTGGCCGTTGTTGTCGGCGCGCACGCTGTATACGCCCCTATCGGGCGAATACCCTTTAAGGTATATGGCCTTTACCTGCTGATCCGAAAGCGCTTCGCCGTAAAACCGCATGTCGTCGAGCTCTCCGTTGAGTCCTTTGCCCATGTCAAGCGAATCCCCGGTTGCCGCCGGATACCCGCTCCACGAACCAACAAACATCGTGTCCACAATGCCGTTGACATATAGTTTCATCGTGTCCCGCGACCAGGTCATTTCCGCACCCACATGATACCATGTGCCTGTGTTGAGCGCGGTCTTGCCCTGAAGCGTGACCAGGGCAGTGCCGTTCCCAAGGGTAAGCAGCAGTTTGCCGCCTGTTGCTCCTGTCAATTGATATCCCGTTGCTGTTGCGCCGGTCCCCACCATCTGCTGGAACAGCACGGTCGAGGCGGACAGCGCCGTGGTGGGCCGCACCCATCCCAAAATTGTAAAACCGCGGCCGCTGTTGCCGCCGTTAAAGAGCGACGGTGTGCCCGGCTTCACCGTGATGCTGTCACTGCCGTCAAGGCTATCGGCGTTGCCCCACATCCCGCTGCGCCATTTCCCGCCGCCGCGCACGCTTCCGAAATTTCCCAGGCCGCTTGCGCTTGAGCTTGCGTCCCCTGCCGTGTCGCCGCCCTGTTCGTCGAGCTTCCAATGGCCCCAAAGCATATCTTCCCACGACTTCTCTAAAAGTGGCGTGCCTGTAAACCAGCCGAGAGTGTCGGAACTCTGATAATCGTTTATATATTTCCAGGCCGTAGCGCTGTCGTGCAGGGTCTTATGCGAAAAATCAATCATAAAATTCCACGTCTGGCGGTTCCCTGCAACAAGCGACCATGTGCTGCTCTTGATGCCCTCATAACGCGAGTTTGTCGTAATGGAGTTGGCCTGTGTCCACACATCGTACGGCGCCATAAGAAGGTCGAACTTGCCGCTCGCGGTATCTGCGTGTAGCACTGCCTGGCAGCTTGATGCCGACGCGCCATACTTGACATTGCGGTAGGTCGAGGCCGTGTTGTTGTTCGCGACGCGAAACTCAAGCCCACCCGACAGGTTGGATGAACCGACCGGATTTAAGGTCGTCACGCGCGCGTACATTTTTCCCGAACCCAAAACAGTATAATCTATTGTGAAGGGCTGGGATGCAACAGTCTTCTGCTGCCTGATGCGCATGAAAACAGTGCTGCTGTCGAGCATGGTAAGCGTGCCCGTGTTCGTGTCGCTCCTCTCGCCCTTGTAAAGGAGGCAAAACATGTTCGAGTCGAGCTGATTGTCGGCCGCGACCGTATCCGGGCCCAAAAACCCAACGCCGCCGCCTTTGCTTTTTAGGAATTTTATTCCCCACCGGGTCGTCGAAACGATGACCGTGTCCATACCAGCATTGCGCTTGATCGAAAGCGGGCGGAACGCGTCTGCGCTATCCACTGTGGCCATTGTAGACGTCGGCAGTTCGTTATAATAACACAGCTTTATCCAATTGCTGTCGCGCTGGACATTCGATAGTACGGCTTCGTCGACTATCGCGGTATTATAATTAACATTGGCGTAACCAAGCGAAAGCGAATCGTTGTTGACTGCGGATATTCCACTGCTCGCGACCGTGATGCCCGTGGCAGCCTTGCGCTGGCCGTCCACGTAAATTAACGTGCTGTCACACGCACCGACCTTGTATACGCCGGTAAACAAATGCCATGTGGAAGCGCTGGCGGTTGCGTGCGGGCTACTGGCATGGGGATGGTTACCAGCGCCGTCGTAGACGCCGAACAGCACCGATGAATCGGCCCAGGACTGAATTCCGTATTGATAATCGCCTTTCTTGAATATGTCATAGTATATTCCGCCCGCATGGGGAATGGCATCCCATTTCACCCAAACGGACATCGTCAGCGGATTGTGACCGGTAATGTCGATAGGGCCGCCACCAATGTTTGGAATAACTATGCGGTCTGATGAGCCATCGCTGAGATTGATGCCATTGCCGACCACTCCGCTCACAAGGTTGGCGCTCGTTATGGCACCCAATGTATGACCAGGCAACGCATTCGCCGTGGCATCCGGTTCGATGCCGTAGTTGCCGACCTTCGTCGGGTCGTTGCCGAGGTGCCATACCCCCACGAACCCGTTTGACGTCTGAAAAACATCGTTGGAATCCGATCGTGAGGCGGCCGAAGCGTTTCCCCAATACATCGTGATATACTGTGTAGAATTGTTGCTGTAAATTGTGTCTATTCGTACCCAAATTTCCGCGGAATCGGCGCTGCTGGCGCTGTTCCAATGCTCTATCTGGTAATAAAGGTGCGTGCCGTCGGACTTGGAAAAACGAATGTCCTTGCCCGAACTTTGTGCCTGAGTGAAATTGAAGTTGGTAGTGCTGTTAAGGCGAACAAGATACGGGAAGCTCAGGACGTTGGCGGATAAACCGCCGCTTGGTATCTGGCTGGTGGTCGTATTTATCGTGATGTTCCGGGAAAACGCCCATTTCGAGTAATCGTCAAAGTCAACAAGCGTCTGGTTGGCCTGCTGGTTCTGGTAGCAGAGTTTGATCCAATCCGGAGAACGAGTGGTCTTGGAAACTACGACTTCATCGATATCTCCATTGAAATAGTTAGTACTTCCATCTATATACGTTCCAATTTTAAGAGATCCGGTACCTGAATAACTTCCGTTTGCCTTTCGGGCATTGTCCCTGGTACCGTCATAATAAAGCACCTGTGTATCGTTGGTAACGTTAAAGGTCCCGGTGATAAAATGCCACGCAGCCCCGCCATTGAAGGCAGATGTCTGATCAAGATCATCGCTATAAAATCGAAAAGTATATTTGCCTCCGGCGGAAAAGCTGTATCCAAAATGCAATCCATTGTCAGCAGATAAGGCTCCTTGGGCAAGAATAAATTGATCGGCAACAGGAGTAACCGCTAACTTTGCCCATGCCGAAACTGTAAAACTTTTGCCCACAAGGTTCGGCCCATTTGCAACACTATCATATTGTGCGTTTGCAGCAACAAAGGTGTCGCATCCGCCAATAAGACCCGCCTGAGTGAATTGCGACGATGCTGAACCGAGATGGACTTTGGCACTATCCTTATTTACCGTCGCATCCGGCCGCTTTCCTGTGCCGCTGGTATTTAAATGCCATACCCCCGCAAAACCGTTTGCCGTGTCGAAGACCGCGTTGCTGTTGTCTAAGGATGCCGCCGCGCTGTTTCCCCAATACATGGTGAAATATTGCGTGCCGTTGTTGCCGTAGACTGTGTCGACGTTCACCCATACCGACGCAACCTGGTTGACCCTGTCCCATTGTTCGATGGTATAGTAAAGCGTTACGCCGTTTGACTTGGCGAACCGGATGTCCCCTCCCGCGTCCTGCGCTTGCGCGAAATTGAAATTACTGCTCGTCAACCTTACTAGAACGGGAAATTGCGTCACATTCCCCATGACATTGGCCCCGCTTGGCGTGGTGTTAAGGTTGAGGTTTTTGGAATACGCCCAATTCGACAAGTTTTCGGTTGGAATGTAGCTTTTCAGCACGATATCGTTGCCTGTGCCTCCCACGTAGGTAATTATAAAGTTGCAGGAACCAACCGCAAATGTATCGCCCTCGGGCAACCCGGAGAACGGCGTGCCGGTGATCGCGTCTGCCCCATCGTTGTCGATGATCGTGAAAGTCTGGCCGTTCGTTGGCGTAAAACCCAGCGACAGAGACAGTGTCGCGCCGGCAAGGTTCACGGTCCCGGTATCATAAATCTGGTCGTACTGGCCCAGGGTAGCGCCGCTTAAATTGATACTGATCGTGGAAGTTGAATTCGTCAAGGCCAGGTTGCCTACGATCTTCAATTGACCGTTGCCAGTTGTGCCGGGCGACAAAGAGCCGCCGGCGCTCACGGTCACATTCCCCCTCACTTCTCCGGTGCCGCCGAGCGTTGCCCCGCTGGCCACCGTGACCGCACCGCCGTTGCCTGTGCCTCCGGCGCCCGCCGTGGTGGCGTTGGTGATATAAAGGGTTCCGCCGTTTATCGCGGTCGTGCCGGTATAGGTGTTGTGTCCGCCAAGGGTCAGGCCACCGGAACCGGTTTTCACGAGATTGAGGGCATTGGCGCCATTGGTAATGAGCGAGTCGTACTCGCAATCGCTCGAATTATTTATTGTCAATGTCGCCGCGACACCGGAATTGGTGACCGTCATTGCATTCGCGCCGCCCGTGTTGCCGCTCGCTTCGGTAAGCCCCGCTATGGTCTGGCTGTATCCGTTCAGATCCCATGTCGCGGAGAAATTGCCGCTCTGTCCCATGGTAATCACGGTCGCCGACGGCAAAGCGTTGGCCACGCCCATTTTGAGGGTGCCCTGAAAAATGTTCGTATTTCCCCAATTGTTGCCGGTTGACGAAATCGTCCAAGTGCTGTTGTCTGTTTTTTCCAAATTCGCGTTAGGGATAGTTATGACCGCGCCCGTTCCTATTGTCCCGGTACCATCTCCACGGATCTGAAATGTACCGGTAAAGGAGCTGTTGCCGATGTCTCCACTCGCACCAATAGTCATGGTGCCCGCCGTGTTAAATCCCGTCTTGTAATCTCCAGATAGAGTTATTGCTCCGTTATAAGTTGCCGTTGCGCCCGAAGGCACGATCAAAAACGATCGAAGTGATCCGGACGAAGCAGAATTCAGGGTAAGAGCATTGGTCACTGTCACGCCGTTTCCCAGCAATAGATTCGAGTATGGGGATGCGCTTGCCGTAAGAGAAACCGCTCCGCTTCCCAATGCCGAACTGTTGGTTGCATACAAGGTATCGGGCCCGGAAATCGTTGTCCCGCCCGAATACGTATTTACCCCGGAAAGCGTGAGCGAACCGCTTCCCGCCAAGGTCAGTGACTTTCCGCTTCCGCTGATGATGCCGCCCACGGTCAAGTTGCTTGCGCTTACGGTCACGATGCGGTTTGCCGAAAGCAACACCGCGCCGGTGCCGAGGTTAAGACTGTTTGTACCGGTAAAAGTGAAATCGCCGTTCCACGCCTGACTAGGGTTGGCGGAAAGCGTCAACGCACCGACACTGGAATTGTCGATAGCGCCACCGTTTATGGTGAACGTGCCGGTGCCCGGGATAGCTGTAGCGGAGCCGATCCAAAGATTGCCTGCCGACAGAGTCGTGCCTCCGGTATAAGCGTTATTGACACCGGAAAGTTCCAAGGTTCCCGTACCGGCTTTTGTCAACGAATATGCCCCGGAGATTGTGCCGTCTTCGTCAAGGTCCGCGGTCCCGTTCGCCGTTATTATCCGGTTGCCCCCGAGGGTGACGCTGCCGCCGCCTACAAAGTAAAGATTATTGGTGCCGCCCCAGGAAAAATCGCCGTTCCAGTTCTGGGCGTTGCTGGTGCTTGTATTGATATTTCCGCCGCTGGTATTGTCAATGCCGCCACCCGTGATGGTGAATGTGCCGGTACCAATGGCCGAAGCGTTGTTGATGTTCAAAGTTCCGGCGGAAAGCGTTGTCGTACCCTTGTAGTTGTTCGCACCTGAGAGTGTTTGCGTGCCGGAACCGCTCTTGGTGAGTGATATAGGCCCATGGCTGTTACTATCAATAATGCCGCTGTAGGTACCCGAACCATTATTCGCACCAACGGTAATAAGTACACCCGCACTGGTCCAGCCTTTGGTTATGGTGCCGCCGCCTGTCAACGCATCGACAGTTACGTTAGCGCCGTCCCAGACATCGAACGTGCCATCCACGTTCAGGTCGGCAAGGTTGCTGGTCCAGGTGATATTCCCATAGCCACCGTTGGTTAAGGTGCCGCCGGATGCCACATTGATGAGACCGCCTGAACCAAGAGACATGGTGATATTATGTCCGGTAGCGATATTGCTCTTTACGTTGCCGCCTGTAATAGAGAGAATGCCGGCACCGTTGATCGTGGTGGTGCCTAAGGCCACGTCGGAACCGCCGTCGATATTCAGGGTTGCGTTGGAAGAGATCGAATATGTGCGCGGCGTGGTCATGAACGCGACCCCCTGTATTTTTACCGTGCCGTTGTTGATGGTAGTTGTGCCGGAGTAGGTGTTCGCGCCGGTGAGTAACAGCGTGCCGTTTCCGGCCTTGGTGATTCCATAGCCGCCGCTGACGACACCACCCATGGTGAGCGTGTTGTTGCTGACGGTAATCGTTGGAGTGGTGCTAAGCGCAACTGCATTAGTGCCGAAGTTAAGGCTATCTGTTCCGGTAAAAGTAAAGCTGTTGCTGATAGCAAAAGTTCCCTGGTACATGTCCAGGGTCATTGGCGATCCGCTGGTGTTATCAATCGTACCGCCATTGATGGTGAATTTGGCATTGTCTGCGGACCGCATCCGGTTAAAAGGGTTATTTACGTGAAAATTGAGTGTGCCGTTGGTGAGAGTGTAGCTCGCCTGCTGCTCGGTTCCTTGGGCAAGGCCCGCTCCCGAGGAGTTCAGGTTTACGACTAGTCCTGAACCATTCTCGGTGATATAATTATTATCATTTATTCCAATTGCGGTATTGAAATTGATCGTACCACCGCCGGCCAAAGTAACGACCATGAAGTTGAAGTCGAGGCCACGGGAATTCCACGTAACGGCTTCGTTAAGCGTCGAGCCTGCCGCAACAGTCCACGTTTGACCTGCAGTTAGATAGGCGGTCGCCGAACCGTTCAACGTGATGTTGGCGTTGTTGCTGTTGATGACAATGCCGTTCCAGGTGGTAGCGAGATCCATGGCGAGGGTGAACGTGTTGCCGGAAAAGTCACTGGAGGCATTACCGAACGTGATTTGGGCGCCCGCGGGAAATGCGCCGGGTGCGTTCGTACCCGCGCTCGAAGAATTCCACCAACCTGGAGTATTATAGCTAAGATAATAAGTACCGGATGCCGGGCCTCCAAACCCTGCCGTGGTACTATTGATATCGAAATAATATGGGGTCCCGTTCTGTCCATACAAATGTAAAGCAATGATAGCGACAAAACAGGTAATTAACCCGACAGGAAAACGGAATGACTGTTTTTCCATTTACAGGGAATGTTTGGATGAGGGTGTAATAATCATATTCTTACCGCTTTCCGCAAGAGATGTGATATACCAATACTTTGTGCTGGAATCGACAGCCCTCCAGTTTGCCCCGCTGTCCGTCGAAAGAAGAACCCCGCCACCATTCGGGCCGGCAACAAGACTTTTTGACATCATTTCTCCATTGCTCTTACCAGCCTGATGCTTCGCGTAATACGTCGTTTCCGTGGCACGGATCGCAGACGATTGTTGTGGAAAAGGTCGTCGAGTCTTTCATCTTGACGATACCATTAATTGCCGTATGGGTTTTGCTGTCATCAGGATGACAGTCGTCGCATCCGGACCCGCCATAGACTGTTGGGTTACAGTGCAAATTGTGGAGATCGGTTGCTAGGACAAACGCGCTATCGACACCATGGCAGTCGCTGCAGTTCACGCCCGAGACGTTCATCTCTATCTGCGGCAGCGTCGTGGGTTGATTGACACACTGCATTATCAAAAGCAGGGTACATATTGCGATGATCGGTCTCGTTTTCACGCTGCTATTTACATCTATTGATAAAGGCCTATTCCTCAACAAGTGCTTACAGTGGTGGTATAGGGATTGTACGAACCGAAGAAGGCATCGGGTAGGCCAACGCTCCAGGTTGTCCCGCTCGTGTTGTTCCATGTCGTTATGCGTTCGGACCCTTTTATAGCAGGTTTTTCTCCCGGGTACGCCATGTAAACGATGCGTTGGCTTTCCGAGGTCCCACCGCGGGGAGGATTGACCCGTTCGCGGTATGTCCCGCCGCGCACATAACAGGTGTCGCCCGACTGCATGACCGTGGCGGCTTTCTGAATTGTCAAATACGGCGACACCTGCGTCCCCATATTTGCATTGTTCCCGTTTGTGGCGACGTAATAGACGGAGCCGGATGCAACGCCGGCCGCTACTATGACCGATATGATCGCCGACACAATGCATCGAGCGGCGGAAAAGCCGAATCGATCGTTTGACATTATAGCATTTTTCATAAAGAGCCCCTTTGCTAAAGGAAACTGACGATTCTTTCATTTTACGATCAATTGGCAACCGACCGCTGGTTTTCCGGAACAACACGGAAAATGCCGGTCACGGCCGTTTTTCTTCGCTGAGCGCTCGCCCCGGCAAAGGCCATGCGCTGACCTCCCCCGCGATAGGCCTAACCCGTACGATATATA
>Ga0182027_10013342_pt1 | contig 11461 bp, 14 predicted proteins | sample 712E1DmetaG_FD_121300 | JGI IMG/M metagenome (GOLD analysis project Ga0182027, IMG submission 121300) | Permafrost microbial communities from Stordalen Mire, Sweden - 712E1D metaG (Illumina Assembly) | ecosystem: Environmental > Terrestrial > Soil > Wetlands > Permafrost | place: Sweden...
CTTCGTCTTGGGTTTCGGATACGAAGCTTCGGGCTATACCACGGGCGGAAGTGGTACGAATTTGCAGCGGCTCTTTAGGGGCCGCTTTTCTTTTAGTTGCTCCCCACCTCGGACTTGAATCCCATGGAGCGAGGTTTCATGGGCGTCCCGGAGGGTCGGTCGGAGGATGGAGATGATGCCTCTCGGTCACTGCCAATTTTAAAGGATGAGACATTTTGATACACAAAAACAGGTGTTGGAAGCTGTGTCTCAAATTTAGAAGGTTCGCTCTGCGGGCATTGAAAACATTGAGAAAATTGGAGTGATACACGAGCGTGTATCATGTTTAAGGGAGTTTTTCAAAAAAGATTTTCCTTTTTTGGATAATATATAAGTATATAAAGGTGAGCTCTAGGTCAGTCGGACCCTTCAACCCAGCTCAGCCTTACGAATAAAACAATGACGTAATCAACTCTACAAGCCCCGTAGCCCTTGCGCACAATAAAAGAATGTTCGTCTGTTTTACTAAAGAATTTGCAAGAGTTCAATCTCCCCTGGAGATTTTTGAGTAAAGCGGGCGTTTTTATTTCTTGTGGGCACTGGAGCCTGCCTCAGCGGCTCCGCCCCCGCTCCTGTCGGGGCGGGATCAAAAGTAATTTAAAAAGATGGAAAAAATAATTAATACAAAGCAGGCGCAGACGTCTTCGCTTCGCGCTTCGGCATATAACCCGAGGCAGTGGGATAAAGAGGCAATGGATCAGCTCAAGGTATCCATCCGCCGCTTCGGGTTCGTGGATCCGGTCATCGCAAACTCCGCGAAGGGCAGGGAAGGGATCGTAATCGGCGGCCACATGAGGTTGGTCGCGGCGAAGGAGCTCGGGATTAAGGAGGTGCCGGTGGTCTACGTGAACATCCCCGATATAAAAAGGGAGAAAGAGCTGAATGTGCGCCTCAACCGCAACACGGGCGAGTTCGATTTCGAGAAGCTCGCGGCGGAGTTCAACGAATCGTTCCTGGCGGATATCGGATTTACAAGCGAGGAGATCGACCGGATTTTTCCAGTCGACGAAACGCCGGAAGTGTTCGATCTCTCGGCTGAGCTCAAGAAACTGAACATCGAAAAAATTCAGGCAAAGACCGGCGACCTCTACGAGATCGGTCCGGACTTTCGGTTACTCGTCGGAGACAGCATGGTCGAGGCGGACATGCTGAAGCTCATGGGCGGCGAGAAAGCGGATATGGTCTGTACGGACGAACCGTATGTTCTGGATTATACGAAAGGAAAGAAGCGCCACAAGGCGACGGAAGGGTTCGGGTACAAGCGCGACCGGAAATATCTCGGCACGGACACGCTCCCGCCGGACTTCATGGCTCGGTGGCTCGCGAACGTGGACAAGGTGCGCAAGGAAAACTTCAGCATCCTCTCCTATGAGAACTGGAAAAACCTGAAGCAGATGTGGGAGGAGATGGAAAAATATTTCAAGATCCGCAACGTGATCGTGTGGCACGTTCCGAACCGCGTCCAGGGATTTTCGGCGAAATACAAATTCTTCGACAAGTTCGATATCGCGGTCGTGGGAACGAAGGGCAATGTCAATCTCAATGTTGCGCCGGAAGAAGAACTTTTCCAGAACGAATATGAAGCGGCACTCTTCGCGACTGTCGGGAAGCCGCATTGGGAACCGTACGAAAAAGGAAAGAAGTATTGCCCAACCGATTTTATCGAACACATCGCTGCCGACGAGAAGAACAGCGGGCAGGGCGTGGTGTTCGGGACCAAGCCGGTGGAGATTTTAATTCCGTTCATCAAAGTCCTCACGAAGCGCGGCGATCTGGTACTTGAGCCATTCGGAGGATCTGCGAGCACCGCGGCTGCGGCGTTGAAGCTCGGGCGCCGTTGCTACGTGATGGAAAAATCTCCCGTCTACGCGGAGGTTATAAAGGTACGCATCCAACGGTTGACCGGCCTGAAGGCCAAGAAAATCGATGGCTAGCAAATCCATCGCACAGCAAACGGCGGCAGTTCGCCAAGAGGCGCAGAAGCAAGCGGTACTCGAACAATTGCGGCAGATCCCCGTGATAGAAATCGCGTGCAAGCGCGCGAGCGTCCCGCGCCCGACCCTCTATAGAATGCGGGCGGCGGATGAGAAATTCAGGGCGGACATCGAGGCGGCGATCGCGGAGGGCGTGGCGTTCATCTCCGACCTTTCCGAAGCCGGGCTCATCGGCTTGATTAAGGATAGGAATTTTCCGGCGATAAAATTCTGGTTGCAATCCAATAGCGCGAAGTATACGCGAAAGGTGGAGATATCCGGAGCGGTAACAATCGATGATCGGACGCTCACCGAGGATGATCGGCGGCTGATCGGGGAAGCGGTGCAGGAGGCGTTGCCGACGCCTCCTGCGGGCGGCGGAGAAAAAAAGGAAGACGGTGGCCATGAATAAAGAAGATATCGAAGAAATCGTCCGGCGCGCGCAGGATGATCGCGTATTCCGCAAAGGGCTTGCGGCGAGCAGCCCGTACTGGTTCGCGCGGCTCTATATGAGCGACGCGCTCAAGGCGCCCTCGGCGGAGTTCCAAAAAGAGATGTACGAGCTTTCGCGGCGGAATGATATTCCCATCCTCGTCGTGGCCGCATTCAGGGGCGCGGCGAAGTCATTGATTTTCACGCAGTGCTATCCGCTTTACGCGGTCATGGCGCAGGGAATCCATTTCGTCCTCATCTTCAGCGGTACGCAGGAACAGGCCAAGCAACATCTCGCGAACATTCGCTCTACGCTCGAACAGAACGAGCTCCTGAAAAAGGACTTCGGACCGTTCCGCGAAATGTCGGACCAGTGGGGACGCCTGTCTATCATCGTGCCGGGCTATGACGCGAAGATTATGGCGGTGTCGATCGAGCAGACGGTGCGGGGCTTGAAATACAAACACTACCGCCCGCAACTTATCGTCGCCGACGACATTGAGGACATGAGTTCCGTGGCAACTCAAGAGGGAAGAGATAAGACGTTCCGCTACGTGCAGGGCGAAATCATCCCGCTCGGCGAACCGGGAACGAAACTCATCCTCGCAGGAAATTTACTCCACCCCGACTCCGCAATCATGCGATTCAAGCGAGCGATTGAGGAGAAGCGTATCAATGGCGTATATCGCGCGTATCCGCTGCGGGACGCCGATGGCAACATAACGTGGCCGGAACGGTTCACGCCGGAAGTCTTGAAAGCGGAACGGGAAAAGTATCCCGATGACATCGCCTGGGAGCGTGAGATGAATTTGCGGTTCGTCTCCGCCCCTGACACGGTCGTGGAACGCGAATGGATCCAGTATTATGACAAGTTTCCCGACGGCGGCTATGTGCAGCGGTTCGCGATGGGGGTTGATCCGGCAATCTCAAAGCGTCAGACCGCCGATTACTCCGCGATCGTGAGCTGCATCGTCATTAATTCCGGAGAAGAGACGAAGCTTTACGTCTACGCGGATCCGTTCAACCAACGCGTCAATTTTCCCGAACTTGCGGGCGAGGTAAGGCGGCGACATTCAATTCTCGCCACGGGCATGCGGCCGGTGGAAGTGTTCATCGAGGATATCGCGTATCAAGCCGCGCTACCCCAATATCTTGAAACGATGGCTGGCATGAAGGTAAAGGGATTCAAGGTGCCGCTCGACAAGCGCAGTAAGTTCGCCGTCTTGGGAGACCTCATCAAGCGCGGGAAAATACTTTTCCCGCGCAAGGGATGCGAGCTTCTTATTGAGCAACTTGTCGGGCTCGGCATGGAACTGCACGATGATTTGCCGGACGCCCTCGCGCTCATCGCATTCGCCATCTTTCCCAATCCCTATCCGCGGCTTACGTATCCGCGCAGATTGACATGGGCGGGAATGAAGACGGAACCGCAGACGGCGGAGGATATAAAACGTCTTGAGCGTGAAGAGGATCTGAAAATTATGAAGGAAAGCGATGAACGACGGAGCCGCGGGATCAGTTTTTAGCAGGGAAGAGCAACGACAAGGCGGTATCGGCCGCCTTGTTTTTGGGTCTGGACTTCTTGTAAAAGCGGGGGCATCATTGAAGTACAACTGAATACGGGTTTAAACCCGAGAGCCTAAACTGCGTGCCTATTGGCGCGGCATGGTTCGGAAAACTGGTCATAGATAAAGATCCCATCATCAACGGGAGCGCTGTGACCAGTCATACCTCGAAAGGGGTGTGGGTAGCCGCAAGGCTATCGCCCGTGGTGGTGGGTTTTTTGATGCCCGCCAAAAGGTCGCCAGTTGTAAAATGGAAAAAACTTACATAAGAGATATGTTCAGCGATCAACAAAAACGAGAAATTTTTGAAGAGGCGAGAAATTACCTCTTAGAATCTTATAAATCTTACGGCATCACTAAGGAGATATTGGATGACCAGATCGCGTTTCCTGAGCAAGAGAAGCCAAAGACAAAAAACAAGCTGTTTTATAAGATGATTGACCACGCGCAGAACAGACAGGGAATGCCGAATGCGATAGGAGACATTAACAAACTAGCCCCGTATTTGGAGAATTTCGACGCAGACGCGGTGCTTAAAAAATACCGCGACTGGGAAATCCTTTTTGACACACTGAAAAGGGAATATCACGACGCTCCCGGGCGGATGGAGAAGGGCAATCCCCACAATTATTGGGTGATCTATTGCAAGTCCATAATCTCGATCGCAAAATTCGTCAGGAGATTTGCCACCATGGGTGATTTTGATTCATACGTCAGCCGGTTTATAACCAATACCCCAGACACGCAGCTAGCATTACCGCTAATTCTGAAGGAGGAGATATTCGGATACCAATTCGCCTTGGCGTGCGATTTTGTGAAGGAAAACATATGGCCGGAGTTCGTGAAACCAGACGTTCACATCAGGGCGATATTTATTGGCACTGGCATGTCGGCGGCGGACTCCTCGGACTACCGAGTGTTTAGGGACGTCATTGATTACGCGGCATCTATCGGCCAGAGTCCGTATTCCGTGGATAAGCTGTTCTGGCTTATTGGAAGCGGTAAATTTTACCGTGCCGGAATAAAAGTACCGCCAAAAAGAGAGAAATTTATTGACCATATTAATCAGGAATACGCTTAAAAAATAATAAACCGACACTAAATCAATATGAATACCGACCCAAAAGAACGCGAACGTCTCATGCGAGAGCTTAAAAATCTTCAAGCAACACGCGACCAACTTGTTCAATCAAGAGATAGGGAAAGAGAGTTGGTGAGACATTATGGTAGCGATCACCCCACGGCAAAAATTGCAGAGAATAAAGTGAGGGACTGCGACGAGAAAATAACAAGATTAGACAGAGAAATTTCCAGTGTTACCTCCCGCCTATAAGACGGGCGAATAAAATCAAAACTTGTCAAACCTATCTCCACTTATGCCTGACCAAAACGACAAAAATAATCTCGGTCTCTTCGCACTCCTCTTTGGCGCGATCTTCGGCGTGACCTACGGCGCCTATAAAGCAATCAAGGGTGCGGGGAGCAACTCGGAGTTGGAGTGCATGCGCACCATAATTGATGAGTATCTTATTGAGGGCAAGAACGAGGTGGAGATCACGAATGCTCTCATGATGGTCGCTTCGGAACAGATGGGTGACAAATTTACGCAGGATGTCGCCGACAAGCTTAAGACGTTGGTTTTGGAAGAAAAGATTAAGTTACGGGATGAGAAGAAAATATAAAGGCCGCATAGAAAAAAATAAACACAATAATAAACAGATGGAAGAAAAACAAGAAAGCGGGCATTTCAGCCTCTTTCCTTTATTTGGATTTGTGGCGGAGCATCCTGCGTTGCCGCCGATCCTGAATAAGGGTGAGAAAAGCACTCCGTATCAGGCAGCGGCGGTCGAGCTGTTGAAAAAGGCAAAGGTTCCGCAAAAAGGGGGATGGTATGTGTGGGGTAAGTTCAATGACGCAGGTTACTATGCGCCTATCTACGTAGGCATGGCGTCATTGGGAAAGACGTCGAATCTTTTTGTCCGCCTTAGAGAGGAATTCAGAAATGAGTACCTCGCTGTTTTTGCGACGGTCTATGGAAGATATTGGGCTTCCACTGCCGCGAAGAAAATATATAAGGAACGCGTTAAGCGCGGGAAAAAAGATTATAGCGATGAGATCGAACGCAACTTGCGGAAGACGGACACCCATTTCGTCATGTGGACCACCGCTCCTACATGGATGACCAAGAAGGATATCGAACGAGTAGAAACCACGCTCATTAATGTTTTTCGCCCCAGCTTCAATATGAAGCGCCCAAAAATTGACGTGAAAGCACTGTCACTGTATGAGGATTCGAAAGTACATCCGTTCATCGTTGCTCTGGAGAATGAGATCGGCAAGATATTGGGTGAGAAATTAAATAGGACATATAACCAAGAAGAGATTTCAAGCCGCCCGTTTAAAAATTCCGGAAACCCCTAAGAGCCTGCGGATCTGCCCATAGAGAACCAACGGCGTCGTGCTAATCCGGAGACGAAAAAAAATTTCTTATTGATCAAACATACAAGAATCATGGTTATCCTTATCTTAATAGTTATAGTATTGCAGAGCATCATAATATTTCTCTTTATTTCGCTGCAAAAATCGCTTCGTGTACCCTCGGATAATTTTGTGGCGATTACAAAAGAGATGGCTGCGATGGGGGATCGCGTGCAGAAGACCATCGGCGATGAAATGCAGCGTAATCGAAATGAATTTAATGAAAGCCAGAAAGCCGCACGGCAGGAACTGGGAGTCCAATTAAAAACCATGGCAGATTCCATTGAGGTTCGCTTGGACAAGACAAGGATCGGCGTGGAGGAAAAACTCGCCGCTATCCAGACGGGCAATGAAAAGAAGTTGGAGCAGATGCGCCAGACGGTTGATGAAAAGCTCCACGAGACACTCGAGAAGCGTCTTGGCGAATCGTTCAAGGTGGTAAGCGAGCGCCTCGATCTGGTCACCAAGAGCCTCGGCGAGATGCAAACCATCGCCGCAAGTGTGGGAGATCTTAAGAAGGTTATGAGTAACGTGAAAAGCCGCGGCACGATGGGAGAGCTCCAACTCGGCGCGCTCCTTGAGGATATCCTTACCCCAGACCAATACATCAAAAACGCGAAAGTCAGGAGGAATACCACCGAACGAGTTGAGTTTGCCGTCAAACTTCCCAACCTTCTCTTTCCAATCGATTCGAAATTTCCTCTAGAGGATTATCAGCGTCTAGTCGATGCTCAAGAAAACGGAGATCTTGAAGCGGTTGAGGCTGCAGGCAAAGCACTTGAGGTAAGAATTAAAGGACAGGCAAGAGAGATCCGCGATAAATATATCAATCCTCCTACGACGACGAATTTTGCCGTACTATTTTTGCCATTCGAGAGTTTATTTGCCGAAGTGCTTCGCCGCCCCGGTCTTTTCGAAAAAATACGCCATGAATATGGAGTGGTCATTACCGGTCCCACGACCATGCAGGCGGTACTCAACGCTTTACAGATGGGCTTCCAGACCCTCACCATCCAAAAGAAGTCGAATGAAGTATGGAAGTTGCTGAGTAGCATCCGGGGTGAATTCGACAAATTTGGGGATCTCCTTGAGAAAACACAGGAGAAATTGGAAGATGCGGGCAAAGTTCTTGCTGATGCCCATTCAAGAACGAAGATCATCGCGAACAAACTTAATAGAGTCGATTTGTTGCCGCCCGAAGAAGCAATCGTAAAAACCTTGGGAGGCGAAATCATCGAATCTGAAACCTAAACTTCCATAATGGACGCTGGCAAGACGATGGCTAAAAAAAAGAAACTTGCCGTTTTTGATATCGACGGTACAATCTTTCGTTCGAGTTTGCTCATCGAACTTGTTGAGGTTTGTATCCGCGACGGCATATTTAGGCCGTCTGTTGCCCGTATTTACGGACGCGAGAAGAAAGAATGGCTGGATCGTGAAGGGAGCTATGAGGAATACATCGCGGGCGTTGTCGAGGCATTCCTCGGCAATCTAAAGGGAGTCCGCTATCTCGACTTCCGTCGTGCATCTGATGAAGTAATCGCTGCACACCGTAGCCGGGTATACCGCTTCTCGCGCGACCTCGTAAAAGCCCTCAAGCTAAAAAATTATTACCTAGTGGCCATTTCTCATTCCCCAAAAGAGATTGTCGAAACATTCGCCAAAGGGCTTGGCTTCGACAAGGTATATGGCATTGTCTACGAACTTGATTCAAAGAAGAAAAAGTTTAGCGGCAGCATTCGACATAAGGAAATAATATTCGACAAAGCAAAAATCGTGCGTCGCGTACTCGAAAAAGAACAGGTCACGTTGCGAGGGTCGGTTGGTGTCGGAGATACCGAGAGCGACATTTCATTTCTGCGCCTTGTTGACCGTCCTATTTGTTTCAATCCGAATCAGAAATTGTTCGTGGCGGCGCGCCGCCACGGGTGGGAAATCGTCGTTGAGCGCAAAGATGTTATCTACAAAATAAATAAATAATATACAAATAACAATGGCTGAATTGCTCACCAAAACTAGTTATAAGAACTTCCTCGAATGCGGATGTTATCTTTGGATGGAAAAGAAGGGGAAGCATCTTTTGCCGCCCGGTTCGGCATCCGAGCTTTTTTTCCAACAAGAGGGAGAAAAAGTCGATATGCTCTCACGGCAGCTTTTTAAAAACGGAGTTGAAGTCTCTGATTTTAATGAAGAGGGATGGAAAAAGAGCAAGCAGTACTTTGATAAGAAGCAAAGTGTTATCTTTCAGCCGACCATTGTCACGAAGAGCGGGTTGACCTGCCGCGCGGACATCGTGACGTACGACAAAACCGAAGACGCCTACGAAATCCGCGAGGTGAAAAGCGCGAATGAGGTTCGACCAAAGGACTTGCGAGACGTCGCGTTCCAGGTCATCTGTTTTGAGGAGGCGGGCATCAAAATGGGAAAGTCGTATATTATTCACCTTAATAAAGACTATGTGAGACAGGGAGCAATCGATCCTACTGAGTTATTTATTACCGAAGACGTCACGGAAAAAGTGCGCGATCTTATCCCTGAGGTGGAAAAAGGCATCGCCGATGCTCGGGAGATTCTCGCTATCGATGACTATCCGGACAATCGCGTCATCCTTTCCTGCAAATCGAAGACCGGTTCGTGCGATTTTCTGGAAACCTACCTTTCGGGAGCGCCGGTAAAAAAGCTCGATATGAAGAATTGGCCGCCGGCATTCGTCATCGGAGTCCTTCAAAGGGGAGCAATTGACGCGGAAGCGCTCTCGCCGGTCTTTCTCCGCGGCTTAGGATATATGCCAGTCAAGAGGACCGTCGATGCCGCGATGATTAAAAAAGAGCTTGCGTCGCTCGTGTACCCGATTTATTTCTTGGACTACGAGACGTTTTCTTCACCCATCCCTCCTTTTGATGGCACGCGATCATGGCAGAAAATCGTATTTCAATATTCGTTGCATATAAAGAAAACGCCGACGGCTCCAGTTGAGCAAAAAGAGTTCTTAGCGATTGCTGAGGAAAATCCCGTACTGGCAATGGTTGCCCAGCTCAAGGGTGACATTGGGACAAAGGGAAGCGTCATTGTATGGTTTGCCGGGTTTGAAGTGCCAAGAAATAAGGAGATCGGAGAAGACTATCCCGAGCATGCAGATTTCATGGAGGCGGTCAACAATCGAGTCTACGATCTCATGCTTATATTCAAAAAGAAATTGCTCGTGGACGCGCGATTTCACGGTAGCGCATCCATCAAAGCCGTTCTGCCCGTCTTCGTGCCCGAGCTTTCGTATAAGGAGCTTGCGATACAGGAGGGCGGCACCGCTTCAGTAAGCTGGGCGCGGCTTGTAGATCCCAAAACACCAACGGCCGAGAGGGAGAAACTCAAGCGCGATATGTTGCTCTATTGCGGGCTTGATACGATGGCGATGGTGCGGATTTTGGAGAATCTTGAAAAGGAAATTGGATAACGGTAAAATGGCCAACGTAATAACGATCAAGCTTACAAAAGAGGAGATCGATGGTGTATTTAACGATCGGGATCCGAAGGAATGGGGGAAAGTCCTCGATGTATATGTTTTCCTTCAGGAACATTTGCATCATGCGGATGCCGCAGATATTGTCACTGACTATCAAAGGAAATTCAATTATTTCTATCAAGTAAGGAGAAACGCCGAATGGCGCCGGAAGTTCTATGCCCTATTCTTCAAGCACGCGAAGGAGGGAAAAGCGGATTTTGCGGATGTGTTGAATACGTTATTCATAAAGACCGGGAAAGTCGAGGCCTCTTTTTCGAGCAAGTTTGTGGCTACGATAGATCCTACCCTTCCGCTTATCGATCGGCACGTCCTGTCCTATATCGACCAAGAGCTGCCGACAAGTCAGCGAAGTCCGGAAGGTCGCATTGCTACGATTATTGAACTATACGATAACATGAGAGAAACATTTACCGCATTCCTCGAAACGACAAATGGTCAATATTTAAACGCTCGATTTACCGCCGAACATAAGGACAAAAAAATCAGCCCAATGAAGATGCTTGATTTCGTTCTTTGGCAGAGCGGAGGGAAAAAGAATAACACCCAGAAAGCGGTTAATAAAACTCCGAAAAATAAATGAACCAACGAACAAAACGGCGGGGCGCTCTTACGCAAGAGGAAAAGAAAGTGGTACTTCCACTGAAGAAGTGGCTTGAACGTCGCAAGACAAAATGGATAAAAAAGAATATGCCGAATTATGGAACGGCAGCCACGGGATGGGATCTTGAATTTGAGAGGCATGATTTAGTGCTTCTCATCGAGGCAAAGTATTTTCAGCGGTCGTTTATCGGTTCGTTCTCTGGATTGGTGACTGCGCCGCTTACGCATAGGAAGCAAAAATCTATCAAAACAAAATACCGCAGTTGGTGTGCTTATGTTTGTTGGGCGATTGGTTCTTCTTATGCGAGCCGGAATATTTATCAGTTATTGTTCGATTACATTGGGCGTAATATGGATTTCTGGCGCAGCTATGGGCAAATCTTAAAAATGAAATATGTTTTTTTCGTAAAGGAAGGGAAGGTTATACGATTATCGTGGAGTCAATTTTTAAAAGCGAGCGAGGTATATGTTGCGAAGGTCAACAAATTGCCGAACCATGACTCAAAAATGAAATTGGGCGAAAGAAGAGAAATCGCTGATAAAATTATGCAGCGGTATGGTGCCTAGATTGATACACGACTTCACGCCTCGTCTTCTCGCGGATTGGCAGCGCGACGCGAAACAATACAAGATACACTGGGTCGGGAAAAAGTGAAGCTTACGCCGGGACAAGTCGCTTGTCTTGTTTGAAGCTTTTGCTAGAATGGAAAGGTAAGCACAACTGAATAGTTATCAAGAGTGTGGCGAGAGCACTGGCTCAATGACCCACCGGCAACCAATCGGAAACGATACGGTGCCCCATCCAGCCCGCAAGGGAAGATAAAGGTCGCATCAAACATTATCATCCCTGCCTC
>Ga0182027_10013343_pt1 | contig 11460 bp, 10 predicted proteins | sample 712E1DmetaG_FD_121300 | JGI IMG/M metagenome (GOLD analysis project Ga0182027, IMG submission 121300) | Permafrost microbial communities from Stordalen Mire, Sweden - 712E1D metaG (Illumina Assembly) | ecosystem: Environmental > Terrestrial > Soil > Wetlands > Permafrost | place: Sweden...
GATATTCTCTTAAGAATATGTTCATTATGCTAATTCATCTCCCGAAGTTCCTTTTTCCATCTCCTCCTGTTTCGGATATTTGATTCTCTTATAATGCTGACCAATCAGAATGCTGATAAATGCCTCCTTAATTTGGGAAATATCAGCAAAGGTAATTGGTGATTCATTAAGCTGGCCAGAACTAATTCTATCCCTGATAATATTATCGATAAAATTTTCTACTTTTGTCATATTAGGTTCATCGATCGATTTTACTGCAGATTCACAACTATCAGCAAGCATAACTATCGCTGTTTCTTTAGTGTTTGGTTTTGGACCAGGATAACGGAAAGTATCCGGTTTTACATTTTCAACGCCGTATAACTTTATGGCTTTATCGTAGAAAAAAGAAATTATGTTAGTCCCGTGATGCATAGGAATAAAGTTGATAATCTCCTCAGGTAATTTACTTTCTTTGCCCAGTTCAATACCTTCATACACATGCCTGACGATTAGATTTACACTTTCCTCGGGAGTAAGGTTCTCATGAATATTCTGATTATTCAATTGGTTTTCTACAAAGTTCTGTGGAGTAATCGTTTTGCCAATATCGTGAAAATATGCTCCAACTCTTGCCAATAGTGGATTGGCCCCAATCCTTTCAGCAGCTGTTTCGGATAGAGTGCCTACTGTCATTGAATGATTAAATGTACCTGGCGCTCTTCTTGCAAGTTCTTTCAGCAAGGGGTTATCGAAGTTAGACAGCTCAAGAAGAGTAAGATCAGTAGTAATATTAAATATCCTTTCGAAAAATATAAGAAGACCGTAAGTTAGTACGGGACTAATAAGAGCATTTGAAGCTGCAAAAGAAATCTCGATCAATAGATTCTGAGGAGAAGCAAACTGTTCAAGACCGAATGCGAAAACTGCAATGATATATCCGAGAAAGATGTAAAAAAACGAAGTGAATATCTGAGACCTATTTTTAATATCTCTCACAGTATAAACTGATAACGCACCCGCAAAAATATTCATTGCAACAAACGAATAGTCATTTCCTCTTAAAGCTCCTGTTACAAGAGAAAAAATAATAGTAGTATAAAAACCAATCCTGGAATCAAAGATGATTGTCATTAACATTGAAGCAGCTGGAATGAAAATGAAAAAATATATTGGGACTGTTAGGTTAAGCAGATTTGTTAAAAACGTAATGAACGCAAGGAACAGTAGATTACTTGCAATAAGAAGGAGCTTGCCATTATCATAAAATATTTTTTTTCGGAACAAGAACAAATAAATTACAAAGATAGTCATCAAAAAAGATATATGAAGGAATTTGCCTACTGACTGGAAGAAAAACCCCTCATCCCCAATCTTCTCTCCTTTGGCTTTTTTATAAGACTGAATTTTCAAGAAATCTTCTCTGGTTACCCGGTCGTGTTTTCCGATTATCCTTTCATTTTCATTAATTATGCCCGTGTACTTTGATACATTTGCCTGATCCTGGCGTATTTCTTCCTGGGTAAACTTGGGACTGTATATCAGATTCGGAAGAATAAAGTGGTCAGAATATTCCACTAATGCTGACTCATAGTCCCTAGGAAAGGATTTTTGACGGATTATTTCATTGATGTTTTTTTTTACCTGATCGATAGGAAGAAAATGTGCAACGGTTTCAATTTTATCCACCGTCCCGGTCCTGACCGCAATACTGTCTATGATCCGGCTATCAGAACGAATACTCAAAATACCGCCCTTATAAGAATTATCAATTATTTCCTGCGTGGTTCGGAAAAATTCACCAAGGCTTAATCTTGATTTCCTGCCGACTGAATTTTCATGCCTCTTCAAAGTCAAAAGTTCGTTATATGATGTATCACTTAGAAAGGTTGAATTGTTAAATGCGCGTGCCGCTAAACATGCCTCAAGTGACTTAATAAGAAATGTATTATACTCTTTAAGCGAATCATTTACTCTGATATTAATATTATTTTCTCTTACAAAAACGGGTAAAACCGATTCTGCCGCTTCCTTCATTTCTTTTTTATAGGCATCCGGATCTTTAAAGACAGGAAAACTGAATGACGCTATCAGATCATCGTGAATCCAGATAGAACCTACAGGTACATCTGATTCAATCGATTCTCCCTTGGGGAACATAAGAACGATAAAGAAAACAGTAAAAATCCCCAGAAGGATTTTAATCTTCATACTGTCGCTTGATTTTAGTTCATCAAGACCGGGCATTTATTTACCAACTTTTGCTTTAAGTACCATTTCAAGAAATTCGCCGGTACCATCTTCATTATTACTTTTTTTCAGCTCAATATCTGAATATTTTTTTATCTCTGGGACCGCATTGGACAAAGCCACTTTCAGTGCATCAGTCTGGAATAATGCTAAATCATTATACCAGTCGCCAACTACAGCAGTTTGATTAATTTTGAGTTTGAAATGTTTTAGTAGATGATATACACCGGTCTTTTTAGTTGCTCCCTTTCTCCTCACTTCCAAATAATATATCCCCGCGTTTCTCTGCGATTTGAAATAGGAAGTGTTGACACCAAAGACATAGGGAATATCCATCCTTTCATGAATATGTTTAATGGCTTCTTTGTTATCACCGGCAAAAACAACTTCAAGAGTATTCTCGATGTATCCGTCGTAATCGGATATCTCCTTATACTTGGCACCAAATTTATCCATAATCCTGGGGATAACGGAATTGTGTTCTGTATAATAAATAGCGTCGCCATGGCATAATGCTATGTTTAAAAGATATTTTTCGGCAAAAGAAATAGCTTTCAAAACATGTTTACTTTTTAATGAATACTCAAAAAGAACTTTATTTTCAGGAAAACTTTTAATCAAAGATCCGTCCAAAGAAATAAGAGGAGCTTTAACATTTAGTTCAGCAGCCAGTGCAGTGATTGCAGAATGAAGTCTGCCTGTGGCAAATGAAAAGCTGACATCCAGTTTCTTGAGTTCTTTTATTAAGGTTTTAGTTCTGTCTCCAATGTTTCCATCATCAGATAGAAGAGTTCCGTCAAGATCAAACACAATCAACTTGAGTTTTTTTAGTCTTTCTTCAATATCCATATTTAATTTTTTTGATTCCGTTGATACTACTCCCCGTTTAATTCCTCAAATGCCTGATCCACAGAATGACATACCGGGAGAACCCTGTCTAACTGTGTTATTTTTATCAGAGATGAAACTTTATCCGAAGGTGCTGCCAACCGCATGCTTCCGCCGGTAGAATGTATAATTCTGTTTGCCACCAGAATAGCGCTTAAACCGGAACTGTCACATGTCTCCACATCAGTAAGGTCAACAATAAGTTTTTTAACACCTTCAACCTTCAGCAACAATGTAAACTCGCCCTTAACCAGTCCCGAAATGTTGGTATCAAGTCTTTTTTCGTTCAGCTTAAAGATGGTAATGTCGGCAATTCGCTTTGTTTCAAAATTCATACAGTTTACCTAAAACATATAAAGGCAATTTACTAAATTTTTATAAGATATTTCGGGTTTGCTGTCCTCAGGATTAATCTGAATATTATAATATTTATCCGAATTGTTCTTTTTGAATCCGATTCTCAGGGGTACGTTAACAGAAGAAATTATATGGCTGAAGAAAATATTGTCTTTGATATTCAGATCAATTACTGCCTGAAAATCCTGCCCTTTAATTTTATCTATGAGTTTATGCGTGGCCAGATTCAGCCGGTTTGTTTCACCGATTGTATGTTCAATAACCCGGGGACGATATTTGGCGGGAATTAGGCTAACACGGTAATCATGTGTAAATATATAGGCGTTTTTTTTTGTTTCCTCAAGAAATTTAAGTACAGGAAATGATTGATGAAATTCAGCTTCATCTTCAGGCATCAACACAAGAATATTGAATATTTTTTTATAAAAATTAGACAATGAACTGTAATCAGACTTCATTTCCTTTATAGATCTGTTTACTAATAGCTCTGCAATTTTTTTCTTTAATTTATCAATCATTTAATTGTTTTCTTTCAGTAATTCAACAAATTCCGTTTCGTTTATTATTTTGACACTAAGTGATTTGGCTTTTTCAAGCTTAGATCCTGGTTTTTCTCCTACAACTATATAGTCAGTGTTTTTACTTAATGAGGACGTTACCTTCCCGCCTAATGCTGTTATCCTATCACCCGCTTCTTCACGTGATAACGTCGGGAGAGTTCCGGTCAGGACAAAGGTTTTCCCCTGTAAGATTCCCGAATTAATTAACTTTTTTTCTGCAGAAAAAATAATCCCCGCATTCTTGAGCTTCTTAATAATTCCCAGATTCTCTTTTTCTGAAAAGAAAGTCTTCACACTTTTACTTATGCTTTCTCCTATCTCATGTATGTCTGAAATTTCTTCTCCTGAAGCGCTGATCAAATCTTCAATAGAATTGAAATGCAATGTAAGCTTTTTTGCTGCTCCGGCACCGACATACCTGATACCGAGAGCAAACAATACTTTTGAAAACGGTTGCTTTTTACTTATCTCTATCGCACTAAGAAGGTTGTCAATGCTTTTCTCTCCCATCCGTTCTAAATTTATTAATTCCTCTTTGTGATCCTTAAGATGATAAATATCGTCGTATGTTTTTAGGAAACCCTTATCAACCAAAAGATCAATAGCAGCTTCCCCAAGCCCTTCAATATCCATTGCTCCTCGAGCCGCGAAGTGTTCAATTCTCCCCCTCACCTGTGCCGGGCATTCAGTGTTTTCACAATAATATGCCACTTCTTCTTCCGGTTTGAATAAAGGAGAATTGCAGACAGGACACATTGAGGGAGTTTTTACGGGTTTACTCTCTATGGGACGCTCGTCTAACACAACTGCCACAACTTTAGGGATTACATCCCCCCCTTTTTCAATAATAACTTTATCTCCCACCCTTATATCTTTACGCTGAATTTCATCAAAGTTATGAAGTGTTGCTCGGCTGATAGTAGAACCGGAAAGGAAAACGGGCTCAAGTTCCGCAACCGGAGTTATGGCTCCCGTTCTACCCACCTGCCATGTGATATCTCTTAGAATCGTAAATGCCTGCCGTGCTTTAAATTTAAAGGCTACTGCCCACCTTGGAGATTTTGCTATATTACCCAATATTTTCTGCTGCCTTAGTGAATTGACTTTAAGTACTGCTCCGTCAATTTCATAGGGAAGAGACTCACGTTTTAATTCCATTTGATTGCAGACTTCAAGAGCTTCCTCAATAGTATCACAGATTATTGCTTCCGGATTAACAGTACATCCGAGTTCTTTTAATATCCGCATATTCTCGTATTGTGAATTTAATTCTACTGTTGAGCTTATTAATGAATAGGAAAACATATTGAGCTTCCTTTTGGAGACCATTCTCGGATCCTGCATTTTAAGCGTGCCGGCAGCAGAGTTACGCGGATTAGCAAAAAGCTTTTCACCTGCTGTTTCTCTTTCCTTATTTAGATTAAGAAAATCATTTATCTTCATGTATATCTCGCCCCGGACCTCAATATCCTTAAGCATATATTTCCCCCAAGAAGTTTTCTTGAGCTTAAGAGGAACTGTCTTAATCGTTCTAACATTTGCAGTAATCTCTTCACCTACAAATCCGTCACCACGTGTAGCGGCAGTTTGAAGAAAACCATTTACATATCTTATACTCACCGAAGCACCATCAATTTTAAGCTCAACCACATACTCAACTTTTTCTGTAGAAGGCAAACCCTCCTTTACCCGTCTGTCAAATTCAATCAGATCTTCCTTGTTATATGTATTGGAAAGCGATAGCATTGGAACCTTATGCTCCACTGGATTAAAATCTTTAGTAAGATCCTCTCCAATTCTCTGTGTAGGTGAATCGGTTGTTACATATTCAGGATGTTCGGCTTCAAGCTTTTCAAGTTCTTTAACAAGATTGTCATAATCTTCATCACTAACAACAGGATCTGCAAGTACATAATACCTGTAATCCAGTTCATTTATCCTCTTTTTCAGTTCTTCAATTATTTCTTGAGCCGGCTTCAACATTTTACTGTTTTTTTATTTTTGAAGAAGCTTCTATAAACTTAAGACCAGATGCATCAACATGAATAATGGAAACCCTGGATTTGGGATCAAACTTCAGGGGTTTATCGTTAAGCTGAAGCTGCACTCTATATGAATTACCAATGTTGATTCGAAAATCAGTCGCGGCTGATATTACCCTTGATGAATGAGCGTAAAGCCTAAATTCATCTTGCTTATTATTATCAGAAACAACTTTAACCCAACAAGTATCTGAAGCGGTAATTGATAGACGCAAGCTGTCGTGTGCATTTTCTGATTTGTTGGTGGTGTCTTCAGTAACTTTCTTCGGTTCATCCTCAATATATCGCTGTCTGCTTTCTTGTACAAGTTCCTCTACTGGCTTTTCAACTATAATATCGGGACTTTTCCTTATAAAAAGGAAATAAACAAAAAGGAAAATAACCAGAACTCCGGCAGCCGAACCCAGAATTAAAATATTCCTTTTATTCAATATGTCCTGGGCCGACTGATTGGACTCTTCTGCCAAGGGATTTATATATGTCATTATAGGTTTTATGGGTGCTTTAACTGCATTCTCAATTCTGGCTTCTTTAATTTCTTTTATTTTATCTGTAAAAGTTTCCGAAGGAGGTTCAACATAATCCTTTCCCAGTTTAGCGGCCTCATATTTTTTAAGAATCAGGGTTTCATTTAGCCCGACAAATCTAACGTATTCTTTAAGAAATGATTTAACATATAGTTCGGGCAGAAATGAAAAATTGCCGTCCTCCATTGATTCAATAAATCTTAAATCGATTCTTGTTTTACTTGCAAGTTGTTGAAGACTAATTCCTGATCGGACTCTTGCGTCTTTTAATTCTAGAGATAGTTTATCATACATTTTCTTTTCTCATCAGTTTTGCGGCAAATGCGCCGTCCATTAAATGAACATGCGGAAGTGTTTGAGTACAGCCGTTCTCATCAACCACTGTGGCGGGAAAAACTTCGCCTGCATTTAATAAAATAAATTCTGCATGTTCATTAAGAAATTTTTTAACTATACCGAAGTTCTCTTCCGGTTCGATTGAACAGGTACTGTAAACAACAATACCACCTGGTTTAACTAAGCCCGATGCTTTGCAAAGAAGTTGATACTGAATATGGTTGACATTATGCAGATCTAGTAATGCCCTTTTCCATTTTATATCAGGTTTTTTGGATAGCGTTCCTGAACCCGAGCAGGGTACATCCGCGAGCACTCTATCAAACCCCGTATCCTGAAATTCCAAAGCATCAGCAACTACCGGTTTTATGCACTTAAAATTCATTCTTGCTATGTTTCTATTCATTATATCAATTCGGCTTTCATAACGATCAATGGCAACCAGCTCTCCCTCATCCTTCATAAGAGAAGCCATAAACATGGTTTTACCACCGGGGGCAGCACACATATCAAGGACTTTCATACCTGGCTTCGGATCAAGTAGGCGGCATGCTATTCCGGCACTTTCATCTTGTATATAAAAATATCCTTCCGTAAAATATTCCCACGCAGTTATATTCGTTAGGTTATGCAGCTTAAAGAATTCCGGTATATATTTTCCATGTGTGAATCTTAAATTCACTCCATTAAGAAGACGGCTGAACTCTTCGGCCGTTACTTTTAGAGGATTAATTTTTAATGTTAAATATGGCTTTTCATTATTTGCATTAAGTAGCTTTTCAACTCCTTCCTCGCCAAACCGGTTAAGATAGCGTTTAACCATCCAGGATGGATGCGAATAATATGCGCTGAGATAACCGACAAGGTCTTCTTTGGGGTCGGGGTACCGAATTGAATTTTTTGTTCTTATAATATTCCTGAGTATGGCATTCGTAAGATCTGCGGGTTTTTGCCCCTGAAGCCTTTTAACAAATTCTACCGCCTCATTAACAGCAGCATGATCCGGAACTTTATCAAGGAAAAGTATCTGATATAACGCTACCCTCAAACCGTTTTTCAGATTCGGGATTGCTTTGGAAAACTGCCCTTTATAAAATCCGTTAAGTATCCAGTCAAGCCTCCCCATCCATCTAACCACACCATGAACTATTTCAAATAGAAGTGCTTTGTCCTGTCCGCTGAGTTCAGAATTCCGCATCTCATGATCAAGAAGCTTATCTAAATAAGAATCGCTCCGCTCCACTCGGTTAAGCACTTTTACTGCGAGACCCCTTACACCTTGATATAAATCCCTGACAGTATGTTCTATAATTTGTGTCATAATTAAGCTGTTAATCCTATTTTCAGGCGCTCGTCCTTTGTAATCTCAAATATTTTCCTCAGTAGAATCTCATCTGTTTTGGTAAATTCAATTTTTCTTCTTGCCATCACAACTTTGGCTGTATTAATACATTTGTCTATCTCATATGTTTGAAGATCACCCTTACCGCCCCAGGTGAATGATGGCAGATTTTTACTGGGAAACCCGTCTCCATAAATATTACATGATACTCCCACAACCGTTCCAGTGTTGAACATTGTGTTTATACCTGACTTTGAATGATCACCCATGACCAGGCCTAAAAATTGTGTCCTGGTATTTATTAGCTCTCCCTGAACATAAGATTTAACAAAACCGTAATTATTCCGCAGATCAGAACAATTGGTATCTGCACCTAAATTAATCCAGTTCCCCAGGTATGCGTGACCGATAAATCCTTCATGCTGCTTATTGGAATAGGACATCATTATTAGATCCTCAACTTCTCCCCCGACTTTACAAACATTACCAATGCTCACATTCTCATAAATCTTGGCAATACTTTTTATTAGTGTGTAATTTCCAATATAAACAGGGCCCATGATTACTGTGTTCGGATAAATCACGCTGTTATTACCAATATAAATTGAACCGTTTGAAGCATCAAGAACGACACCTGGTTTAATAATAGTATTCTTACCGATAAATATTCTATCTTTATTAATAAAATGGACGCCTTCAATTGACGATCTGCAATAATTATCTCCCCCAATAATATTAAGATCGTTATTGAGCTCTTCGTTGTGTTCCTTAATAATATCCCATATAAATTTTACTGTCCGGACATCCACTATTTCGCTCCGCAATGAAGGAAATTGCGCACGTTCCCCATTTGCACCCAAATGACGCTTATATTCCTTAAGGTTATTACCCGAAAGTCGCGCGGCAACAACCATATCACTCTTTAAATAAATTTTATCGGAATCATTTAAAGGAATAACTGATGCAAAATTCTTATCCGCTATTACTCTGGAATTTATAAAAAGACAACTGTCATCAGCAATCTGGTTTATACTTGTTCCAGGATTCCTTTCTTCAATAATCGGAGCAATATAATCCCGGCAAAGGAGTGAATAACGAATACCCGGATATGCCCGTAATATCTTCTCTTTTAGTGAAGAACTTCCGCATACCAGATCAAAAACACCCCTTGTAAATGTTAAGGGTTCAAGAGAACCGGTTTGATTATCTTCAAAAATACAGAGTTGCATTTTTCTTCTTTTATTTTATTTAAGAAAGTAATTTAATGCTTTTTTAGGAAAGAATCCTGATGTTTAAGCTCCCCCATCCATCAGCAACTTTTCACCATTTGCTATCACTGCTTTTAGCTTTCATCAAAGGCACTTTCTCCCCCGCCGATAACCCCTTTAAAAACAAAAAAGCCGGCAAGCCGGCTTTTAATTTCTTTGCATTAAATAGGTTACGCTTTCTTTGCGTATTTCTTATTGAATTTCTCAACTCTTCCTGCAGTATCCATAAGTTTCTGTTTACCTGTAAAGAATGGGTGCGAACCACTGGAAATTTCAAGTTTAACAAGTGGGTAGGTATTCCCGTCAGTCCATTGAATAGTCTCGCTCGTCTTTATTGTTGAACGTGTCAAAATCGAAAATTCACTTGAAACATCGTGAAAAACTACCGGCCTGTATTCCGGGTGAATGCCTTTTTTCATTTTAGAACCTGTCTAAGTTTTTATATTAAGTAACTTTAAATATAAATATTACCGCCATATTTACCAAATAAAATAATCAGTATCCTAGTTTTTGAATTCCCAATTCCCATAATATGTTGCGTTTTTCCACAAAAGCATACTTTTCACTCCTCATTTATCTAAAAAATCGGGCATTATGCTTGTTTCCCACAAAAATAACATAAAATATTTAATTAAGAATTTCCGTAATTAGTATCGTAAAAAGGGATTTGGGATCAGATGAGGTCGTTTTTTGTTGAATATCAGTATTTAATAGTGCGTTTAATGCCCGGTAAAGATCTTTATCCGAATATTTCTGTCTAGCCAAAATATAATTTTTATAATAAAAAGGATGCGTTCCAACGATCCTGGCTGCCTGTGCATCGGGTATTTTTTCTTTCATTTCGTTTATTCGGGATAACCCGGAAAAATATTTTGTAAGCATCGCAATAATGAAAACAGGATCTACCCCATGATCCAGAAGATTATATAAAACCCTTACCGATTGATCCTTGTTCTTTCTCCCCAAAGCATCCTGAAAATCAAAAATAGTAAATTCCTTTAATGCTGTTGAAAGCATTTTTATTGAGGTAAAATCGATCTCTTTATTTTCTCCCAAATAAACAAATATCTTTTCCAGTTGATCTTCCAGAAGTGCCCTGTTCTCCCCGGAAATTTCCATCAACAAATGTGCATTGTCCCTTGATAATTCCTTTCCCTTCTTCCTCGCTGTTTCAACCAGCCAGTCTGTCAGATTCTCTCCCTTCAGCTCTTTCGCTTCAAAAATATATCCCCGTTTAATCAATGATTTGTATGGCTCAGAATCAGGGTTTTGCATCACTCCGTTATGTATCATCGTGATTGTTGTAAATTCTGGAGAGTTGTTAACATACGCGGAAAGTGACTTCTTGTCTTTAATTTTCTCGAACTCTTTAATCAGCAAAAATTTCCTCCCCGTTCCAAAAGGGAATGATGATGCCATACTTAAAAGCTGCGGCAGGTTAATATCATCTCCATAAAATGTCTCCCTGTCAAAGTCGGAACCGACAAATGGATTTATTTCACTGGTAAGTTTCTTTACCGCCTCATCAATACTGAACGAATCATTTCCAAAGAAAAAATAAACTGGAAGGAACTTCTCTTTCGAAAAAGATTTGTAGGCTTCCAGTATCGATGGAATATGTTCTTTGCTTTTCGCCAAGTTAAATTATTTTTCTTCTATTATTACATCTTCGATCGCAACATCTTTTATCGGCTTGTCATTAATGGCCTTTGTTTTCCCTATTGCTTTTACAACGTCCATCCCTGAAACTACCTGACCGAATATTGTATGATGATCATTGAGCCAGGCTGTTGGAGCCAAAGTAATGAAGAACTGGCTACCGTTTGTACCGGGTCCGGAATTAGCCATTGCAAGAAGTCCTTCTTTATTAAATCTGAGCTTTGGTGTAAATTCATCTTTGAAGTTTCCGCC
>Ga0182027_10013344_pt1 | contig 11459 bp, 8 predicted proteins | sample 712E1DmetaG_FD_121300 | JGI IMG/M metagenome (GOLD analysis project Ga0182027, IMG submission 121300) | Permafrost microbial communities from Stordalen Mire, Sweden - 712E1D metaG (Illumina Assembly) | ecosystem: Environmental > Terrestrial > Soil > Wetlands > Permafrost | place: Sweden...
AATAGCGGTTTACTTGCGCCATAACAATAGCTTAGCGCTCGTTCGACCAGCCTTTGCTTCCTAAGCCCCTTCACTATTGGTATAGAGGTAAATGAAATGTCATTCTGAGCGCAGCGAAGAATCCCCGCATTTTATTCGAGACGCGACACTCTACACCCTTGGTGAAAATGCTTTAATTTGGCGTGGGCGGTTCGACGTGGTCGATGACGAGGACGTCGAGCGGGGCTGTTGACGGTTCGAGTTTGAGGCCGAGTTGTTCCTGGACGGCTGTAAAGATTGATGGGCCGGAGGCGTTCGGGGAGTCGACGGGTGTGTCTTCAGGGGTCCAGCGGAGTGCGAAGTCGTAGCGGGTGGTGAGGCCGGTTTTGTCGATGACGGTGCGGCCGGTGGCGTAGCGCAGTTGATCCTCCAGGTCCTTCGGCATGCAGCCCTCGACCTGGATGTAGCCGCTGCGGCTGCGTCGAAACAGGCAGGATGGGCCGCTGAGGCCCTGGTAGATGTTTTCGGGTTTTGACTGTTGGAGCTTTAGGCCGCCCTTGGCGATGACCAGGTTGTAGACGGGGAATTCTTTGCTCTCATGGTGGACTTTGAGGTGGAAGCGGTCGGTGAGGAGGGGCTGAAGCATGTCGGCGCGCTGGCGATAGGTGAGGTTCTTGGCGCCGGGGATTGCTGCGGCATCGAACTTGGCTTCGAGGTCGAACTTGTCGCGATCGATCCATGCCGGGCCGCCGGATAAGAGCTTGTCGTCGTAAACTCCATATGCCTCCTGAACCATGTGTCGCAGAGAGACGTTCATTGCGGTGTAGCCGTCTGGTGTGGGCTGCATCCTCCATCCGCCAGCGGTCTTGTTGGGCTTGATGGTGGCGACTTCGAAGGTGAGCGGCTTTGTGACGGCAGGAGGCGGGACGGCGGTTGCCTGGGCGGGTGCGTTGGGTGAGGCGAAAGCGATCACTGCGGAGGCGAAGAGCAGGAGCTTGCAGCAGAGATTCAGAGGGTGGGGCACGATGGGAGGCCTTTCGGATAGTGTGATTGTCGCTGTGCGTGTGCGGATCGCGGAGCTTCATTGCTGGTTCCTCTGTAAGACGTTCGCGGGCTGAAATTGCTCAATATTATTTGTGGATGACTGGGAATGTTGGTTGTCGCGTAACAGGCGGCGGTTAGCGGTTTACACTGCTGGTAAGCATGGCAGGGATACTGTTTATCATTTCGGCGCCTTCGGGCTCGGGCAAGTCGACGCTGGTGGCGCAGGTGCGCTCGCTGGTGGAGGGGCTGGAGTTTTCCATCTCGTACACGACGCGGGCACCGCGCGGATCGGAGACCGACGGGCGCGAGTACTACTTCACCAGCCGCGAGCGCTTCGAGCGGATGATTGCAGCGGGCGAGTTCCTGGAGTGGGCCGAGGTCTTCGGCAACTACTATGGGACGGCGCGGACGGCGCTCGAGCACGCGCGCGCGGCCGGCAAGGACCTGCTGCTGGACATCGACGTGCAGGGCGCGAAGCAGGTGATGCGGCGGATGCCGGAGGCGGTGTCGATCTTCATCCTGCCGCCCAGCCCCGAGGTGCTGGAGATGCGGCTGCGCCACCGCAGCGAGGCCGAGCACATGACCTCGGAAGAGGTGATCGAGCGGCGGCTGCAACAGGCGCGCAGCGAGCTGGAGCAGGTGGGGGAGTACAAGTACGCGCTGGTGAACGACGTGCTGGACCAGGCCACCGCGGAGATGCGCGCCATCATGCTCTGCGAGCGCGGCGTGCGCGACGGCGTTGCGGCGATGGCGCAGAGTTGCCGGACGGATACGCGCTCGCCGAGGCTGGCGGCTGTGCTTGCCAGCTTCCACGTCGATTGAGTGGAGGGAGCGCCGCAATTGCATCTCCTGTAAACAAAACTCGCGCCCTTGCATTGAACCGGCCTTTTCCACCCGCAATTGCCGGTCGCTTCTCTCATAAGGATCTCAGCCGGGCTTCTCCACGGATGGCCTGACAGGACAAATGGGCCCGATTGCGGTAGATTGAAAGCATTCCTCCGAGGTGTGAATGATGTCGATTGAAGATCCTTTGCACAACAAGTACAGCCTTGTGAAGGGCGCGGCGCGCAGGGCACGCCAGTTGCAGTCGGGCGCGGTGCCGCTGATGGCCACTAAGAGCATGAAGGCATGCCGCGTGGCGCAGGACGAGATCAATCAGGGATGCGTGACCTTTGTCGTCACCCACAAGCCTGAGCCTGTTGCGCCTGAACCTGTAGAGCAGGACGAGTAGCCGCGATGCAGGGCGAGGCCGAAGCGCCGGTGCGCGCGTGGGTCGAGTACTTCCGCGACCTCGGCGTCCACGACTTTTATCGTCTCGGCGAACCGCCGCCGCAGACCTCGAGCGAGCCGGACACCGGTTCCGCAAGGAGCATTGCCGCGGTGGAGAGCGGCGGGCCGTTCGCGGACGAGGCACCCTCCACACAACCGATACACGAAACAAGCTCCGTGCCGCCACTCAATCTAATCTCGTTCAGTGACCTTGCACCGTTGCCCATGGCGGCGATTCCGCCTGCGGACCGCGAGGCTTCTCTGCGTGCCATCCAGGAGGAGATTGGCGACTGCACCCGCTGTCCGTTGGCCTACGCGGGACGGCGCAAGATTGTCTTCGGCGACGGGTCGCCCACGGCGCGGCTGATATTTGTGGGCGAAGGGCCGGGCGCGGACGAGGACGCGCAGGGACTTCCCTTTGTCGGCAAGGCAGGGCAGTTGCTCAACAATATGATTGCAGCGATGGGCCTGGCGCGGGCGGAGGTCTACATCGCGAACATTGTGAAGTGCAGGCCGCCGGGCAACCGCGTGCCGGAGCCGGTGGAGGCGAATACCTGCTCGCAGTTTCTGCTGCGCCAGATCGACGTCGTGCGGCCGGAGGCGATCGTCGCGCTGGGAGCGACCGCGGCGACCTATCTGCTGGGAGTGAAGCAGTCGCTCAGCTCACTGCGCGGGCGGTGGCATCGCTGTCGCGGCGCAAAGCTGGCGGTGACCTATCATCCGGCGTTCCTGCTGCGCGATCCGCGCCAGAAGGCGGAGGCGTGGAAGGACCTGCAGATGGTGATGCGCGAGCTTGGTCTTACTCCGCCGGCGCCGAAAAAAAATCCTTGACGCCGATCTGCACCGGTTTGCACCGATCGAAACGGTGCGGAGTTGTACCATCGGTTACGCATCGGGTGGAAAACCTTTATCATCCAAGGTGTACCCAGTTTAGGAAATGCATCCAGGTCAGGTCGCGGCTTCCTGTCGAGGTCGCGGTACCGTGAGCGTCGATTTGCAAATTGAATCTGAGTAGTGTGCATGCTGCATGGTTTGAAGGAGACTCATTTTGCGTTTGTATGAAATCAGTTGCGATGTTCGGAAGGGGCCGGGGAAGTTTGTTGCCGTAGTGCTTGCCGTTTCGCTTGCCGCGCTGCTGGCAGGATGCAGCAAAAAGGCAGCCCCGGCTGCTGCCCCCGCCATGCAGGCGATGCCTGTGTTGGTGCAGCCGGTGACGCTGACCAGCGTGCCCAGTACGGACAGCTATGTGGCGACCATTAAGAGCAGGCGCTCGGCGACCATGCAGCCGCTGGTGGATGGCAACCTGACGAAGATCCTGGTGAAGTCGGGCGACCAGGTAAAGGCCGGCGCGGTGCTGATGCAGATCGACCCGCTGAAGCAGCAGGCGACGGTGGAGGCGCAGCAGGCCACCGAGCAGCAACAGAGCGCCGTCTACCAGTACAACCAGTCCGACCTGGCTCGCCAGCAGGAACTGTACAAGGACGGCATCATCTCCAAGCAGGCGTACGACCAGGCGATGCAGGCGTTCGCGAACTCGAAGGCGGCGCTGGATTCGGCCGCGGCGCAGACCAGGACACAGCGCGAACAGCTTGCGTACTACCAGATTCATGCGCCGTTTGACGGAATTGTGGGCGACATTCCGGTACACCTGGGCGACTACGTCTCATCGACTACGACGCTAACTACGATAGACGAGGACAAGGACCTTGAAGCCTATATCTACATCCCGACCGAGCGCGCGGTCGAGGCGCGGACCGGGCTGGCGGTGGACCTGCTGGACGCCAATGGAGCGGTGATGGCGCACACCGGCCTCGACTTCGTCTCTCCCGAGGTGGACAACAACTTGCAGGGAATTCTGGCCAAGGCGCCGGTCCCGAAGTCGTCGCAGCAACTGCGCAACGGACAGATGGTGAACGCTCGCATTACCTGGAGCGCGGCGCAGACGCCTACGGTTCCGGTACTCGCGGTCAGCCGCATCGGAGGGCAGAGCTTCCTGTATGTGGCGGCGGCGCAGGGCCCGGGATACGCGGCGCACCAGGTCTCGGTGAAGCTGGGCGAGCCGGTGGGAAATTTGTATCCCGTGCTGGGCGGATTGAATGTGGGCGACCGCGTGATTCTATCCGGGCTCCAGTTTCTTCAGGAGGGCATGCCGGTGTTTCCGATGCAGGCGCCGGGACCGGCGGCGCATCCCGGACATTGATGAGCTGAAGTTTTTCGCAAACAGGAAAAGAAAGGTTGAGATTCTTGGTTGAGTTTTTTATTCGCCGGCCCATCTTCGCCACGGTGTGCGCGCTTCTGATCGTGCTGGCCGGGGCGGTGTCGCTGCCCGGCATTCCCATCTCGCTGTACCCGCAGCTTGCGCCGCCCCAGGTGCAGGTGAGCTGCAACTATATTGGCGCGAACTCGCAGGATGTGGAGTCGGCCGTCACCATCATCCTGGAGCAGGCGATCAACGGCGTCGAGGGGATGCGTTATATGACGTCGTCCTCGTCGAACGACGGCAGCTCTACGATTGCGATTGCGTTCCAGACGGGATACAACCTCGATATTGCCGCGGTGGACGTGCAGAACCGCGTGGCCGCCGCGCAGGGACGGCTGCCGGCCTCGGTCAACAGCACGGGCATCTCGATCACGAAGGCGAACTCGAACTTTGTGCTTCTGGCCGGGTTCATCTCGCCCGACCACTCGCTGTCGCCGGACTTCATCCAGAACTATCTGGACGTTTACGTCTCGGATGCGCTGAAGCGCGTTCCCGGCGTGGGCAACGTGATGAGCTTCGGCGGGGCGAACTATGCGATGCGCATCTGGCTCGATCCGGCGAAGCTGGCCGCTCGCGGACTGACGCCTCTGGACGTGACCAACGCGCTGGCGGACCAGAATGTCGAGGTGCCCGCCGGGCAGCTCGGCGTCCCGCCGGCCGACCCGCGGCAGGCGTACCAGATGGCGGTGCGCGTAACCGGGCGGCTCAGCGATCCGCAGCAGTTCGAGAACATCATTCTCAAGGCGAATGCCGCGGGCGCCGGCAGCGGATCTGGTTCTGCGACTGCGCAAGGCAGCGGCTCTACGGCCACGCAAGGCAACGGCGCGGGCGAGGTCCTGTTGAAGGACGTTGGACGCGCCGAGCTGGGCGCGGAGAGCTACGGCTCACGGCTCAAATACTCCGGCGGCGACGCGGTCGGACTGGGCGTGCAGCAGCTCTCGAACGCCAACGCCATCGATGTGGACACGCGCTGCAAGGCGGTGCTCGCCGAGTTGCAGAAGTCGTTTCCGCCGGGGCTGAAGGGGTTTGTCGCTGTGGACACGACCACGATCGTCCACGACTCCATCGTCGAGGTGGAGAAGACGCTGGCCGAGGCCATCGTCATTGTGATCCTCGTGATCTTCCTGTTCTTGCAGGACTGGCGCGCCACGATTATTCCGGCAATCACGATTCCGGTCTCGCTGATTGGGACCTTTGCGTTCATCCGGCTCTTCGACTTCTCCATCAACTCGCTGACGCTCTTCGGGATCACGCTGGCCACCGGACTGGTGGTGGACGACGCGATCGTTGTGATCGAGAACGTGCAGCGCCACCTGGAAGGGCAGACCGTCGCGGGCACGGACGAGTGCGTCCACGACCCGCACAAGGCGACCATCGTCGCCATGGCCGAGGTGACCAGCGCCGTGATTGCGACCTCGCTGGTGCTGATCTCGGTCTTCGTTCCGGTCAGTCTTTTCCCGGGAACGACGGGGATTCTGTACAAGCAGTTTTCGCTGACCATTGCGTTCTCGATTGCGATTTCGGCGTTCAACGCGCTGACGCTTTCGCCCGCGCTGGCCGCGGTCTTTCTTCGCCCGGAGACCCGGCCAAGCGGTTTGCTCGCGGTATTTCTCGATCCCGTGGAAGCGCTCATCCGCAAGACCATCGGCCTGTATGCGATCGCGGTGACCTGGGTGGTCAGGATGCGCTACGCGTTTCTGCTGCTCTTTATCGCGGGCCTGAGCGCTACGGTGTACATGTACAACCATGTGCCTACGGCCTTCGTTCCGGCGGAGGACCAGGGCTACTTCATGATCATGGTGCAAACGCCGCCGGGGGCTTCGCTGAGCTATACAACGGACTTTGCCGACCGCGGCGCGGCGATTGTGCAGCAGGACCCGGATGTGTATGGCACGTTCGCGGTGATGGGCTTCTCGCTCTCCGGTGGAAGCTCTCCCAACGCGGGGCTGATCTTCGCTCCGTTGAAGCCGGTGGCCGACAGGACAAAGCTGGGGCCGGGGCACTCGGAGCACGATGTCGTTGTGCGGCTCTCGCAGAAGCTGCTCGCGGTCCCAGGCGGGATTCTCTTTGCGGCGGAGCCTCCGGCGATCCAGGGGATTGGCCGCGTTGGCGGCTTCCAGTTCATGCTGCAGGACGGCGGGCGCAACACCTTCGCCGACATCGATCGCGTGGCGCATACGCTGGTTGCAGCGGCGCAAAACCCAGCCTCTGGCCTGCGCGGCCTGAACACCACCTTTACCGCCAACGATCCGCAACTCTCCGTGACCATCGACCGCCAGAAGGCGTTGGCGATGGGCGTGCCGATGTCGCAGATTACCACGGCGCTGGGCACCTACATGGGATCGACCTATGTGAACGACTTCAACTTCAACAACCGCTCGTATCGCGTCTATGTGCAGGCCGACCAGCAGTTCCGGCGCAGTGCCAGCGATCTGCGGCAGTACTATGTGCGCTCCAATTCCGGCCAGATGGTGCCGCTGGACAACTTGGTGGCGTTGTCGGAGACCGCGGGACCGCAGGTGATCTCCCACTACAACATGTTCCGCTCGGCGGAGATTGACGGGTCGCCCGCCGAAGGGCTCAGCTCCGGACAGGGCCTGGCGAACATGGAGAAGCTCTTCGACAGGAACAAGCTGCCGGGAATGATGTTCTCATGGACGGGGCTGGCTCTGGAGGAGCAGGAGTCGGCGGGCAAGGCCATCCTGATCTTCGGGCTGGGGCTGCTGGTGGTCTACCTCACGCTCTCCGCGCAGTATGAGAGCTTCTTCCTGCCCTTCATCATTCTGCTGGCGGTGCCGATGGCGGTGCTGGGCGCGCTGCTGCTGGTCTCGGCGCGCGGCATCAGCGACGACGTGTACGTGCAGATCGGGCTGGTGATGCTGATCGGGCTCTCGGCCAAGAACTCGATCCTGATTGTGGAGTTCGCCGAGCAGCAGTTGGAGCACGGACGGTCGATTGTCGATGCGGCAATCGTTGCGGCGGAGCTGCGTCTGCGGCCGATCCTGATGACCAGTTTCGCGTTCATCCTGGGCATGCTCCCGCTGTGCTTTGCGTCGGGCGCTGGGGCGATGGGACGGCACTCTGTGGGCACGGCGGTGGTGGGCGGAATGTTGCTCTCGACAATCCTGAACCTCTTCTTTATTCCTGTGTTGTATGTACTTTTCAAAACAGTACTTACATACTTCTCAGAAAAGATGAACGCGCCTGAACTGTCCCCACGCGATCACTAGGAAATCTCTGCACAAGTCCCGGTTTTGAAAGGGCGGGACTTCAGTCCCGCCGTAAACGGCCTATTTCCAATGTGGCTTTACAGGCTGCGGAAAAACTCCCGTTTTTGCCTTTCGGAGGGAGCTGGGGGCTTAAGCCCCCTGAATAAAGCCAATGGATTCAAGGGGCTTTAGCCCCGGGCCTTCTGCCAGGAGTGGCAATCAAGCCTTTTTCCGCAGCCTGTTTAGCCACCGAGGGAATGTGGGGGGGGGGACTTGTGCAGACCTTCCCTAGCTGGGCACTGTCATGCGCTCACAGAATCACGGGTATTTCTGTCGGCGTTCTCTACGACGAAAGTGGGACGGCTGCCCACTTCAGTGGGATAGTAGTCGCGATTGGGGAGGAGCGATATTGGGAGGGTCGGTGGTTCCAGTCACTGAAGAAAGTTGAGAGACGACTATGCATGAAGCAATGCTGGCCCTCCTGTTGCTGGCGATTGCGATGTTTCCCGTCTTCCTGTCGATGCAGACTCCTTAGTCGAGCGGATTGCGGGTGGATTGGTCGCATCGGGAAGATGCGTAGTGCGCGGCTACTAACTGGGAACCGTGTGGAAGAGCATCGCTTCCCTGTGGGCTGATGGCGCACGCGCTTGCGCAATGCAATCGGAATTTGAGGTGGTGCGGAACAGGCAGCGGAAAAGCTCCCGTTTTTGCCTTTCGGAGGGAGCAGGGGGCTTCAGCCCCCTGAATAAATTCAATGGAATCAAGGGGCTTTAGATTTTGTGGTGGTGGGGAACAGGCAGCGGAAAAGCTCCCGTTTTTGCCTTTCGGAGGGAGCAGGGGGCTTCAGCCCCCTGAATAAATGCAATGGAATCAGGGGCTTTAGCCCCGGGTCTTTTGACTAGGATTGGCAATCAAGTCTTTTTCTGTAGCCTCGGAAGGCCCACATCTCACGCGAGATGTGGGCCTTCCTGTTTGTGGCGGGCAAGTAGCCCACCCTAAGTTTTTGGAATCTTGATATTCCTTCAAAAGTGGGTGCCCCATCCTTCGCTTCTTTCTAGCGAAGGGTGGGATACCACAAATCTTGACTTAGGATTCCCCCTGAATCTCGGCGATTGATTCGGGTGTAGAATTCTCCCGCTATGACGAAGGGACTTGTTCGTTACCAGCAGTGCGGCTGTTTTCACTTTCTGACCTTCAGTTGTTATCGAAGACAGCCTCTGTTGACGCGGGACGGAGCCTACGATCTCTTCGAGCGCGAACTGGAGGCGGTGCGTCGTCGCTACGAATTCGTGGTTGCCGGTTACGTTCTCATGCCGGAGCACGTTCATCTGTTGGTCGGCGAGCCGCGCCGGTCGCTGCTATCGGTTGCGCTTCAGGTATTGAAGCAGCGGACATCGCGTAAGCTGAAGCCGAGCGGAGAGGCTCAGTTCTGGCAGCGCCGCTATTACGATTTCAACGTGCATAACGAAGAGAAGCGGGTCGAAAAACTCCGCTACATGCACCGCAATCCGGTCCACCGGGGTCTGGTCGAAAAGCCGGAAGAGTGGCCGTGGTCCAGCTTCCAGCACTACGCAACGGGAAAGATCGGCAGCATAGAGATCGAATCGGAATGGACAGCGCGACGACGAGAGGAAGAGACAGGCCAGCAGTGCCGCGTCCCACCCTTCGCCAGAAAAGAGGCGAAGGATGGGGCACCCACTGTTTATGATTAGATCAAGATTTCAAAAAAGTTAGGGTGGGCCACCCGCCACCCACTGTGTATGATTAGATCAAGATTTCAAAAAAGTTAGGGTGGGCCACCCGCCGACCCTGAGCTTGCCGAAGGGGGGTCGAAGGACCTGCGGTTGCCTGTTCTTCGGAGGGAGCGTGGGGCTTCAGCCCCACGAATAGAGGCCCGGCAAGGAAGGGCTTTAGCCCCGGGCTTGTGCTGCGTATCCCACCCAAAATGCAATAGTGGCTACGCCACCCGAAAGGTGGCGCCAGAGATTTAGTAGGCTCTATTATGGTGCAATAATTATCTCCTCCAACTTACCGAAATGACTTCTGATCAGACGGCCATACAATGGCTTTCCTTCATCTGAAACATAATAGCGGTTTGCAGTTGTCAGAACTCCATCGTCGTTGACCGCTTGCATGAATATGTTGACCCCGTAGCCGTTGCTAAATGGGATAACGAACGGAGAATTCTTGAAGGACTCAAAGTTAAACTCGGGGTTGTCTGTAATCTTCGTTGTTCCTGAAAGATCAAGTTTGCCAATTGAACCTACCCTTGGTGTAGACACATAACCGGACAACATAATGGCTGAAACATAACCGTTAGCATTGTTAGGATTGCCGTTCACTCTAAGAGTGGTGAGTTTCACCAATTGACCTTCCACAGAGGTTTTACCATCCGGACTCGATATGCTCGTCGAAGCAATGTAGTCACTGTTGGAGTGCCTGATGGAATAACCGCTCATACCGTGACCAGTGATTGTTTCTCCGGCCGGTAAGCCCGTAAATCGTTCAGGCGCGTAGTTTCCGCCATCGCAGTTCTTTTGCCAGCCATTTATCTCTTTAGTGACTACAATCTCGACAGGGATGAAACCAGCTGTTTTTCCATCGACGGCTTTCTGCTGTGATTCGGTTGTTTTTGTTGTCACGGGGGCGGTCAGGTCTGCGCCACCGTGTTGGCGCAGCAATTCCACAATGTCTTTGTGGTCATTAGCCACCGCCAAGTGCAAAGGCGTCTCGCCGGTGTTGAGTTTGGCATTGACTTCAGCTTTGTTGGCCAGCAGTAATTCCACCACGTCCTTGTGGTCGTTCATCGCAGCCCAGTGCAAAGGCGACCCGCCATTGTTGTTCTTGGCATTGGCATCGGCCCCCTTGGCAAGCAGGGCCTGCACCACATCAAGGTGGCCGTTTGCGGAGGCAGCCATCAGCGCGGTCCCCCCATCATCCCTCTTGGCATTGACATCTGCACCCTTGGCGAGCAGGATCTGCACCACCTCAAGGTGGCCGTTTTGGGAAGCCATTATCAGCGCGTTCCAGCCGATGTTAGACTTGGCATTGACATCTGCCCCCTTGGCGAGCAGGGCCTGCACCACCTCAAGGTGGCCGTTTTGTGAAGCCAGCATCAGCGCGGTCCCGCCATTGTTCAGTTTGGCATTGACATCTGCCCCCTTGGCGAGCAGCGCGTTGACACGGTGCAAATCACCGTTCTCGGCCGCGGTGAAGAGATCGTCCCCTTTTGCATTGGCCCGCGTGCTTGCTAGGAGGCAGACCAAAACCGCCAGAGTGCCCAAAATCAACGAATGCTTTCGCATACGTGTCACATTCAACAGACTCATAAGCCGGAATCTCCTTTTTCTGCGCCGATACTCTGGAATTGTACCCCTCCTGAGGGGATTTGGGCGGGTGCCCCACCCTAAGTTTCAGGGCAAACGCATCTAAAACACTATATGGCGGGTGGCCCACCCTAAGTTTTTGGAATCTTGATCTTCCCTCAAAAGTGGGTGCCCCATCCTTCGCTGCGACTCCGGGGTCCCCGGCGAGCGGTCTTGGCTCGCTGGGGTGGTCGAGCGAAGGGTGGGTCACCCCAATCTCGACGCGCACTTTTTGCCCAGGCGATGATTATTCTGCGCCGCACACGTAAATTGCATATACAATAAAACCTGTGGCAATCACCTACGATCCCGCCAAGAACGAGCGCAACATCC
>Ga0182027_10013345_pt1 | contig 11459 bp, 6 predicted proteins | sample 712E1DmetaG_FD_121300 | JGI IMG/M metagenome (GOLD analysis project Ga0182027, IMG submission 121300) | Permafrost microbial communities from Stordalen Mire, Sweden - 712E1D metaG (Illumina Assembly) | ecosystem: Environmental > Terrestrial > Soil > Wetlands > Permafrost | place: Sweden...
GATATCGCTCTTGAAAGCTGGTCCTGCGACCTGTGTAGCGCTCATCCTCCGCAAGCTCGTCCAGACGTTGGAAGTCAGCGCGAGCTTCCCGCCGACCGTGAATCCCTTGAAATTGGTGCCGCCCCCGCCAAAGTCCGCGTCGCAGAAGCCGTCGACCAGAGCGTCGGACTCGACCTTGCGATAGCCGAGATTCACATTCCAATCCCATGGCTCCTTCAAGGCGGCCGCACCGACCGTAAGACGCACCAGCCACGCCGTCCCACCGCCAAGAAACGGGGCGGTGCCGGTTGTTGCCGTACCGACGTTGTTGACCGCGATGGCGCCGACCGCTTTTGAATCGAAGGCGCGGTTGCTCACGTACTCCCCTTCAAGGGAAACCTGGAACGGGTCGAACTGGTTGAAGTCCAGCTTCGCGTCCAGGGCGAGCTCGTGGAATTTTGAGGCGAGTCCGAAGTACTGAAACTGGTTGGTCGTTCCGTTGCTGTTGAGCGGACCCGGAACGATGTCGCGCAGGGCCATGTAGGTGTTGCCCGTCTGCGCGAATAGCGGCCGGGTGGCGTCGGTATTGCCGATATCCGCCGAAGTCAGTGGAGTGAAGGGTGCGGAGAGCCGGCCCGAGATGTTCTGGAACAGATAGTAGGCCGCCCCTAGCTTGAGCGCGAAATCTTTCCCGAGATCCAGATTGGTGCCGAGCTGAGCGGCATAGAGCCACTTGTCCTGGCTCTTGAATTTCGCCGGTTGGTTGCTGGCAAAGTTTAGATCGGTGTTATAAACGGGAAACGCGCCCATCGTGAAGAATGGCGTCACATCCTCCCCCACCGGGAATTTCCCCTGCACGGCGACGCCGTCGAAGCCCAGGTCGCTCGCCCAGACCATGCTGGTGGCGAAGAACGGATTGTCGAAGCGGCCAACCGTGAAGGTCAGGTCCTTGTCCGGCATGCCGCCGAGTTCGTATTTCATGAATCCGCGATCGAGCCAGAGGGCGTAACTGCTGAAGTTGCCTCCCTGGCCTGATGATCCCGCTGCCCCCATGGTTTGATTCTCCGAAACGGGACTGCCGTTCTGCCCCGTTGCGACACGCAAACCGGCGCTGAAGTTCTGCCCCAGATCGACCTCCGCGCCGAGCCGTACACGAAGCCGCTCGCGCTGGCGGTCTTGATTGACATTCAATCGAGGCGAAAAGTTCGAATTGCTCACATAACTCACATCGTAGGGCGCGCCTGTGTTGATAGCGTTGAAGTTATATGTGCTGGTGTCGTCGTTTCCCGCGGGATAAAGCAAGGCCTCGTATCGGGTCCGCAGATCGCCAAAGACTCGGAATTTCGAGACCCATCCCGGAACGGCCTGCGGCGTCGACCAGCCCTCCTTGCGCGCCTGCGCCAGGACGTCCTCTTTGACTTCTTCGCGCAACTCCTGCTTGACGACTTCCGGGACATAGGTGACGCGCACGGTTTCGTCGGGCACAGATTCCTCGCCCTGAGCTTGTCGAACGGGCTCGCCCGCAGCGGCTGAGGAATCTGTAGGGCGGGGTCGCTTCGGCTCGCCAGAGCTTGGCGAAGGCGGCCCGACCCCGCCTGAAGAACCCTCCGGCGGATTTTGGCCTGCGCTCCGCAGGTTTGGCGAAGGAGGGAGAACCTGCGCCGTACCATCGGACGGGATTGCTGAACCGGAGACCGCAATCGGAGCCGCCGTCTGAGCCAAGCTGGTCGGGCGACTTGTCCCCAAGGTGCCTGCCTCATCTATTCTCGCCGCAAGCGCTTGCGCGGTCGCCCCCGACATGGCGGCGCGGGCCAGAGCAGCATACGCTCTTGTCTGAGCCTGGGCCGCGGCGGCCTGCGCCATCGCCGCCTGCGCCAGCGCGGTTTGGGCACGCGCGTCAGCGGCGTCCGCCTCTGCAAGGAGCAACAGCTCTGCGCCATCCTGTTTTGTGAGCGTCCCGCGCTGGACGAGGCGCTCGATGAGCCTCGTCATCGCGCTTAGCGAAGAAGCAGGCGCAGCACCAGGATCAGCCGCCGACCCTGCGGGCGCAGCAGACTGAGGGGCGGGCTGGTCCGCAGCATTTGTCTCCTGCGCGACGCAAATGGAGGCTGCAAATAGAAGCAGAAAAACAGGAATCGGATGGCGGCGCACTGTAGCCGCCAGATATCCGAACGGCGCTGACGGAGCAGCGCCCTCCACCGGACATCCTTGGCTCCCGTCTCTAAAGCTTTCGTGTGGATTCGTGTGCATTCGTGGGTAAATTGTTCTGTCGTGCTCCGCTTTCAGCTTTTCCGTTTTCTGCTTTCAGTCTTTCAGCGTTTCTCTTAGTTCACCCGGCGCGCGGTGAGGTGCAGTTCGATCGGCATGGGCAAGCCTTCAGGAGTATCCGGAAGCTGCCGGCCGATGAGCACCCCCGTCTTGATGGCCCGGTCAATGGCCGCGTCGCCGGTGGACTCCACCAGCTTGGCCCGCGTGATGCGGCCGGTGAGATCCGCCCAGATTCGCACTTTGATGTTGAAGCTGGCGCTGCGCGTCAGGGGGTTTTGTCGGAGAACCTCGGCCAATGTCTCCTTGACCTGTCCGAAATACGTTCCGAAACGATTGCCCGTGCCCTGCCCTCCTCCACCGCCCTGCCCGCTGAAGATCCCCGTGTCCCTTCGCCCCAGCCCAAACCCGTCCCGCGGCCCATTCCCCTGGATGTTCGTTCCGAGCGAGGCCGACGGTTCCTCCGGCGCCTGCTCTTCCGGCGCGATGTCCTGATCGTTCACCATCGTCTGTTCCGTCGCCTGTTGTTTTTGCACCATCTGGGGCGGCGGCGGTGGCGGCGGAGTCGTCGGAATAACCGGCCGGATCATGACGAGTTCCGGCGCTTTGTGAATACGCGGTCCTTTGTGCCCTTTGAGCACCTGACTGAACAACACCATGACAACCACCGCACCCGCGCACAGGCAGATCGCAAAGCCAAACCGGCCCCAGAAATTCCGCTTCTCGCTGTAATCGAATTGTTCGTGCGGGCTCATCGCAGGAAAAGCGGAAATCGATGAAACGTATGTAGGGCGGGCGCTTTTCGCCTCGCCAACGGCATTGTAGGGCCGGCGCTTGTCGCCGTGCCGTAACGATGAACAACGACCGGCGTGCCGGCGAGCGGCAGCCCTACATGAGGACGAGATTCTGTAGGGCCGGCGCTTGTCGCCGCGCCGTAATCTGGACGACGAGAATAACGTTGTGCTTTATCTTTCACGCTTTCCTGGTTTCCCGCTTTTAAGGTTTCCTGGTTTCTTATCTTTAACCTTCACTTCGCTGCCGCCTTTGTCGCCAGGCCGACTTGGGTGATGCCAAGACGGCCCACGACATCGATCACATCCATGACCGCCTGATATTGGGTCTGGCTGTCCCCACGGACGACCACGGGAAGATCGGGTGTCTGCGCCTTCAGTTGCGTGAGTCGCTGCTCGAGCTCGGGCAGGGTGACCGGCACGGTGTCGAGAAAGACCTTCCCTTCATTGTTGATCGTGATCGCCTTGGTCCGGGGCTTGGAGAGCGCCGCGGGAGTGGTGCTCGCTTTGGGAAGATTCACCCTCGTTCCGGCTACTGACGCAGTGGCCATCAGGATAAAGATGACGAGCAACACGTACGCCAGATCGAGCATCGGCGTTATGTTGATGTCGTCGTAGGGTTTTTCTTCAGATTGGATTTGCATGGGAGCTGGCTCGTTCCGTTACCCGCATTGACCGGACACCCGACCGATCCGTTTCACAGGAGGCAGCAGAGGGAGCAGAGAGCGAACCTGCTTGCGTTCATCTTCTCCGCTGCCTCCTGTAAAAAGGTCTGGTTTGGTTATCCGGTTCATTCGTGGGGATTCGTGGGAGAACAGATTTGCCGGGTTTCGGGTTCCGTTTTCAGGTTCTCAGGTTTTCAGCCTTTTAGCCTTTCAACCTTCGCCTTTTCGTTCTTGGCGTCTGGAACGGGCAACGTTGGCTCGTTCGATCCGGTCTCAGGCTCGGAGTAATACTCGGCGAGCTTGGTCACGAACTCGTCGATAAACACGTGCAGGTCGCTCGAAACCGATTTGATCTGTGTGAGCAGATAGTTGTAGCCGAACAATGACGGGATCGCGACGGCCAGACCCGCAACGGTTGCCGCCAGGGCGGCCGCGATACCTGGAGCGATGGCGTTGACGTTGACGTCGCCGGCCTGCGCAACCGCCGCAAAAGTGATCATGACTCCGACGACCGTACCGAGAAGTCCAAGGAAGGGTCCGCCGGAAATCGCGATCGTGAGTAGCACCATCTTGCTGTTGAGTCGCTGTGTTTCCCGCACCAAGCCGCCATCGAGAGAGGCCCGGATGGCTTCGATCGAGCGGGCCGAAAGGATTTTGGAAGCACTCGTGTTGTCGGCCTTCAGGCGAAGCTGAATCTCCTCAACACCGATGTGGTAAACCCGATAGAGTGGAGAATCGCGCAGGCTCCGGCGGCCGGCCGTGGTGAGGTTGCCGTCCATCGCCTTGTGGATGTCGCCATCTTCCAAGGCTGAAAGGTCGTTGGCGAGAGTCCGCCATTGGTCGAGAAACTCGGTATTCCCCTTGGTGACACGGCCCAAAAAGATCGCCTTGCCGACCATCACAGACACGCTGATCACAAACATGATTGCCAGGATGCAAATGACCGCCCAGCCGTCAGGAGTGAGCGAGCCCACGATCACGCCAACGTAGCCTCCCTTCAGTGCGCTCAGCCAGTTCGTCTCCTGTTCGTCCTCCCCAAATGCGACGAACTTTGCGGCGCCATCGCTCCCCTGGCTGAGGGCCGCCAGCTTGATCACGCTGGCGGGACGCGCCACCTTCGATATCTCCAGCTCGTCGATTACACCGGCGAAGCCCGTGCCGCCGTTGCCGATGCCGCCGATCAGGACGGACGTGCTCACGGCTGGAAGCGAGGTGTTCAACGTCCCGTACGGCACGCCGTCCAGGTAAACCGTAACGTTGAGGCCGGTGGCGACCAACGCCAGATGATGCCAGCCGCCGGTCACCAGAGGCGCTCCGGCGGAACTGCGCAGGGTGACATTGCCACTCGTCACAGAGACAAAAGGCACACCGTTATCCACGCCGATGATCAGCGCGCCGGAACTGTCCCGGTGGCTGTAGAGCACAGCGTTCGACTGCGGAGCAACAAACTTGATCCAGGCCGACCACGTGAGCGGTTCCCGGCCGGGCAATGCGAGGGTGGCCGACGCTGGAACGCCGATCGTATTCTTCCCGTCCAGCTGCAATCCGGTGCCGATCATTGCGCCATCACCCGGCGTGCCGGCGTTCAGGGCGTTGTTCCCGTTGCCAGAGAAATCGAACGCCGGCTGACCGTGTTCGGAAAAATGATACACCAGCACCGTTTCCGGGTCATAGGTGCCCTTGGCATCGTCCGCCTTCGCCAGCTTGCCGCCCGTGTTGCCATAATAGAGCCAGAACGCCGTCTTTGCCCCCGGCTTCAATTCCGGAATCTTGACCCAGACAAACGCCTCGTTGAGCATCGGATCGAAGCTCTCGATGTGATAGGTCAGGAGAGTCTTGTCGTCCTCGGCGACAAACCGCAGGTCGCTCCCATCCGCCTGCGCATTGGCAAATCTGAGGTTGGCGTCGGAGAGCCGGAGCAAGACCGGCACCGTTCCGATGGGATCGCTGATCGCCGCCCCCGTGGACGAGGTGTCGAGAACGATCTTTTTGCGAATCGCCCAATCGCTGTTCCACCAGGCCTGGGCGGGGGCTGCGAATCCGATCAAGAACAGCCCACCGAGCAGGATGCGCTTGAAGAGTGATGCGGGCATCTTGCCCGTGAGATTGTCCGTAGTCTTCGTTTCATGGGCGAGACGCCCATGCCACACCGAACCGTGGCCGCGAGCGTGAACGAGTGGATCCGATCTTTCCGGATCTCCCAACGCCACTCGCTGACGCTCGCAGCTACCATTGCCGCCAGAAAAGCTCTCGCCTGTATTCGTGTGCATTCGTGGAAAAGATTGGTTTGGTTTCATTTCAGTAATCCAGCCCCGCACGGAACGTGAGGCGGGGGTCGTTCGCCTTCGTCAGCCCTTCCTTGAGCAAGGGCAGGCTGGCATCGACAGATCCGCTGAAGTGGTCCAGCAGCCGGAACCGGCTGCCGACCCCTACGCTGGCAAAGTCGAAATGGGTCTTCTGGTCCTTCAGGGAATCGATCACCGTCAGCCATCCGGTGTCGCCAAAAACGTAGACGCGCCAATCGCCTTTTTTCGTGCTCACCAGGCCCAGCAGCGAAGGACTGCGCAGTTCGATCGACCCGAACAGACCGTTGTCGCCGACAACCTCGGCCTCATAATAGCCGCGCACCGTACCCTGGCCGCCACCCGTGATCTGCTCGCTGTTGAGCAACGGCTGGTCCGCAATCTGGCCCTGCACCTTGCCAAAGAGCTGGAAACCCCGAGGCAGCTCCTGCGTGCGGGACAGGTCGCCGTGAAGATAGATGAAATCCGCGTCGGCGTTGTAGCGGTTGTTGTTGAAGTCCGCCGAGCCGCCGCCCATCCCACGCATGTGGAAGGTGACGCCGACGTCCGCCTCCGTCGACGAATGCTTCCCCTGCCATGTCGCCGTGTAGGTCGCGCCGATGGGATAGTATGTGATCGGCGTGACCACCGCGTTGCCGCCGATCTTCACATTCTGGTCGAAATGCTTGTAGTCGATCCCCGCGGAGAGCGATTGCGTGAACCCGCCGTCCGCCGGCAGGTTCATGATCGCATGCGCCCCGAGCGTCTGTCCGCGCCCGGCAACCGCCACATCGCCCAGCGTGGATACGTTGCTGTCCTGCTTCATGCCCTGCACCATCAAGCTCAGCCAGTCGGCGCCTTCGAAACGCGAGACGTAGTAGACGGAGAACACCTTCACCTCGCTGAGGTTTTCCGGCGACCCCTGGAAGCTGAGGCCCAGCGAGTCGCCGGACTGTCCCAGGTTGTTCGCGCTGAAATTGGCGTTCAGGCGGAGCGCCGTCGTGTTCGGCGAATTGCGATTGTTCAGCTCCAGGCCGGCATGCACCGGAAGCGTCTCCTTGACGTTGAGATCGACGTCGACGGTGTCAGGCTGCGACCCGGGTTGAAGCGAAGGCGTCACCTGGCGGTCCGGCAGCTGGTTCAGTGCAACGATGTCCTTGGGGACTTCGTTGAAATTCACCACCTCGCCCTCCTGGAGGGAAGGGGCCATGGACTTGATCTTTTCGGGCGATGAATAGACGGCGCCCTTGACCCGCAGGCGCCCCACCGGGATCTCGACGACCTGCAGATAGACGATCCCGCGCTCCCCTTTCTGCGGAGGAATTCTCACGGCGACCGTTTGCAGGCCGTTCTCGTGGTAGGCCGTTTCGAGCGCGGCGCGGGCTCGCTCGACGTCGCCCCGCGTCCGCCCCGGTCCGAGGAACGGGTAGACCGCCTTTTCGACCTCCGCGCGCGGAAGCTTGTGCGCGCCCTGGACACGGTACTCGCGGATAAAGAGCGTGGCCTCCGGCGCGGAAACCGCAACTGCCGCGCCAGGCGAGTCAGGTTGCGCCGCCAGGATGCGCGGATGATAAGAAACAACCATCAGCAAAAGCAGCCAGAACCCGAAGCGGGCGCATCTCCCGATTGTCGGTACCGCAAGGGATACACGAAGCAACGCGCCGTCCTTCGCCGCGCCTTCGGAGGGCGGCCTACACCCCGCCTGTCGGAAAGACAAAAGCGACCGGCGGTCATATGGGTTGTAGGATGGCGGCAACAAAGGTGAAAAAAGTTTGGTGGCATTCCTGAACGCCCATACAGTCCGAGCCGGGTCGGATCCGAATGAACGCGCCTGAGCGGTGTGACTGGATTAGGTGAATGTTCTTCCCGGCCTTGGATTAACGTCACGAGCAGCGCCGACGCCGGAAGCGGGGGATTACACCAGAGCCATGTTACGACCCGATGGATGTTTCGTCATAAAATGGTGACGATCAGGTGGCGATTTGGCCGAGCGATTGGAGAAAGGGTCCTCGGCTAGGCAACGAGCGCTCGCCCTACATGCGGATGGGGCGAGGCTGAGACGCAATGGGGAACTCCGGAAGTCAGACCCGTGGAGTCGGGTCGACTCTGCGGCCTCCTGTAAAACGAATGGTGGCCGCCCCGTCAAAAGGGCGGCCACCCACCTAATCAGACAATTTCGGCCCGACAGCCGAAAAGTTTCCCCATGTATTCAGGTCACGCAGTCACCTGCTGGCGACGGCGCAGCATCACGAAACCCAGCGCGAACACGCCGAGGATCATGGCATAGGTCGAGGGCTCGGGAATCGGTGCCAGCGTAAACGTAACGGCACCGGTTCCAGTGATGTCGATAGTCCCGAGAAGCGTGGCAAGACCTGTCCCGGTGTCCGTTGGCGAGATGCTGTACAGATCCGAGGAGACGTAGCTGCCAGTGATGTTCGTGGTATTCTCGAGCTGAGTGGTGTATGGATTGAACCAGCCGAAGCCGAGCGACCCGCTCCCCGGCAGTTCCTGCTTGCTCCATGCGCCCGTCACGCTCGTGAGTTTATTTTGGAACGTGCCAGTCATATTGGCATACAGAACGCCGATCTTCGACGTTCCCGCATTTTGACTGGAAGCAGTGTTGGGCGTCCATGGCGAGGAGGCTGAGCCATTCGCGATGCTTGAGCCCCACAGCGTGCTCTTCGCGTAACCGAGGGGATCGCTCCCGGACGTGGTCGAACCAACAACCGCCCACAGCACATCCGAGCGTGTGTTCCATGACGAGCCATAGATCGTGTCGATCGTGTTCGCACCGGTATTTCCGAACGTAGCACCGGTTACGAGGTTGCCCAGCGTAGCCGTGCCGCCAGCCGAATTCGCCGCTGCCACGATCGAATCGGCGCTGCCAAGGTCAATCTGGAGGTTGTTTCCGCTGCCTGTGCCTTGGAAAGCGCGGAATCCAAGAATCAGGTCCGATGAGGTTTCCGCTGCAAACGCCGCCCCTGAAAGGGCCGCCGCGATAAGGCCCGTAATAATGAGCTTCTTCATGATAGAATTTCTGCTTTGAGAATTGAGGTGATGCTAAACCTGTGGTCTCTGCGCAAATCAGTGGGTGACCACGCCGCCTTCGATCTGACGCGAGGTCGTGCCCATCGACGTGAGGATGATGCCGGATTGCGTGGCATCCGTATTCTGCATCTGCGACGCGAATGCGTTGATTGCGTCAAGTTGCACACCCGCCCCGATGGTGGGCAGGTAATAGGTGTGCTCGTAGGTCCAGAATGTGTACTGTCCGGCCTCAACCGCCGTGTCGGTATAGGACACGCCGTTGTAGGTAAGCTCGACCGCACCGCCGGTCGTCGCGGTGTTCTTGTCGGACTTGCCCAAGTAACCGACCATGATGAAGGGTTTACCGCCAACCTTCACGCCGCTCGTGATCGGGGTCTTCAGGGCCGTAGCGATGTTGCCGCCGCTGGACTGGCCGGCGTCTCCATTGTCGATCATTGCAGTGACGCTGCCGGCTGTAATCGTCGGATAATAGTTGTCCTCTAAGATCTGGAAGAAGCCCGATTGCGTCTCGGCTTCTGCACCGAGGCGGGTGCCGGAATCGCTATTGCGACCGACAAGCACAACATTGATCGCGCTATCCGCGGTATTTCCAGTGAACTGGGAGAGAGGAACCGCGCCGTTGACCAGAAGGAGGGGGCCCTGCTGCTGGGTAAAATTGGTGAACCGCTCGTAAGCGCCCGAGGAGGCCGCGTCAATATCCGGATCCTTTAGCCCCTTGACCCAGTGAAAATCGACCACGCCCACGCCGGCCTTAGTCGGGTTGGTGTCCTTCAGGACTGTCGAGTTCCACGGGGTCGAACTCTGGAACGAGTCAGAGTTTGATACCTGCGGCTGGGACCAAGCCTCAAAGGCCGCCGATCCCGAAGCGATGGGAGTTGCACCGGTGATCGAACTGGCGCCGACTGTTACCGCAGTCAGCGTGTTGCCCCCGGTGATATCGGGTTTCATCCACGTAGCACCGCCGGCAAAACTTACGCCAGGGATGGAGGTTTGTGAGCTGTCGTCAAGCACCTGCACCCCGCCGACGGAGCCGGCCCAGGCAAGCTGGTATACAACGTCCTGACCGGCCGAAGTGCCGCTCTTAAGCGTACCGCGGATCACAGCCTGGGTGACGCCAGATAGATCGGCCGTAACGGTGCCGATGAATGCAGCCTTCGGGTTGTTTAGGCTATTGCAGATGGCAAAATAGGTTGCCTTGCGAAATGCCGTTGAGCCCGTGATTTTCACGTATGTTTGGGCGAACGCCGAGCCGGCGACTGCCAAGGCGAGCGTGCTCGCCGCGAGGAATTTAAGGGATTTCATTTTTACTACAGGTTTTGCGCTTTAGGTTCGATTGTTCCGGAATACACCTGAAGGAGTAATTGAGCGTGTAATTCGGGCGTCCTCCAAATCTACCCCCCCCATGTGGCGCGATGCGGGAGATTAAGTGACGCTCCGGAAAACATTTGGCGGAAAAATGTGTGACAGACGTGTGACAAGGAACCAGTCGGGCGAAACCCGACTGGTTCCTAAACAAACGGCGGACGCCGTTTGGTGCGGAACGGCAAGCTTTCACCGGAATTGCGCCGGGCCGCCGCCGACATCACGAATTGGGTCGCCGAGGCACGGAGCCACAAAGGGCAATCCTGGCAAAGGCCGATCTTTGTGTCTTGGTGCCTTTGTGGTTGATCTGCAGGAAAGCCTCCACGGCTTGCCCGTCGTACCCTTGGCGAAGACTGGGGCGCCTGACCAAAACTCAATCGATAAACGATCTGCCGACTGCGCACCTCTTTACAGAACCCCTTGTGGCCCATGAATGCACACCAATCGACACGAATTCCAGCATTCGGTTATTCGTGTAGATTCGTGTTTATCGGTGGGCAAGATCCCATGGGTAAAATGCCCGTGCCACACGGTGGACCCACGGGCAGTATGCCCATGCCACATAGCTATCTGCCGACAGTGGCCTTGGCCCCGGAATGAACCGTCGTGAGCTCGGCGACCGCCTCCGGAATCTTTTCCTGGACGAACCGCCGCCGGACCATCTCGACCGCATCCGGGTCGCTGCCCAACGCAGCCGCCAGCCGCCTGGCATATTCGCGGGCTCCTTCGTGATCCCCCCGGGCCGCGGCCATTTCCACCTGCCGCTGACGGAGCAAGCGCAGAAACGCCGCATTTCCATCTTCAGATTGGGCCTCAACCTCCGCCAGCACCTGCGCTGCTTCGCCATAGTGCGAATTAAACGCCAAGGCGTCACAACAAGCGAGGGCCAGCACGCCCAGGTTCTGCTGGCGGCTCGCGCCGACTTCGTAGAGAACGCGAGCCAGCCCGGTCCAGCCTTGCTGGCCGGCCAGGTTGGCCAAATAAGTGATCGCCTCCGGACGGTCACCGAAATCCTTCAAATACGATTCGACGGCCTGCAGCCATTGGGGCGAACCGGTCGTTCGCGC
>Ga0182027_10013346_pt1 | contig 11458 bp, 10 predicted proteins | sample 712E1DmetaG_FD_121300 | JGI IMG/M metagenome (GOLD analysis project Ga0182027, IMG submission 121300) | Permafrost microbial communities from Stordalen Mire, Sweden - 712E1D metaG (Illumina Assembly) | ecosystem: Environmental > Terrestrial > Soil > Wetlands > Permafrost | place: Sweden...
ACCCAGATACAGACTTTCTAATTGACACTTTCTTTTTTGCCGAAGTGGTGAAACTGGCATACACGTAGCACTCAAAATGCTATGAGGGCAACCTCGTGTGGGTTCAACTCCCACCTTCGGCACCAATCGACTCGATTTAAAACCGTTGAAACCAACGGTTTTAAATTTGACAAAAAATTTGGTTTACTTTAATAACAAGCTTGAGGTGAAACTATGTATTTGATCCCATGCTTGTTCGTTTTAATTTTTATCATCATCTGGCTAAGCCTTGGCACTGTCAGGTACGCCCAAACACTTAGTAAGGATTCGGAATCAAAGTATTTTTACTATCTGTTTGCGGCTGCGGGATATGCGGTTGTAATTTTGTCCATTTTCTGGATAGTATATGAAACACTCGCAATTTATCCTGATGGATTAAATTCAAATACTTATATCTGCGCCTCGTTCTTCGCAATAATCGGCGGGATCTGGGCAGTTGGATGGAGCATGATAAATCCATTGCCAAAAGAAGCAAAAAATCAATAGTATTGATCTTCTTTTTTTATACTTTTAAGTTGTGCCGACTAGGGCTGCTACGTTCCACGGCCTGCCTTCGCCAAACAAAATACGCGGCAACGCCACCCATGACCGCGTTGTCAATTCCCTACAATCTTTTATTTCCTTAAAATGAATCTCCCCGAGCTTACGCCGCGGGGTATCTTCTTAAACCGCCTTCCGCTTCGCTCCAGGCGCTTAATAAAGGTATGTTTTGTTGACTTTTTTAATCGAACCGTTATGATACAGGAAAACAACAGGGAGACGATAAATGTATCTAGGGTATTTGAATTGGAATGGCTATAGCTATTTATGGCTAATCGCTCTTTTGATCTTAATCTTGAGCATATTGTTAGCCCTAAACATACAAAGACAGGGCAAAAAAGACATCCTAGCCGACATTTCTACGAGTATGTGTTTTTTGGGAATTCTCGCAGGGGTGGCAATGTTATTCGACAACGCAACTAGTATATTGGGCCAAACGAATACGCAGACATTTTTATTTTGGATACCACTCGCGCTAATGTTGTTAATAGCCACGACAGTAACATATTATCTTACTCGCAAAAAATCTAAATAATAGGTTTTTCTTTTTTTAAATAGAAAAATTAGGATTGGATTCCAGTTCTTCCAGGTTAACGACCGCCTTCCCCGATCTCCACGCAAAATAAACGGCGACGCCAGCCATGGCCGCGTTATCGACGACATATCGAACACAATTATTACCACTTATCCTTTACAAATATGGCTCTATTTGTATAATACGCTATCGACCAAATCGCCCTTTAACACCATGGGTTGAATGAGATTGAAGATCAAAATCGGAGGCAACATGATAGATGAAGCTATTGTAACAGGAGTTAGAGACGAATCCGACAGGCGCTTATTCCCTTTTGACGATGAACTCAAGGGAAATAAGCGACTATGCGGGAAAAGCATCCTGGAATTGACACTTGATCAACTCGCAAAAATCGGCATTACGCAGGTGATCCTGGCTGAACCGCAAAAAATGTCATTCGATAATGTATCCAAAATTCCCGGCATGCGCGTACGGAGGATAGTAGCCCAAACCGAAAGCCAGGCGCTAAACAACGCCTCACCATATCTGAAAGGCAAGCGATTTGCCTTTGTCCGCGACGACAGGATCGACGCCGGAGATATTTTGCAAAAAATGATAACGGCCGGGAATAAAACAGTGCTCGCGGGCCGTAAGGTTTCGGAAGAACGATCCAAGGATTATGGGATCTTTGAATTCGCCGACAACCATAACATACTGGCCAGCGCCATCCGCGAAAAACCAAAGATCCCGCCATCGAGGATCCGGGCAACAGCAGCCTATCTCTTAACGGCCGAGTTTGCCCAGAAAATCGATCCTGACCGTCTCTTCGAAGATGAATTGTCGGATTACATAGAACGCGGTTTTGCGCCCGTAGTCCGCATCGACGATCTTCCCGCGATAACCTATAAACGATGGCCCGATCTGCTTGGTCTGATGAATTGGAAGCTCGGACAAACAACAGCCTTGATCCATCCCGGAGCCAAGATCGACAAAAACGCAAAGCTCATCGGCCCGGTAGCTGTTGACGACAAAGCAACAATCAGCGCCGGCGCCGTCCTCATTGGACCGGCATACATCGGACAAAAAACTGAGGTCGCAGTAGGTTGCCGGATCTCTGGAAGCTCTATCGGCCAAGACTGCAAGATCTATGGCCAGTCGACCATCGCCAACTCCCTGATCGATAACGAAACAACTGTCTACAAAAGCCGTATCTCGAATTCAGTAATTGGTCACGGCTGCAACATTGAATACACCGAAATCATGCATTGCCTACCCTTGGGCAGAAACGTAAGAATGGATTCTTTCAACTATTTACCGGACCAGGGCTCTGTTCCCGCAATAATTTCCTCGCGAACAAGCATGCTTGGCACCGCCCTCGGGAATGATTGCGTATTGAACAGCTGCACGATCATGCCGGGATCAGCCATCGGCCCAAAACAAATATTATTACAACAACTCGTCAAACCGATCAAAAACCTTCAGAAATAGAATCATCTGAAGGATTTTTTTAAATTAAATGCTAAGGTTAGGATCCGACACCAAATCTTCCGGCTTGGAAGAAGCCTTCCCGACCCGCCAAGCAAAGTAGGAAGCCGCTCCTGTCATGGCCGCATTGTCAACAGAAAGATCGGGCGCGGGCGCCAGAAATTCAACATTTAACTCCTTTGCCACTTTTTTCATTTCCTTTCGCAGTTCCTCGTTAGCGCTGACTCCCCCGCCGATGATGATCGAACGGGCGCCAAATTCGACGGCAGCCCGCTTGGTTTTTGTCACCAGCACATCAACAATCGCCCGCTGAATCTCATAACTCATCGCCTCCAAATATCCTTCTGACTTTTGCGTTTCCGGCGTTTGCTTTTGGTGCAAATACAAAACCGCGGTTTTCAGCCCGGAAAAACTAAAATTGTAATTTTTTTGGTTGATCATCGGCCGCGGCAAAACGATCCCCGCCTCCTTGGAGGTCGATCCTCCCGTTGGGGAAGTTTGACCTCCCCAGGTCCGTTTGCTGTATGTTTTGGCGCATTCAGCAATCGCGGGACCGCCCGGATAGCCCAGGCCCAGAATGCGCGCGGCTTTGTCGAAACACTCGCCCGCCGCGTCATCAACCGTCTCGCCCAGCAACTTGTAATCACCGATGACGTTGGCCAAAAACAACAGCGTGTGGCCGCCGGAAACCACCAAGCATACTGCGGGCAAATAAGTTTTGGTGAATTTTTCCTCCCCGATACCCAAGGTCAGCAAATTAGCTAAAAAATGGGCTTCCAGGTGATTGGCGCCAACCAACGGTAAGCTGTATTTTTTTGCCAGCTCTTGGGCAAAATTGATACCGGTCCACAAACAAGGATCAAGACCCGGTCCCTGGGTTACGCCGATAAAAACAAGTTCCGACACATCGATTCCTTTGATTGCCTGTTCAAAAACCGCGGGCAGATTTTTTTTGTGCTCGCGCTTGGCCAAAAACGGATAAACCCCGCCGTAGCCGGCATGCAATAGCGTTTGCGACGAAACAATGTTGGAAAGCGCCTCAATCTTCTTTAACCTACCGGCGTCTTCCGTTGCCCGCAAAACGCTGACCGAAGTGTCATCGCAAGACGTTTCGACTGCTAAAAAGATGACTTCTTTATTTTTTTTTAAAAATTGACTCATTGAAAATTTTTTGCCACCGCCTTTGACGGGGTCCCCCGCCAAGGCGGGGGAAAAATTGTCCCGCTTCGACGGGATCCCCCGCCAAGGCGGGGGAAAAATTGAAAATTATTTAATAGCCTCGATCGCCAATTGAACGGCGCCCGTGATGGGAAGCTCCGGTTTTATGATATTTATCGGCCCGATAGTCGCTTTTAATTCGGCCTCCACCGATTCGATCACTTTCCGCGAATTAAAAATCCCGCCGACAAAAACTATTTCGGGAACCTGTCTGTCAAAACCAAGCCGTTGATAAACGTCAATTACCGAGACCGCAATCTCCTTACCGGCATTTCTCATAATGGCCGAGGCATTGGCATCGCCCGACTCATCGGCCTGGCGGCAAATCGCAGTCAGTTGCGGCACGTAAATTTCAGGAGCCTTATAAGCCAAGGCAACAAAATCCGCAGCATTTTTTAATTTGAATGTCCTTTTTGCCAAATCGGTTATAATTGTGTCCTGGACGCGCCCATCTAAACTTTTTAAAATCAACTGGAATGTTTTCTGGCCGATCCAAAACCCCGATCCTTCGTCGGCCAGCCACCCCCAACCGTTCGCCTTGGCTTCCAAGCCTCGATACCAGCCATGCACCGCGCAACCGGTACCCGCGATAACCGAAATGCCGTCTTGGCCGCGGCTGCCGGAGCGGAACGCCACCAGCTGGTCGGAAACTATCGAAACATCGCCGACAAAAATCGCGGCAATGTTTTTGTGTTTTTTTAGCGCTTTAACGATCTCTTGCTCGTGCCCCTTGAACTCTTCCTCCATCGCCGGCAAGCCGATAAGCGTAGAAATTATCGCGATGTTTTTCTTGCTTTTTAATATTTTAAAAATTGATCCGGCAATGTTGGCAGCCGCGGCCGGAATGCCAACATTGCGCGGGTTGGAACTACCAGATTTTACGGTTCTCACGATCTTCCCGTCGGCGCGCGCCAACGCCGCCAGCGTTTTTGTCCCTCCTCCGTCAACGCCGATAAAATAGCCTGCGGCAGGCATTAATATTTTATTTTTTCCGTTTAACATCGAAATTTTTGCCATTAATGCATTTTACCATAGCAAACAGATAGCCCCTATTATCCGCATAAAAAAAGAAACGGAAATGTTTCCGCATCTCCCGTTATGTTATACGCAATGAGTTATCGGAATTTGGCGAACAAATGGTCGCCGCCGCCTCTTGGAATCTTTGCTCCTGAAATTGTCTTTTTATTTCATCCATCTCAAGATCTAGTTTGTCCTCCCTTATCCTTGCCAATTGTCTGCGTCTCCACATTTTTGCATAATGGCGCCTCCTGATTTCCTTCCCTGACAGAATCATGATTTTTGCGCCAGGCAAAAAAAATGTTCCGTCCAATCCGCACATCCAGTAAAAACCGGTGTGCAAATATTGCCATTTCTCCCTAGCATTGGGAACGTACCCACCTCCTTACTACCAATCTTATTATAACAATCTGCCCGCTTTGTCAAACGAAAAACCGCGCGTGATTCGCGCGCGGCCCCAAGGTCTACAAACCAAAAACTTATTCTTCGGTGGCGGCCAGATTGTCGTCGATATTATGCATCACCAAAGTTGCCGGGCCAACCAGGCAGTTTTTACCGATGAAACGACCGGGCATAAAAGTGGTACGCGCGCCGATCTTGGTATTTTCACCAACAATTACGCCCAACGATTTTAATCCAGTGGCAACTTTATCGATCTTTTTTACGCCGTCTTTTTCCTTTTTTACCAAGACGCTCACCTCGCCGCGATCGATGCGCACATTGGTCGTGATAGCGCCCGCGCCGACGCGCACGCCGCCGGCCAAGATCGAGTCGCCGATGAACCCTGAATGCACGTGGACGTTGGGTTGGAAAACCGTCCGGGTCACTTCGCACAACGCGCCCACCAGCGCGCCCTCCTCTAGATCGCAGCAGTCGCGCACGATCGAATTGTTGCCGATAACCGTGTTATCACCCAAATAACACGGACCCTTGACCACCGCGCCTTCAAAGATTTTAACATTCTCGCCCACCACAACATTCCCTTCAATCGCCGCGCTTTTGGCGATCTGCGCCGAACCGGAAATCTGTTTTTTGGTCAATAAATTGTTAAAAATGTATTTTTGCACTTTAAACAAATGCCAGGGATATTTAAGAGATATCACTTTATAATCATTATCCAAAATCACGATGCGGGAATCGTTTTCCCTGGCATAAGCCGATAGGGCCGCCTCAAACTCAATGTTAAAATGAACTGTGCCGGCAACCTTATCCAGATAATCAAAATAACGGCTATCCAGCAAGTAAATGCCCCTGACTCTGATATTTGACGGTTCTTTCCCCTGCTCGGGTTTTTCAATAACCTCATAAAGACGATCGCCTTCAAACCGCATCACCCCATAAAGCCAGGGATCCCTGGTCTCCTGGCCGACCATGACCATTTTGGCTTGGGTTTTTCGGCTTTTTTCCAGCATTTTGACGCATACTTCCTGGCAATCAACGCTATGTGCGAACACCACAAAAAACTGGCCCTTTATATGGTCTTTGGCCGCCATCATGGCTCCACTCATACCGTTGGCCTCCGGCTGGATTACGTATTTTATATCGCCAATCTCGGGGAAATTCTTCAACTCTTCTTCCATATCGCGCTTCGGCCCCTGGACCACCACAATATCCTTGACGCCCGCCCGGCGCAACCCATCAATCGTATACCAAACCAACGGCTTACCCATAATCATGAGCAAACTCTTGTGCTTGGCGTTAAGAGGCCAAAGCCGCGAAGATTCTCCGGCGGCCAGAATGACCGCCTGTAATGGTGTCTTGTCCATTTTTTTAATTAAATGATTTTAAAAGTTTTTGGTGGATTTCCTTGCTGCGCGAAACCAGCATGGTTTGCTTGACGTTTATATCCCACACAATCGGATTTCCTTCAAGTGTCGAGATCTCGCCGCCCGCCCGCCAGGCAACGATGGCGCCGGCGAATTCCTGCAGCTTGGTCGGCACGATTTGAAAACCCGCGTCAAAATAACCGTCGGCGATCTGGGCATTCTCCAAGATCGATCCGTGATTAAACATTAAAAATTCTTTTTGCGGCAGTCTCGTGAATTTTTCGTAAAATGCTTCCATCCGCGGCGTATAAGGCGCCCACCCGGCCAAGATCATCTTGCCTAGCGTGGTTTTGGGAACCCGGATCTGTTTTCCGTTCTTGTAAGAGTGGGCCTGATCGCAATGGTAGACATCGCCCCGGGCGATATCGCCGACAAAAGAACATAAAGGCTGGCCATCTTCAACGATAAACATACTGATAGCGCACGATGACAACAGCCCCCTCATGAAAAATACGGTATTATCAATAGGATCGACAACCACAATGGACTTGCCGCCACCGTTCAAAACGATCTTGCCGTCCGCTTCTTCGGAATAAACCTGGCACGCCGCGCCCGAATCCTGCAGAGCCTTCATGATCGCGGCGTGCGAAGCCAGATCAGCGTCGGTGTGAGGATTAATGCTGTCATCCAAAGTCTTGGCGCTGGTAACGCCACGCAGGGCGTCGAATGCCGCTAAAACACAGGCTTGGCCGATTTTTTCCCAATTCATGTTATTTGGCAATCTTTTGGATAATCCTTTTTATTTTTCGCGGATCATAAGCAAACTTGCCGTCATCGGTGAGAATGTCGGTTTTAATGAATTTTTTGCCATTAAGATCTCCCCTGCCGGCAACCGGCTCCAGGATGCTGGGATTTTCTTTTTTCCATCCCGCAACAACTTCGCGGCTGACCGGCGGATCCTGCATAATTACAAAATCCAACGGGCAACCAAGATATTTTTCGATTTGGGCGACATAATCCTCGATCGCGAAACCGTTGGTCTCGCCGCTCTCGGTGACGGTATTGGCGATAAATATTTTTTTGGCTTTCGACCGGCAAATCGCCGGTGAAATTCCGACGGGCAACAAACACGGGATCGAACTTGAATAAAAATCACTCGGGCCGAAGGTTATTATTTTCGCGCTCTTAATCTCTTTTATCAATGGCCTAAACGCCCGCGCCTCGGGTTTCAAAAAAACCCGCTTGATTTTTAAGTTGGGATCATGAATTTCTGGCTCATCGATCTCGTTCTCTCCAACGATTACCTGGCCATTCTCAAGCTCGGCAAAAAGACGGACATTGTCTATGGTCGCCGGATAAGCGCGGTGTTCTTCAATCTCCAAAAAAATCTCCGCCTCGCGTAAAGCCTTCGTAAAACTTCCGGTGATGGTCTCGACGCCAGCCAAAAAAAGATTACCAAACGTATGACCGCAATGCCCGGCTTTGAATTTTTCGCGGCCGAAGCGCTTCTTCCATAAATTTATTTTCCAGGCGGGCGCGCTGGATACCACGGCCAGCTGCTTGACCAGGTCCCCGGGCGGCAAAACTCCCAAATCGGCCCGCAACTGCCCGGCCGACATGCCGTCATCAACCATCGACGTGGCCGCCACTACCCGAAAACTGCCCTTCAGCCCGGGTATCAAAAACTTGGTTATACCATTTCCCCCGCCAAAACAAACAATTGTCGGTTTTGTTTTTCTATTTGACTTTTTCACGATTTAATGTTGAAATCTAATACAAGCGATATATTCTTTATCCTAATCGAAAAATCTGATAAGGTCAAAGATAGCATTAACCAACTATGATACAAAAATTTCTCATTAAGGGCGGCGTACCGCTCGCAGGCGAAGTGGAAATTTCCGGGTACAAGAACAGCGCCGGAGCAATCCTCTCGGCAGCTTTGTTGACGCGCGAGCCATGCATTATCGACAACCTGCCCCTGGTCACCGATGTTTTAGACCAGATCGAGATCGTCAAGCAAATGGGCGCCAAGATCGAATGGCTGGGCGAACGCAAAATCATGATTGACGCCAAAGACCTCGATGCCGAAAAAATACCCAATTCTCTGTTTCAAAAAATGCGGGTTTCGGCCTTACTTATCGGTCCGCTGGTAGCGCGCTTCCGCAGCTTTAAGATCCCTCATCCGGGCGGCGATAAAATCGGCCTAAGGCCTTTAAATATCCATTTTGAAGCGCTGAAAAAATTCGGCGTAAAGATCTGGGAAGACGGCGGGTTCTATTGTTTTGAAGTTCCCGAACAACTCACGGGGACCCGAATAATTTTAAAGGAATTCTCGGTCATCGCCACCGAGATCGTCATGATGGTGGCGGCATGCGCCAAAGGCATTACGATCATTGAAATCGCCGCGGCCGAACCGCAAGTCCAGGACCTGGGATTCATGCTACAAAACATGGGTGCCAAGGTAAAAGGATTAGGTACTCACACCATCGAGATCGAAGGCAGCGATAAGCTTTCGGGCGCGACCCATTCGATCTGTCCTGACCCCTTGGAGACGGGAACGTTTATGATCGCTTTCGCGCTCACGCACGGGCAAGGACGCATTAAAAATACGGCGCCAGAGCACTTAAGTTATTTTTTCGAACGCATGCGCGATATCGGCGTCAATTTTGAGATCGACGACAACGATATCGTCATTGAACCTTCCGACAATTTCCGTGCCACCAAGATCCAGGCGCTTCCCTACCCGGGATTCCCGACCGACCTGCAACCGCAGATCGCGGTATTGCTCACGCAATCGCAAGGCAAAAGCCTGATCCATGAACCGTTATACGAAAACCGGTTCCAACACTTACAGGAACTGCGCAAGATGGGCGCCGACATCGAGATCACCGACCCCCACCGGGCGCTGATCTTTGGCAAAACCCAGATCTCAGGCACCAAGGTGGACGCCTCCGACATCCGCGCCGGCGCGGCGCTGATTCTGGCCGGATTGGCCGCCCAAGGCGAGACGATCGTGGACAACATTTTCCACATTGAACGCGGGTACGAGAAATTTGATGAAAAACTACAAAAACTGGGCGCCAAGATCGAGCGCCTCGAAGAAGACCAATTCTAGACCGTGACTAAAAAACCTCCGCCCGTCGGCGGAGGTTTTTTAATTTAAATCTAAATACCGGATGCGACGATCTTTTTAGCCAACTCCCAGGTTTTGACGTTCAAATCAAGATACTTTGGCGCCACTGATTCTTTGATGGCTTCCAAAACCACTTCGGGGGCCAACGGAACCATGCCCTTGAACGCTGCCAGGCAAAGCAGGAAAATTCCCGAAACTACGCTCGTCCCCAGTTCTTTTTGGCAAATCCCGTTAGCGTCAACGATTTCAATCTTTTTGGTGAATGTCTTCAGGGATTTAACGATCTCTTCCTCGGTCAGAGGCGCGACGCCAGGAATGGCCGCGATGTTTTTATTTATCAAATAGGTCGTGAGCGGGCCGGCAAAATACCCGGCCTTCAAACATTCCTGCATCTCCAGCCCGACAATCAGATCAGCTTTGGATTTTTCCACCAGCGGCGAAAATACTTTTTGGGCGAACTTTATGTGCACTTCCACCGACCCGCCCCGCTGCGACAAACCATGCAACTCGGAAGTCTTTGCGTCCAACCCCGCCTTGATCGCGGCATCGGATAAAATCTCCAGCAAAGTAATCAATCCCTGCCCCCCCGTTCCAACAATCACGCAATTAAAAGTCTTCTGCTTTTCTTCTTTTTTGATTGCTAAAATTTTGGCCATATTATTGTTGTTGGATTTTTTTCTCAACAAACTTACAGGGACGACGGGCGATGATCACACTAACTTCGGTTTTTTCAACGAATTCGCGCACCACGGCGATAAATTCCTCGCTATTGCCCTGGTCAATGATCTTGATATTCTCATCTTTAACGCCACAGGCTTTAACCATTCCTTCGATTGGAATGGGATGGATTGCTCCCACCGAATCGGGATGCGGCTGGTGGCCGGTCATGGCCGTGATCTCGTTGTTTAAAATTATCACCAGCGGGTTTGAGCCGTTATAAACGGTATTAAGCAGCCCTTCGATGCCGGAATGAAAGAATGTGGCGTCACCGATAAACGCGATCACTTTCTGCTTGCTGGATTTTTTAACACCGTGGGCGATGCCGATCCCCGACCCCATGCAAAACATATAGTCGTACAATTCGTGGGGCGGGAACGCGCCGATCATATAACAGCCGATGTCGCCGCCGATAATCACTTCTTTTTCGTCCACGGCTTTTTTGACCGCGGCAAACGCCAGCCAATACGGACAACCCGGGCACAGCTGCGGCGTGCGCTTCGGAATTTCGAATTTTGGCGCGAATTTGGCCAGTTTGTAATTTTTGCCCGTAACTTTGGCAACCATGTAGGCCACGATTTCGGGTTTTAACTCCCCGATCTCGGTCCGCAGGTCCTGTCCGTGGATCATTAATTTGCAATTGACGTCCTTGGCCAGGCGCTGCACCTCCATTTCCAGGCTGGGTTCAAGCTCTTCAACCACTAAAACCTTTTTTAATCCTTTTATGAAATTTTTTATCTTGGCCTCGGGCAACGGATAAAACGAACCGATCTTTAGCACCGGCAAATCAACATTCAATTCTTGGAGAGCTTCCAAGGTATGCAAATAAGAAATTCCTGAAGTGATAACCCCCACCTTCGCTAAAGCTACGGCGGGCGAAGCCGGCTTTTTTATGAAATTGATATTGCTTTTCTCAAAGTACTTCCGCAGGCTTTCGATGCGATCCAACATCTCATGCTTCATTTCGTGCAAACGCGGCATCATTGTCACGTAACGGTGTTTGTCTTTGACAAAATTCCCTTCCAAGAC
>Ga0182027_10013348_pt1 | contig 11457 bp, 4 predicted proteins | sample 712E1DmetaG_FD_121300 | JGI IMG/M metagenome (GOLD analysis project Ga0182027, IMG submission 121300) | Permafrost microbial communities from Stordalen Mire, Sweden - 712E1D metaG (Illumina Assembly) | ecosystem: Environmental > Terrestrial > Soil > Wetlands > Permafrost | place: Sweden...
CATCTCTTGGCCTTGCAAATTGAAAATATTCACAAGGGTTTGTTTTTGTACGGCAGAGGCGGTGATGATAAGTTTGTCGTGGGCAGGATTAGGAGAAATTGAAAAATCCTGATGTGATAATTCATTCACTGAAATAGACAATGGAATAATAATACAAGAAGTATCTGTAACTATAAAAGGCACCTGCTGCCCGGCAGAATCTATTGCATCATAATAGGATATTGATATAAACGCTGTATCATTACTAATAATTGCAGGATTGACAATAAATTCAAGTTCTCCGATTTTTCCATAACCTGAATGATTAATATGATTGGTTCGAACGATGGCATTTTCAACATCTCCTGTACTTTCGAATTTTTTCGATAAAGTAAGAGCGTCAGAAGCAGGATTACCAAGCCAACTGGATACATGCTTAAATTTCAGAGAACCTGTTTTAATAAATGTTGGATCAACATGAATATCATAAGCAATTCCATACAATGCATTTACCGGATTTGATAAATTACCTGCAATTATATCGAATCTGGCGGTATCACCGGTATAAAAAGCAACAGAATCAGGAATAATAAATAATGGTGGAGCTGATTTTTCATTACTGGTGATTGCTTTTTTCAATGTATGTGCTGATCCATAATTCAGATTTACAGCTACCGTATCAGATGAATTTACAATACCGTCACCATTGCAATCGGCATATTTCATATTTGTTGAATCAGGCTGATTAAGTGCCCATGCAGAGCAAAATTGACCAAGCCATGCATTGCTAATACTATCACGCATATTACCTGATGCACTATAATTTAATCCGATGGGTAATAAATCAGTATTATCAACAATTAAATCGTTATTGGCATCACCTGGCCATACCAAAGGACAAATAAAATTGGATCCAAGTTTTGCCACAAAAATTTCCGAATAAGCATAATTAATTAAAGTATCATTCCCCAAAATAAAGGAATTATCATAATCACCAGTAATATATGAGTTGCCATTTGGATCAACACAAATTCGCGCAGGAAACTCATTCCATATATCACCTGCACGCTGAGCCCCTATTACATGACCTAGACTATCATATTTTGCTATAAATATATCCTCACCCGAAGCATTTGCCAAAACTGTACCATCAAAATCAATGGAAGGAGTTGTAAACCATCCTGCAACATAAACATTTCCATTTGAATCTAAAGCTGTACCAATACCATGCTGATTCTGCCCTCCTCCGGAAGTGCCTTTTGTCCATTTTACATTTCCTGAAGGATCATATTTAACAACAAAAGGAACTTCAGAACCTCCATATAAAGTATCCGTATCAAACACAATTGATGCAGAAAAATATCCAGTAATATATGTATTGCCATTTGGATTCACACCGATGCTTCCGACGCCATCAGTCCAAACCGATCCGGCGCCTTTTGCCCAAAGCACATTTCCTGATGGATCATATTTTGCAACAAAAATATCTTCGTTACCATTATTTGTTAATGTAGTTGAGCCAAAAGTAATTGAAGCGTTTGTATATATACCCGTTATATAAGAATTACCATTTGCATCCACACCAATACTTAATGCTCTATCAATATCAACCCCACCTGCACTTTTTGCCCATACTACATTGCCCGAAGTATCATATTTAATAATGAGGACATCGGCAGCACCAATACTTGTCAGAGTTGTACCTCCAAGTGTGATAGAGCCCCATAAAGCTCCTGCAACATATAAGTTTCCATTAGCATCAGCACAGATACCATAAATTCCTGTACTACTACTACCAAAATTCTTAGCCCATATTGCATTGCCGGAACTGTCATATTTTGCAATATAAGTATCATCGCCTGAGATATTTGTTAATGTAATCATGCCAAACGTAATTGTAGTGCTTTGAAAATATCCAGCTATATAAATATTACCTGAAGCATCAACAGCAATATTATTACAAAGATCAGCATCAGTACCTCCTATATCTCTTGCCCAAAGCTCATTTCCAGCATTGTTATATTTTACTAAATAATCATCCCAAACACCTGCATTGGTCAAAGTGTCGGTGCCAAAAACAATTTTAGAACTCATAAATTTGCCTGCTATATATACATTTCTGTTAGCATCAATACCTAAACCGTAGGCATAATCATACGATGTACCCCTAGCGCTCCGGCCCCATTCCCAATTGGGAGCTTGTGCGAAACATGTTAAATTGAAAGTCAGAATTGCAAGTAGTGTAAGAATTTTTTTCATAATTGTATTTTTTAAAATTAATAAAAAGCGTGGAACTGAAACATTATCCGCTTCAGAGGTACCGCGAAGCACCATCATACCAAATAAGTCCAGCCCACGCCTGTCGGCGCGACTCACTTATATTCTTGGTATGTTTGAAAATTCGCGGTTTTCTGAAACAAGAATAAAGCTAACGCATTATTTTACATATATCGATTTCTACATATTTTGTTTTTTATTTTTTAGTTTCAGTCAGTAAAATTAAAATTTATTATTATCCGCAACATAAAAACAATAAAATAATTTCCATTTTAAATAGCCCCATCGGGGCTATATGTTTATAAAAAATGCTTAATAGCTTATTAAAGCTCCATAGGAGCGACCTGTCAATATTCGCACTCCGCTCAGTCACTGGTCATGTTTGGACACTGAGCGAAGCCGAAGTGTCCGTTTCGGAGATTGCTTCGCTCCCTCGCATTGATGTTGATGTGATAATCCTTCTCAGTGTCTCCGTGGATACTCTGTGAACCGCTGTTAAATAATTTTTACTTTATATTTCCTTCGCGACCTCTGCGAAAACATTGTGGGCGGAGTTTATCCTGATGCAGGAAAGGCGTGAAATAAATTCTCAAATTACCTCAGCAGCGAAACATGTCCGTAAAGCAGATGCTCCTTGAGCAGGGCATCTTTAAAATATATTTTGTAAACGTAAACACCTTCGGGCGAAGGGTTGCCTTTGAATGTGCCATCCCAGGGCCTGCTTAAATCGGAGGTTTTGTAAATCTGCTCGCCCCAGCGGTTAAAAATAGTCATATCAAAACTGCTGATGTCTATTCCTAATCCTGTGGGCATAAACCCGTCATTTATTCCGTCTCCGTCAGGAGTAAATGCATTCGGAACATAAAAAGTATAATCAGGTCTTACATAAACAACTTCCTCGGTAGAGTCCACGCAGCCAAAAATATTCTGTACCCAAAGTGTGACGTGATAATAGCCGGTTTCGGAATAAGTGTGCGAAAAGTCGGTGGTGGATTCGGTGCTGCCATCGCCCAGGTTCCAGAGCCATACAATGGGATCGCCTGAAGAATAATCAGAGAAATGAATGATAGGTTCGAAAATAGAAACCACAGAAGGGTAGGTGAACATACCGGCTACAGGATTCGGAAATACATGGATGAACATGTTTTTTATCTCCTGATCATGGCAGAAGTTTGAATTGGAAACCTGCAGTGATACGTTGTAATAGCCGGCACCGTAGTATTCATGAACGGGATTTTCAGCGGTAGAAGTAATACCGTCGCCGAAGTTCCACAAATAAGTGGATCCGAAATAAGTGTTCAATGTATTGTTTTGAAAAGTGACAACTAGAGGTTGGCAGCCTTCTTTTACATCAGCATCAAATTGCACCACCGGTAAAGGAATCACATTCGCCGAATCCAGCGTCTGGGTGCTTGTGCAGCCGTTCTGAGTCACGGTAAGTGATATCTGAAATGTACCCATACTGTTCCATGTGATCTGATAGGGGCCTTGTCCCGTGCCGCTTACAATGGTTGCTCCGCTGAAGTTCCAGTTGTAGGTAGCACCCGCTCCGGCATTGCCTGTATAGGTAACCGTTGAATTTTGTCCGATACAGATATGTGTGGGATTTACATTAAACACAGAGGTAGGAATAGGATACACAGTAATAGTAATGGAAGAAGTGGAAGAGCATAAAATGTTATCAGAACCTGTGCAGGTATATACAGTAGTAACCGTAGGCGTTACCACAGGATTAGCAAGATTTTGTTGTCCTGCTAATGAAGGATCGCTTGGGTTTGAGGTCCATGCATAATTCAATGACCCCGCCGCAGTGAGATTCACCTGATCACCAACGCAAATAGTGTCGTTGGATGCCGTGAGGGTCAATACAGGTATAGGGTTTACAGTTACCTTGACAGAATCCACTGCATCGCATGCACCGGAAACGGTGACGTAATACATCGTTGTGTTTGAAGGCGTAACAGGGTTTGAAGCCGTAGGTATTCCATTACTCCATGTGTAACCCGTACCACCTGTGGCGAAGAGGTTTGCTGTCTGACCATCACAAATAGTGGTATCGTTACCTGCTTCGGCGCTGCCGCTGGCAATTCCTATAGTTACTGATTCGGTGGCTGTGGCACCGCATAAATCCGTGACCGTGACATGATAGGTTGTAGCCACCGTAGGACTCACCGTTGCTGTGCTGTCGGGGGCCACACCATTATCCCATTGATAAGTGTAGGGTGGAAGGCCGCCATGGGGTAAAACCCAGATATTGGCAGAACCTCCGCAAATAGTTGTATCGTTTGAAGCAGAATCTGTAAGAACACTATTATCCAGGATGAGGATTGTTATGGTCTGAGAACCTCCACAAATGTTAGTTTGAACCGTGATGGTAACATCTTCAGGGCCTTCAACCAAACCATCCAGAATGGGCGAAATCACAATTGCCACAGAATCCTGACCGGTAGGAATAGTGACACTGGAGGGAATAGTAGGATAATCCACACCATTGGTTGCGGAGCCTCCTATAGAATAATTAATAACTACCGGGCTGGTAGCAGGAGTAGGTATGGTAAAACTGATGATGGCATTATTACAACCTTCGATAGCCTTAGTGGTATCTACACTTGGTGATGAAAAGGTAGTTGACACAGAAACAGCGTTGGTTGTAAAACTGTTTGCTTCAAGAAACACCGATGAATCGTATGAATAATCTCCTGCATCACCAACGGCTAATTTAATGTGGTAAGGGATGCAGGGAATGACCAGACACCATGCGGTTAATACGGTTGTAAAACCATCATATACGATAGTCTGGCCATTGAGTCCCTGGTTATCCACATAATAGGCAGGATAGGAACCGCTGTTTACATTGTTAATAGTTACCGGAACAGAAGTACCCGGAATAAGGGCAATATTAAGACTGGTGTAGTTACCACCGTAAGGATTTGGGCCGGACACAAAAAAACCAAAGGCATCATTAAATCCTGTACCAACAAATTCGGGATATTCTTCTGAGCCGAACACGTAACGGAATTTGATGGTATCGGATTGCGGACTGAAATCAAATTCCAGCACGGCAGCATCATTCACTGTATAACCGGGAATCAGCGCAGCTAAATCAGGATCGCTGCCAGTGTTATTCATGTTGGAGGCAAAATTAGTTACGGGAGAGCCGATGGCTGTCATAGTAATATCTCCGGAAGACAGGATAACACCACTAGATATACCCAGATTTGTAGGAGAGGCCCCAGTGGTAAAAGATCCAATCGCATTGGCATAACCGTTATATACTACATTTGAAACAGTAACACCTGAACCGACCAATACATTCTGCACAAGTTGAGTGGGTGTCATAGAAGTACCGACAGTAAGCTGTGCGAAGGAGAAAGAATAAAAGCTAATGAAAACGAATAGGCAAAAAATTGTTTTACTGATTTTCCTATGCATGATATAAGATATTGTCGCTAAATACTATTTTTTCAGGCTACTAAAGTACAAAAAATTTCAATTATTTAATAAATAGTTAAAATTAATTATCAACCAATTATATTTCCAAAAATCTGTAATATTGATTTTTACTTAATAAAATCAATCTTTTTTATTGCAGACATCTAAATGGTTTGAATAGTTGCACATGTTAACAATTATAAATCAGGGAGAAATCAATGAAGCAATGTTATTTTTAATCATCCTGTTTGGTCAAACCCAAAAAAAATGGCCATCCGAAATCCAAATGACCATTTTTGAAAACAGTTAAATTTATTTTATGAGTATCCGATTATATACCTAAATAATAATGTAATCGTCACTGCGAGGAACTTGTGACGAAGCAGTCTCTTATTATAGATTGCTTCGCTCTGCTCGCAATGACGCAGGGTTTATTTGTTTTACAGGTAAATATATGGATACTCATATTTATTTTTTTATCTGAAAAATAGCATCTTTAAGTTTTGTATTCATCTCAATAGAAGCAACCTGCAACTTCATCGTTTGCGGGCCCATTTCCTGAGATATGGTATAAGGGAACTTAAGTCCGTTTACATCCTTGTAATCTGAAAAATCGGTTTCTCCTTCTTTTTCCAAACTTCTAACTTTCAATCCTGATTCGACATCATAATAATCGGTTGATTGTGTTCCTGATGGAAGAGTAACCTCAATCATATATGCATCTTTACCGTTAATATTCTCAATGCCTTTCAGATTTGTTTTAATGTTATACTTGGGATAATATAATTCCAAATTCATGACTGCCTGGATTTTCATATCTGCAAGATCAGTGTCTTTCAAAGCTTCTGTGCCTTTCATGCTGGTAACCGAACCCTGTGTGCCATCAAACAATTGAGTCTGAAAAACCATCGCACCCGAACTGACTTCGTTTTTTAATTTGTTCGGAGTTTTCTTGTAAGTATCTACATTGATTGACATACCCTGCATGGTTGTAGTCATTTTTATTGTCAGGTCTTTTACCTTAAGCAAATTTTTCTCACCACCAATGGCATCGACATATTTTTTAAGTATGGATTCAGCAGTAACGCCGGCAGGTATAGGCTTCATTTTCTTTTCCATCTCCACAGGATTCCCGTAAATATCATAATATTTTATCTTACCATCAGGGTTAAACTTCTTCATTTTATCAGCTATTTCGGAGGCTTTTCCCACGGCAAAAATATAGGCATTTTCCGGTTTAAGATATTTTGAAGCCATGGCGTAAACATCGTCTGAATTAATGGCAGCAAGGTTTTGCAGATAGTTTATATAGTAATCTTTTGGTAACTTATATCTTTCAATATTGATGGCGAAATTAGCGACAGTTTCAGGCTTTTCAAGAGAGAGAGAAAAAGTACCGGTCATATAATTCTTAATCATACTGAGTTCATCGTCAGAAACCTTTTCTGTTTTTAAGCGGTTCATTTCAAAAAGTATTTGTGTGAAAGAACTGTCGGTCACAGGATTTTTCACATTGGCTGAGGCATTGAAGTTACCGATTAATCTGTCGGTATTCAATGATGAATAAGCACCATAAGTGTAAGAATGCTTTTCCCTCAGATTAGTGAATAACCTGAAAGTCCCTCCACCCAATACGGTGTTCATTACTTTTGCTTTGATCGCATCATCGCAACCGGGCTTTAAATCTATAGGATAGCAAACAGAAATATTTGACTGAACTGCATTTGGTCTGTCAACAATAGCTACAATATCTGAGGTGGGGCGTCCCTTGATTTGATATTTTGCAACTGGCACATCACCCTTCTGCCAGTTTCCGAAATATTTTTCAACCAGCGGTTTTATTTCTGCCAGCGTGATATCACCGACAACAGCCAGGTATGCTATATTCGGTTTAAAAAATGTCTTATAAAAGTTATTACATTCATCAAGGGTGACTTTACTGACGGTTTCTTCTGTAGCAGATTCGCCATAGGGATGATCTTTTCCGTACATGATGGCAGCACTTACTCTCTGAGCAATTGCAGTGGCTTCATTCTTTTCTGCTTCCAGTCCTGAAATAGTTTGCTTTTTAATTTTATCCAACTCTTCCTGTTTAAACTGAGCATTTAAAAGAACATCAGACATTAGCTCAAGTAGTTTTTCATTATGCTTTTTTAATGCAGAAGCAAAAATCCCGTCAGAAGATGTATTCATTGTAGCTCCAATGAAATCAATTTCTTCATCCAGTTGATCTTTTGTCCGGGTAGTTGTTCCGGTCCTTAACATTTGCCCTGTCATATCCACATATCCTGCATTTTCACCTTCCAGCACAGGTTCGTAGTCCAACAATAAATGATAAGAAACCTTAGGAATTTTATGATTTTCCACCACAAAAACTTTTAATCCATTTGGCAGTACAAATGAATCGTAATTGCCAATCTGGATCTTAGGAGCAGGACCTGGTTTTGGTTTTATGCTTCTGTCGAGTTGCGCGAAACCGGAACCCACAAAAAAGAGCAAACACAGCAATGTCAATATTTTCGATTTATTCATGATTATTTTTTTTAAGATGATAAATTCGTGAATCTTCCTTTTCATATTACTTTCCTCCTTTATTTTCAGATTTGGGCAAATAATATAGTACTACACGATTTTCCTTGGTAAGATATTTTTTTGCAACACGCATAATATCTTCTTTGGTTACTTTCATGTACCGCTGAATTTCGGTATTGATGAGATTTGCATCACCGAAATAAGTATAGTAGTTAGCAAGATGTTCTGCAATACCAACCTGTGTGGAGTTATCATTTACAAAATCATTTTCCGTTTTGTTTTTTAATTTCTGAAATTCATTATCAGTTAATGCTTCTGTTTTTACTCTGTCTAATTCAGCATCAATTGCTTTTTCCAAATCCTCTGCTTTCACACCTGAATTGACAACTCCAAAAACCAAAAATAATCCGGGATCCTCAAGTGCAATAGGTACTGATTCCACAACCATTGCTTTCTGCTGTTTATCAACCACTGACTTGGTAAGTCTGGAACTTTCTCCATCAGATAATAAGGTGGTAAGCATAGATATAGCATAATAGTCATCCGTACCCTGAGCCGGCATGTGATATGCTTCAACCACTGCAGGTAATTGAATGTTGTCGTAAACGACATCTCTCACTTCAGCTGTTTGTGGTGGTTCGACTATTTTAGGACGGACAATTTCTTTTGTCCCTTTTGGAATATCATTAAAATATTTTTTTATCCATTCCTTTGCCTGCTTAATGTCAATATCACCGGCTATAGATAAAGTAGCATTATTAGGTACATAATACAAATCATGAAATTCTTTAAATTCTGCTAATGTTGCTTTATCAATATATTGATCTGAGCCAATTGGTATCCAGCGGTAAGGATGTACTTTATATGCATGAGCAAAAGTTTGCTGTATTAGCGACCCATATGGTCGGTTGTCAAAAGATTGTTTCTTTTCTTCTTTCACTACACCTCTTTGGGTTTCTACGCCAACACTATCAATCCTTAAATGGAACAATCTTTCGGATTCAAGCCATAAACCAAGTTCGAGTTGGTTTGAAGGAAGAATTTCGAAATAAAATGTTCTGTCCCAGGTTGTATTTGCATTATTCACCGCACCGGCATTTTGAGCTATTTTAAAGTACTCGCCTCTTTTAATATTGGGAGATCCTTCAAACATCAGGTGCTCAAAGAAATGTGCAAAACCGGTTCTGTCAGCATTTTCATTTTTTGATCCGACATGATAAAGGATCGAAACGGCTACGATGGGTGTTGAATTATCCTGATGCAAAATCACATGAAGTCCGTTGTCAAGATTGTATTCAACGAAATCTATTTTGCCTGATTGTGCAAAGAGCCCATTGCACGCCGCAAACAAAATCATTGTCAGTAAAATTTTTGTTTTTTGTTTCATGATTATTATAAAGTTTAAATTGTTTTAAATATCCAGTTCAAGATCCAAACTCTGTTTTAGCTGATGAATTGAAGGATTTTTCTCGGCCATTTTCTTGTATTTTTCCTTCGCAGTATAAGGTCTGATTTCTTCTTCGGTTTTACTGATTATTATAGAAAGTTGAACTGTTGAATTTTCCAATTTTTGTCGGAGAAAATCCAAGAGGTCTGCTTTTTGGGTATTCATTTCTTCTTCCTGCACGATAGTTTCAATGGTCATTTCAACCACATTATTTTCTTTGAGTGAGGGGTTTCCTTTATGAAGGGTACTTGAAAAACTGGGATGATCACCTGCCATTTTTTCAGCATATTCATTCCAGTATTTTTGGAGATCAGTCTGGGTAAAAGTTTTTGAATGGAGATCATAATCCTGCGGTGGTTCACTTACCAAAGAAATATTTTTCTTTTCAGTAACAGGTTTTGGCTGGTCCCTAATAGAAATTGTTTCCTGTTTATATTGTATCTTATTTTTTTGCCTGCCTTGCATCGCTGCAGGCGAGGCAGGTGTTTTATTTTTTGAATCGTCGGTAATTGGTTTCGTTTTTTGAGGAACTGCAATGGATTTAACAGGTTCCTGAATATTATAAACCACAGATTTTTCAGCCGTTTCAGTTTTTTGCTTGATCTTCTCAGGAAGAAAATCAACCTGTGTTTTAGAATGGCTTTCTGGATTAGCGCACATTTGCAGCAAAGCCAGTTCAAGCTGAAGACGTTTATTGCTACTTGTTTTATAAATAGTATCAGTCTTACTGATGATGTCAATATTTCTGAGTAAAAAATCGGAACTGCATCTCAAAGCCTGTTCTTTAAAATGATCTTTGAGATTTGTACTAACCTGTAATAATTTCAATGTTGATATATCTTTTGATACTAAGAGATTTCGGAAATGTTCTCCCAAGCCAATCAGGAAATACAACCCCTCAAAGCCATTTTCAAGGATTTCGTCAGCCATCAATAGAGTGGATGATGTGTCTCCTGCCAAAATATTGTCAGTAATACGGAAATAATTGTCGGTGTCAAGCACATTAAGATTTTCGATCACTTGCTTATAGGTGAGTTCATTTCCTTCAAAACTCACCAACTGATCAAAAATGGAAAGCGCATCCCGTAATGCACCATCAGCTTTCTGGGCAATGATATGCAAGGCATCGGGTTCTGTTTTAATTCCTTCGCTTTTGGCAACAAACTCAAGGTGTTTAGCAATATCATCCACGGTGATTCTTGCAAAATCATAAATCTGACACCTTGACAATATAGTCGGAATTATTTTGTGTTTTTCAGTAGTGGCTAAAATAAATTTAGCGTAGGGTGGGGGTTCTTCCAATGTTTTCAGAAATGCATTGAAGGCATTTGAAGATAACATGTGAACTTCATCAATAATATACACTTTGTATTTCCCGTTCTGCGGTGGAATCCTAACCTGATCAACAAGATTGCGGATGTCATCTACGGAATTATTGGAGGCAGCATCAAGTTCAAAAACATTAAAAGAACTGGAGGAATCAAAAGATAAACAGGGAGTGCATTTGTTGCAGGTTTCGATATTTGAATTTAAATGTTCACAGTTAATAGTCTTAGCCAGAATGCGGGCACAGGTTGTTTTACCTACACCACGCGGACCACAGAATAAAAAAGCCTGTGCAAGATGATTGTTTTTAATGGCATTCTTAAGAGTTCCTGTGATGGAGTTCTGACCGATCACTGTATCAAAAGTGACAGGTCTGTATTTCCGTGCAGATACGATAAAATTTTCCATCAGAAAAACCAATGTGAGATGTTACAAATATAGAATTATTTTCAGACCCGAATAAA
>Ga0182027_10013351_pt1 | contig 11454 bp, 11 predicted proteins | sample 712E1DmetaG_FD_121300 | JGI IMG/M metagenome (GOLD analysis project Ga0182027, IMG submission 121300) | Permafrost microbial communities from Stordalen Mire, Sweden - 712E1D metaG (Illumina Assembly) | ecosystem: Environmental > Terrestrial > Soil > Wetlands > Permafrost | place: Sweden...
GACAGCAGATGCAGAGCATGCCGTTTTAATTGGCGACTTGACGATCAAGAATGTAACTCACGAAGTGAAGATGGATGTCGATTTTGCTGGCAAGGCCAAGAATCCGTGGGGTAAGATGGTCTACGGTTTCACCGGCAAAACCCGCATCAACCGCAAGGATTGGGGCCTGACCTGGAATATGGCGCTGGAAACCGGCGGTGTCCTGGTCGGCGATGAAATTGAAATATCTGTTGAACTTGAAGTGGTACAGGAGCCTGAAGCGGTGGCAGAAGCTCACGCCGCTTAAACCTATTCTCCTTTTGTTGGCCTCCCGCAGTGAAAGAACTGCGGGAGGTCTGTTTTAATTTGTAGACGTCATGAACAACCGTACGTCATTGCGGAATCTGATGCCTGACACCTGAAACCTGACACCTGACCCCTCCCGCCACATCAGTTATAATTGCACCCTATGCGCCTGAAAGCTGACCTGACGTTGTTCTTTGTGGCCGTGATCTGGGGTTCTGGGTTTGTTGCCCAGCGCCTGGCCGCCAATAATCACCTGGGGGCGTTTTTGTTCAATGGCGGGCGCTTCTTTCTGGGAGCGTTGATTTTGCTCCCATTTGCTTTGCCAAGGTGGAAACTCAAGCCGGCCGACCTGCCCTGGGTGGGGTTGGCGGGTTTGCTGCTATTTGGTGGAGGCTGGCTGCAGCAGGCCGGCATGCAGTATACCTCGGCAGCCAATGCCGGCTTTATCACCGGCCTGTACGTGGTGCTGGTGCCAATGCTGCTGGCGCTGTTCTGGCGGCAGAGGGTCAGGCTGTTATCGTGGATTGCCGCCGGGCTGGCGGTGTTTGGTATCTGGCTGCTCAGCGCTCAAGGCAAATTTCGCCTGGCGCCGGGGGATGGCCTGGAATTGATCGGCTCATTATTGTGGGCTTTTCACGTCATCCTGGTGGGCCGGTTGTCACGCCGTATGGATGTGCTGCCGTTCTCGGTCGGCCAGTTTTTGGTCAGCGGCATCTTGAACCTGTGCGTGGGGGCGCTGTTCGAACTGCCCAGCCTGCGCGCCTTACCGTTGATCTGGCCGGCCATCCTGTACAGCGCCTGTTTTCCCATCGCTTTGGGTTTTACTTTGCAGGTGGTGGGACAGAAACACGCCCCGGCCACCGACGCCGCCATCCTGCTCAGCATGGAAGCGGTTTTCGCCGCCCTATTTGGCTTTGCCTGGTTGGGCGAAGGCCTCAGCACCGGGCAGGTGATCGGCTGCGCCTTGATGCTGGCGGCCATGCTGCTGGCGCAGTTCAATCGCCAGCAAAAACTGAATTTTAGGTATTTGCAGGGCCATGGCCCTGCAAATACCTAAAATTCAGATTCTTCATCGCGGATTTTTTGGGCCCCTTCGATCATGGCCAGGTAGCCATCTACCGGCACGTAGTCGGGGATGGAATTGCCCGAACCCAGGGCGTAGCCCCGGGCCGTGTTCCGGAAACGGCGGCCATTCTCATACACCGTTTCCACAATTTCCGCCGGTTTCTTCTGGCATAATAAGTCAACGTCGATCCCGCCCAGCAGGCCGATGCGCTCGCCATACAGCTCGATCCACTGGTCAAAGGGGGCAATGATATCCTCGTTGGAATGCTTGGCGTTAATACCCAGGTCGATCATATCGTCCATAATGGGAAATATTTTTCCGCACGAATGCCACAAGAAAGGCATACCGGCCTGTTTGATCTGGCCAATCACACGCCGGTACTGGGGAATAACGTGCTGGCGGATCGTGCGCGGTGAAACCAGGGTGCCGGTCTTGAAACCCAGGTCGTCGCCGACCCGGCAAATCGCAAAGGTACCGGTATAGCGCTCCAGGAAACCACGCCAGATGGTCATCATTACGTCGCCAATCTTGCAATAAAGGTCGGCGAACAGCTCGGGATCGTCGGCCTGCATGTACGCCAGGTATTGAAACCCTACCAGGTCTTCGCTGATCTCAAATACTCCATTACCGACGCCCCCCAGGGCCTTCATGCCGGGCGGGAGGCATTCACCCAGGGCCTGGAATTTATCTGCGGCATTTTTCCAAAACAGCCCCGGCAGCTCACCCCATGGATAGCGTTCAAAATCGGCCCGATTTTGGATGGGACCGAGCCGGCTGCCCATCAACGCCCCATGTTCCGGCAAAATTTCTGTAATGCACACTTCAAAGGAGACCGTATCGTAGGTCATTAGGTCGAAAAAGCGGCAGTACTGGGTAAAGAATTGTTTCAGTTCGGCCTGCCCGCCGTCCAGGAGGTCGGCGAATTCTACTCCCAGGATCTTTTCCATAATCTTGGGGCTGATAATATGTTCGTAGACCGGCAGGCGCGCCGGACGATCGTTTGCCAGCACAGACAGCATATGGTGATAATCGTTAGCAAATGGTTTCATGTAAATCCAAAATTTGATCAGTTGGTGGCGAAATCCTGCTCGTAAACTTTCCTTACCTCAAACTGCTGTTTTGTTCTGGCATCCTGGACTTCGTCGTAATTTTCTTCGACCAGGCGGATGATATTCTTATCCAGGTAATTCTTGCTGCCCATCTCTTTTAAAGTAGCCACCACATCCGTGCTCTTCATGGCGCTGCGATAAGGGCGTGGTTCGGTCAAAGCCGCCAGTGTGTCAGCTACTGCCATAATGCGCGCACCTACGCTAAGCTTGCGGGCGTCGACATGAAAAGGATAGCCAGAGCCGTCCAATCGTTCGTGGTGGTAGGCAGCCCATTCAGCGATGTGCTGTATGCCGCTGATGGTGCTTAAAATATAATAGGTGTAATAAGTGTGCGAGCGCATGATGGCTGCTTCTTCACGAGTGAGCTGGCTGGTCTTATTGACTAGCGTATTGGGCACAGTAATTTTCCCCAGGTCATGGAAATTGCCGGCGATTTCCATCAAAGTGATCTCCGTTTCGGTCATGCCAGACAGGCGGGCGATGGCAGAGGCGCAGCCAGCCACGCCGGAAGAATGCACCACCGTAAAGCGCGAACGAAAATCGACCAGGTTGCGAAAAAGTTCTGAGATGGGGCGCAGGTAGTTCAGGTCAATTACCACGCCTCTAAAAGGTCCATTATTGAGCAAGTTCGAATAAACTCTTGGAGAAACCAGGTCGAGCCAAAAACTTTCCCGGCCGGCGATAGATTTTAGTAAATCAACGATGGATGGATGCAGCACCGTGCCAGACATTGAGTTGATATAGGCGAGCAGATCTTGATCCTGGTGGAGAATATATTTATTGTAGTCGGTAGCTTTTTCCAACGTATCCGCCAACAAAAGAATCTGGGATTGGAAGACTTTGGGAGTAGTGATTTCCTCATCCCATTCTTTCCAGAATTTATGGTGGTTTTTTACAAGCTGGGCAGACGAGGCAAACAGGGGCACCCTTTTGATGTGCTTCTCGCCGATCAGGCAGTGGCGTTCGGGATACATGACCTCTTCTTTTTGAAATTCGGCGGCGTTTTCAGCAGTCAGCGCGCCGATATCGTGCAGCAATGCAGCAATAAATAATTGTTCGGCTTGATGCTGGGGCATTTTAGCGGCGTTGGCGATTTCCCAGGCAATGTAACCCGTGCGCAAATGATGGTGGTAATGCTGCAGATCAGCCAGGTCGAGCGCTTCGGAGAGGGAGAGCAACAAGCTCATCAGGTTGACAGAAATATCGTGTTCCATATTTACCTTTAGATCGTGGAAAGTTTAGAAGGGAAGACCCCGGCATCCTTTTCGGTCTCCGATCAAATCATTAAATCTGACAATTGATTATAAGGCAAAACCTGGGCTTATTGGAGTTGGGAGTGCCAGGTGCCCTAAATCCGGGAAGTTGCTGATAGACAAAACCTTACTTTGGTTCGTTCCAAGTATAATAGGGATATCCCAAACAGGAGTATCCAAATGACCTCAAATCAGAAACCTGTCACTGCTGTAATTGCCGGCGCCGGCGGACGCGGCACGACGTATGCCACCTTTGCTCGGGAACACCCGGATCGTTTTAAAATTGTGGGGTTTGCAGAACCCATTTTATATCGACGCCAGTATATGATCGATAATTATGGCATTTCCCCCGAGAATGTCTTTCTGGATTGGGTGGATATGGCCAAGCAGCCGCGCCTGGCCGATATGGCCATCATCTCTACCCAGGATCCCATGCACATGGGGCCGGCACTGGCTTTTTCCGCCCTGGGTTATGATATTTTGCTCGAAAAGCCCATGGCGCCCAATGAGGCTGACTGCCATACCATTGCCAAAGCCGTTAAAGAAGCTAAAGTCTTGTTTGCCGTCTGTCACGTCATGCGCTACACCCATTACACCCAGGTGCTCAAGCAGGTGGTTGACTCCGGCGCCATCGGCGAGGTAGTTTCGATGCAGCATCTTGAACCGGTGGGTTACTGGCACCAGGCGCATTCTTTCGTGCGCGGCAACTGGCGCAATGAAAAAGAATCCTCGTTCATGCTACTGGCGAAATCCTGTCACGATATAGATTGGATCCGTTATATCATGGGCGAACCGTGCGAGTCGCTTTCCTCTTTCGGCTCGCTCAAGCATTTCAAGCGCTCAGAAAAACCGGCGGCGGCTGGCGAGGCACGGCGCTGCCTGGACTGCGCTTATGAGGCACAGTGCCCCTATTCGGCCAAAAAAATCTACCTGGGCCGTCTGGCGCACGGCGATAACGGATGGCCGGTCAACGTGCTTACCCCCGACCCAACCGTCGAGTCGGTAACCGAGGCGCTCAAAAGCGGGCCGTACGGGCGCTGTGTGTACGAGTGCGACAATGATGTGGTCGATAACCAGGTGGTCAGCATGCAGTTTGCTGGTGGGAAAACGGCAGTCTTCACCATGACCGCTTTCAACCAGGCTGCCAACCGCAAAACGCGCATTTTCGGCACGCGCGGCGAGCTGTATGGCGACGGGGATAAGATCCAGGTCTTCGACTTTTTGACCGACCAGACCAAGACGATTTCTACTGAAATGGATGAAGATTCGGTGATGGGCGGGCATGGCGGTGGGGACTACGGCTTGATGGACCATTTTGTAGCCGCTGTAGCAGCAAAAGACCAGTCCATGATCCTTTCCGGGCCGGACGAGTCGCTTGAAACTCACCGGATGGTATTTGCCGCCGAACAGGCGCGCTGTGAACACCGTGTTGTAGATTTGTAATGGCCGAAGACATCACTCTTATCATCATGGCAGCCGGGATAGGCAGCCGGTATGGCGGCCTGAAACAGGTTGACCCGGTCGGTCCCAACGGTGAAATCGTCATCGATTATTCCATCTTCGATGCCTTGCAGGCCGGGTTTAACCAGGTGGTGTTTATTATCCGCCCCGAGCTCGAAGAGGTTTTCCATGCCAAAATTGGCCAGAAGGTTGCCCGGCAAGTCGGGATCGAATATGTTTACCAATCTTTGACTGACCTGCCCCCCGGATATTTACCCACTGAGGGACGCCAGAAACCGTGGGGCACCGGGCATGCCGTGTGGAGCTGCCGTAAGGCAGTCCACACTCCGTTCGCGGCGATCAATGCGGATGATTTCTATGGGAGAAGTACCTTTACCGCTGTGGCAGACTACCTGCGCGGGCTCAGTTCGTTACAGCATGGCCAGGAAAGCGTTATCGAATGCTGCCTGGCCGGCTTCCATTTGGGCAATACCTTATCCGAGTATGGAGCCGTGGCGCGCGGCGTTTGCCAGGTGAGCGGTGATGGCTACCTGGCAGGCATCCGCGAACGCACCCACATCCAGCGCGAAGGCGAGCGCGCCCGCTGGCATGAGGGCGATGAAGAGCCAGCCTACCTGCCGCTCGAAACAACCGTATCGATGAACCTGTGGGGCTTTACGCCGCTTATCTTCCAGGCTTTGCAGGAACAGTTTGCCTTGTTCCTGGATAAAAATGCCGGGAACCTGTCTAAAATCGAGTTTTACCTGCCTGAAGCGGTTAACGCCTTGATCCAGCAGCAGCGGGCGCGGGCGAAAGTCCTGCCGACCAATGAAAAATGGTTTGGCGTTACCTACCCGGATGATCGCCCGGCCGTCCAGGCCGCCATCCGCCAGTTAATCAGCCAGGGTGTCTATCCGGAGGACCTGTGGGAATGATCTTAGAGAAAAACGACATTAAAGACATCGCTGACCAGTTTCAAATCGACGGCGAGTTCATCGAAGCCCGGCCTCACGGGTCAGGCCACATTAATGATACCTACCTGGGTAGTTATCAGACCAGCCGCGGCGCCCGGCGCTTTGTGCACCAGCGCATCAACCATAACGTGTTCAAGCAGCCAGAAAAGTTAATGGAGAATGTCGAGCGCGTGACCGGCTATGCCCGCCAGCGTATTATCGAGGCTGGTGGTGACCCTGAACGCGAGACCTTGACCCTGGTTCCCACCCGGGATGGAAAATCTTTTTATAAGACTGCGGAAGGCGAATACTGGCGTACTTACGTTTTTATTAATGGCGCCCGCACTTACGAGATTGTCGAAGATTTACGCCACGTGTATAGCGCCGCCAAAGCCTTTGGAAATTTTCAGAAGCTGCTCGACAGCCTGCCTGGCGAGCGCTTGCACGAAACCATCCCGGGCTTCCACCATACACGCCGGCGTTTTGAGGCTTTCCAGAAGGCGGTGGAAAACGATGCCGCCAACCGGGCTAAAACTATCCGCAGTGAAATCAATTTTTACCTTAAGCGGGAGGCGATTGCTTCCCTGGTGATTGACCGGCTGGAAAGCGGCCAGCTTCCCGAACGCATCACTCACAACGACACCAAGTTAAACAACGTGCTGATCGACACCCTGACCGGAGATGGAGTGTGTGTGATCGACCTGGATACCATGATGCCCGGATCGGCTCTGTACGATTTTGGGGACCTGGTGCGCATGGGTACGGCGACTGCCCCAGAAGATGAGATAGACCTTTCCAGGGTGGGGGTTGACTTGAATATGTTTACCTGGCTGGGGCGCGGCTATCTCGACGCCACCCGGGATTTCCTGACCCCGCAAGAGATCGACCTGCTGGCCTTCGCCGGACAGTTAATTACCTTCGAGCAGGGCCTTCGCTTCCTATCCGATTATTTGAACGGAGATGTCTATTATAAAATCCATCGCCCGCAGCATAACCTGGAGCGTACCCGCACCCAGCTCAAAATGCTCAAGGAAATGGAAGACAAGCAAGACGAAATGGAAGCGATTATTCGCCGCTACCGTTAGTATCTATTCAATATTTGATAGGATTCACTTTTTTATGTGCAAAAAACCGCAGGTTTTTTGCACATAAAAAAGTGATTTCCTAATTTTTGGATAGGTTCCTGGCTTCGAACTCGCTTTTTAAAATCCCGTAGGATAAATCGCCGCTGAAAGTGCAGTCCGGGCTTTGGTGGGTTTCACGCAGGTGACCTTCCAGTACAAAACCACAGCGTTCAGCCACACGCCGGCTTTTCTCATTCATGTCGCTGCAATGAAGGCAGACCCGGTGAGCCTGCAGGTGTTGGAAGATAAATGCTAAAGCTCCTCGCACGGCTTCGGTGACGTAGCCGCGCCCCTCGAAGTCTTTATCGACAAAATAGCCGATTTCAAATTCGGGTAATTGCCAGTTGACTGCGCCGATATAGATCTGGGCCACAAACTGGCCGGTGGTTTTTTCAAAGGCGCCCATAAAAAAATTTTTATGGGCGTCCCATTCGGCCGCCAACTGGCAGATAATTCTTTCCCCGTCTTCTTCATTTTCGATGGTCAAAATTGTGTTGCCCGATTCGAAACGCTGTAAATGCTGGCGGTTTTTCTGGCCCGCCTGGTAATACCAGCCGCCATCCCCGGCATGGTAACGGCGCACAAACAATCGTTCGGTTTCAAAACGGATGGGGATCTCTGGCAGCATGTTATGTTTATTTTACAATAATAAATGGATTCTCTGGGAAATCCCCGTGGTAACGCCCAGAATGCCTCTTAATCTCAGCTTAATCTAAGCGGTTTATGATTTAAAAAGCTGGTCCCCCAATCCATTTAGTCGAAGGTGGCTTCGATGAAGAACATTTACCGGTTGTTGCGCATCTTATTGGTCAGTGTGGTGCTTTCAGCTTGCGCGGGAACTTCACCTTTACCGCTGCAGCAAACGCCCACGGACCTCGTAATTTCGACTTTACCGCACCAGCAAGCCCCCACGGGCCTCGCAAGTTCGCCTGCCGCGCCAGGCGCCCCATCCAACATGGCAATTGCCCGCCAAAAGATCAAACACATCATCATCATCATGCAGGAAAACCGTTCCTTCGATCATTATTTTGGGACGTTCCCTGGGGCGGATGGCATCCCGATGAACGCAGAAGGGATACCCACCGTGTGTATCAATGACCCTGATTTGGGGAAATGTGTCACGCCTTTTCACAATCCCAATGATATCAATGGAGGTGGGCCACATCACCAGGCCGCCGCCATCCAGGATATCGATGGGGGAAAAATGGATGGGTTTATCACCTCGTTAATTGCGGGTCGTAAAACATCCTGTAAATCTGCCACAACCCCCGGTTGTTCATCAGGCAGCCAGGGTCCCGATATAATGGGTTACCACGATGCGCGTGAGATTCCTAACTATTGGAATTATGCCAAAGAATTTGTGCTCCAGGACCACATGTTCGAGCCGGATGCTTCGTGGAGCCTGCCGGCGCACCTGTTCATGGTTTCCGGGTGGGCGGCGCGCTGCTCGAAAACGGGAGACCCGATGAGCTGTGTGAATAACCTCGACAATCCCGGGCGCGCCTTATTTGGCAGCCCTACCGGCGTTAAAACCGAATATGCCTGGACCGATTTGACTTATCTACTTTATAAGAACAACGTCAGTTGGGCGTATTATCTGACAGAGGGCACCGAACCAGATTGCCCCAATGGCGAGATGATTTGCGATGCCAACCTGCAAAAGGTGAATATACCCAGCCTTTGGAATCCTCTGGCCGACTTTACCACCGTACACCAGGATCACCAGTTGGGCAACATCCAGACCGATGACAGTTATTACGAGGCTGCCAAAAATGGCCAGCTGGCAGCAGTGTCCTGGATCGTGCCGGAAGGCAAGAACAGCGAGCACCCACCGGATTCAATCCGCGCCGGGCAGGCCTACGTGACCGGGTTGATCAATGCTGCCATGCAAGGGCCGGAATGGGACAGCACTGTCATTTTTCTGGCCTGGGACGATTGGGGGGGATTTTACGACCACGTGCTGCCCCCAGTGATCGATAAAAATGGCTATGGCCTGCGCGTGCCGGGCCTGATGATCAGCGCCTATGCCCGGCAAGGGTACATCGATCACCAGGTGCTGAGCTTCGACGCCTACTTGAAATTTATCGAAGACATTTTCCTGGGCGGACAGCGCATCGACCCGGCTACGGATGGACGGCCAGACCCGCGCCCAACTGTGCGCGAGAACGTTGCTCAATTGGGCAACCTGGTGCAAGAATTTGATTTTTCGCAAGCGCTGCGGCGCCCGTTGGTGTTGCCGGAGAACCCGGCGCCTGGACCGGCCAGCTTGCCCTAAATTAAATTTTATAGTAGTTCCAGGCGGTTACACCGCCTGGAACTACTATAAAATTTAGATCAGTCGACTTTCTCGACCAGGTAACTCTGCAGACCCATCTGGCTGATTTGGTCGAGTTGCGCTTCCAGAAAATCAATGTGATCTTCTTCGTCTTTCAGGATTGATTCAAACAGGGCCCGGCTGCCGTTGTCGCCTATTTCAACTGCCAGGCGAATGCCCCCGTTGTAACCGGCGATAGCGCCTTCTTCGGCGGTGTGGTCATTCTGATGCTGGGCCGGCACGGCCGCGCCGATGTGCATCGGATTCAGATGGCTGACGATCGGGACGCCTTCCAAAAAGAGGATGCGGTCGATCAATCTTTCGGCATGTTTCATCTCGTCGATGGCTCGTTTTTCGGCGGCGTCGTGGAGTTTCTCATAGCCCCAATTGTCGCACATGGCGGCATGCACCATGTACTGGCTGATGGCGGTCAGTTCATCTGCAAGCAAGAAATTAAGTTTATCAATAATCTTATCGTTGCCTTTCATGATCGATCCTCCTTGTGAAAGTTTTATTTTTGTTTAAGTATAACGTCAGTTTGAATTTTTGGGCTATTTTAACCGGCGGCACAGCTGCTTGAAATAACCCCAAAATTCACTTACTCTTTTTAGAGGGGATGCGGGTATCTACCCAGTTCCGGAAGGTTTTCCAATCTTCATCATTGCTGAAAAAGCTGCGCGGAAAGATGGATAATAACCCATCCTCGGTCATCAACAACTGCATATCTGCGGTGCTTTGCCCGCGGCTGTAGCGTTCCCAGGCGACGATGTCTGTGTCGGGGTGATAGATAATGCCTTGTTCGTTGATCGTCCCGCTTTGCTGCTGGTGTATTCCTTCACCTTTCCACAGGCGGGCAGCCAATGTGTACGTGGTAAGCCTTGTGCCAAAGATGAAATAAAGCACGATGACGATGCTCAATAGCACCGACATAATATCGGCCGAGTTTTGCCCTCCCCTGGCGAAGAAGTTAAAAGTGTTGATCACCAGGAAGAGGGCGGCAATCCCAATCAGGACGTAGCGGATGATCATGCTGCGTTTGCCCTGCTGGTTGGCCAGGCCGACAGCCTTGAAAAAAGTCGCTTTATCAAACTGCCCGTGAAATTCAACGTCCATGGTGGATACCTATTTTCTAAGATAAAGTTCGCGCACAAAAGCCCGTTTGGGTTGGCGACGGTCGACCACCAGCGTGATCGCCTCGCCTTCCTTGATCGCTTTTGTGTACTCGTTTTTGGGGATCATGCTGTTTTTTTGGAACAACGCTCCTTCCCAGATAAAAGAAACTATCAGACTGCCCCGATCACCTGTGAACCAGATGTGCTGAACGTCTGCCTGCGTTTCGCCGCCGCTGGCAAAAACCTGGCTAATCAACCAGCAGCGCCAGGCCACAAATGACAGGCTGGCAATCGTCAGCGCAATGACCACATAGCGCGGGAATTGGAGATCGACGACATGCATGATCGCCAGCAGCCAGAACAGCAGCCAGAAAATGAATGGCGCCATGAGCGCCAGGGCGGCGCTGTAATCGGAATCGAGGATGCGGATTATCGAAGGTCGCTTGCGTTCGTTCATGGGAGCCTACTTCATTCCGAACATGGCTTCTTTCAGATCCAGGTAATACAGGTAATCTTCCGGGAGCACGTTGGGCGGGCAGCGGTGGTCGCAGAAGGGGATATAGCCGCCGCGCTCGACCAGCGGTACCAGGGTATCCAGGTAGGTTTTGATGGCTGCCGGGCCTTTGCCGAGCTGGATTTTATCCACCCCGCCCATAATGCGCAGCTCTTTGCCAAATTGCTTGAACAGTTCCGCCGGGTGCGCGCAGCCGTTCACCTCGAAGGGGAACAGGCAGTTGATGCCGCCCTCCAGGAGGTACGGCAGAATCGGCCGGACGTCGCCGTCGCAGTCGGTGTACC
>Ga0182027_10013352_pt1 | contig 11453 bp, 12 predicted proteins | sample 712E1DmetaG_FD_121300 | JGI IMG/M metagenome (GOLD analysis project Ga0182027, IMG submission 121300) | Permafrost microbial communities from Stordalen Mire, Sweden - 712E1D metaG (Illumina Assembly) | ecosystem: Environmental > Terrestrial > Soil > Wetlands > Permafrost | place: Sweden...
AGAAAGTCATAGCGGCCCGGGGACGGCGGCTGATCGGGTGGGATGAAATTTTGGACGGTGGCCTTGCACCCGGAGCCACGGTCATGTCCTGGCGCGGCACCAAGGGTGGTCTGGCAGCGGCACATTCAGGCCACGACGTAGTAATGACGCCGAATCCCTACACCTATTTTGATTACACGTACCGCACCACACCCCTGGAAAAGGTCTACTCTTACGATCCCGCGGCCACGGAATTCACGCCCTCATTGGCCCAGCACATTCTGGGGGTGCAGGCGAGCATGTGGACACACATTGCGGATACGGAAAAGGCCATCGACTTCCAACTCTACCCGCGGCTGCTCGCTCTGGCTGAGGTGGCGTGGACACCGCAGTCCCTGCGCGATTGGAATAATTTCAGCTCCGGGGTCAATAGACAGTATTCGCGCCTGCTGTCCCTGAACATCCAATTCCATGACGTCAACGCCCCAGGCACCAAGCTTGGCGCATGGCAGGCTTCCGACCTGACCGGTGACACGCCACGCCAGTTCACATGGGAAGCAACACCTTTGCTTCCACGCTCTGGGGACGTCCAAGTGCAAGTGCGCCGCGACGATGGTGGGACGCGGACCTACGTGCGGTTAGTCGAACTTCTCGAAGATGGGAAGGGGATCGCCCAGGTCACCTTCCCGGCACCTTTGCACAGTCATAACGACGTGAACGTGGGCTGGCTCAATGTGGCTCAGCGCAAGGCGAACTCGCGTTACACCATGCGCGTCACTCTCCAGGGTTCAAGGGATGGCGCCGTGTCGGGAAGCGTGTGGATTATGGAACCACGCGCAAAGCAGAAGAGCGTTGGCCCCTGACCAAAAAGGGTTCTGGATTCCGTAAATTACGGTTGCCTGATGAGTGCCCCTCGACACTCTCCTCTTGACAATAGTCGTTGTAACGCCTATATTGAACTCATGTCACCCAAGCTCAAGGACGAGATCAAGCAGGGCAAGCCGTTTGAGAGCCTTCAAGCCGAGGTTTTCCTGAACCTGCTGCACACCGCAGATGCCTTGTCCCGTGGCGTGGAGGAGATCCTGAAGCTGGCCGGCCTTTCGCACACCCAGTACAATGTTCTGCGCATCTTGCGCGGCGCGGGGGAGCACGGACTTTGCTGCCGCGAGGTGGCGGAGCGCATGATTACTCGCGACCCTGATATTACGCGCCTTCTCGACCGGTTGGAACGCCGCGGGTTTCTCACGCGCAGCCGCGACAGCAGGGATCGCCGAGTCATCACGGTGCGAATCGCCTTGGCGGGACAGAAGGTTCTGAATGACCTGGACGGACCCATGGCGGACTATAACCGCAAGCTCCTGCGCCACTTGGACAAGCACGAACTCCAGAACTTCGTGAATCTTTTGGAAGCAGCACGTGAACCGTAACGGCTTTTTATGCATCAGATAGACGTTATAACGAATATCGTCTGGCGGAATAGATTGAGGCCAGAGGATGATACCCTGGCAAATGATAAGAAAAGATAGGAAAACTGGAGGGACCATGCACGCAACGAAATCACAAACGTATAGGCAGGACGCGCAAGCCGGGATCCACGAGCTTTTGGCTCGCCGTTGGAGCCCGAAAGCTTTTTCCGCACGTCCCGTCGAGGCGGCGAAACTCGCGCAGCTTTTCGAGGCTGCCCGCTGGGCGCCGTCGAGCTATAACGCCCAACCCTGGGCTTTCATCGTGGCCACGCGGGAAGACGCGGAGGGTTACAACCGATTACTGAGCACCCTGGTCGATGCGAATCGTCAGTGGGCGCAGACGGCGCCGGTTCTGATCCTGGCGGTCGCCAAGCTCGATTTTGATCACGTTGCCCACACCAATCACCATGCCCAGTACGATCTGGGGCAGGCGGTGGCCAACCTGACCGTCCAGGCGACTTCGCTTGATTTACGCGTTCACCAGATGGGGGGATTCGACCGGAACTCGGCGCGTGACCTTTTCGCCATCCCCGCGGGCTATGAACCTGTGGCGGCGCTGGCGTTGGGTTACCATGAGGGTCCGCCGGCAGACCAGGCGGCGCGCACACGCAAGCCGCTGTCGGATTTTGTTTTCAGCGGAAAATGGGGCCGGCCGGCGGTGGTGAGTTTGTAAACGGAGTCTCAATCGCGGTCCCCGCAAACGGACCGGAAAACCTGCGGGGGCAAGTTCCGCCCATACTAATTACCGCATACGGGCGTTTCGACTGTGAGACGGTAGAGTTAAAATGGGCCCCGACGGCTGCGCCACAGGCGGCCGCCGCGGAAATTCAAATTCAAGGAGCACGACATGCTTAAGAGAATATCCCAAACCCCGGATGACTTCGTTCTGACCGTATTGCGATTGGTTCTCGGCGTAGTATTCCTTGCGCACGGCTCGCAAAAAATGCTGGGCTGGTTTGGCGGGTACGGCTTCAAGGCGACCATGGGATTTTTTACCCAGGCCATGCACATCCCGGCAGTCTTCGCATTTCTGGCAATTGCCGCGGAGTTCTTCGGCGGCCTGGGATTGATCGTCGGCCTGCTGAGCCGCATCGCTGCATTTGGGATCACCGTCAACATGCTGGTGGCGATCTTCATGGTGCATCTGTCGAACGGCCTTTTCATGAACTGGACGGGCCAGCAGAAGGGCGAGGGTTTTGAATACCACCTGCTGGCGCTGGCGATTACCGTAGCGCTGATGATTCGGGGCGGCGGAGCGTTTTCCCTCGACCGCGCCATCAGCAACGATTAAGGCGCGCCATAGCTTTAGCCGGCGCGAAGCGCCTTGGACTGCGGCGACTCCGCCGCGCTGTGATACCCCGCTACTTCGCAGCAGGTGTTTCCGAGTCGAGTATCGTGACCTTTTTTGTGTTGTCTTCCGGAAGGCGGTCAATCAGCAGCAGGAAAGGATCCCCGCCGGCCTGGTCTGGTGATTCACTGGTTGCGAAGGTGTACGTGGAGCGCGCTTGCACGATGTGGACCCGTTCGCGGTAAAGCGTGCGGCCGTACTCCTTCTACATCACCATCAACGCCGAGTATTGCGCCAGCGACTCGGAAAGGAACGTAGCGCCCTGCATATCCGCGCCTACCACCTGGTGCTCCCACCACTGATGACCCATTTCATGCGCCACAACGTAGAACACCATGTCCCGGTCGTCGGGGTGGTTCAGCTTGTACTCAAAATACAGGCGGCCGTTCTGCCGCCACTCCCGCAGCTGCGACCCAGGGGCGATTGAAACAAAATGAAATATGCTGCGGGATGTGGAGAAAATCTGCGGTTGTCGGTATCCCCCGAAGCAGCGAATTGGAGGGAGGGCTGATTCCGAATTTCGGATTCAAGATCCCGGATTCTGGGTTTTCTCGTCAAGATACCCGCAACGCTTTTGCCGCGTCCTGTGTGCCGTCTACCGATTACCGTGCACTGACTACTGTTTACCGATCTCGTTGAATCCCGAGTCACACCATTGCTGCAAGCGGCGCTTTGCCTCTTCGATCAAGCGGAGGACATCGCCAGCCTCTTTCGAATCCATTGCCTCGTTGCCCCAGATGGGAGCCAGCAGGGTATGCGCGGCCAGGCCGGTTTTCAGGAATGTGGGATCAAGCACGGCCAGAGCGGCGGCGGCTCCCATGGCGTAACGGCGGGGGGAAACGTTTTGCTGCAAAGCGACGCGCATGGTTCCCACCAGGCGGTCGTCCCAACCCAGCTTACGGTGCGGGTCGCGGCCCACGCGTTCCACGCTGTCCTGCAAATGCGGATTGGTCATTCGCTCCAGCAGATCGTCGGCGTACTCGCGGTATCCATCGGGCGTGAACAGGCGATCCTTGCCGGCGTGTTTGCGAATCAGCGCTTCTCCCGATTCTTCCAGAAACGCGGCGCGAATGAACGCCAGCAGGTCGGGAACCTGACGCACCTCGGCTATGTAGCCGAGTCCGCGCAAAGAGCAGAGGTAAGCCGCCAGCGCGTGCGTGGCGTTGTGCCCGTAAAGTTTGGCTTCCTCAAACGGCAGCAGGTCTTCCTTCTCCGCGAAGGCAGTGATGCCGCGTTGGAAAGGCAGTTCGCCGGCTGTTTCCGGAAAGGTGACTTGCGAAATCAGGATGCGGTTAAACGCTTCCACCAGAAAGACGCGCGAGCTATCAGGAGTGACGGTGGCCAAGTGCCGGGCTTGCGCTTCACTGGCATCGGCGATGACTCCACTCATCTTCCCAATGACGGTGTTGAGAAAGCGCACCCGGTCGCGCACCGCGGATTGTTCGGCGGAGGGGATCTCGTCAAAGACGGCCGCTTCCAGAATCTCTGCCGCGTGATTGTGGTTTTCGGCGGCGTAAACGACCGCTCGTGGGCCGCCCGCGGCTGCTTTCCGGCGGAGTCCCTGTGCCAGGATGCGATGAATGCTGCCCGGGTCCGGCCCGGTATAGAAACGGACGCTGGGGACGGCGGTGGAGATCTCTTCCGCTTCGGCCACCGCATCCACCAGGCGCGCGCAGTCCTGCGGCACGGCGGGATTTTCAATCTGCACCGGACCTACGTGCGCCGCTTCCACACGATCGGCGTGCGCGATGTTTACCGAGAAGCATCCGGCATTGCGGCGCAGGGCATCGACCGCGCCGGGCGCGACTTCGCCTACTACCAAGTGAGCAAATCCCGCGGAACGAAAAGCCTCGTAGAGAAACAGTCCGGCCTGAATGGCTCCAAAGCCGAATCCCACAAAAGTGCGATTGCCTGTCAAGGTCACGGTTGGTTCCTTAATGGTTGGTGGTTAGTGGCTGGTGTAGCGCCTCACCCATCGCGTTGATTCTGATTCTCAGGGTCAATGCCATGGCGCTGATCTCCAGGTCAGCGCTCGGAGGCCGAACGCCGTTCGGCCCTACGGAGCATTTGCCGGCCTCAAGGTCGGCGTACTGGTCATTATCCACTTCCTACTAACCACTCTTTTTCGTCCTGCGCGGTCCACGACTTTACCGAACGGATCTCTCCGCTCGGCCGGTGCGGATAGACCACCGCTTTGCCGTCGATGGTCTGCGTCTTGATCATTTGCAGAAAATCGGCGGTGTGCGCCAAATCGCCGACACGCGCAATGTGATCGCCCGCATCGATTTCATGTGCGGCCATTAACTCCAGCGTGCGCGCCACATCCCACGGAGACCCGCCGCTGGAGCCGGTGATGTTGACTTCCTTGTAGTGGACCATGCTGGTCTCAATCCCCACCGTGTCCTCGCCTTTTTTCAAGCCACCGAACAGGTTCAGCACGGCGCCGCGGCCCAGCAGGCCCTGGCTATCGGCAATGACCTGGCGAGCGCCGACGGCAACAATCACGTCATCAGCGCCGCCGTAATTCGTCAATTCATTCACCACCTGCTTCAGATTCTCGTTTGCGGGGTTCAGGGGGCGAAGTGCGATGCCAAGTTGTGCCGCGCGGGGACCGAACAGTGACCGTACCACTTCCAGACGCAAATCCACCAGGTCCGCTGCCACAATTGCGCGCGGCCGATAACTCATGGCCAGGGCAACGTGCATCCGTCCCATGGCGCCCGCTCCCAAGACCACGGTTACGCCACCTTGCTTCAAGCCTTTCACCATTCCGCGCGGACCGAGCGGGTCGCCCTGCGTCAGGTGAACGTGATGATCCTGCGCCGAGATGACGCAGGAGAAAGGCTCGCTCAACGCCGCATGGGCGAAAGGCAGGGTGGTGTCGGGAAGCGGAAGCAAGCAGCCGGCGGCAAGAATCTCCTCTGTGACCAGGACATATTCCGCCAGGTGCCCGCCCAAGGTATAACCCACAGCCACCTTGTTGATTCCCCGGCCGCCGTCGCGGTAGCGTTCGCGATGGTTGATGGGCGCGGAATCCACAGCGGGCTGGATGACGTACCGCTGCCCGGGACTGTAGCGCCCGCGAAGGCCGGCGCCAACCTCGACCAGGGTGATGGAGCCCTCATCGCCAAGAATCAGCGGAAACCGCGTGATGTCCATATCGTAAATAAGCGGGTGGTTCGGTCCCTGCTCGATCAGCTTGATCAGCGACGTGCAAATTCCGGCGGCGTCCACCCGCGCCAGCATCTGCTGCGGGCCCGGACGCGGCGTCGGCACCTTACGCACTCCCAAATGGGAGAAGCCGATTCCATCCAATACCACGGCGCGCATTTCATTCGGAATACTGGGTGCACCTTGGGATTCTTTTCCCACGCTCATACTCACCTCGTCGGATTGCGGATTCATATCTTCCTTCATCATGCTATTTCACCCCCGCGTTCAGCATACGCCCACCACAGCCTTAATACCGCTTGGTCCGCCTGTCCGGAATCAGCCACTCGTGGGAGGAAAATCAGGCCGAGCGGGGGGCGTCGAACGATGAAGCCTCGGGTCGTTTATAGTCGCCGAAACAGCAGCGGCGGGTCAATCGGAATCCACGGCCACCTGGCAATGCGTTTCCAAACCCGTGACGGGAATTCCGGGCGGCCTGCTAATGTCTGTCTCGTGGTACATTGCATAAAGCAATGCTGGGCGAACGCGAACGGGTTGAAATCGCGAGATTGTGGGAGCGCGAGCTCCGGCAGGATGCCCTTGGGCTGCCCCAGGCGGAGCGCCGTCGCAATCTGGAGCCTGACAGCGCGGAACTCATTGTTGCGGACAACATCATCTCCCCCTCGCTCACGAGCTACGTCGCGCATGTCCGCGCGCGGCCGGGCGTGGAATCAATTACATTGCCCATCGGCAAAAGTTTGGAAGTCACCCGATTATGAGCACACATCGCCCCAAGCTTGCCGCCGTTGTCACCACCTATTTCAAGTACTCGCACGCCCAGCACATTGTAGACCGCTTCCTATATGGCTACGGATGGAAAGGCACGCACTATCGGCCGCCGATGGATGTGGTTTCCCTCTACGTCGAACAGGTGGGGGAAGGTGACCTCAGCCGCAGCCGCAGCGACCAATTTCCTTCCATGCGGATCTATCCCACCATTGCGGAAGCCCTGACACTTGGAGGCAGCAAGCTGGCGGTGGATGGCGTGGTCGTGGTTGGTGAGCACGGCAAATATCCTCGCAATGAGAAGGGCCAGACTCAATACCCCCGCTGGGAGTTCTTCCAGCAGATCATCAAGGTGTTCAAAGATAGTCAACGTTCGGTCCCGATGTTCAATGACAAGCATTTGTCTTGGAACTGGGATTGGGCGAAGCGGATGGTCGATACCTCGCGCGAAATGGGGTTCGCCTACATGGCCGGTTCAAGCCTGCCGGTGACGTGGCGGATTCCCTCGGTGGAAATGCCGCTGGGGTCGCGCATCCGCGAGGCGCTGTGCGTTGGCTACGGCGGCGTCGATAGCTATGATTTCCACGGTCTCGAGACGATCCAATGCATGGTGGAACGGCGGCAGGGCGGGGAAACGGGAGTGAAGTGGCTCCAGGCCTATCGGGGCGAAAAGTTCTGGGACGCGTTGCGCGAGGGCCGATGGTCGCGCCGCCTGATGGAGGCAGCTTTGTGCCGCAGCCACACGCTCGCCCCTGTGCGGCCTGGTTTCAACGACATACTTCCGACGAATGACGATCTGCGCCGCTTGTTGGCCGACCCGATCGCCTACCAATACGAGCATACTGACGGCCTGCTCTGCACCATGATTTTGTTGAACGGACTGGCGAGGGACTTCAATTTCGGCGCGGATGCGGAGCATCATCGTTCAAGTTCAAACGTCTACGCGCCGCTGGTGAAGGACTTCAACTTCGCCGCGGAAATTGAGGGCCGGCGCGAACCCTTCTCCACGCAAATGTATCTGCCGATGCCCGATGGGCGCACCACGCTGGCGGACTTCTTCAATCCGCTGGTGAACAATATAGAGAAGATGTTTCTGACGGGCAAACCAACCTATCCCGTCGAGCGCACGCTGCTCACGACGGGTTTGGTGGCCGCGGGCCTCGAGAGCCTGTATCGCCAGCAAGCGCGTCTTGAAACGCCGCACCTGGCGATCACCTATCAGCCGACTGCCGAATCGACCTTTATGAGGGATTAACCAATGCTGACTCGACGGGAATTCCTTCAGACCGGGGCTGCGGCCGCGGGGCTTTTGCTGCCCGGCGCGGAAGTTCCAATCAAGCGGCTCGCCATCATCGCGACCGTTTATAAGTATCTTTCGCATGCCCAGCATATTGGTGATCGATTTCTCGTCGGTTATCCCTATGCCGGCGACTGGCAGAAACCGGCCATCAAGGTGGTTTCACTCTATGTGGACCAGAAACCGGAGGGTGACTTAAGCGGTGAACGCGCCCGCAAATTCGGCTTCCAGGTTTATCCCACCATTGCCGCAGCGCTGTGCTGCGGCGGCAAGGAGTTGGCGGTTGATGCGGTCCTGATCGTCGCCGAGCACGGCGATTATCCGCGCAACGAAAAGGGTCAGACACTTTATCCCCGGTACGAGTTCTTCCAGCGGTGCGCGGAGGTTTTTATGCGCAGCGGCCGGTCCGTGCCGGTTTACAACGATAAGCACCTTTCCTACAGTTTTGCCAAAGCGAAGAGCATGGTGGAAACGTCACGCCACCTGGACTTTCCCATGCTTGGCGGATCGTCCCTGCCCGTCACTTTTCGTTTGCCCGAACTTGAATTGCCCCTCGGGTGTGAGATCGAGGACGCTTTAATGGTGGGCGAGGGCGGATCCGATCCGATGGATTTTCATGCGCTGGAAGGCTTGCAATGCATGGTGGAACGACGTGAGCACGGGGAGACGGGCGTTAAAGCCGTGCAATTGATCGAGGGCGACGCGGTGTGGAAGGCAGGCGACGAAGGCCGCTGGTCGAAGGATTTGCTGACCTCCGCTCTTTCGCGCAGCGACACGCCATTGGGTATGGACGCGGCAGAGAGCCGGCCCGAGGACCTGGTTTCATCAGGCCAATTGCCGAAGCTCGTTGCCAATCCCGTCGCTTATTTCATTGAGTACCGCGTCGGACTGAAGGCCACCCTGTTGATGCTTGACGGCGCTTTGAAGGATTTCAATTTTGCCGCCCGGCTCAAAGGCGTGCCAGCGATCCAGTCAACGCAGTTTCTCTTAACGCCCATTCCGAATGTGACCTATTCGGCATGCCTGGTGCACGGGATCGACCAGATGTTTCAAACGCGCGTGGCGCCGTATCCGATCCAGCGGACGCTTCTAGTGAGCGGCATCCTGGAAAGCTGTTTGACTTCCAAAATGCAGAATCACCAGCGGCTGGAAACGCCCCATCTCGATGTGGCTTACCAGCCGCCGGCGCGTACCACATTTTGCCGGAGCTAGGCTTGCTCCAAAGCGTGCTCGATTCAACGCCTATTATGTGTGCCCCTTCCGCCTAATCGGGAACAGTCCACACGATGGCGCGAGCGTAAATTCCGCGGAGATCCGGTTTGACGGGGATTGTGTCCTTGAGGTCATCGACGCCGTAGTAGAGGGTCACGATCTTGCCCGGTGCCACCTCAACGGAGCTGGGATAGCCGCAGTCGAGCCGCTGTGCGTCGGCGGCGAGGATGATGACGTCTGGTCCCCAGGTTTGACCCAAGTTCCGGCTCAGCATGGCTCGCACTCCGAAGGGGCGATTGCGTTCGCCGTAGCAGAGGAGCAAGCGGCCATCTTTCAGCAGGATCACTTTTGCGGGGTGCTCCATATTGTGGGTAACCTGGCGGGGTGAGCTCCAGGTGCGGCCTTTGTCGGAGGAAAACGAAACATCCAGGTGCTGCCCCACATTGGAACGGAGCATGGCCAGGATTCTTCCAGCCGGCAGAACCAGCAGGTCAGTCTCATTGTAGTTTTCCGCAATCACCGATGGGTCGCCCCACGTTTCGCCGTCGTCTTTGGAGCGGTAGACCTGGGTGATACCGACCGGAGAAGCGCCTGGCGTTATTTTCTGAGAATAAACATTCATTAATGCGGTGCCGTCGGGCAGTTGCACGATTTTCCCGAACGGCGAAGGACCGGATTCCACCGGAAGCGGCGATTTGAAGGGTCCTTTCCACGTGTTCCCGCGGTCGCTCGAACGCATGGTGTATATCCCATCGATTGTGTGATCTTTCAGACTCTCACCGTTGGGGCCATAACTCCGGTCGATTTCATACGCGACGAGGACGGAACCATCTTTGAGCTGGCCCATCGCGGGATTGCGGTGGTCCATAGGGCCTTCCGCCAGGGTTTTTAACGTCCAGGTCTTTCCGCCGTCCGTGGACCGAACCCAGTCGAGGCGGCCCTTTACTCCCATGTGGCGGTCTCCACCTCGCACAACGGCTACCAGGTCTTTGTTGTCGAGTTCAGTCAGCACGGGGAAGTAGCCACCGCCCTCGACTGCGGTGTACCTCTGCGTGCTAATCTGCTTTCCATAGAAAATAGTGTGATCTTCAGCGAAATTGGTAACGGATATGAAGAATAAACATACCAGCACAGTATTAATGATCTTTCGAACAATCGGCATTCATGGCCCCCAAGGGATTTGATTTTTCGCGACGCGTTCGTTGCGACAATCATCTTCTCTTGTTTCGGTTTCGAGCGCAATTAATCTGGTTGTGTTGGGAGTGAGGAACGCGACTTAAAGTGACGAAAGAGTGTGAGCAAGGAACCCATTGAGGCCTTTTCCCGGCTTTGATCCCCAGGTGTGGTACAGCCCAAGATAGGCGTAGTTCTCGGTTTGCCCAAAAGCCGTGTGGCCGTAGGCAAACAGAATTTGCCAGCCGGGGTTCCGGATGTAGTAATAGCCGCCAACGTCGATCATGGTGGCAGACCTTGTTTGTGCTGTTGCCAGCCCTTCCGCCCCATGCGAGTAAACTTCCGCCCCCAGCGTAAGCTTCTTCCCGATGTTCCTTTGCAGCAGGCATCCACCATAGGCGAAGTTGCGATACTGATCCTGCCTGACAACCTGGTATCCGGCGCCGCCGTAGCTGGTCCACTGCCCCCAGCTTTTTTGGGCCCAGACCGGCAGTTTGTACCAGACTTTTCCGACGCCCAACCCTTTGCTATAGCTGCCAGTGGGGATTTCGAGCATTGTAAAGGTGCCAAATTCAGGGCGGTGCTTGGTCTCTTTTATAAATCGATACTTCGCCCCCAATTCGATGTCCTCAAAACCATAAGCGCTCGGACCAACTCCCGCAGGAAAATACTTGGGATTATTGGACGGAAGAATGGCTCCAAAAGGCAGGATGATGTGCAAATGAAGATTGGGAGCAGCGCCCCAATTGGCTTCAAACGCCGGCGCGACCGGATCGGTTTCCACCGGGGTCCCGTCCGTGGCGCCAAATAGGTAAACCTCGTAATGCCGGAACTCAATGGGCTCTGGGTCGTCGGTCTGAAACGGAGGGCCTGCCCAAAGATTCGTGGCGGTCAGCGCAAACAGCAGGAAGAGCGTTATCTTTGTGCAACTGCGAACAACGTTCATTCATGCTCCTTGATCGGTTCATTTCCCCTGTAATAAGTCTGCGAAGGGAGGAAAGGTCAGTAATATCCCCAAGGCCAAAAGCAGAAATGCTGTGGC
>Ga0182027_10013353_pt1 | contig 11452 bp, 10 predicted proteins | sample 712E1DmetaG_FD_121300 | JGI IMG/M metagenome (GOLD analysis project Ga0182027, IMG submission 121300) | Permafrost microbial communities from Stordalen Mire, Sweden - 712E1D metaG (Illumina Assembly) | ecosystem: Environmental > Terrestrial > Soil > Wetlands > Permafrost | place: Sweden...
CGACTGCTCAGGGAGCATGTCTGGCCGACCGATCGAGCAGGCCAAAGCCGCCGTCGCACGCGGCCTGGGTCTGCTGCAGCCGGGGGATTCGTTCCAGCTTGTCACCTTCTCGATCACCGCCTCCCGGCTGGGGGATATGCCGCTCGAAGCCACGCCCGAAAACATCCAGCAGGGGCTGCAATACTTGCGTTCCCTGCGAGGCGAAGGCGGCACCATGATGATCGAGGGCATCAAAGCCGCTCTCGACTTCCCGCACGACCCACAACAGCTGCGCTTCGTTTGCTTCCTGACGGACGGTTACATTGGCAACGAGGCCGAAATCCTGGCCGAGACTCATCGCCGGCTTGGCCCGGCGCGTATCTTCAGTTTCGGCATCGGCTCGGCTGTCAACCCCTACCTGATTGATCAGATGGCCAAGGCCGGCCGCGGCGCAGTGGCCTATCTCGGGCCGCGGGACAGCGCCGCGCAAATCATGGAGGATTTCTTTGGGCGTATCAGCCACCCGGCGCTCACCGACCTCCAGGTTGATTGGGGCGGGCTCCATGTGAGTGAAGTCTTCCCCCACACGATGCCGGACTTGTTTGTCGGCCGCCCGGTGATTCTGACTGGCCGCTTCGCCGGGAACCAGGACACAACTATTCGCGTCAATGGCAGGGTCGGCGACCAGCCAATGCAGGTGGCCGTCCCGGCATCCCCGACCGATGCGGCCATCCATAAGGGCCTGACCAGCGTATGGGCGCGCATGAAGATCGCCGACCTGGCAGACCAGTCCACCCGCCGGCCGGACGCAGAATTGCCTGACCAAATCAAGCAGGTCGCGCTCGACTACAGTTTGATGTCCCCCTTTACCGCCTTCGTCGCGGTGGATTCCACCCGCCGCACCGAAGGCTCCGAAGGCACCACCGTGCCGGTCGCCGTCCCCGTTCCGGACGGCGTGAAGTATGAAACGACTGTGGAGGAGAAATGAATTGGCTCGTGCCCGACGAGAAACAGCACAAGCGCATTCGGCTCAAAGTAGCGCTCGTTGACGTTCGCTCCGGTAACTGGTCAGTCTTCAGTCCAAAACCGTTTGCCGATGCCCGCCTCTCCACTTCACCTCGCCGCGGCGCCGTTGACCAAAAACAAGTCGAACGCCTCAAGCAATTGGCCTACGAGGCGGCCGTCGCGGAGCTGCTCCAAACCCATTACGATTGAAGGCTAAAACACTTCCGCCTGCAGGCCGGTCATCTGCCGCACGGTGTGGGCGATGCGGGAGAGGACCCTGAGCGGCAGATGCCCGCTGGCGGAGTTGAGGGAGGGGCGGGTGGCGGAATAAATCTGCACCAGGGAAATCTGGGCGCCGCCGTTCTTGAGTCCCAGCAGGCGGCGGGCGTATTGTTCAATTTCCTCGAGGGGCGGCTCCTCGTCATTGATAGCCGGGAAAAGGCTCTGAATGACCACGGGGCGCTGGCGGCCAAGCAGGAGAATGTTCGATAGGATCTTCTCCAACGGAACCTCAGAACGGTTGACCTTGTTGACGTAGGCCTGCGTGCCGCCGTCCAGCTTGGCCCAGACTTCGTCGCTACGGGTGAAATGCCGCAGGCCGTGCTGCACGTGCGGCAGGTCCAGGCCCGTCGCATTGGTGATGAGCACAAGCTTGAAGAAGGGAAAGCCGCAGAGGGCGCGGACATGCACGACGGCCTGGAGCGCCTCGGCGAAGGCGGGCGAGAGGGTAGGCTCGCCGTCCCCGCTCAGGGCCACATGCCGCAGTTGGAGCAATTCATCCGGCAATCCCCGATACCAGGGGCGTTCGCGCAATCGGCCGCCGCGGACGTAGATCAGCGTTCGCTTCAATTCCGCCGCCATCGCGTCCACGTCCAGCCGTTGTTCGCGGAGTTCGCCGTTCCGGGGCACCTCGCAATAAACGCATGAGAAATTGCAGGCCTTGTCGGGATTCAGGTTCACGCCCACCGACAAACCGCGCGCGCGGGCCGAGACCACTGCATAGACGAAATGGTTATCCAGGAAATCGCGGGGTGAACCAAACGCGGTTTCCGGGGCGCCCTCCGTTCGGGCCAGGACCTTTCGCCTCTTTTCGGCGAGCTCGGCCGGGCCGGTGGTCTTTTCAGTAAGTTGTTCCACAACGTTTCAAGCCCACGGTAAGGTCGCGGCCCATCCCCCACTACACGATGCTTGGCAAAGAATGGACATTTTTTGGCGGGTTCTCGCCAATAATGCCCGCAGCCCGGCAGCCTTGTGGCCACGTCAAGGCCCGGGCGAGGGCGCGGCGCGATTGGAGAGTTTACTTTCGGCCGGGAATTTACTGCAATGGGCCGAGGCCGACATGAGCAGTTCTCTGGCAGAATTCAAGCAAGCCGCGATCGTCAACACGCTGCGCGGCTGCCGGCTCTTCGCCGGTCTGCCGCCGGGCGACCTCCAGGATATTGCGGACATCACCGTCGTGAAGGCGCTGAACCGGGGGGATTATCTATTTCGCGAGGGCGCTGCGTCACAAGGCTTTTACATCGTGCAAAAAGGCGCCATCAACGTTCATCGCGTGAATGCCGCGGGCAAGGAACAGGTCATCCACATTTTTCGGGCCGGGGAATCCCTGGCTGAGGCCAGCCTGGCGACGTTGTCCGGCTACCCAGCCGACGCGTGCGCAGTGGAATCCTCCCAGGTGCTATTGGTACAGAAGGCAGGGTTTCTTGCCCTGCTGAAAGGCCAGCCGGAACTCGGGCTGCGGATGCTCGGCTCGATGAGCCTGCATTTGCGCGTGCTGGTGGGGCAACTGGAGGACATGACTTTGAAGGACGTGGAGACGCGGCTGGCGAACTGGCTGATCAAGCGCTGTCCCAATCCGGACTCCGGCCAACCCGCCGCCATCGAAGTTAAAACGACCAAACGCGTGCTCGCCGCTGAGCTTGGCACCGTTAGTGAGACGCTCTCGCGCACTCTCGCCAAATTCCGCCAGCAGAAGCTGGTGACCGTCAAAGGCAAGAGCGTTACCGTGCTGTCCCCAGCAAAGCTCCAGGCGTTACTCCGGCGTAACCTCGGCGAATAAGCCCGGGCGCGGCAAAGACGACTTGCCAGACAGCCGCGGCGGGTGTTTATTAGCAAAGGGCATAAGGAAATGAATGAGCCAGTGGCCAACAGGTCGAAACCCGCGAACTGCGGCGAGCAGGTGATTTTTGTGGTGGACGACGAGGCGATGCTGCTGGAACTGGCCGCGGTGATCCTGGAACCCTGTGGCTATGACGTCAAAACCTTCCGGGACCCCGAATCGGCCCTGCGGGCATACGCGGCGGCTCAGCCGGCGCCCGCCCTGCTCATCACCGATTACGCCATGCACGCCATGAACGGCCTGGAACTGCTGGAAGCGTGCCGGCGCGTTCATCCGCGGCAAAGGGCGCTGCTGCTCAGCGGCACCGTCGGGCCGGAGGTGCTGCACAATGCGCCTTGCCAGCCCGACCGCTTCCTGCCCAAACCCTATCAGGCGAAACAACTCATCGCCGCCGTGAAATCACTGCTGGCCGATTGACCGGGAGTTAGCCTGACAAACAGGCAAAACCAATCGTCATCCAAATGATCGGCTTGTGAAAAAACTTATCTTTCGACTCTTGATCGTGGTGGTGGTGGTCGTCGTTCTCGCGGTCGTGGCCCTCAGCTTGTTCCTGGATCGAGCCATCAAGGCCGGCATTGAAGCCGTTGGCCCCAAGCTAACTCAAACGGACATCAAGCTGGACTCCGTCAGCCTGTCCTTGCTTTCGGGAGCGGGCAAAATCAAGGGCCTGGTGGTGCGGAATCCCGAGGGGTTCAAGACGCCGTCGGCCATCAAGGTCGGCACTGCCAGCCTGACGCTCGTACCCAGCTCGCTGCTTTCGGACAAGATTGTCGTCAAATCCATCACGGTGGAAGGCCCGGAAATCACGTTCGAAACCGACCTACACGCGAACAACCTGAGCAAGATTCTGGCAAACCTGCAAGCGGCTGCGGGGGGAGGCACGGCAGAACCGCCCAACCCCCAGCAGCCGGCTCAACCCAAGGAGGCCAAACCGGCTAAGAAGTTCGAGGTGGACAACTTTTTGATCACCGGCGGCAAGGTCCAAGTCAGCGTGACGACCTTGGGCGGAGGAGGAACGACGCTCGCGTTGCCGGAGATCCGCCTGCAGGATTTGGGGAAGGATTCCAATGGCATCACCGCCGCCGAGCTGGCGAAAAGAGTGTTGGAGGCGATCGCCAATGCCGCCACCCAAACCTCCTCCGGCACGGTCGCAGACATCAGCAAGGGGGCCCTGTACTTCACGAAAGAACAGAAGGGGGAAGGCACGAACACGGTGGGAAAGGTCAACAAAGGGATTGGGGACCTCTTCAAGAAGAATTAGCCAGGTTTTCAATCCATCGGCGCGAAGACCGCGCACACTGGGGAACCGACCTCCACAACCTGCCCCGTGGGCTTCAGCCGGCCGGTCTGTTCGTCAATCCGAAAGACAACGATGTTATCCGAGTCCTGGTTCTCGGCCAGCAGCCATTGGCCCGTTGGATCAAGGCCAAAGTAACGCGGCGCCTTGCCCTGAGAAGGTTGATACTCGACGCAGGAAAGGGTGCCGCGTTCGGGATCAACCGCGAAGACGGCGATGCTGCCGTGCCCCCGATTTGATCCATACACGAACCTGCCGGAGGGATGCACTTGCACCTCGGCGCCGGACTTGGCGCCGGTGAACTCGGCGGGCAGCGTGGAAACGGTTTGCAGTTCCGTCAGGCGGCCGCGGGTCGCGTCGTAAGCAAAAGCCGTAAGCGTCCCCCCCATTTCATTGATGAGATAGACAAATCGCCCGTTCGGGTGGAAGGCGAGGTGGCGCGGCCCCGAGCCCGGGGCGACCGAAGCCGCCGGAGGATCATTAGGCACGAGCGCGCTCTTGGCCGGATCGAGGCGGTAAACGAGCACCTTGTCCAAACCCAGATCGCAGGCCAGGGCGAAGCGATTGTCGGGGTCGGCGGTGATGAAATGGGCGTGGGGGCCCGCCTGGCGCTGCGGGTTCACGCTGGAGCCCTGGTGCTGGATAACCGCGCCCGGCCGCTCGGCCAGTTTGCCATCCCCCTCGAGGGGAATCGCCGCGATGCTGCCGCTGCCGTAGTTGGCGACCAGGAGGCATTTCCCAGATTTGTCCACCGCGAGGTGGCACGGGCCGCTGCCACCGGAGGATTGCCGATTGAGCAGAGTCAGTTGGCCGGTTTTCTCGACGATGCGGTAGGCGTTCACGGCTCCCACCCGCTTTGCGCCCAAGCTGGTGTTTTCTCCCACCGCATAGAGATAGCGTCCGTTGGGATGGATCGCCAGAAAACTGGGGCTGGGCGTCGTGGCAGCCAGTTGGGGAGGACTCAATTTGCCTGTGGCGGTGTCAAACTGCGAAGCGTAAACGCCCAGGCTTTTCGCCCCGGTGTATGTGCCGATGTAAACTCGCAGCAGGCTGTTGGTCGAGGTGGCTGGCGCAGACATGGCAGAATGGTAAACCAAACCGAGGGCAAGCAAAGGCCAAAGGAGGCGAAACGGTCGCGGCGATTTCATGCGGGTAGAAAACATGAATGACGCCGCTTTTCAACCTGGAAAGCATGGGCCCGGCCGGAATCGCCTCCCGAACAAATTGTGCACAATTCCGACTTTTCGATTGCAGAAAGCCACGAGTCTTCTTAGGGTGTAAGAAAGGCGCGCAGCGCGAAAGGTACACGATATGTATTTCGGTGTTGACTATCATCCGGAGCAGTGGGTTTACCCGTACGGCGGAACCAAGGAAAACCCCGAATCCGCCTGGGAGCGCGACGTAGAACTGATGCAGACCGCGGGCATCAACGTCGTCCGCATGGGCGAGTTCACTTGGGGGCTCTGCGAACCGGAAGCCGGCAAATACGATTTTTCCTGGCTCAAGCGAGTCATGGACCTGCTGGGCAAGGCCGGGATTCAGGTCGTTCTGGCCACGCCCACCGCTGCCCCGCCTATTTGGCTGGCGCGGAAGCATCCGGAAATCCTGCCACTGGATGAGCGTGGCCTGGTCAAACACGAGGGCACCCGCCGCGCTGTCTGCCTTAACAGCGACGTGTTTTGGGACTACTCCAAGCGCATCGTCGAAAAGATGGCCAAGGCCCTCGGCCCGCATCCGCAACTGATCGCCTGGCAGATTGACAACGGCTTAGGGGGCAATTTCACCGAGGCGTCATTCAATGAAGACACGCGCCGGGATTGGCATCTGTGGCTGGAAGCCAAATATGAAACGGTCGGGCAACTCAACGAATCCATGGGCCTGCGGCATTGGGGCCAGGTGGTCGCAAGCTGGAACCAGGTGCCCATGCCGATGGCCGCTCCGGCCGTCCACAACCCGGCCCTCGTGCTGGATTGGTGCCGGTTTTGCAGCGATACGATCGTGCAGTTTGTCAAGATGCAAGCCGATGTGCTGCACGAGTTGACGCCCAAGTGTCCCGTGACGACCAATTTGCGCCCGCTCATGCACCGTTTCGATCACTTCGATCTGGCGGAAGTGATTGACTTCGTCTCGATTGAAAGCACGGCGGCCCTCAGGCCCAAGTCGGCGGAACTGGCCTGCGAGATTGACATGTTGCGCTCGCTCAAGAAGTCGGATGTCCGCACCCCGGATGGCGACACCGGCTTTTGGGTTATGGAGCAGAAGGCCGGGCAGATTACCTGGCAGGACGTCAATGCGCTGCTGCGTCCCGGGATTCTGCGGATGTTTACCTATCAGTTGGTTTCACGGGGAGCAACCGCGATTATCTTCTTTCGCTGGCGGCAGCCGCGGTTCGGCAGCGAGAAATTCCACGGCGCGGTTCTGCCGCACGCGTTGCGCACCGATAACCGCGTTTTCAAAGAGGTGGCCCAACTGGGCGAGGAAATGAAGCTGCTGGCCCCGGCGCTCAAAGGCACGCGCGTGGAGGCGGAAGCCTGTATCCTGTACAGCCACGACAATGACTGGACACTGCAGCAGCCGATGCAGCCCAACAAGTTCTTCAATTTGCGGGAGCATATTCAGCTCTTCTACAACGCGCTCCACGACCGGAACATCACCGTGGATTTCGCGCGGCCGGCTGATGACCTCTCGCGTTACAAGCTGGTTCTGGCGCCCTCCCTCCACTTGCTCTCCGGCGGGGAAGCGGACCGGCTGAAGCTCTACGTTCAGAACGGGGGCACCCTGGTCAGCACGTTCAACACCGGACTGGTGGACGCGCACAATATCGCCCCAGACAATGGCTATCCCCGTGATCTGACGGATTTGTTCGGCCTGGAAGTCCTGGAGTTTGACCAGTTGCCGCCCGGCGAAGAAAATCACCTTACCTTCAAAGGCACCTTCCCTACCAGCCACCTGCACCCCGCCAGGTTGTGGTGTGACCTCATCGAGCCCAAGGATTGCCAGGTCCTGGCGACGTATGCGAAGGACTTCTACGCGGGCCGGCCGGCGATGACCCTGCATACCTTCGGCCTCGGCAAAGCGATTTACATCGGCACGCTGAGCCACCAGCATTTCTACAACGACCTGGCAATCTGGCTGCGCCAGATGTGCAATCTCGTTCCGCTGCTCAAAGTGCCCGACAGCGTCGAGGTCAGCCTGCGCCAGAAAGAGGACACCAAGGTTTTCTTCCTGCTCAATCACCAGAGTTCGCCAGTGCGCATTCAGTTCTACAAGCCCATGCACGATTTCCTGACCGGGAGCATTGTCTCCGGCAATTACGATCTGCCCCCGCACGGGGTGCTCGTGCTGGATGAACATGCCGAAGCCGCGACGTGACGGGTGGTTGAGTTAGAGAGTTACATGAGTTACATGGTTGCATGAGTCGCCGGGTCTGCGCTGGAACCACCTCATGCGACCATGCAACTCATGTAACCGCGTAACCATGTAATTCCTGCAGGACGAAATGTTACCCCCTTGGCTCCGCCACAACCCACCGCTCGGACCGGGAAAAATGAGCGCGCGTCAAAGGGTCTTTGCCCAATGGCGGGGCATTGATCTTGCACCGCTCGAGCGGGCCCAGGTCCTGCGCGCACAACCGGCCAGCGCCGTGCTGCCGCGGGTGCTCGCCGACTTGCGCCTGGACCGACGCCGCACGGAAGCCGAAGTGGTGAAGGTCTGGAACGCCCTGGTGGACCCGAACATCGTCGCCCACGCCCAACCCACGGGCATCCGCAAAGGCACCCTCTTCGTCACCGTGGACAGCAGCGTGTGGCTGAGCGAAATTGTGCGCTACCGCCGCAAGGAGATCCTCGACCGGTTGCAGCACAGCTTTGGTCGGGACTTCATCGCGAGGATCTCGTTTCGGGTAGGGTAAATTCAAACGTCGGCGGCAGCGGCCAGCCAGTCCGGGTTCTTTTCCGCATGCTGGGCAATTTCCGACCAGATGGCTTCCAGCGGGGTTTGCGGTTTCCAGCTCCAGGCTTGCGCAGCGCGGCTGGCGTCCAGGACCAGCCAGGGGATATCAAACGCTCGACTGCGAGTCTCGGCACCGATCGCGTGAGAGCCGAAGCGCGCAGCGCACCAGGCGCTCAACTGCCGTAGCGATGCGCTCTGATCCAACCCGCCGCTGACATTAAGCACACGCGGCGCATCCGCGCGCGGCTTCTGGATTTGTTGCGTTATCAGCGGCAGCAAGTCGCGCGCATGGAGGCAATCACGCACTTGGCAGCCCGTGCCGTCGAACCCGATGTACTTCAGCGGCCGTCTCCGGCAATAGGAGTGAATCCAGTAAGAAAAGATGCCCTGGTCAATCTTGCCAAACTGGCCGGCGCCGGCCAGCACCCCGCACCGAAGGACAAATACGGGCAGATCAAAACTCTCGGCATACTCGCACGCCAGCAGTTCCGAGGCGCGCTTGGAACTGCCGTAGAGCGACAAAGGCGGCTCGGTCGAAAAACTCTCCGTAACGCCCTGGGGGCCGAACCCCGCGAGCTGCGCGCCGGAGCCCGGGACGAACCGGTCGCCCTGTGCCGCCACCGGAATGGCGGCCAGCGCCCGGATCGAATAGACCCGGCTGGTGCTGAGGAGGGTGAAGCCGCAGCGCCAGTTCTTGAGCAATTCCAGCATATTGATCGTGCCGAGAAGATTATGCTCGATCAACTGGCGGCTGCTGGTCTTGCCGTCCACGCCGGCCAGCACGCTCGGGTTGGCCGCCGCCTCGATGATCCAGTCGCACCGGGGCAGGATTTCCAGGTCGCTGGGATTGCGCACGTCGCCGTGGCAGACCTTCACGCCGAGTTCACGCAGGGCGCGCCGATTGGTCTCGCTGCCGGCGCGAATGAAGTTGTCCAGGCCAACAATCTTCCAATCCGGCCAGCCTTCGCGCAGACCACGGGCGAGCGTGCTGCCGACAAACCCGCAAATCCCTGTGATGAGAACGCGCATCCTCATTTGGCCGACATGCGCTCACGCCAGGAAGTGACGATTTCCTCGAAGATGCGCGGCAGGCTCCGGGTGAGCCGCCAGCGAGGGTAGTGCGCTTTCATCTTGCGCAAGTCGCTATAGTAACAGATGTGATCGCCGCTGCGGGCCTGGTCCACATAGGCGTGGATTTGCTTCTTGCCGGTGCAAGCCTCCGCCATTTCAAAAGCTTCCAGGATCGAGCAGGAGTTTTCCTTGCCGCCGCCGAGATTATAGACCTCGCCCGCCCGGGGTGTCTGATAGAACTCGAACATGAAGCCCGCCACATCCGCCGAATGGATGTTGTCGCGGACCTGTTTTCCCTTGTAGCCATAAATCCTGTATTCGCGGCCTTCGAGGTTGCACTTCACCAGGTAACTTAGGAAGCCGTGCAGTTCCACGCCGGAATGGTTCGGCCCGGTCAGGCACCCGCCGCGCAGGCAACACGTGGGCAAGCCGAAATAGCGGCCATACTCCTGCACCATCACATCGGCGGCCACTTTTGAGGCGCCGAAAAGCGAGTGTTTCGATTGGTCAATCGAGAAAGTCTCCGGGATGCCCTGGGCGAATTGCGGGTCGGCGTAATCCCAACGCCGGTCCAGTTCCTTGAGAGCAATGGTGTTGGGCCGGTCGCCATAGACCTTGTTGGTGGACATGTGGATGAAGGGCGCCTCCGGGCAATGGCGTCGCGCGGCCTCAAGGAGGTTGAGCGTGCCCACAGCGTTCACATCAAAATCATCGAACGGAATGCGGGCGGCCAGATCGTGCGAGGGCTGAGCGGCGGTATGGATGATGACCGCCGGCTTCAGCGTTTCGACCAGTTTCAGCACGGCGGCGCGATCGCGAATATCGAGCTCATGGTGCACGAACCCGGGCAGCGCCTCCTGCAACCGTGTCTGGTTCCAGCGGGTGTTGCCTTGCGGGCCGAAGAAGACTTCGCGCTGGTTATTGTCCACGCCCTGAACCGTGAAGCCGCGCGCGTGGAAGAAGGTGGCGACTTCCGAGCCGATCAAACCGGACGAGCCGGTCACAAGACAGTTTTTGCCCATGTCGGCGTTATCAAGACACCTGCTGGCGCCGGGGTCAAGCGCGTTGTTAAGGAACAGGAGTTGGCCCTGGCACGACACGGCAGTAACGCTGGGCTGGTCCGCGGGCTGCAAGTCAAACCGAACCCGGCTCGGGACTCTCAGCGTGAGGTTACCTGTCCTGACGGCCTCAACTCCGCGCTCGCCAAGTCATTAAGGGATTGCCACTGCGCGATAGTACCGTCGGGCCTGATCGCTTGCGCTCATATTCACGCTGGTGTCCACCCACAACTCCACGGGTTGGGTCAGGGTGATGTTTGTAAGGGTGGTCCAATTATTCGTCAGGTTGACATTGGTGACGTACTGAATGCCGAATCTCTTGCCGACTGCCCCGGTAATTGTCAGGCCGAAATAGATACCAGGGGATATGCTGGCGGGATTAACTATCAGGTTCGCGGACTGACTGATAACACTGCCGTAAAGATTGGTTACCTCAACCCAATATTCGCCCCCCGCGTATAAATCCAAGTCCTCCAGATCCAAGGTTGCATTGGTTGCCCAAGAAATCGGAAAGTCCTCAAAATACCACTGATAGCTGAGCGGGAGCGTCCCCACAGCGCGCACTTGGAAAGAAACTGCCAATCCCCAATAACCGATTTGGCTGTGAGGTTGGGACAGAAGTTGTGGCGGAGCCAGTACCGTGAGGGTGGCCGCGGTGCTTATCGCGTAGCCCTGTGAGTTGGTGACGGCTACGTAGTAACTGCCGGATTGGTAACACTCGACGTTAATCAACAGAAGACTCGCCCCTGTAGCGCCAAGGATGTTCGTGCCGTTGAAGGCCCACTGGTAGCTCACTGAAGGATACGCAGCCACGCTGACTCCAAAGACAACGTTTGAGCCTGCAAGGATTGTCTGGCCCTGAGGCTGCACCGTAATACTTGGAGCCGCCAGCACTGTCAGCACAGCCGTACTGCTGGTGACACTGCCAGAGCTGTTAGTGATGATAACACTGTAGCTGGTTGCATCACTCAG
>Ga0182027_10013356_pt1 | contig 11450 bp, 10 predicted proteins | sample 712E1DmetaG_FD_121300 | JGI IMG/M metagenome (GOLD analysis project Ga0182027, IMG submission 121300) | Permafrost microbial communities from Stordalen Mire, Sweden - 712E1D metaG (Illumina Assembly) | ecosystem: Environmental > Terrestrial > Soil > Wetlands > Permafrost | place: Sweden...
ATGTCTGTTGCCTGTTTAAAGAACGTAATGGCATTTGTATCTCCTTATTTGCTGTTACACTCATTTTATCTCAGTTACGCTCAACTATAAACCCTTCTTAAATATTTTTGAGACAGGCTCTTAAAGTCGCGGAAAGTTTGTTGTACCCTTTTTAATCATTCGGCAAAAAAGTCGAACGCTTGTGTTTGAAGTTATCCTCATGAAGTAATAGAATATTAGCACTCAAGATAATATTGCTATTGATAAAAGGGGGTTTTTACGTATGGAAATTAAAGACGTTATAAAAACGGGATTGGATTTGACGAAAAGGTCGCTTGACCGCACACTGGACGGCCTGACCGCCGAGGAATTGAAGTGGCAGCCGAAAAATGATGCCAACTCTATCGGATTGATTCTATTCCATGTGATCCGCGCTGAAGATTCAATGGTTAACCGCATCCAGGGTAAACCCCAGGTCTGGGAAACTGCCAAGTGGTACCAGAAAATGAATAAAGCAATCGACGACGGCGGCGCTCATTACACCGCCGAGCAGGTGCATAATTTCGCGGTGCCGGATATGAAAGAGATGATGACTTACGCCGCCGCCGTACGGAAAAATACATTAGAGTTTGTGAACGGGTTAAAGCCGGTAGATTACGACCGGAAAGTGGAAATGCCGCCGCGTCCCCCGCAAATGGGGCCGGACGGGAAACCCCTGCCGCCGATGAAGTCGCCATTCGAACAGGTTGTCGGCGCGATGCTGTTTTATGCCGTGATGCATATCGACCAGCATGCCGGCGAAATTTCCTATATCCGCGGCCTGAAACGGGGCATGGATAAATAAAAATAAAATAATCGGATAACCTGATGGAAGATAAAAAGACATTTATGGTCGTTGCCGCCCACCCGGACGACCCTGAATTCGGCGCGGGCGGGACTGTCGCTAAATACGTGCGCGAAGGCTGGCGGGCAGTCTATGTCATCTGCACCAACGGCGATAAGGGCACGCCTGACCCGGAGATGACCTCGGAGCGGCTGGCCGTAATCCGGGAGCAGGAACAGAAAAATGCTGCCAAAGTCCTCGGCGTCAGCGAAGTCGTCTTCTTAGGGCACCCCGACGGCTGGCTAACGGACAGTCCGGAATTCCGCGGCGAGCTGGTGCGGCTCATTCGCAAATACCGCCCGGAGCTGGTGATCACCCATGACCCTACCCGCAAATACATGGGGCACCACGATCACCGCATCACGGGGCAGGTCTGCATGGATGCGGTTTTTCCCTATTGCCGCGACCATCTTTTTTACCCGGAACACAAAGCCGAGGGCTTGACGCCGTTCAAGGTCGGGGAAATGTACCTGACGGGGGCGGAAGAGCCGAATAAATACGTGGAAATTACAGAAACTTTCGATTTGAAAATGAAAGCCATCGCCTGTCATATCAGCCAGGTGGGGCATACCGGCGACTGGGAAAGCTGGGTCAAAGCCCGGCGGGCGCAGGCAGAAGCGATGAGCAAAGAACGAGGGATGCCTTTGTCCGAGGCTTTCCACCGGATTGAAATCAGACGGTAGTTTGCTCAAAGTAGGGGATTGTCCATGCAGCAAGAGTCAATGCAAGGAAAATGCCAATATGCTTTGGCTATGTGGATTGGTTTAACCACTCCTGAATATACCTGTGTAATTGACAATAATCAACGATGCCCATTACATGGAGACTGCCGATTATGCAAACTTTTTGAAGGATGGAAAAAGAGTTTACAAAGTGTCTAAGACTAAAATATTAAGGACATAAAAGCATGTATGTCGGCAGAATTGTGGCCATCGGCAATACCCGCGATAATAAATTAACCGCGATGTACCGCGTCTCCAGCCGGTCTTTCCCGAACCGCCAGAGCGTGCAAAATGGAGAAATCATCGCCATCGTGCCGAAAGAGGGTTTTGAGAAGGATATTTTCCGCAATCCTTACATCACTTATAATTGCCTGCGGACAAACCGGCGGTATGCGGTGGCGGTCAACGGTACACAATCCGACCCGATTATCGAAAAACTGGAGACCGGCATGAGCTCCCGTGATGCGCTGGTCAGCGTACTTTTCGGTCTGGATTACGAACACGACCATCTGAAAACACCCCGAATTGCAGCGGTAATTGATATCGAAACCCGCACCGGGCTGCTGGCAATTGTGCGCAGCGACGCTTTGCTGGTCAGGACTTTTACCCCCAAACCGGGCGAGGCTTTTTACGTGGCGACATACGAACAAGATTATCCGGACGATAAATTCCGGGATGAAAATTTCCAGTTGAATAATGCGGCAGAAGCCTGCGATTATGTGCTCGGGAAAGGGGTGTTTGGCACTCTGGAACTGCCTGTCTCCGCTGCCAGCGCGATTGAGACTGCGGCCGGTTTTCAAATCGCCAATAAAAACGTGAAATAATAAATACTGTCTGTCTTGATCGTAAAAAATGAGGAGACTTTTTAAGGTCTCCTCTCCTATTTTTAGCAGCATGAATTATTAAATTTACGAAATCATCTTCTTTAATCCCAGGCTGGCGAGCACCAGAAACAGCACGGTAGTACATATGATTACCGCGAAATCCAGCGGCAGAGAGTGCAGGTTGCCCGTCGCCAGCATGTCCCGCATGGCATCAACGGAATAGGTCAACGGATTGACATAGGCGAGCGGCCGGATCCAGGACGGCATAATTGATATCGGATAAATGGCGCTGCTGGCAAAGAACAGCGGCATGGTCATGACCTGGCCGAAACCCATCATACGTTCCCTAGTTTTAACCAATGAGGCGATGGCCATACTGACGCAGGAAAAACACATGCTGACCAGGACAATGACAACGAATGTTCCCAGTATCGCGAGCGGATTCAAAATAAGATGCACCTGCAGGATTACGGCCAGAATAATTACAGCGACCGCCTGAAAGATACCGCGGACACCGGCAGAAAGCGCCTTACCCAGGATAATAGATGAGCGGGAAGCCGGGGTGGAAAGCAATTTATTCAGCAGGCCGAGGTCGCGTTCCCAGACCACGTTGATACCGAAAAAGATGGCAACGAACAAGGCGGACTGGGCCAGCACGCCCGGCGTCATGAATTGCAGGTAGGTTAGGCCGGCCGGAATGTTGGCGCTCATGGCGTTTAGTTTGCTCATCGCCAGGCCGTAGATGGCCAGCCACAGCGCCGGCTGCACCATTCTGACCCAGATTTGGGTCTGGTCATGGCGGATTTTGCGCATTTCCAGCTCCGCGATAATCAACGCGTTGGCAAAATATTTTCTAACTTCACTGAAAACTTTCATTAGCTCCTCCTCGTAAAGGCGCGGCGGGCGCGGCGGGTCTCGGCAAAGGTGTCGCCTTCTTCGATGCGGGCGCCGGTATATTTCAGAAAAACGTCGTCCAGTGTCGGTTTTTTCAATGAGACTGATTCAACCACGACTCCCTTAGCTTTCAGACCTTCCAGCAGCTGGGGAATCAGTGTTTCTCCGTTGTTTACCACCAAGTCGCTGTGGCCGTCCGGAGAATCGGCAATCGTGGAATACCCCATTTCTTTCAATTTCAGGGAGCAATTAGGATTGTTGGAATTGATAGTGATGATATCGCCGCCGACGGCCGCTTTCAACTCCGCCGGTTTACCCAGTGTGGCCAGTTTGCCCCGGTTCATGATGCCGATGCGGTCGCAAAGCTCATCCGCCTCGCCCATATCGTGGGTGGTCATCATGATGGTGGTGTTGAATTCGTCGCGCAGCTTTTTAATCAGCCCCCAGATGATACGCCGGGCATTCGGGTCCAAGCCGATGCTGGGTTCATCGAGGAAAAGCACTTTCGGCCGGTTGACCAGCGCCTGGGCAATTTCCAGACGCCGCATCATGCCACCCGAAAAAGTATTGACCATGTCATTTTCCCGGTCCGTCAGTTCCAGGAAACTTAAAACCTCATGAATCCGCTGTTTTCTTTCTTTAGCGGGCATGCCGTACAGTTTGGATGAAATCAGGACGTTTTCGTAGGATGTGAGGTCCCCGTCAGCGGAAACGTCCTGCGGCACGTAACCGCATATCCGGCGTACCTCTTCGCTGTTTTTAGCGGTGTTGATGTTATAAATCAGCGTTTCTCCCGAGGTGGGCGGGATGAGAGTCAACAGTGTGCGGATGGTGGTGGTTTTACCCGCGCCGTTGGGGCCGAGCAGACCGAAAATTTCCCCTTTATCCACTGAGAATGAGACGTCGTCCACGGCCCTGACTTTGGGGTATTGCTTGACCAGGTTTTGGACAACGATGGCTTTTTCTTCCATGAGTTGCCTCCATTGCAAAAATATGATATTTTCTGTTAGTATGTAATACCCGTATGGTTCCTCATATAATTCTATTGAACGCAAGAATAAATGTCAATGTTATATTCACTAATAAGGCGGGAAAAAGAAAATGGTGAAACAAGAGATTGTAGAAGAACTGATTGAACTGCAAAGAAAGATCGACCGCGACCGCCGCCAGTACGAACTGGATGCCTGGATGAGCCTGAATCTGGGTATCGGGCAGCTCAAAACCCTGTTTTTCATCAGTAACCGCGGCGCGACCACGACCGGCAAACTGGCAACCGCGCTGAAAGTTACGCCGACGAACGTAACAGGCATTATCGATAGATTATTAGAAAAAGGGCTGATTACCCGCATCGGAGACCCCGACGACCGGCGGGTGCTGGTATTACGCACAACGCCGAAAGGTGATGAGCTGGTGGCGGAATTACGGCAGAAACGACGGGAACGGATGACCGAACTTTTCAAGCATCTTTCCGACAAAGAAGCGGAAATCGTGGCGCAGGGCCTGAAAATCATGGTCAAAGCCATCGATGCCAAACAGGAAGAAACCAAGTAGGCGCGATCAACCCCGGCGTTCAGATTTAGTTTTTTAGTCCGTGACGATGACGGACACCCCGTCCGGAATGACCGTAATCTCGGCTTTTTGACCCATTTTTCCTCGGGCCATCGTCAATGCTGTTGCAATATCCGGCGCCTGCCGCATGTGCATCGCGCGGACAACTTCCGGATTACAGAAGTTCGAGACTAAAATCACCGTGCATTTGGTCAGCACGCGAGCCAGGATTTGCGCTTCCCACTGGTCGGGTAAAGTGTCTTTTTGGGCAATCCTGGAAATTTTTGCGGTGACTTCCTGTGGCGATTTCGCTTCGGCAAACCAGCGGTAGAAGGCCTCGCCGCCGTGACCGTCTTCGCAGGCAGCCACCATGATGATAACGCCGCCTTCGCGGACGCAAGTTTCGGCGGAAGTCATGCCCTTGACCGCCTGATAGATATTCTGGTCTAAAGGATAGCCGCCGTTTGAGGTGATGACAATATCGGCCAGTTGACGTTTGACGATTGCCCGCCAGCTGACGAAATCGCAGCCGAGACGGTGGGCTTTATCGGGATGACCGGCAAAAGCGCGGATGATTTTTTTATCCGCATCGAGGGCCACGTTGAGGATGAAAGCCAGCCCGACGGTTTCCGAGGCAAAAAGCATATCCCGGTGTATCGGGTTATCCTGCAGGTTGCCGGTGCGGGCATTTTCACTGGCGATAAAGGCGGCGCAGTGATTGGCCAGTACCGTTGCGGTACCGGCAATACCGGGCAGGATGCTCTTGCGGCCGCCGGAAAAACCGGCAAAAAAATGCGGTTCGATGAACCCTTCGGCGACGATTAAATCCGCCCAGTCCACGAGGTCGTTCAGCCACAGCTCCCCGCCCGAAGGCAAAATGCCTTTGAATACCAGATGCTGTTTATCACGGGAATCATGGACGACAATATCTTCGTTGTCGCATAATATTTGGCCGAACCTGGCGATTAATTCTTCCGGCCTTGTCAGGCGGTGAAAGCCGGTGGCGACCAGAATTTTAATCTGAATTTCGGGATTGCGGCTGCGTATTTCTTCTAATAGAATCGGCATGGTGATCTTACTGGGCAGCGGCCGGGTGTGGTCGGAGGTGATTAACAGCACGCGGTGCGCCTTTGAGGCTAATTCAGACAGCCGCGGCGAGGCCACCGGTTCCGCCAAAGCCTGCCGCACGATGTCCGCTTCCGCTTTTTTCGCAGCGGCTTTGGATTCCGGTTCCAGAACGGCCTTCAACTGTTCCGGCTCGATTTCCAGCTTGAGTATTTCACGCCCGTAGGGAATTTTGATTACTGACATTATCTGCCTCTTACCTAATTAAAACATAAATACGGGAACAATTGTAAACATTCGAGCATTATGTATCCGGCTCTAAATCTTCTTTAGTGCCGCGGCACGGGCCACGGACTCGATGACGATCGCCGCTAATGCTGCTCCGTAATCAAGGTCGATATTCTGCATGGTGTCTTTGGTATCGTGGTAGCCGCTGCGGTTGATATCGTAGTTTTCCATAAAAAGCACGACCGGTATGCCGCAGTCGGAGAATATCTGCCCGTCGGTATTAAAAAGTGTGCTGCGCGGGTCGGCCGGGAGACGCACTTCGCCGTTAAGATTGGGAAATCGTGCTGTGACCGGTATTGTATCGTCGTCAGAGCGCCGGCCGCGGCCTTTACGGAACCGTCCGTCCCCGAGATTCCATTTAGGAGAATTCATATTCCACAATTGATTGGCGGTGTAGGCTTCCCGGGCTAACTGCAATGACGCCGGACCTTTCCCCGGAGACATTTGGAAAATGTCCCAATCGCTTTCACGGTTATGTCCGATCATATCCATCAGGTAAACGCCTTTAATCAGGGTACCGGATAAATCTAATGTCTTCCCATCGGTCAAGCGCATCTGCAGCGATTTTTCAATTAACGCCTGTGCCAAGTGCCTGGCCCCCATGCAGTCGGCGGGGAATTCTTCGCCGGTTAAGTGTACCAGCCACACATCACGTTCCAGCAGGCCCTCTTTCGACAGTTTTAAAAAGACCGGGGCAGCCTGCAGTAAAGTGGCGGTCGCCGAACAGTTATCGTCGGCGCCGTGGGCGGCCAGCCGCGCGCCGGTTCCCCCCCTGGATTTGTCATAAACGTCTTCCATGTAGGCCGTATCGTAATGGTCGCCCAAGATGATTGCTTCTTTACGGTTTTTCCCGGGGATAATCACCAGCAGGTCGCGTTCGTTGGAGTGACCTTCCTGATTGTTTTTCCAGCCGCCGAAATCGGAAAAATCAAAATCCGTTTCCCAATGAAAAGGCAACTCGCCGCAAATTGCCTTGCCCGCCATACCGGCGGCATCAATCGCCTCCCGGTGGCGCCCGAGAAGGTAGTTCCCCAGTTTTTCCAGGTCGCGGTGACGGTGTTCAAGATGTGCCTGTGTCGCCGGGTCATGGACGCAATCAGCGTTATCTTTGTTGAGATAGGCGCCGCCGGATAACTTGAGGATATCGTTCCACCACGCTTCTTCGAATGTCCTGGTCGCGGTCTGCTGGTATGTCAACGTTTTTAGCCGTTTTTCCTTTGATGTTTCCTGTACTGAAACCGGCTCGATGCAGGCTTCAACATCCCGGCAAAGATTCTTCACTTCATTCGTATTTTTTGCCTTTTCGGGCAAATCTGCCAGCCACTTTTCCAGCGTTTCATGTTCCTGCAAATGCAGCATCTGCCGGGTAAAACCGGCGGGCAGATATTTTTGAGGCCACATCCCGGCGGCGTCCATCACCCGTAAAATGTTCAGTGCCGTCTGGTGCGTGTAATGCTCTTCGAGGTGGCCGAAGTTGTGCAGAGCCGTAAGATAAGGTGCCCGCTGCTGCAGCCGGGGCCACAGCTCTACCGGATGCGCGATATCAAAATCATCAACCTTGTAAGCCGTCAGATAACCCGAAGGGCCGGCAGGCAATGTTTTTGCTTCGTTATTTGATTCATCCCACCATGCAACCAGCGGGCGCTGCCAGTAAATCTCGTTTAAACCGGCACGCATCGCCGGAAACAGGAAGCGGTAGCGAAAAGTGCCGCCTTCCGCCACGGTGTCGGCCGCTTTTTCCAGCGCTTCCCGGCTGGCGGTGGGGCCGTCCAGCAACACATGAGAATCGCCGGTCCAGAGCTGGCAGTTTTTTGCCATCGGCTTGTTATACAATCCCATCACGTCCAGCTTCGTGCTGAAAAGCACATTAGAGACTTTATCATCAATGGTGCTGACAATAAGCTCATTTTCATAGCGGTGGGTACGGTCCCAGCGGCTGGTGCGTTTGTAAGTATTGACTAATAAATTTTCCCCGACTTCCGGTACTTTCAATTTGGTGCCCGATTCATGGAAGCGGCCGGATTGCGGTACCCGGATGCCGTGCGGGCCGCCGTGCCGCGCTGCCAGACGCTGCAGGGATAATTGCATTGCCAGCGGCATTTCTTTCTGCAGTTTAATAAAACCCGGCATGCCCCAGAAAACCAGACTGCCCGGGAAAGGCAGGAGGACCAACTGTCCGTTCAGGTAACGTTTACGTATTGCGGGTGGGAGCAGGCTGAACGGCCGGAAGGTGAGCAAATAATGGATATCATCCGACGATGTATTTTCATCCCAAACCAAAGGTTTGATGTACGAGGGCAACGGCATGTCCGTCCAGTAAGGGAACGAGGCATTCGGCGGAGTAGGTAAAAAGCGGAAGCCTATTTTATGCAATCCGGCGATGTTAGCACAGTTTTCGCTGTATACCTGCTTAAGTAGTGTAAAAAGAAAAGCCAGCGTTTCCTGCGCCGGAATTTCCTGAGTCGGAGATGAAAAGAAGCTTTTCCAGAAGGCTCGTTCCGGACCCTGTTCACTGCTGCCGAAAAAAGTCCACCGCACGCGCCCTTTGTCATCCTGGGTTTTCGAGAGCGCCAGCGGCAGAAAAACAACGTAGCGTTCATGAAGTAATTTCCCGGCCTCTGCCGCCAGTTCCGGCGGCCAATATGGATTGTCGACGAGGTGGTGTTCTTGCGGACCGGTGATGACGTAAGCCGGTTTGCCTTGGCCAAGTTCTACGATTTGTCTCAAGATTTGATTTGCCAGCATTGATAACCCGGGTTGGATTTCCAGTTCCTCTTCGATTTCGGAGACAGACCAACCGAAGGGGTCGTTTTGTGTAAAATGGACGGTATCGATTTCGCCGTAAGGGCTGCGGCCGAAGCGCGGCGGCGGCATGAACTCGGAATAAGCCGGAATCGGAAATTTATCTTTCCCGGCAAACCAGGGATAGCCCTCTAACAGTTTTTCCCAGCCGGCTGAATTTTTGCCGCTCACTTTAGCTAAACCCCCCATATTTGAAAATATTACGGATGATGGAACTTAGATTGATTCTATCAAGAGAAAGGGGCGGCGTCAAAGGTCAATGTAATTTTGTGCAGGAAATAGTGATAAGAATTTCAACCGTGTCGATTTCCCGCCGATGGCGCTGAAAAAGCGGATCTGCCGGAATCATGGCCGTGACGTTTCGTAAAGCAGGCAGGCGACCTGATGCCCGCCCCCGGCATCGGCGAGAATCGGTATGGTCTTAGGGCAATCGGCAAAAGCGCGGTAGCAGCGGGGGTGGAAGACACACCCTGACGGCGGGTTCATGGGGCTGGGGACTTCTCCCTGAAGGACAATTACCTGTCTTTTCATTTCGACCGCCGGGTCGGGAATCGGTACTGCCGATAGTAAAGCCTGAGTGTACGGGTGCAGCGGATTTTTATAAAGCTCATCCCGGTTCGATATTTCCATCACTTTGCCAAGATACATTACTACCACGCGGTCGCTGAGGTGCCTGACCACCGAGAGGTCGTGGGAGATAAACAGGTAAGATACTCCGAACTTTTGCTGTAAATCATCAAGCAGGTTGATAATCTGCGCCTGAATCGACACATCCAGCGCGGATATCGGCTCGTCACACATAATGAATTGGGGCTGCAGCGCCAGAGCCCGGGCAATGCCTAACCGCTGCCGTTGGCCGCCGCTGAATTCGTGAGGGTAACGTTCGCCCATGTAGGGCGCCAGCCCTACCAGTTCAAGCAATTCCGCAACCCGGTCGTTGTATTCTTTGCCCCTGGAAATTTTATGAATCCGCAAAGGCTCGCCGATGATATCCGTAGCGGTAAACCGGGGGTCCAGCGAATCATAAGGGTCCTGAAAAATCATCTGCAGTTTCGCTCTGACCGGCACTAACTCTTTGTCCGATAATTCACACAGGTCGCGGCCCTCGAAAATAACCTCACCCGAAGTCGGACGGATGAGCTGCAAAATGCATTTTCCGAGGGTCGTCTTGCCGCAGCCGCTTTCGCCGACCAGCCCCAGTGTTTCACCCTTGTGAATCGCGAAGCTGACACCATCGACGGCTTTCACGTCCGCGATTTTTTTCTGGTGGAATAAACCCCGCGTCACCGGGAAATATTTAGCCAGGTTATTTACTTCAATTATTGCTTCTGCCATTCTCTTAATCCCTTTTGTGATACCCAGCAGGCCGCGTAATGGTTCGGCTCGATTTCTGTTAAAACAGGTTTTTCCCGCAGGCATTGCGGGACAGAATAAGCACAACGTGCCTGGAAAGAACAACCGGCGGGCAGCGAGATGAGGTCGGGGGGCTGTCCTTCAATCGGCTGCAAACGGGCTTTACGCGGTTCATCAAGACGTGGCACCGACCCCAGCAGGCCGGCAGTATAAGGATGACACGGGGAATGATAAACATCCAGCGCTTTGCCGTGCTCGACAATATTACCGGCGTACATCACGAAAACCCTTAGCGCATAGCGGGCGACAATCCCCAGATTGTGGGTGATGAGGATCAGAGAGGTATTCAATTCCTTAGTGATGTTCCTTATCAATTCCAGCAATTGGACCTGGATGGTGACATCGACGACTGTAGTGGGTTCATCCGCAATAATAAGTTGAGGCTGGCAGGCGATGGCAATGGCGATCATTGCCCGCTGCCGCATGCCGCCGCTGAACTGATGCGGAAAGTCATAGACCCGGCGTTCAGGGTGCGGGATGCCTACCATTTTCAACAGCCGGGTAGCTTCCTCCATCCCTTCCTGGATAGACATATTTTTATGAAATTCCAGCCCTTCCGAGATCTGGCGTCCAATGGTGAGCACAGGATTAAGCGAAGTCAACGGCTCCTGGAAGATGATGGAGATTTTCGCGCCGCGCATTTTCCGCATGTCGTCTTTGGAAAGTTTCAGTAAATCGATGCCATCAAATAGCATTTCGCCGGAAATTATTTTCCCGGCCGGTTCGGCGACCAGTCGTAAAATAGAAAGGGCCGAGACCGTTTTCCCGCAGCCGCTTTCACCGACCAGGGCGATTGTTTCGCCCCTGTTGACGTCATAAGATACGCCGTCCACCGCTTTTACCACGCCGTCCTGGGTGTAAAAGTAGGTTTTTAAATTGCGGACTTCTAACAATGGTGCCATTTTTTAATGCCTCAATTTCGGGTCGAGAGCGTCTCTCAAGCCGTCGCCCAGGAAAGTAAATGCAATCATCAGCAGGGCAATTGCCAGGGCCGGGAAAAATACCTGATACCAGGAAGCAAATATTACCGCG
>Ga0182027_10013357_pt1 | contig 11450 bp, 10 predicted proteins | sample 712E1DmetaG_FD_121300 | JGI IMG/M metagenome (GOLD analysis project Ga0182027, IMG submission 121300) | Permafrost microbial communities from Stordalen Mire, Sweden - 712E1D metaG (Illumina Assembly) | ecosystem: Environmental > Terrestrial > Soil > Wetlands > Permafrost | place: Sweden...
CAACGAATGCGGCGCCTGCATCGTCGTCTGCGAGTGCGAAGCCATCTTTATGCTCGATGAACTCCCCGATGAAGTGAAGCATTTTGCGGCTGCCAACGCGGCCTACTACAAGAAGTAGTGATTTGGAGCCGCGCTTGACACATTTCCTCGCCAGCCATGAAACTGCATCAAGGTTATCGGAGCGCGGGAGGGCAGCGTACCCGCCAATTCCGGTAGAGGCGGAGAGAGACGCGGTGAGCGAATCCAGGGCAGGCCGGCTGTGTTTATCTCTGAGCTCCACCATGGAGAGCGTTGGCAAGGTGGAGGCTGCCGCGGACAAACTGGCCGGGGAAGCCGGCCTGACCGAGGACGATCGGTTCCATGTGACCATGGCGGTACGCGAAGCGGCGATCAATGCCGTTCTGCACGGCAATGAGTACGATCCCGCCAAGCAGATCAGGGTCAGCCTCGAGAACACCGGAAAAGCGCTCATCTTTACCGTTGCCGACCAGGGCAAGGGCCTCGATTCGGAAAAGCTGCCCGAACCGCTGGCGCCGGAAAATCTCTTACGCGGTACCGGCCGCGGCATCTTCCTGATCCGTTCCTTTATGGATGAGGTACACTTTCGTCAACTGCATCCCGGAACCGAGTTGACGCTGATCAAACATCTGGCTCCGGCAGGCGATAAACTGTAAATGCACCCGTAGTCAGCCGGTAAGAGATGGAAGCGTTTTTCACCGGCGTTCGGGGCAGGCCGGAGCTTCCACAGCGCAGATGCCGGCCTGGGTGCTATAACCGTAATATCAACAAGGAGGATTTTCCGTGGCACTTACCATAGCTTCCCGTGTAGTGGACGGCGTAACCGTTCTGGACCTTAGCGGGCGGATCACCCTGGGCGAGGGCAGTGTGCAGTTGCGCGATGCCATTCGCAACCTGATCGCCAAGGGATCGAAGAATATCCTGCTGAATCTGGCTGACGTGAACTATATCGATAGCTCGGGGTTGGGTGAGCTGGTAAGCGCCTACACCACCGCCAAGAACCAGGCTGCCGGGCTAAAGCTGCTGAACCTGACCAAGAAGGTTCACGACCTGCTCCAGTTGACCAAGCTTTACACCGTCTTCGACATCTACGACGACGAGGCCCACGCCGTTTCGTCCTTCAAGTAAGCCGGCCGGGCTGCGCCTGTAGCCCAACCATCGGCCCCTATCATCGAAGAGGCCATCCCCCGAGCGGGATGGCCTCTTTTCGCGCATGCGCTTCCTCGTCCTGGAGTTTACCTCTAGAATTTGACTCCCGGAACCGCCCGAGCGGCTGGGCTGGCATTGAAGTAGGCGTCGTTCTCCTTGAATCCGGCCATGCCTGCCCAGATGTTGTTGGGAAATTGAAGAATGAAGGTGTTGTACTCCTGAATCGCGTCGTTGTAACGCTTGCGCGCCACGCTGATGCGATTCTCGGTCCCGGAAAGCTCATCCTGCAGGCGCATGAATTGATCGCTCGACCTGAGTTGCGGGTAGTTTTCTGTGAGCAGCAGCAAACGACCCAGGGCCGAATCCAGCTTTCCATTGGCCGCAATCTTCCCCTGCGGCCCCTGCGCATTCAACATGCCTGCGCGGGCGTTGGCAATATCGCCAAAGACAGTGCTCTCTTCCTTGGTAAAGCCCTTCACGGTCTCCACCAGGTTGGGAATCAGGTCGGCGCGCCGCTCCAACTGCACGTCCACCTCAGACCACATGCTTTTTACCGTCTGATCCTTTGCGACCATCTGGTTTCTGGCTCCGATAAAGCTGCCAAAGACCATCAGCACCATCAGGATCAGAACGCCTACGACTCCAAGTGCAATTCCAAGTCCACGACTCATAACAGTTCCCTTCTCCTTTGGCCTCCACTCAAGGAAGCCTATTCAGAAACGTGAAAACCTACCAGCTTCCTCCGGCTCCGCCACCGCCGAAGCCTCCGCCGCCGAATCCGCCAAAACCACCGCCCCCGCCACCACCGCCAAATCCACCGCCTCCGAAGCCTCCACGTCCTCCGCCGAGGATTCCGCCGGTCATCATCCCCAGGCCCCAGGCTCCAAACAGTCCAAAACTGCCCATGACGCGGAAAAGGTAGAGAAGAGCCACAATCAGGAAGATAATGAGCCGCACGTAACTGAGCCCGGCTGAACGGTGCCGCTGAACCGGCTGCTGTAGGGCCGGCTCCTGGTCCAGGGTCACATGGGCGTCGGCAGCGATCACCTGCGCAATCTCGCCCACCGCCTGGCTGATGGCGCCATCATAGTCGCCGGCTCGCAACTGAACGCGCATCTCTCGCCCGATGTCGCCTACTTTGCCGTCGGGCAGGATGCCTTCCAGGCCATAACCCACGTCGATCCGGTACTTGTGGTCGTCAATGGCCAGCAGCACCAGCGCGCCGCGGTCTGAGCCCTTCTTGCCTATCTTCCACTTGTCTTCCAGCGCGTTGGCGTACTCCGCCGCGTCGGCGCCATCCAAAGTATGGATGGTGACCACGGCAATCTGTGCGTTGGCCTGGGAGTGGTCGAGCTGGCTGCAGAGGCTTTCCAGCCGCGCAATCGCCTCGGGCGACAGCACGTTGGCGTAGTCGTTCACATAACCGGCTGGCTTGGGCAGGTCCTCTACCCGCTCGGCCAGCGCGGTCGTGGCGGTAACTCCAACGAGCGCGGCCAGCAGCAGCCGGAAGACGGTCCAATGTACGCGGCGAATGCCCTTCATCGCTTTCTATTGTACGGGTACGGCGGGCCGAATGTTCCGCGGATGGGGATTGAGCATGGCAAGCCGCCACAGGCTCTACACTAGAGAAGCAAATGACCGAAAACCAGTACCCCCATCCCCCCAACGCCCGCAAGCAGCATACTGAGACCGTTTTGCATGGCGTGACGCTCGCCGACGATTACGCCTGGCTGCGTGACAAACAAGACCCCGAAGTGACCGCGTACCTAGAGGCCGAAAATGCCTACGCCGAGGCCGTGACGACGCCGCTTGCCGGCCTCCGCGAGGAGCTCTACCGGGAGATGCTCAGCCATGTGAAGCAGACCGACGTCTCGGTTCCCTACCGCGACGGCGACTGGTGGTATTACACTCGCACCGAAGAGGGCCAGCAATACGCAATCCACTGCCGCAAGCCGGGGACGGCTTTAGCCCCCGAAGAAAACGCGCCGGAGCAAGTGCTCCTCGACGGCAACCTGCTGGCCGAAGGCCATCCTTTCTTTGCGATTGGGGCAACCGACATTACGGACGATGGCCGCTGGCTCGCCTACACCACTGACACTACGGGCTTCCGCCAATACACCCTGCACATCAAGGACCTGGAAACCGGCGAGACCCTCCCCGACGAGGTAGAGCGCGTCGGCTCCGTGGTCTGGGCCGCGGATAACCGGACCCTCTTCTTCACCGTCGAGGATGAGGAGCAGAAACGGCAATACCAGCTATTGCGGCACGCGCGGGGCACACCGCATACCGCCGACGTGCTGGTCTATCAAGACGATGACGAGCGCTTCAACCTGGGAGCGGGCCGCACACGAGACGGCAGATACCTGGTGCTGGAATCGGCCAGCCACACCACCACCGAGTCCTGGGTGCTGTCGGCAGCCGAGCCCGAGGGCGCTTTCAGCATCATCAGCCCTCGCCAGGACGAGCACGAGTACTCCATCGACCATCGCAACGGCCTGTGGTTCATCCGCACCAATGATCGTGGCAGGAACTTTCGTCTGGTCACAGCGCCGGTTACCATGCCAGGCCGCGAGCACTGGACCGAGCTCATCGCCCATCGCGAGAGCATCATGCTGGAAGAGGTGGACCTCTTTGCCGGCTTCTTTGTGGCCTGCGAGCGCGAAGAAGGCCTGCCCCGACTACGTATTTGGAGGTTAACCGGCGACGGTCCGGAGTCAGCGCCCGCCGGCGAGATCAGTTTTCCCGAACCGGCCTACAGCGCCGAGCCGCACATCAATCGCGTCTTCGATACTTCCAAGTATCGCTACGCTTACCAGTCGCTTGTAACGCCCAGTTCGGTTTACGAGTACGAGGTGGCCACAGGCGCCTCCACGCTGCTCAAGCAGCTTGAGATTCCCGGCGGCTACGACCGCACGCTCTATGCCAGCGAGCGCGTCCATGCTACGGCACAAGACGGCGTGCAGGTACCGGTTTCATTGGTCTATCGCAAGGACAAACGCGAGCCTGGGAAAAATCCCTTGTACGTCTACGGCTACGGCTCCTATGGCTATTCACTGCCCCTCGGTTTCAGCGGGAACCGGCTCAGCCTGCTCGACCGCGGCGTGGTGTTGGCCTATGCCCATGTCCGCGGCGGCGGCGACCTGGGCAAGCCCTGGCACGACGCCGGCAAGATGCTGGTCAAGCGCAACACCTTCACCGACTTCATCACCGCCGTCGAGTATTTGACCGCTTCAAAATACGGCGACCCTCAGCGCGTGGCCATCGAGGGCGGGTCGGCTGGGGGTTTATTGATGGGCGCTGTCGCCAACCTGCGCCCGGAGCTCTTCCGCGCCATCGTCTCGCACGTGCCATTTGTCGACGTGATGAATACCATGCTCGACGCTTCGCTGCCCCTCACTGTCCCCGAGTACGAGGAGTGGGGCAACCCCAACGAAGAGACACCCTTCCGCTATATGTTGAGTTATTCGCCGTACGATAACTTGAACGCAACGAGTTATCCTGCGATGCTGGTGAAAACATCGCTCCACGACAGCCAGGTCATGTACTGGGAACCGGCCAAGTATGTGGCCAAACTCCGCACCCTGAAAACCGATAGCAACCCGCTGTTGCTGGTCACCAATATGCAGGCCGGACACGGCGGCTCCAGCGGCCGCTACGACTACCTGAAGGAGATAGCCTTCGACTACGCCTTCCTGCTCCGCGAGTTGGGCGTTATTCCCACGGCGGTTTCCTGATCGGATTGGGTTGGGCGGTCTTCCCGGCGGCCTGTGCTGTATCGGCGTCTTCCGCTTCCCCGGCCGCTTTTTTAGGAGTCACTGCCTCAACAATCACTTCCGCAGGCTCAACAGCAACCTTCTCCACAACGGCCTCTGCCGGCTTCGCGACTTCCACAATCGCGATGGGCACTGTCTGTACGATTGTGTTCTCAGGCCCGTTAGCAAACGTTTCCTCTACGGCTTTATCCGGCTCGGCGGTATCAGTAACTTCGATAGCATCTGCCTCCACAACCGTGTCCGCAATCTCGACAGCAGCAACCTGCTCAACGGTTTCTTCCGGCTCCGTGGCTTCAGCAACCTCGGCAGCCTCTTCCGCTGCAATCTCCTCTATCGGCTCAACAATTGCGGCTATCTCCTCAACCGGCTCCTGATCGACTGCTTCTGCTTCCGCGACAGCCTCTGCTGTCTCGCTGGCCGCTTTCGCCTTGATCCGCTTAGCCTTCTTTTTCGCCGCTGCTTTCTTCTTCTTCGCCGGTTTGGAGGGTTTGGCAGGCGCTGGCCCGGCGCCCAGGAAGACGGACCAAAGGAGTTCCGAAGCCTGCGGGGCGGCCTGGGCTTTGGCGATGGCCAGTTCGGCAACCTCGCGCACAATCCAATCGAAGTTGGCCGGGCCTACGGAGTGCAGATCGGCGTCGGGAGCGGGGTTCATGAAGTCGATGGCGTAGGGGATGCCGTTCTCCACCGCAAATTCGACAGTGTTCAGGTCGTAACCCAGCGCACGGCAGAGCTTCAGCGAGTCTTGTTCGATGCGTTTTAGCAGTTTTTGGCTGTAGCGAGGCGGTTTCTGAATGTAGCGCTCGGCGTGCGGCCGGCGCGGATCGTAAGGCATGATGCGGACCTTCTTCCGCCCCACCACATAACAGCGGAAGTACGCTGTGAAATCGACGGCCTTCTGGTACATCATGCACAGGTCGCGCGACTGGTCGTAGGCGCGGAAAAACTCCTCACGATCGTGAACGTTGTAAACGTCTCGCCAGCCGCCGCCGTCCACCGGCTTCAGGTATCCGTGCTCGCCGACATAGTCAAAGACCGCGTCCCAGTCCAACGGAAACTGGAGGTTGCGCAGCGATTTTTCGGTCGTCTCATGGGGGTGCATCTTATGAGGCAAGATGACGGTGGGGGGCACGGCAACGCCGAGTTTGCTGGCCAGTGCGTAGTTGAAAAACTTGTCGTCGGCCGACCACCAGAAGGGATTGTTGATAATCGCCGTTCCGTTGAGAGCAGCCTGCTTGAGCCAGGCGCGATAGAAGGGGATGTCGTGGGAGATGCGATCTACAATCACCGCGTAGGGAGGCGCCTTGTCGAGACGCACGGCGCCGATTTCGACAAACTCGGCCTGAATGTCCTCCAGATTTCGGGCGTTGATGTGCTCTACCAGTGCGCCGGGAAAGCTGTTTTCCATGCCGAAGAGGATGCCGATCCGTTTCATGCCGTCTTGCCCTCCAGTAAACACCGCATCCTGCTCGCCGGGAGCGTCGCGCGGATACCCGGCTCCAGTGTACGGCAAGGGAGCGCCCGCCCGGCGGTGAGGTACGCTTAAGTATCTCTGGGAAGCCGCATGAGTGTTATGGTTTCGACCCTTTCGTGAGAAGCCGGTATAAATGTGGCATAGTGCAGAAGTAGACCGGACGGCTGGACAGGAGTAACGTGTACTGTTGCTGATATTGCGGGAGGAGATCGTGAAATACCGGGCGTTGACGGTGAACAGAGAGTTTGGAAGCGGCGGAGGACGAATCGCGCAGACCATTGCCGGGCGGCTGGGATGGAAGTTGCTGGACCGCGACATTATCGACGCCATCGCCTACGCTGCCCACGTGGAAACGAGCGTGGTCCGCCACTACGACGAGCACGTGGACTCATGGCTGCGCCGCTTTAACCAGCAGGCCATGCGCTCGGCCGCGCTGGCCGCCAGCGTGGAACTCGGCGAGGACTCGATCTTCGATGCCGAGCAGATGGTGAAACTGACGCAGAAGATCGTCGAACAAGCCTATTCCGAGGGTAACTGCGTCATTGTGGGCCGCGGTTCACAGTGCATCTTGCAGCACAAACCGGATGTCTATCACGTCTTTGTCTACGCTCCGCATAAAGAGCGCATCCTGCGCCTGCGCTTGCGCCTCGAGAAGGACGCCGACCCGGATCAGCGCATTCGCAAAGTGGATGAAGAACGCGCCAAGTACCTGCAACAGTACTTCGGCAAGAACTGGTGCAATCCCCATCTCTACGACTTGATGATCTCTTCGCACGTGAATGAGATTGAGACCGCAAGAGCCATTCTGTACGCGATGACCGGGCAGGCGGAAGGCTGAACGCAGAACCCCGCGGAGTAGCGGCGTGAGTGGCGTTAGCGGATTGAACGCCGCTAACACGCGCAATGCACGGCTAACTCCACTAACCACGCTACTCCGTCTTTACATCCCACTCGAAGCTAATCCCCGCAATCAACGCGTTCAGCTTCTCCACAGCGGCCTTTTTCTGTTGCTCCAGATCGGCGGTTTGCTTCTGCGCGGCCTGCAACTGGTCTTCGGCGCGGTTCAGTTCGTCCACAAAGCGCTTGCCCGCATCGTTGCCCTTAAGAGCGGTCAGGTTATCGCGATCGCGCGCCTCGTCGGCGGCTGCGGCCTTTTCGGTCTTTCTGGATTCACCGATGCGGCGATCCAGTTCGGCCAGAGCGGTCTCGGCGTCGATGACCGGCTTCAGCTTGTCCAGGGCGTCGGGTGCGCGCTTGACCAGGTCGAGCAGATAGGCCGACTGATTCTGGTTGGCGTTCAACCAGACCTGCGTGCTCACCGGGCCGCGCTCTCTTACCTCCAGGGTTGCGGTTGAGTGGGCAGCAACGGGCAGTTTGAAGCGGTAGAGGCTGGGCGTTGTTTCAGCGGCCTTCAGATCGCCGTCCAGCGACCAGCCGTTGTTGGCCCGTGTGTGCTCGATGAGAACCGTGCGATCGATCTCAGCCGAGTTCGTGGCCGAGTATGTCATCGAGGCAACATTCATGTAAGTTTCTACAATGGAGCCCGATTTGATCTGCACATGGTGCAGAGTGCGCTGGTTGTCGCGAGCCGATACTTTTACGCGGACAGCCTGGTCGGTTGCATAGGAGAGCAGCCGCTTTTCGCCGGGATGAATGGGGTCGAGCAGCCCCTCGCCGGCAAACTCGCCGCTCTCGAAGATGGAAAAGCTGCCCGAGTCGAGCGTGAGCTTGGATTTGTTGTCAAGCCATACGGCGCGCAGCGGCTTGCTCTCCCGTTCGCTCCACAGGGTGACGTGCTCGGCGGGCAGCTCCTGCTGCAGGATGGGCACCATCGCCGACTCGTTCTTGTGGATGGTGACCGGCTGGGTAAGCGCGTACTCGAAGAAATCGTCGAAGGCGTTGGTGGAGACGTCGCCCTCTTGAATGGCGTTGGAGGGACGGTAGATACCGCCGCCAACATTGCCGCCAGAACCGGCTAACCAACCTTTAATGATGCCGCCGCCAGAATTGACTCCCATTCCGTTGCCGGAAGCAGACCCCAGGCCTTCCATCCCGGCCACGCCAAAGCCTTCAGATGGCGCCCTTTGAGGAGCAGCAGCAAACATCATCTGCTGCACCCGTTTCGGCGCACCGAGCGCTCTATCCTGCACCTCCAGGTGTTCGGCTTGCTTCTCCTCCGCGGCCTCGTGGGTCTGCGGGGCAGTCTGCTCTGTGGTGGCGATGGGAATCTCAACCCGCCGTGTATAGAGCGGCTGCGAGAGTGGCTGGATGAAGCTCTGCGGCGCGCCGGCAACCAGCGAAAGCTGCACGTTGTCCCAGTCCGCGCCCACGGTGTTATCCACTACCGCCCAGCCCTGCACGATGGCCGAGCCGTTGGGCGTGCGCGGAAAGACCATGCGGTAGGTTGATTTCCACACCGGAACCTCGCTGATGTAGCTGACGCGCAGCTCACGCTGGCCCTGGCCTATCGCGTCCATCGTCAGGTGGCGCAGGCCGGTCGAGTGCGTCGTGCTCAACAGTTCTAGATAGCGGTCGAGCTGGCCCTGGAGATTCGCATCGAGCGGGCGCACGCTCAGCACCGGGGTCAGCTCGACGACCCGCACCGCGCCCGAGGTGGCAATCACGGTGAGGTAGAACTTGTCGATTGTGGCGCCGGAATCACCCCCTGAGACCTTTTCGGTGCGCGATTCGATGGACATCAGGCGGCCGGTAATCACGCCGCCGGGCCCGCCCGTGACCTCAACCCGCTGCCCGCGCAAGGCCTGGAAGAGCTCGGACGAGGAGGGGTCTTCGGTCATGCCCAGCGAGAGCGACTTAAGCTGCTCTGCCAGGGGCGTAGTCGAGTTGTAGTTGACCCCGCCGATGCGCCCGCCGCCCTCGTCGAGCACGGTAAGCGACTGCAGGACGTCGTTCAACTGCGGCGAGGTGAAGTCGATGGCCACGCGCTGGTTGCCCAGCACCGTCCCGGCGTGCTCAAAGTAGCCGACGCCGTTCTTGTAAAGCACAACCTTGCGCACGGGAAGGTCTTTGACCACCTGCGAAGGGGCGGCGGTTGCCGCGGCTGGCTTGGGCATGGCCGGCGGCTGGGCGGCAAGGGTCAGGGTGAAGGCAACAAGACAAAAAACGGCGAATATGCGGCGCATCGGGGCCTCCTCGGACCAACAATCAGGAATGCTACTCTCTTGGACCCCGGCCGGCGCGAAATGGTTCCCAGTTTCGCGCGGTATCGCCGTAGTCTGAACCTGTGAACGGGGTAAGGGCGGGGTCTTGCACAGTATTTTTTGCTTGATTGCAGGATGCACGGCGCTGAAGGAGCACAATGGTAGGTTGGTAATCCAGGCTATCGGGCGGTTAGCCCGGTGGCCGCGCAAGGGGAGACTGATTGATGCATGGAAATCAAATAAAGGTTGTCGCCTTCAACGGCAGCGCCCGCAAGGGCGGAAATACGGCCATTCTGCTGGGATATGTTCTGAAGGAACTGGAAAAGGAAGGGATTGAAACTGAACTTATCGAAATGAGCGGGGCTAGGATTCACGGCTGCCTGGCCTGCCGTAAATGCTCGGCAAAGAAAGATCACCGCTGCTCCCAGACCGGCGATATGGGAAATGCCTATATCGAAAAGATGGAGAATGCGGATGGTATTCTGCTGGGCTCGCCGACCTATGTGACTGACGTGACTCCGGAGATCAAGGCCCTGATCGACCGCGCCTGCCTTGTTGGCAGGGCCAACGGCGGACTCTTCCGCCGCAAGGTGGGCGCCGCCGTCGTGGCAGTGCGGCGGGCGGGCGCAACCCACGCCTTCGATACGCTGAATCACTTCTTCCACATCAACGAAATGATCGTGCCCGGCTCGTCGTACTGGAACATCGGCATCGGCCTGGAGCCTGGCGATGTGGAACGGGACGTGGAGGGCATCCAAACCATGAAAACTCTGGGACAGAACATGGCGTGGCTGTTGAAGAAGGTCAACGGTTGATGGTGAGCAATACAAGACATCCTGCCCGCCTGGGCCGGATGAGACTATCCCGAATAGAGGAGGAATCAATGGGAACAACTGAACCTGACAAGACGATTGAAAACGACGTTCTGCATCTTGGCGGCAGCAAGCTGACCCCCGAAGAGATCGCAAAAGCCCTGGCGCACCACAACCGGCACCACAAAGGGGATCAACCCCAACAGGCCGCGGCCAAGGCGGCCGGCGGTAAAAAGGGCAAGCCGGGCAAATAGCGCGCCTGGCAGGCTATTTGCTTTCCCGGCGGATCGCTTTGAGCAGCCGGCGATCCTCTTCGCTCAGTGCGGCTTTTTCCAGCAGATCGGGGCGGTTGGCTTGGGTCTTGCGCAACTGCTGCTCGCGGCGCCAGCGGCGAATCTGCGAGTGGTCTCCGCTCAGCAGCACCTCGGGTGCGAGCAGCCCGCCAAACTCTGCGGGGCGAGTGTAGTGCGGATAGTCCAGCAGGCCGCCAGCGCCATGCTGTGAGCGGGGAACCCCCTCGATATCCGTGTCAATCTCAGCATCGGCCACGCCAAAGCTCTCAAACTCGCCCGAGGCCTCATTGCCCAGCACGCCGGGCACCAGGCGCATGGTGGCGTCTACCACTACAGCGGTGGCCAGTTCACCCCCGCTCAACACATAGTCGCCGATGGATAGCTCCATATCGCAGTAAAGCTGGTTGATGCGCTCGTCCACACCCTCATAGCGGCCGCAGAGAAGCACCACGCGGTCCAGAGTGGCCAGTTCGCGCGCCACCACCTGCGTAAACGGCCGTCCCTGCGCTGAAAGAAGGATGACAGTCGTGCGCTGTTTCTCCGGGGTTAAAGCCCTCGTTGATCCTATTGGCTGTTTGCGGGGGTTGAAACCCCCGCCTCCCTCCGGCTGCGATATTTGGGAGCCGGACTTCGGCTCAATGCCCAGCGCGCCCAGCGCCTCGGCCAACGGCTCCGGCTTCAGCACCATGCCTTCGCCGCCACCAAAGGGACGGTCGTCCACAGTGCGGTGCCGGTCGTGCGTAAAGTTCCGCAGATCGTGGATGCCCACCTCG
>Ga0182027_10013358_pt1 | contig 11449 bp, 7 predicted proteins | sample 712E1DmetaG_FD_121300 | JGI IMG/M metagenome (GOLD analysis project Ga0182027, IMG submission 121300) | Permafrost microbial communities from Stordalen Mire, Sweden - 712E1D metaG (Illumina Assembly) | ecosystem: Environmental > Terrestrial > Soil > Wetlands > Permafrost | place: Sweden...
CTCGCGTTGCCGGCAGAGGCGCAGGAGGCGGCGCAGGGCGCTACCCCTGACAGAACTCAGTCCGCTCCTGCGGCAGAAGCGGACGAGGCATTGCGGACGGGCGGCATCACGCAGGATGAGCTGAAGCAGATGCTGGTGGGCAAGCAGCTTTACCTGCGCGGCGGCTATCAGGACAACAGCCTCAGCTTCGACGAGCACGGCCGCCTGATCGGGCACTCGCCGCAGGGCTCGTACACGCTGAGCGCCATACAGATCAACAAGGTGAGCCTGAGCAAGCACAAGGTGGAGCTGGAAGGCATCCGCTACGGTTTGCACTTTGTGGGACAGCTTGCGTATGAAGACCCGGCGAAGTCTCTGGACCGGGTCAGGATCACTCCCAAGAAAAAGGTGGTCAGAATCACCATTGACCGGGAGATCGTGGTGAAGCCGAAGAAGGGCAAGCACGAAGCACTGACGGCAGTGGGAACTCAGGCGGCGGAGGCGGAGTTGGCCGCGCCGCAGATGGCGGTGACTACGACGTACTCTGCGGCGCACGCGACCAAAGTGCTGAAGGACGCCCTGGACCAGATCTTCGCGCAGGAGCTGGACGAGCGCATGATGGCCGGGATGCCGGACTTCTGGAGGCTCTATTACCAGGCCGTGGCGGAGAAGACCGACTACCGGCCCAGGGATCCGGCGGTGCTGCGCCAGAACACGGTGGACGGGAAGGCGCGACTGCTGACGAAATTCGAGCCGGACTCGAATGAATTCGCGCAGGCGAACGGCGTGGCCGGAATGGCTCTCTTTCACACGGTTGTCGGCGTCGACGGCAAGGCGCAGGAGATCGCGGTGGGACGACCCATCGGCTTCGGGCTGGACGAGAATGCAGTGGCGGCCATCCGCAAGGCCAGCTTCCAACCGGCGATCAAGGACGGAAAGCCGGTTCCGGTGCTGCTGGACCTGGTGGTGCAGTTCCGCATCTTCTCCATGCGGACTGCCGTTGTGAGCGCGGCAGAGCCGGGCGACAAGCCCGCCGAAGCTGGGCTGCCCGGGCCTTACAGCGTGCCGCGGCCGTAGGAGGGTTTCCCGGTGGCGCAATTCGCCGCTGGTACAATCGAAGTGGCTGAAATCAAGCTGATTTACAACACTTTTGAGCGAGAAGCTGCAACCGATGACACTGCGCCTCTTCAATACGCTGACGGGAGAGATGGACGAACTGGTCCCATCCGACGGCGAGACTTTCCGCATGTACGCCTGCGGACCGACGATCTACGACTATGGCCACATCGGCAACTTCCGCACCTTTCTGCAAGTGGACGTGCTGCGGCGGGCCCTGAAGCTGACCGGGACCAAGGTGCGTCACGTCATGAATATCACCGACGTGGACGACAAGATCATCCGCAACTCGACGGCGGCGGGCATTCCCATCGGCGAATACACGGCGCGCTACGAGAAGGCTTTTTTTGAGGACCTGGAAGCGCTGCGCGTGGAGCGGCCGGAGATTATTTCGCGGGCCACGGAACATATTCCGCAGATGGTGGAGCTGATTCAGCGGCTGGCCAAGGCTGGGGCGGCTTACCAGACAGAGGACGGGAGCTGGTATTTCCGGCTCGCGGCTTTTCCGGAGTACGGCAAGCTGAGCAAAAAAGATTTGAGCGGGATGGAAGACGGCGCGCGGGTGGACGTGGACGAGTATGAGAAGGACTCGGCGCGCGACTTTGCGCTGTGGAAGGCGGCCAAGCCCGGCGAAACCTCGTGGGATACGGCCATCGGACGCGGACGGCCCGGCTGGCACATTGAGTGCTCGACGATGGCGATGGAGTATCTGGGCGAGAGCTTCGATCTGCACGCCGGCGGCGAAGACCTGATCTTTCCGCACCACGAGAACGAGATTGCACAGAGCGAGAGCGTGACGCACAAGATATTTGCGCGCCACTGGATGCATGTGCGCTTCCTGCTGGTGGACGGCAAGAAGATGTCGAAGAGCGAGGGCAACTTCTATACCCTGCGCGACCTGCTGCTGAAGGGCTACAAGGCGTCGGCGATCCGTCTGGCGCTGATTTCAGTTCCCTACCGGCATCAGCTCAACTTCACATTCGACGGGCTTGTCGAAGCCACCAGCGCCATCGAGCGGCTGAGGACCTTCAAGCAGCGGCTGACGGAAGGCAGCTTCGCGGCCGGCGAAAGCCCCGTGATGCAGGAGGCCGCGAAGAAGGCGCAGGCGGAATATCTGGCCGCGCTCAGCAACGACCTGAATACCGCCGAGGCGCGCGCGCCGATTTTTGATCTGCTTCGCGCCGGGAACACGGCCATCGACCAGGGGCAGCTCAAGGCTGGCGACCGGGAGGCTATTCTGGCCGTTCTGGCTAGTTTTGACGCGGTTTTCGACGTGCTGGAAGACCGCGACGCCGAGATCACGCGCCATGCGCTGGAATACGCGGAGGAGTCGGGCAGGCTAGGCGATGTAGCTCCCGAGTTGCTGGCCGCGCAGGGGCTGACTGATGAGGCCATCGAGGCACTCGTGGCCGAGCGCACAGAGGCCAAGAAGCAGCGCAACTTTGCCCGCGCCGACCAGATTCGCAAAGAACTGGCGGAAAAAGGCGTCGTGATCGAAGACTCCAAGGACGGCGTGCGGTGGAAGCGGAAATAACCCCAAATACATCCCAGACTGTGGAGGTTCGCCCCATGGAAGCCAACGAAGCCCAGGAGTTACAGGAACACGCCGAGCACGCTGCGAACGAAAGTTCGATGCGCCCGGTCGCATTCACCATGAGCGTGGTGGCTGTGCTGGTGGCCATCGTAACCGTGCTCGGTCATGCCACCCACACGACGGCGGTGCTTGACCAGAACAAGGCCACAGACCAGTGGAACTATTACCAGGCCCACAAGATTCGCGCCTACGAGACGTCGCTGGCCAGCGATCTGCTGAGCGTGGTCGTCATCGCGGACAAGGACGGCGCGAAAAAACTGGCCAAGGGCTATGCCGACCACCAGGAGAAGTGGGCCGGGAGCCTAAAGGAAGAGCAGGACAAGGCCGAGGGACTGGAGGCCAAGGTCGAGAAGGACGAGGCGCGCGCCAAGTACTACGATCTGGGCGAGGTGCTGCTGGAGATTGGCCTGGTCGTCACTTCAATCACGCTGCTGACACGCACCCGCGCCTACTGGTTCGCGGGGCTGGCCTTCTCCGTGGCCGGGATTGTGGCGGCGGTTCTGGGGCTGCTGGTGAAGTAGAGTTTTTAACTTATCGTGAGACGCTTTATCTCCGGCGCGATGGTTTGCGCCGGAGCTTCCTGATCGGCCCCCTAAAAATTTGCTATAGTACAGGAACAAATTCAAACAGTGCGAATACCATCTCTATGTTCACACGCTGACAGGCAATACTTTCACATGCGAACAGGCAAAACGCACGTTTGGGGAATCATGAAGTAAGTCTGGGAGGGGGAAGCATGAGCTTACGCTCGCGTTCTACAGTGAGTTATCTGGCAATGGCAGCACTACTGATTGCCTTGGCGCTAACAGGAATGTCGGGCTGTGGCAGCGGCAGCAGTTCTGGCAGCAGCAGTTCTGGCAGCGGCAGCGGTAGTCAAACTGCAGCGCCCTCAATTGCCAGTTTCACGGCAGCTTCTTCAACGATTACGGCAGGCGGATCGACTACGCTTAGCTGGTCGGTGACGGGCGCTACGAGCCTGAGCATCGACAACAGCGTTGGCACGGTGACCGGAACCAGCGTCAGCGTCAAGCCATCGGCAACGACGACCTATACTCTCACAGCCACGAACTCGGCGGGAACGACGGCAACGGCGCAAGTGACGGTGACCGTAGTCGCAGCGCCCTCGATTGCGAGTTTCACGGCAGCCTCATCCACGATCACTGCTGGCGGAACGACAACGCTTAGCTGGTCGGTGACGGGCGCTACGAGCGTGAGCATCGATAACAGCGTTGGCACGGTGACCGGAACCAGCGTCAGCGTCACTCCATCGGCGACGACCACATATACGTTGACGGCGACGAACGCGGCGGAAACGACGGCAACGGCGCAAGTGACGGTGACCGTAGTCGCAGCGCCCTCGATTGCGAGTTTCACGGCGTCGCCATCGATTCTGAATCCCGTTACGCTGGGCACGACCACGTCCACGATGTCGTGGAGCGTGGCGAATGCGACAACCGTCAGCATCGACAACAACATTGGTACGCAGACGGGAACGAGCATTAGCGTAACCCCACCTGCAACCACGACTTACACGCTGACGGCCACGAATTCCTTGGGAGCCAGTGTGACTGCTACGACCACCGTTGGCGTGCGCAACAAGCTGGCGGTTCTGGCCGGCGTTCCGTATCCCGGAGCTGACGTGGACGGCACAGGCTCCTCCGCAACCTTCGGTCAGCCGGAAGCACTCGCTGCCGATGCGAGCGGCAATCTCTACGTCGCGGACACCGGTAACAATGAAATTCGCAAGGTGACTCCCGAAGGCGTTGTAACGACGATTGCCAGCGGAGCGGCTCTGACAAGCATCAGCGCTGTTCGGGCATTCCGCGCCCTGGATGGAGATGCAGCCAGCAGCCGTTTGGCCAGGCAGGCTCGTATGCGCGGGCTGCGGGCTGGCACACGGGCTACTCCGGAGAGCAGCAACAGCCTGATCAAGCATGCAGGGCTGAATAATCCGCAGGGAATCGCTGTTTCCAGCGACGGCGGGACCATCTACGTTTCTGACACATATAACGAGGTCATTCGCAAGATCGTTTTTGCGTCGGACGGTTCGGCCACCATGTCAACCTTTGCCGGGACTGGAACCTTGGGAACGGCAGACGGCACAGGGTCGGCAGCCAGCTTTGCGGAGCCAATGGGAATCGCGCTGGACGCCGGCGGCAACCTCTACGTCGCCGATTGGCTCGCTGACACGATTCGCAAGATTACTCCGGCGGGCGTCGTCACGACCCTGGCCGGAACGGCCTTTCTCTCTGGCAAAGCCGACGGCACAGGCTCCGCAGCCGCCTTCGGTGGGCCAAAAGGGATCACAGTGGACGCCAGCGGCAATGTCTACGTCACCGAGGAGGAGACTTATACGCTTCGCAGGATCACTCCACCAGGCGTGGTTACGACCCTGGGGAGTGATGGAAAATGGGCTTCGACCTACACCTCGCCGCACTATTTCGATTGGCCCGAGGGCGTCGCGGTGGACGCCAGCGGCAACCTTTACGTCGCCGAAACCTTCGACGGATTGATAACCGAGATCACTCCGGCAGGCGTGATCTCAACTCTGGCCGGTGGTGGGTCATGGGCATCGCCGGACGGTAACGGCACAGGCACGGCGGCCAACTTCATTTGGCCAGGGGGAATCACGGCGGACGCCAGCGGCATTCTCTACGTCGCCGATTTGAACACGATCCGCAAGATCATCCCATCGACAGCCGCTGTTTCAACCCTGGCGGGAACGAACGGAACTTACGGCTCAACCGACGGCACGGGCTCCGCAGCCCTCTTCGGGCAGCCAGAAGGAATCACGGTGGACGCCGACGGCAACATTTATGTCGCCGATATGGGGACCAACACGATTCGCAAGATCACTCCAGAGGACGTGGTTACAACCCTGGCGGGGACGGCCGGGACATCCGGTCATTCCGACGGCACGGGCTCCGCGGCAAGCTTCGATCTGCCCCAGGGAATCACGGTGGACACCGGCGGGAACCTCTTTGTCACCGATTACTTCAATGACACGATCCGCGAGATTACTCCAGAGGGCGTGGTTACAACGCTGGCGGGAACGGCCGGAACATCCGGCTCGACTGACAGCACTGGCACAGCAGCCCGCTTCAATTCACCCATGGGGATCGCGGTAGACGCCGGCGACAATGTATATGTCGCCGATATGAACAATAACACGATCCGCAAGATCACTTCGGAAGGCGTGGTCACAACCCTGGCCGGAACGGCCGGAAAACAAGGTCATTCCGACGGCACAGGCGCGGCTGCCAGCTTTGTAGATCCAGAGGGAATCGCGGTGGACACCAGCGGCAATGTTTATGTTGCCGATACATTCAACGACACAATCCGCAAGATCACGCCAGGGGGCGTGGTCACAACCCTGGCCGGAACCGCCGGAACTACTGGTTCAGCAGACGGAGCGGGCACGGCGGCCAGCTTCTATGAGCCCGAGGGAATCGCTGTGGATGCCAGCGGCAATATTTATGTCGCTGATAATGGCAACTCTCTCATTCGCAAGATCACCCCGGCAGGCGTCGTCACGACGATCATCGGCGCCCCTGGCAACGCAACGGCCTCGACAGGCCTTCTGCCCGCCTCCATCTATGCACCGCAGTATGTGGCGGTTGATTCGACCGGCAACCTGTATATCACGGTTCCCTATGCTGTTTTGACGCTGGAGCCGTAACTTCCTGCGCAAAAACGGCGGCGGAGCAGTGTATGCTCCGCCGCCGTTTTTTTGTCTCCGGAAAAAACCGACTTGCCCGCGAATGTGAAATTTATAAGGCTACAGGCACTCTGGTTCCGCCTACACCTTGATCGTTTCTTCGCCCTTGTGCCAGCCGCAGGGCGTGAGGCCGCCGTTCTGCAGGGCATCGAGGACGCGCAGAACCTCCTTGGGGTCGCGGCCCACCGAGGGGTCGGTGACGTAGACGAAGCGGATGGTGTCTTCAGGGTCCACGATGAATGTGGCGCGCTGCGCTGCGCCGCTGTCAGCGTTCAGAATGCCCAACGCCCCGGCCAGCTCACGCTTGATGTCGCTGAGCATGGGAAAGGGCAGGTTCCGCAAGGAGGGCTGCTCATTGCGCCACGCCAGGTGAACAAACTCCGAGTCGATGCTGCCGCCCAGAACCTGCGCGCCACGGCTGGCGAACTCCGGGTTCAGTTGACCGAAGCCGGCGATTTCAGTGGGACAGACAAAGGTGAAATCCTTGGGCCAGAAGAAGTAGACCTTCCACTTGCCGGAAAAACTCTGGTCTGTAATGGTTTTAAAGGCTTTGCTGAGGTCGAGATCGACCAGAGCAGTCACTTTGAAGGCAGGGAATTTCTCTCCAACAGTCAGCATGGACACTCCTTATGGGCTGGCGAAGTTCAGTTGTGTGCGCAGAAAAAGACGCCTCAGCCTACGAAATGAGATGAAAAGCCAGGAAATCCGAAGAAGCGGAAGCACTCAGTTTGCGCACAGTACTTTGTTATTCAAGAGATGATCGAACGCGGCACAACGATTCTGCGCAGGCTGGCAGTTTCTGAGAAAAAATGCGCGACACAGTCTGAATTGCGAATTCCGCGATGCCGGTGAGTGCTCAGTTGGGGCGGTTGCCGGGGGTGGAACGGCGGCGGAAGCGCTCATCGACCGGCTGGCGGTCCTTGATACCGGAGTCGACCGTGTGCCAGTGCTCAATGGCCGGCTCGCCCATGCGCCAGCAGAGCAGCACTACCTGGTCGTCGAGGCGGCAGGGAAAATCCAGCAGTCCTGTTTCTAGATCCTTCACCTGCACGCCGATGGAGTCGATCTCGGCGATGCTTTCCCTGGCCAACTGCACCTGCGCCTCCATCTCCGCGCGCAGCTTGGAGATTCTGTTCACGTCCACCTTCATGCCGCCGGAAATATAGATGCGCCGTGCCATGTCGGAGAGGCTGGACTCGGCCTCCTCGGCCGACCGCTTACTCTCGATGGCGCGCTTCAGCAGCGACTCCAGCACGGGGAGCAGAGACTGCGCTTCGTCGAGAGTGAAGGTCTTCATAGGGAAACGCCTTGGGGAATAGGATACGACGAAACGCGGAAAAAGGCATGGATTTGGATGGCGCAGATGAGCGTTGGGGGGCTTATCTGGCGAAATGCGGGAGAGAAATCGCAACCGGCGCCGGTACAGCCGCGTCCAATCTTATGTATCCTTGAGGATAGAGGATGTATTTGCTGACAGGGTCGCAGGCAGATTTTCGCGGGAGCCGACGCCGGAAGCCACGCGCTTTCGGGGCAGCCGCACTGCTGTGCCTGGCCCTGCTGGCGCTGCTGACCGTGGCCGAAGTGGCGCACGCGCATCCGGCCGACAGAGATGCCGACCGCTGCCCGCTGTGCATCGCGATGCAGCCAGCCGCGCCGGCTGCGGCCATTGCGGCCGTGGTTGTGCTGGTCCGGATTCAAGCCGCCCCGCAGGTTTTTGAGGCGCGCGCGGTCATACGGCATTGGCACCCCAAACTCTTCACACGCCCCCCTCCCGCAGGCTGTTAGGGCTTTTCTTTCGATCCTCCAATTCAGTCTGATCCGGCTTGCACTCTGCGCGTTGCGCGAGAGCGGCTCGGGCGCTACCACTCAGGCTGGCTCTGGAATCGAAACGAGGGCCCCCTTGCACAGAAGATGTCGCGGCGATTCGCGCCACGGCTTGCTTTCCGCTATTGCAGAGCTTTCCAGGAGGCTTCCCTATGCCGTTCAAATACGGCACGATTTTTCGCATTCTTTCCGTTTTTATCCTGATTTTTGCGGCGCTGCACGCATCGGCGGCAGAGGGCAGCAATTCCGGCTCGGTGCGCGGCACGGTCATGGACCCCTCCGGCGCCATGATTCCCGGCGCGGCGGTACATTTGATCAATGAGGTCAGCGGACTGGATAGGACGGCATCGACCGACGCGGCCGGCCAGTTCGTCTTCGCGAACGTGCCCTTCAATCCTTACCGAATCAATGTCTCGGCCAACGGCTTTGCTCCCGCGAGCCAGAGTTTCGAGATTCGCTCCGTGGCGGGAACAAGCCTCCGCCTGGTTCTTGAAGTCGCCGGCGCCTCGCAGACCGTGACGGTAGAGGCCAGCGGCGACCTGGTCGAGAATGACCCTACCTTCCACACCGACGTGGACCGGGAAGCGTTCACCAAAGTGCCGCTGGAGAGCGAGTCTTCCTCTCTCAGCTCCCTGGTTACGCTCTCCACGCCCGGCGTGTCGGCCGACTCGAACGGCCTGTTCCACGGCCTCGGCGACCATGCATCGAACTCCTTTTCCGTGGACGGCCAGTCGATTACCGACCAGCAAAGCAAGGTCTTCTCCAACCAGATTCCCGCCAATTCGATTCAATCCATTGAGGTCATCAGCGGCGCGCCGCCGGCTGAGTACGGCGGCAAGACCAGCCTGGTGATTGTGGCCACTACCCGTTCCGGCCAAGGCGTGACCAAGCCGACCGGCAGCATCAGCACTTCGTATGGCGCTTTCGGGTCGGCCTCGGGCGGCTTCGACCTGGCCTGGGGCGGCAAGCAGTGGGGCAATTTCATCGAGGCTGACGGACTCAACTCCGGGCGCTTTCTCGATCCGCCGGAGTTCGCCGTCTTTCACGACAAGGGCAATGAGCAGAATATTTTTGACCGCGTGGACTATAACTTCACGGCGGCGGATTCAATGCATCTGGACATGAATTACAGCCGTTCGTGGTTTCAGACACCTAACTCCTATGACAATCTGAATGTGCAGAACGTGGTGAGCGGTGGCGCGAGCGCAAGCCCTGTCGTGGGCAGCGTGGGCAACGCCGATCAGCACTCGAAGATCGAAACAGTCAACATTTCTCCCACTTATACACGAGTTATCAGCAATAACGCGGTTTTCAACCTGGGGGCGTTTGTTCGCAGGGACGATTATAACTACTATCCCAGCGGCAATCCGCTAGCAGACCGGGGACCGGCGAATCTGCAAACTTCGTCGATCGCGCAGAACCGCACGCTGACGAACGCGGCGATTCACTCCGATGTTTCCTACGCAAAGGGAATCCACACCTTCAAGGCCGGAGCTCAGTATGGGCAGACCTTCCTGCGCGAGAACGACAGCCTGGGCGTGGTGGATCCGACTTATAACTCGCCCTGCGTAGACGCGAACGGCGACCCCGTGGCCGGATACTCCAACACGTCGCAATGCCCCAGCGGCGTGAACCCGAGTTACCTTCCGATTCTTGCGCCTTATGATCTGACGCGCGGCGGCAGCCTTTACAGTACCCTCGGCCACACCGACGTGAAGGAACTGGGCCTCTTCCTTGAAGACCAGATCAAGGCAGGCGACTGGCTCTTCAACCTGGGGTTGCGCGGCGACGTGTACAACGGCCTGACCGCGGCCACACAGGCGCAACCACGCATCGGTATTGCATATAACATCAAGCCGACGACGACCGTGCTGCGCGTCTCGTATGCGCGCACGCTGGAAACGCCCTTCAACGAGAACCTGGTGCTGTCAAACAACGGCTGCTCGAATGCGGTGCTGGCGCCGCTGCTGAACTGCACCATGGGCGTTTCAGGGACGCTTCAGCCGGGCTTCAAGAACGAGTTTCATGCCGGACTGCAGCAGGCCTTCGGCAAGAATGTGGTCTTCAGCGGCGAGTACATCTGGAAGTACACGCACAATGCCTTCGACTTCAGCGTGCTGGGCAATACGCCGATCACCTTCCCCATCGACTGGCATAGCTCGAAGATTCCAGGTTATGCCCTGCGCGCGGACATTCCCAACTTCCATAACTTCAGCGGCTATCTCGTCGCCTCTTCGGTTTCCGCACGCTTCTATCCGCCGCAGGTGGCTGGAGCCGGAGCGACGGTGGGCCAGACCGGCCTGCCCTTCCGCATCGACCACGATGAGAAGTTCAACCAGACCACGCACCTGCAGTACACCTACCCGCACGGCAAGCTGATAAAGGGCCTGTGGGGCGGATTCAACTGGCGCTACGACTCTGGGATGGTGGCAGGAGCCGCGCCCTGCTACAACTTGCTTTCGAACGATCCGAACAGCGCCTGCGCCGCCACTTCCACCACGATCAACGGACAGCCCGCGGTGAATCTGAGCAGCCTGACGGCCGACGAGGAGTTTCAGGCGGGACTTAGCTGCAACGGCCAGAAGGCAACCCCCGGCCATCCTTTGCCGGCAGCCTGCCTGGCGTCGGAGTACAACTCGACGCTGATTGACATTCCCGCCCCCGGCAAGGGCGACAACGACAAGAATCCGGCACGCATTGCTCCGCGGGACTTGTTTGATGCTTCCGTGGGCAAGGACAATCTCTTCCACGCCGACCACTACAAGCTGGACCTTGATGTAACAGCCATCAATGTTACTGACAAGTACGCGCTGTATAACTTTCTTTCGACCTTCAGCGGCACGCACTATGTAACTCCGCGGGCGATCACGGCGAAAGTGACGCTGAACTTCTAGAGCATTTTAGGAATACATATAGACTTTTTGATAGATGTGAAGGGTGGCTTTTATTTCCACCCCGACGAGCAAAAACCGCTCGCCGGGGGCCCCGGAGAGGAAAAGCCACTTAAGAGTGGCGCTTTCGGTCTACACAATTCCTAAAATGCCATATTACCCGCCGAGTGTCGGGTCCTGGTTTTTAAACCAATCTAGCGCGTGCTCAAAATGCTGGAGATCGAAATCTGGCCAATATTCGTCCCGGACATAGAAATCCGCATAAATCGATTGCACCGGAAGAAAACCGCTTAATCGGCGCCTTCCTCCCCAGCGTATGATCAAATC
>Ga0182027_10013359_pt1 | contig 11449 bp, 3 predicted proteins | sample 712E1DmetaG_FD_121300 | JGI IMG/M metagenome (GOLD analysis project Ga0182027, IMG submission 121300) | Permafrost microbial communities from Stordalen Mire, Sweden - 712E1D metaG (Illumina Assembly) | ecosystem: Environmental > Terrestrial > Soil > Wetlands > Permafrost | place: Sweden...
AAGTTTGCCTATGTTCAGAAAGAAGATGATAGCCTGGCGCATTACCAGTTTCGTAACGACAAGGTGGATATCCTTATCACAGGTATGGGGATGACGCCGACTGCTTTTTACCTGGGAAAGCAATTGCCCGGATCCAACTATGATGTGGTGTTCAATGCAGGGATCTGCGGTTCATTTTCCGATTTACTCCCGGTCGGGAAAGTGGTGAATGTGACCGAGGAAAGTTTCTGCGAACTCGGGGCTGAAAACAATGACCAGTTTATTTCCTTGTTCGACCTCGGACTGATGGATCCGGATGATCCACCTTTCCGGTCAGGGAAGCTGCTCAACAATTCAACTCCTAAAGGTTCTGTTCTACGGCGGCTCGACAGGGTCAGGGGAATCACCGCCAACACTATTCATGGACATCCTGAGACGATCCTTAAGATCCGGGAACAATTCAACCCCGATGTCGAAAGCATGGAAGGCGCTGCATTTTTTTATGCCTGCCTTACTTCCGGCGTTCCATTCCACCAGGTCCGCTGCATTTCGAACTTCGTGGAAGAGCGCGACAAATCAAAGTGGGACATCCCCCTGGCACTGGCAAACCTGAATACAACATTGTTTGATATTATAAAAGAACAAATAGCGAAATAGCGAAAAACGAAATCGCGAAATCTTCCTTAGTTAATAATCACTTTATGAACTTTACAAACTTTACAAACTTTACAAACTTAATTCGTACTTCGTAATTATTTATGGGAACTGTCATTAGTCTTGGTTTCTCTCCCTGCCCAAACGATACTTTCATCTTCGCTGCGATGGTGAAGGGCATGATCGATACGGAAGGACTGGAATTCGAAACCCGGATAGAAGATGTGGAAAGCCTGAACCAACTGGCCATAGATAAAGGATTGGACATGGTCAAAGTAAGTTATCATGCGTTTCTTCATCTTGCCCCTGTATACCGGTTGCTGGACTCCGGAAGCGCACTGGGGTTTGGAAACGGCCCCCTGCTCATCAGTAAAAAAAAGTATTCTATCCGGGATCTGGATAATCTGACGGTAGCCATACCGGGAAAATATACTACCGCGCACCTCCTGCTGAAAATTATCGCACCACAAATCCATCGAAAAAAAATCCTGGTTTTTAATGAGATCGAGGATGCCATTCTTAAGGACATAGTAGATGCGGGTGTGATCATCCATGAGAACCGATTCACTTATGAAAGAAAAGGCTTGCAGAAGATTGCCGACCTGGGAGAAGAATATGAAAATTTGACCCATTGCCCGATCCCGCTGGGCGGGATCATTGCACAGAAAAAGCTGGGAGTTGAAATGCTTGATAAGTTAAACCGGGTCATGCACAGGAGTGTGGCTTATGCCCTGGAGAACCCCGGAGCAGGAATGGATTTTGTCCGGCATTATGCACAGGAAATGGAAGATGAAGTGATGCTGAAACACATTCACCTTTACGTGAACAAATACACGCTTGACCTGGGGCCGGATGGAAGAGAAGCAATTACACGGTTGTTTGAATTGGCTCTGGAAAAAGGGATTAACACGTGACGTGTGACGCGTGACGAAATCTTTGGCTTATGTACCCATCAAATCTAACCATTGAATCCATCGGAAAGGCATTTCGCCTGGCCCTTGCCAAGGAATTCATCCGGGAAGAGGAACCGCTTGTCATGTTCCATGACCTCTCTTTCCTGCAGGAACGCATTCTTCAGCTTAACTCCTTCTTTCCTTCAGGCACCCTTCATGCAATTGCCATGAAGGCCAATCCGCTGATTCGGATCCTTGAATTTATACATTCGTTCGGAGTCGGGTCTGAAGTTGCCTCCCTCGCAGAGTTAAAAATGGCCTTAAAAGCAGGTTATTCTGCTGAAAAAATCGTATTCGATTCCCCGGTCAAAACCTGGCAGGACCTGGAGTTTGCCCTGACTGCAGGAGTCCATATCAACATCGATTCACTTGCAGAACTGGAACGTGTTTCAACATTGAAAAAAAAGATCGAATCCGGAAGCGGCATCGGGATCCGAATCAATCCCCAGGTTGGAGTTGGCACCATCCTTGAATCAAGTGTCGCAGGTGAATATTCAAAATTCGGGATTCCAATTCAGACGGGAAGAAAAGAACTTATGGAGGCATTTCTCACCTATCCGTGGATAAACGGGGTTCACATGCATGTAGGTTCGCAGGGATGTTCGAAGGAACTGCTGCTCAGCGGAATTGGCATACTCTACGATTTCGTCAACGAGATCAATGAAAAACGAAAAGTAAACGGCCGGCAACCCGTTTCCATCTTTGATATCGGCGGTGGACTTCCCGTTTCTTACCAGGGTGATCAGCTCCCTGTTTCGATGGAAGATTATGCCAGAGCGATTGCTTTACATTATCCATTATTGTTTACTGATAATTATTCATTGATCACTGAATTCGGCCGCTGGGTGCATGTCAATGCCGGGTGGACCGTCAGCCGCGTGGAATATGTGAAACGTGATTCCGGGATCAATACTGCCATGATCCATGCCGGCGCAGACCTTTTTCTCAGGGAATGCCTGAATCCGAAAAGCTGGCCGCATGAATACAGCGTTTTTGATAAAACAGGGAACCTGAAATCCGGTAAGGACATGAATCCTTATAACCTGGCAGGGCCGCTCTGCTTTTCCGGAGACATCCTTGCACATAACGTGCCATTACCGTTAATTGAAGAAGGCGATTACCTGGTCATCCACGATACCGGTGGCTATACGCTCAGCATGTGGTCGAGATACAACAGCCGTCAAACCCCAAGAATCATCGGTTATACCGGTGAAATGTTTAAGATTTTGAAAGAACGGGAGGGTTTTGAGGAGTTGGAGAGGTTCTGGGGGTGACAGGCGGATAAACTTGTCCGCTTGTCAAACTTGTCAGAATAACAACAATTACTATCTTTACCCCACCAAAATGTTGCAAAATGGTCATCGTCACAGGATCCGCAGGATTCATCGGAAGTTGCTTAGTCAGTAAACTGAATAACAAAGGAATAAAGGACATTGTCCTGGTGGATGATTTTTCAGATGGAATTAAAAACAGGAACATCCGGAATAAATCCTACCTGGAGAAGGTCGACCGGAAGATGTTCTTTGATTGGCTGAAACAGAATCATTCAGATGTGGAGTTCATCTTCCATATCGGGGCACGCACCGATACAACCGAATTCAACATGGCTATCTTCGATGAGCTGAACCTGAACTATACAAAAACCATGTGGAATGCCTGTTCGGAATATGGTATTCCCCTGATCTATGCTTCTTCTGCTGCCACATACGGAGACGGGAAACTGGGATATGACGATAATCATGAGTTGATTCCCCGGCTTCAGCCGCTGAACCCTTATGGTATCTCCAAGAATGAATTCGATAAATGGGCATTGAAGCAGGACAAGCAACCTCCCTTCTGGTTCGGATTAAAATTTTTTAATGTTTTCGGACCCAATGAATATCATAAGGGAAGAATGGCTTCGGTGGTTTTTCATGCGTTTAACCAGGCGGAAAAAGGAAATGGCGAAATAGCGAAATGGCGAAATAGCGAAATAGCAAAAAAGAATACAGACGGACATGCTAACGGGACGGTTAGGCTTTTCCGGTCGCATAATCCGGAATATCCCGATGGCGGACAGTTGCGCGATTTCATTTATGTGAAAGATGTAATCGATGTGATCTGGTTCCTGATGAATCATAAACAGAACTCCGGCATCTATAACCTCGGAACCGGAAAAGCACGCACTTTCGTTGATCTTGTCAATGCGGTTTTTTCTGCTATCAACCGGCCTCCTTCGATTGAGTTCATTGATACCCCTGCCGATATACGCGACAGATATCAGTATTTTACAGAAGCAAAAATGAAAAAGCTCCGCTCCATAGGATATTCCAAACCATTTTACAGCCTTGAAACAGCTGTCGAGGAGTATGTTCAGGGTTACCTTGTGGATAGTACCTATTTTTAATTTCTGGCATTCTTCCGGTTATAAAATCTATTGCATTTCCTTCAACTATTGAATGCTTTCCACCTGATTCAGAAAAGTTAAAAATAGTTAAAAAAAGTTAAATTTTTGTTTTTGTGTATTCGGAATAATTATTAATTATCTTTGAAGTTTGGTAATCGTTGCTTCCTTTAACAAACCATTTATAATATTTTAAACAGATCTTAAGACGGATCCAGTGATTTTATTCGTTATCCGGCTTATTTATAAATCTTGTCGCTAGATATAAACCAAATATATTGACCAGAAAATGTAATCATTATTGATAACAAAAAACAAAACCTTATGAAAAAGATTTTTACGTTATTAACCCTTATGCTCGTATGGGCCGGAAGTTCATGGAGTCAATCTGTAATTATCGGAACAGGTACAACTACCACCAATGGTACCACGATCGATCCGGTTGAAGTTTTTTATAATTACGAACATTACCAGATTATTTATACGGCTGCTGAATTAACCGCAGCAGGAATGCCTGCAGGTGTAGCTATCACCGCCATGGGATTTTCTATATCTGAGGTCCCAGGTACAGTTAGCTTAGCAAATTATACCATTAAAATGGGACTTACTACTCAAACCACAGCCCAACCATACATATCATCACTGACAACGGTTAAAGGCCCATTTACTTATACACCTGTTCTTCAGACAGCCGGAAATTTTGACATGATCCCATTAACTACAAATTTCATTTGGGACGGCACTTCCAATATTGTAGTAAATACTTGCACCGGCTCGAATGGTTATGTATCTCCATACGGAGGATTGTATTATACTGCCGCTGCAAGTGGCATGATATCATATGTTCGGACTGATGGAACGGACAATTGTCCAAACTCTTCTCTCACCAGTTCAGTCGAAAGACCAAATATCAAATTTACTTATGTAGCTCTTCCACCCTGTGCAGTGCCTTCAGCTCAACCTACGGTACTTCTTTTAACCCCCACTACAACCACGATTAATGGATCCTTTACTCCTTCCGGAAGTGCCGATTCTTACCTTGTGGTACGTAGTTTAAGCAGCACTCTTTCCGCTACTCCTGTAAATGGAACAACCTATCTGGCAGGTTCTGCATTCGGTGGCGGAATCATTGAGTATTGGGGTCCTAGTCCCACATTTGCCTCAACTGGATTAACACCAAATACACCTTATTACTATTTCATTTTTGCAGCTAATAACAGCTGTTCCGGAACCCCTCCTCTGTACCGGACTACATCTCCACTCATTGGTAATTCGACGACACTGCCTTTGGTACCAATCAGCGGGAACAAAACGATTGGACCGACCGGGGATTTCTTCACCTTAACGGCTGCATTCGCCTATCTGAATAATAATGGGGTTAACGGGGCATTAAATCTTATCCTTCAATCTACCTATGTAAGTTCCGTTGAGCCTGCGTTTCCGATTCCTGCTTTATACATACCTGGTGCAAGCGCGACTAATACCGTAACTGTTTATCCTTCTGTTACAGGACTTTCCATTACAAGTGCCAGTGTAACCGGAACGATTAACCTGACCGGTGCAAGTTATATCACCTTCGACGGTCGTGTAAATGCGACGGGTGCTGTAAAAAGCCTCGTTATTGAAAACTCATCCAGTGGTTATTCCGTTCAGTATATTAACGGATCTACTTATAATGGCCTCAAATATTGCGTGGTGAAGGGAGCCAGCCAGACAGCAGCAACCGGAACCATCGCGTTTGGTTCTACCAATACCACCGTGGGGAATAGTAATAATGTTATTGATAATTGCGAAATACGGGATGGGATAACAACCCCGATTTATGCCATTTATTCTTCTGGTTCATTATCCGCTCCGCTTTATAACAGCAACAATACCGTATCGAACTGTTACATTCATGATTTTTACAATGCTGCCGGAGGTAATCCAATCGGAATAGGTATGTTTGCCGGTTCCACAGCCTGGACCATCACAGGAAACAGTTTTTATATGGTTGCCACGCTGAGTCCAACAATAGCAGTGGGCTTCAATGTGATCTTCATTGCAGCGGGTGATGGTTATACCATAACCAACAACTATATCGGTGGTTCGGCAGTAAACTGCGGCGGCACACCCTGGACCCTGAACGGGAACGGCACTCCGCCAACCATCGCGAACTTTATTTATGCTATCCGTATCACAACAGGTGCACTGACGATAAATCCAAGTACAATCAGCGGGAACACAATAGCAAATATTACGCTCTCTACAAACCCGAGTGCATCTTCTATCTACTTTACGGGATTACTGGCTGTTGTAGGGATCCAGAATGTGACGAACAATACCATCGGTTCGGGAACAGGAACCGGGTCGATCACTATCAATGTCGGGTTGAACGCAGGTGCTTATAACCCCAGTTTTGAAGGACTCGATTTCCGGGGCATGTATGGGAATGTTAACAACAACACCCTGGGTTCCATTACACTTAACCCACCTGCAGGATCAGCATCAACCTTATACTTACTATTAAGGCTGCTTTCGGTAACACCTACTGTTCAGAATGCCAACTGCACAGTCAGCGGCAACCTGGTTGGAAGCCTCACAACCGCAGCAAGCATCCAATGCCCCTCAGTGACCTTCCCGCCGGTGATAATCCAGGGAATATTGGTCAGCACTACAGGGAGTGCGGCTACTACCATGACGGTTTCCAATAATACCGTTGCCAATCTGACTGATCTCAGCAGCCATGCCGCCTCTTATGTGTATGGACTTTATGATGCAAGCACAACAGTGCCGATTATTTCAACCGGAAATACTATCAGGGATCTGACAACAGCCTCACAAAATACGGCAATTAATGGGTCCATCGTTGGCCTCTATTCGGCAAACTCTGTTCCCGGAAGTATTATTCGTTCCAATAATATTTATAACCTGTCAAATACGGATCTTACAACAGCCGTGGGTATCGTTGGCATGTATCTCGGGCATGCAGCAGGCAACCTGCTTATTGAGAAGAATTTCATCCATAATATATCAACAGCCACCAGTGCTGTGACTTCCCAGGTTAATGGTATGTATATAAACTGCAGCGGAACTTATGTGACCACTAAAAATAACATGATCCAGTTGGGTATCAACCCTAATGGTTCGGCCAATACTGCCGGTTCCGTTATCAATGGGATCTATGAAGCAGGCGCAACTATTGACAGTGTGCTGAACAACAGCATATATATTGGCGGAGCACCGTCTGCAGGAGCAACAGGAAGCACTTATGCTTTCAACAGCGCTATTGCAGTCTCATTAGCTACCCCGCGTGTTTACCTTAACAATATTTTCTTCAATGCACGTTCAGGAGGGACGACAGGTGAACATTATGGTATTAAAGTGGCAGGTACTACCCAATTCCCATTGGGGCTAACGAGCAACTACAACATGATTCTTTCCAATGGTGCCGTCGGCGGTGTTTTTGGTTCTTTCAATGCCATTGACCAGCTCACGTTCGCAGCATGGAAAAATGCTGTTGGGACCGATATTGCAAGCGGAAATGCAAACCCGAATTTTGTTGTTCCAACAGGCAGTTCGGCTACGGCTGACCTGCACGTAGCCAGCCCGACACCGATCGAAGCAGCCGGAAAAGTGCTTTCGGGTGTCATCGACGATTATGACAGCCAGCTCAGGAGCGGTTTGACTCCTCCTGATATTGGCGCCGATGCCGGCAACTTCACCCTTTCGGCAGATGTCAACGGTCCGAATATCACTTATATTCCTATTGGGAACGGGATCGTGGCTGCTACCCGGGTTCTGGCCAACTGGGCAACCATCACGGATAACGTGGGAGTTTCAACAGGTGCAAGCCTTCCGAGGATATATTATAAGAAATCCACTGATGCCAATGCATTTGCCGGGAATTTACCTGCCAACAATGGATGGAAATATGTGGTTGCAACCAATTCAACCACTCCGTTCAGCTTTACAATCGATTATAGCTTATTACAGGCACCGGTTGCCGCCGGAGATATCATCCAGTATTTTGTCGTCGCACAGGATGCTGCCAATAACCTGAGCTCCTGGTACCCGATGGCCGGATCCAGCGCTACACCGCCTGTTCAGAACATCAATGCTGCACCCACCAATTTCCAGTCGTTTACCATCGTTTCAAACTCGATTCCGACTGTTATTAACGTTCCGGGCACCTATCCTACCCTGACCGGTACCGGTGGCGCATTTGATATGATTAACCAGGGAGTACTGGTAGGCAACACAACTATAAACATCACTGCTGACCTTGTTGAACCAGGAACTGTCGCCCTGAATGCATGGGCAGAAGATATTCCCGGGGCCAACTACAAACTGGTAATCCAACCGGATGCTTCTACCTTAAGGACCATCAGCGGTACAGCCACACTGTCTGCAGGAACAGGTCTGATCAGGACCAATGGTGCAAGCCGTTTTACAATTAACGGAAAGCCTTCCAAATTACTAACTTTCCGCTTTACCAATGCCGCTGCTGCAAGCAACCAGCCCACCATACAATTCAATAATGGTTCGGTGAATGACACCCTGAAGTATTGTACCATTGAAAGCAACAGTTCGACATCGACTTATGGCAGTGTTAACATCGGTTACAATACTTTACTTGCCAACACTGTTGTGATCATGAACAATGATATCCGGGATGCCACGGCTGGAACCACAGGCCTTCAAGCCACCGGTATTGTTTCATCCTCCGTATTGAACACCATTAAAATTATGAATAACAATATTTATAATTTCAATAACTACGGATGTTATATTACGGGAGTAGCCGATGGCGCTGTAATTTCAGGTAACAGTTTTTATTACAATTCTTTACTCACAAATAGTGCAACCCAATATTGCATTTATTTCAGCAGCGGTTTGAACAATCATACGATCAGCGGGAATTTTATCGGAGGACAGGCACCATCGTGCGGAGGTTCTCCATGGACTAATACCACTGCTAATTCTATTTACGGGATCTATGGTTCGACGGGTGTGATTGTTCCCTCTGCAATATCCAACAACACATTCCAGAACTTCAACCTCACAAACGTCGGTTCGGCTTATTTCTATGGCATCTACATGACAGGCGGTGTATTCAATGTCCTGAATAACATGATCGGCAGCACAACCGTACCCGGCTCAATCACATGCGCAGGAACAGGCTATTTCTATGGCATCTACCTTTCACTTTCAGCTGTCGGAACGACATCGGTGCAGGGAAATACGATCACAAGCCTGAATTATACCAGCACAACCTCATCCGCATATCTTTACCTTTTATACCTGCCTGGCGGAGTCTTCCAGGTAGGAACGGTAACTCCGAATGTCATCGGCAGTAATACGGTAGCAGGTTCGATTACTTATGCAGGAACAGGATACATCTATGGACTCTATTGCGGATCCGCGAGCCCGGCCAACCAGATCGAAAATAACATCTTGGGTAACTGGACACTGACAGCTGCATCAGGCAGCCCTTATATAAGAGCAATGTACATTACTGCCGCGAATGTCAGGAAGAATAAGATCTTCAATATGGGCGCCACAAATGCAGCATTAACGCCATACATCTACGGGATCTATAACAACAATGCCAGCACTCAGATCACCATGGAATTTTCAAACAACCTGATTTCTCTGAACGGAGGCGCAGCTACGAACCCGACTATTTATGGTTGGTATGATTACTGGAACTATCCGGATTTCTACAACGTGTACTATAACGACATCTATATTAGTGGTCCTGCTACTACCACTGCCAGTACCTATGCCATGTATCGTACATCAGCCACATCCTACTCTTTCTACACAATGAAAAATAATATCATTGCAAATTTAAGAGGTGCTGGTGGTACAGGGAAACATTACGCTGTGTATGTATTTAATGCAGGTGGTTCCAGCTCAGATTACAATGACATTTATTCAACAGCAGGACCTCTCGCTTACTATTCACTGGATATAGCCACCTTTGCAGCTTATCAGGCCGCAATAGGAGGGGATTATAACTCAAAAAATGTAGATCCACAATTTATATCTTCGAGCGACCTCCATACTGTAAGACCGGAACTGAACAATACCGGGACGAATATTCCAGCTATTACTACTGATTATGCCGGAGTTACCCGTACGAATCCTCCGGATATCGGAGCTTATGAATTTTCTCTGGCACCAATTGTAACAACCATTGCGGCAACGGCCATTTCAGGAACCGGTGCAACGCTTAACGGTTCGGTCAATCCGCAGAATGAAGGTGTCGTTATTACTTCCTTTGAATATGGACCCAACGTTGGGTACGGAAGTACTGCTCCGGCTATTCCATCACCTGTCACCGGGATATCGGCTGTGAATATCAGTGCAATTATCAGCGGACTAACGCCGGCTACATTATATCATTTCCGTGCAAAAGGAATGATTGGCGCTACGCCTTATTATGGACTTGATCTCACTTTCACAACACTTGCAATTCCTCCGACAGTTATCACAACCGCTGCCACGGCCATCACTGGAACAACCGTGACCCTGAACGGAACCGTAAATGCGAATAATTCATCCACGACTGTATCATTTGATTATGGCCTGACTACTGGTTACGGAAGTACAGTTCCAGGAGTACCTGTAAACGTTACCGGTACTACAGTGACCGCTGTATTTGCGAACCTTACCGGCCTCTTACCGTGTACCCTTTACCATTTCAGGGTGAATGGAGCAAGTGCCGGAGGAACAGCCAACGGAAATGACCTTACATTTACTACTCTACCTGGTGCACCTGTGGCAGTCACTCTCGCAGCTACCGGGGTTACAACAACCAATGCAACATTAAATGGTACGATAACAGCTAACTGTGCTGCAACTACAGTCACGTTTGATTATGGTTTGAATACTTTATATGGAACTACCATTCCCGGCTCACCAAGTCCTGTCAACGGGAATGGCGCCACAGCAGTCAGTGCAAGTATTACCGGACTACTGGTGAATACAACATACCATTACCGTGTTTGCGGATCCAATGGAAACGGTTCCAGTTGCGGTTCCGACATGACCTTCCTCACGGGTTGCCCGATCGCAGGACCAGCAGGTCCGATCACCGGTATGACACAGGCTTGCCAGGGCCAATGCGGTTATGTTTATTCGGTTACTATCCCACAGGCTACCGGTTATGTCTGGACACTGCCGGTTGGAGGTACTATCACCTCAGGAGCCGGTACGAATACGATCAGCGTTTGCTATGCTGCCAATGCTGTTTCAGGTTATGTTTTCGTGTATGGAACCGCAGCCTGCGGTAACGGAGCTCCTTCACAGCTTCCTGTTACAATGAATCCGCCTGCTGCACCAACCATTACCGGACCTGCCTCTGTATGTGTGGGCAGCACAGGAAATGCATATATCACCCAACCCGGTATGACCAATTATCTATGGACCGTTTCTGCCGGAGGTCAGATTACAGGAGGTGGCGGAGTAAACAATAATACCGTTACGGTGACCT
>Ga0182027_10013360_pt1 | contig 11449 bp, 10 predicted proteins | sample 712E1DmetaG_FD_121300 | JGI IMG/M metagenome (GOLD analysis project Ga0182027, IMG submission 121300) | Permafrost microbial communities from Stordalen Mire, Sweden - 712E1D metaG (Illumina Assembly) | ecosystem: Environmental > Terrestrial > Soil > Wetlands > Permafrost | place: Sweden...
AAGCTGCGAATGCTGGTGCGGTTCGCCTTGTCGTAGCTGGCCTTGAAGATGTACGGAATGCCCAGGTCGGCTGTCGTGCGCTGGATCGCGTCGGCCAGCATGCGCGCGTGCGTCTCAGACTCCAGAACGCAAGGCCCGGCGATTAAAAACAGCTTGCCGCGGCCAACCGGAACAGCGCCGATATCGAAGGAATGGGTCACGCACCTATTCTATGCATCTTGCGCGATCAGTGGGGGGCGGAAGCCCCATACGCCCATCTGCGAACTTGATTGAAGCGGGCGTGGGTCTTCCAGACATTGACCACCCATCTGTCGCCGATCTGGTCGAAGGCGTCTCTGGCGACGTTGCGGTCGTTGAAGCGCCAGGCCAGCAGAGCGAGCTGGTCAGTGTCGTAGATGGTGTTGCTGAACATCTCATGCTGCGCCTGATAGCCCACTATTTCGCATTTACCGGTGCCTGTTCTTGCTCGTCATTCTGGCGCAGCCACCACGCACCGTCATTCGGGCGCAGCCAGAATCTCCGTATTGGCCGGGTGCTCCATCCATCGCGTACTTTGCAATGGGTGGGATTCGACCCCCGCAAAAACCCCAGCAAATCCCCTTGTCAATACCCTCGAACCCCCAAAATCCCCCTAACCAACACCTACCAAACCACTTCCCCCATAAAAATAGTTGGCATAGTAGTTTCCCTCCACGGCGTATAATCAAATCAGTAAGCAAAACCAAACAGCCCGGCCCAACCGCCGGGCCTTCGCATTTAACGCATTACTAACCACTGCTCACTGTCCGTAAATTATTGATTCCAGAGATCTACAGATCTAAGTACTCTGGAATGAATATCTTGCATATTTGATCCAGACCAGGTCTAGATCTAACTATCGTCTTTTGAAGATTTTATGACTTTTAGGGGGGGTATATACCCCCGCAACCAGTACGGCGACGAGGAACGAAGTCCATACTGAGTCCAGATTTGATCCAGACCAAGTCCAGACTTAACATGCCTTTTTTGAAGACTTTGATACTTTTTCGCACACAAAGGGAGGATCCGCATGTCCGGCGCAGCCACAACCAGCCGCGTCTTCGCCTTAAATACGTCTCACGCGCTTAGCGCGAGCTTAACCTGCATTTTTTGAATACTTTACGCTATTTACCCCGGGGGTACACCCCCCAACCGGCAACCCTCGCGGGAGCGGAGGGTGGCTACCACAAAACCTAGCTGCACTTGCCCTTGCATTTGATGGCAAACGCCTTCAGGTCGATTGGCTGGTTCAGCCGGATGTTGCTGTAGATCGCAGTCTGCGTGTCGCCCGACGGTGTAAAGAACTCCTGCTTCAGCGAGAGATCGCGCGCCACGTCCACCCAGATCGTGATGTGGGTGAAGTTGCCGCGCACGCTGGCATCTTTCGACACCAGGTCGAGCTTCTCGACCTCGACCGGCTTGCCGCCGTCGCTCATCTTCTCCATGCCCTGGTCGGTGATCGTCCAGGCCTTGGCCAGGTCGCTGCCACTGCCGCCGAAGCCCAGCGTCATGAAGGTCTCGAAGCGCGCCTGGTTCGCGCCTGTGGTTGAGTATTGGTCGATGTGGTTGGTGCCCGCCGAATACAGCCGCACCGCGCCGTTCTTGTACTCCAGCGTCTGCTCGTTGGGAGGAGAGAACTTCGCCCCTACCTGCGTGGAGCCGTCGTTGCGCAGGAAATAGATCGTCCCCGACTCGGTCGTCGTGTCGTTCACGATCTTTTCGAACTGCTGCTTCTGGATCGATGCCTCGGCCGAGCGGAACGTCTTGCTGCCCGCGTCCATTTGCGCCAGAACGGCCTTCAGGCGGTCTGGCTTGGCCTGCGCCGCAACTGCGAGCCCCACGCCGTAACCGGCGGCGAGAACCAGCGCGCTGGCAACAACGCCCGCGAGAATCGGAAGCCGCATCAGCGCACCACCCACGCGTTGTATGCGACGATCTTGCCGTGCGCGTCCAGCACCGGCTCAGAATGATCGAGAGTTACCTCGCCGGAGATCGGTTCGACGATGCGCAGGATCGCGGCATCCCGATCGTCCTGGGATTGGCTGGCTGTCGGCCCGCCGGCTTGGTCGCTACGAATCTGGTAGACGAAGAGGCTGCTTGTGCCTATGTGCCCCGCTTCCTTCACCAGCACCTCGCTGCCATGCAACGCTACGGTTTCCACCGGGCGATCCTTGAAGTTGATGTAGTGCGGCGAGACGAAGAGAAAGATCAGGATCAGCGTCACCATGATGTCGAAGTGGATGCTGCCCCGCTCGTAGGTCCAGAAAAAGTAGCTGCGTAGAAGTTTGCCCATAAATTTGCTCCTGCCTAGCTCCTGCCCGTGTGCCGCTGCGGCGCGATCACCGTCTCCCACTCCGCGCGCGGTTTGCTTGGATCGTTCATATACGGCAGCAGTGCCTCGGGAATGCGCACCGTCCCATCGGCCTGCTGATAGTTCTCCAGCACCGCCAGGTAGGTCCGCCCAACGGCCAGCCCGCTGCCATTCAGTGTATGCACAAACTCGGACTTCTTCGCCTTGCCCTGCGCTGCTCCGCTGGGCCGGAAGCGGATGTTCGCCCGCCGCGCTTGAAACGCCTCGAAGTTGGAGCAAGATGAAATCTCGCGGTAGAGGTTTTGCCCCGGAAGCCAGACCTCAAGATCGTAGGTCTTTGCCGAAGTGAAGCCCATGTCGCCGGTGCAGAGGAGCATTCGCCGATAGGGCAGGCCAAGCCGCTCCAGCACCGCCTCGGCATCGCGCGTCAGCCGCTCGTGCTCGGCGTTGGAATCCTCCGGCTTGCAGAACTTCACCAGCTCGACTTTCTGAAACTGGTGCTGGCGGATCATCCCGCGCACGTCCTTGCCATAGCTTCCCGCTTCGCTGCGGAAGCATGGCGTGTAGGCGCAGAAGCTGGTCGTCAACTGCGACTCGTCGAGCGTCTCGTCGCGGAAGAGATTGGTGACCGGGACCTCGGCGGTGGGAATCAGCCAGTGGTCGTTCTCCTGAAAGTTTCCCGGCTCAAACGCGCCCTTATCGTCGCAGTGGAAGAGGTCCTCGGCGAACTTCGGCAACTGCCCGGTGCCGAAGAGCGACTTCGAGTTGACCATATACGGCGGCAGGACCTCGGTGTAGTCGTGCTCGCGGGTGTGCAGGTCAAGCATGAAGTTGGCCAGCGCGCGCTCCAGGCGCGCTCCCTGGCCGAAGTGGACGACGAAGCGCGAGCCCGAAATCTTCGCCGCGCGCTCGAAGTCGAGAATCCCCAGCCGCTCGCCGATCTCCCAGTGCGGCAGCGCGGGAAAGGAGGGTGCCGCTGGAATGTAAGCTGTGTCGGGTTTGTCTGCGCCAGTGAGTTTCTCCTCGCCGTCCCAAACCTTCTCAACGCGGTTATCCAGCTCCGATTTGCCGACCGGCACGGAATCTTGCGGCAGGTTGGGAAGGGACTGGAGAATGGCGCGGAGCTTCGCATCAGCATCTTCGGCGAGAGCCTCAAGTTGCTCCACCTTAGCTTTGAACACGTTCAGTTGCGCGGTGAGCTGGCCGGTGTCGCTGCCTTCGCGCTTGAGGCGTCCAAATGTTTCGGACAGATTCTTGCGATTTGCCGCCAGGCTTTCAGCTTCGGTGATCGCCAAACGGCGGTGGGTGTCCAACTGAGAGAAGTTTCCCATCACGACTGCCGGGTCCATGTTGCGCGCGCGCAGCTTCTCTTCTACAACCGGCAGATTCGCGCGCACATATGCAAGGTCAAGCATCCCTACAATTCTACCCGCTTGCTTGCGATGAATCTCAATTGGGCCGGATGTCGTCGGCCCAGTTCACGGTCACCGGGCCGCCAGCCAGCTTCGAGAGCGCCCCATCGTTGGTCACCAGCACGGCCCCCGCCGCAATCGCATGGGCCGCAATCAGCATGTCCAAGCTCCCCGCAGCCAGACCAAGCCGCTGATTTTCGGCCCGAAGCGCCGCGTATGCGCGCGCTGCGTCCGAAGTCCATGGCAGAATGATCAATCCAGCCAGAACGAACTCTACCGTCCTCGCAAGCTGGTGCGCCTCGGGCTTGAGCGCGAGACCGAAACGTATTTCAGCCTCTGTGATGACAGAAATGGCAACCGTATCTTCCGCACCCAGTGCATCGATTCGTGCCTGTATGCTCGCCGATTGTTTGCGGATCAGGTAAGAGACCGTGTTCGTATCCAACAGAAAAATGTTCAAAGCTCTTCCCGTTCCTGGGGAAACCCCTGGTCACGCTCTTCGGGATTCAGAAAGTCCTCTGGAATCTCCGTCTCGTTGAGCATCGCGAAGATTGCCTTCCACGTCGGTCGTGGAGAAAGGATCACTTCACCCGTCTTCTCGTCGCGCCGGATCAAGACCTCTTTGCTACTGAAGCGAAACTCCGCCGGAATCCGTACCGCCTGACTCCGCCCCGTCATAAAAACCTTCGCCGTCTGCATCGTCGCCCCCTTGATACATACCACAGTATATATCACCCTAACATGTTCATCAACCTGCCCGTAACGCTCCTGCGGGTCCATGCAGCCATGCGAAAATTTGTTGTTGCAGCCCTCTTTCTGCTCTTCATGATCCTGACCACGCCGCGCATGCAACTTCTATTCCACAATCGGAAGATTCGCGCGTACAGTGGATGCGCTGCCGGGCCGTTCGCCGTTACACTGGGAGGGATGCGAACGGCGGTGACAACCTGAGCAAGCCAGACATGCGCGTGACGTTGGCGGGGGTGGAGCTGCGCTCGCCGGTGATTGCGGCCAGCGGGACCTTCGGCTACGGGCTGGAGTTCGAGGAGATCGTCTCGCTGGACCGCATTGGGGCGTTTGTCACCAAGGGCCTCTCGCGCGAGCCGATGGCGGGCAACTCCAGCCCGCGCATCATCGAGAGCCCCGCCGGAATGATGAACGCGGTCGGCCTGCAAAACATCGGCGTCCACGCGTTCGTCGAACAGAAGCTGCCCAGGCTGCGCAAGATCCCCGGTGTTGTGGTCATCGCCAATGTCTTCGGCTATACCATCGAAGACTGCGTCGAGGTCATCCACGTCCTCAACGACACGCCCGGCATTGCACTCTACGAACTCAACGCGAGCTGCCCCAACACCAGTCACGGAGGCATGGTCTTCGGCACTGACCCGGACTCGCTCTATCAACTGGCCTCGTGCTGCCGCCATGTGGCGCAGCGTCCGCTGATAGTGAAGCTCTCGCCCAACGTCACCAACATTGGGTTGATGGCGAAGATATGCGAGGACGCGGGCGCGCAGGCGATCTCACTGGTCAACACCTTTCTGGCTCTGGCCATCGACGTGGAGACGCGCAAGCCGCGCATCGCCAATATGACTGGCGGGTTGTCGGGCCCGGCGATTCGTCCCATCGCGGTGCGCATGGTGCATGAGGCATCGCAGGCGGTGAAGATTCCCGTGGTCGGAATGGGAGGCATCGTGCGCGCCGAGGACGCGGTGGAGTTTATGCTGGCGGGCGCCACCGCAGTCGAGGTGGGCACGGCCAGCTTCGCCGATCCACGCGCCGTGGAGAACATCGCCAACGGCCTGCGCCGCTGGTGCGCCAGCCACGACGTAGCCCGCGTCAGCGACCTCACCGGCGCAATGGTGCGATAAAGGACGGCTTTTCCTCAGTGTAGTGCTCTTGCATGGCCAAGCTTTCCTCAGGCGGGCCCGCGGCTTCGGCATAAAATGGTGGCGTGACCACTGAATCTGTTTCCGCCTATAGCCCTGAGTCTACGAGCGGCCTTCGCCGTGTCCGTCGCGCCCTTCTCTCCATAACCGACAAGACCGGCCTGGTCGAGTTTGCCTGCGCGTTGGAGTCGCATGGCATCGAGCTGGTCTCGACCGGCGGGACCGCGCGCGCGCTGCGCGAGGCCGGCCTCATCGTACGCGACATCAGCGACCTGACCGGCTTTCCGGAGATGCTCGACGGCCGCGTCAAGACGCTACATCCCAAGGTTCACGGCGGCATTCTGCACATCCGCGGGAATGCGGAACACATGGCCGCAGTGCGCGAGCACGGGATCGAGCCCATCGACATGGTTGTCGTCAACCTCTACGCCTTCGAGAAGACTGCGGCCAAGCCCGGCGCAGCGTTCAGCGACATCATCGAGAACATCGACATCGGCGGTCCGTCGATGGTGCGCTCGGCGGCCAAGAACTTCGAGGACGTGGCGATTGTCACGTCTGTGGCTGACTACTCGCTGATCGCCGATGAGCTTGCCGCGAACGCCGGTTCGCTAGGGCGTGCGACGCGCTGGCGTCTGGCGCGCGCGGCCTTCGCCGTGACGGCTGCCTACGACGCGGGGATTGCAACGACGCTCGAGAGCATTGCGGCGCCCGCTGCGCATGGCGAGCCGGCGGTCTTCGACGCGGAGGCGATGCCGACTGCGATCCGCGTCATCGATCCTCTGAAGACGGTGCTGCGCTATGGCGAGAACCCCCACCAGAAGGCCGCGCTCTACGTCGATGGAAGCGGGCGCGGAGTGGCTGCGGCGAAGCAGTTGCAGGGCAAGGAGCTGAGCTACAACAACATCGTCGACCTCGACGCCTGCTGGAACCTGGTCGGCGAGTTCGACGCGGCCGAGGACGCCGCGGTCGCGATCATCAAGCACACGAATCCATGCGGCGCGGCGACCGGCGCGACCGTTCTCGAAGCCTACCGTCGCGCGCTGGATGCCGATCCCGTCTCGGCGTTCGGCAGCGTCATCGGCATCAACCGCGAGGTGGACGCCGAGGCCGCGGAAGAGATCGCCAAGTTGTTCGTCGAGGCGATCATTGCGCCGTCATTTACGCCCGAGGCGGTCGCGCGCTTCGCCGCGAAGAAAAATCTGCGACTGCTGGAGATCGCCGTGAGTCACGCGGACACGGGCAGACCGGTGCGTGTGCTGAAGCAGGTCTTGGGCGGGTTCCTGATGCAGGACGCCGACCGCGTCTCCGTCGCAGAGGCCGATCTGCGGCTCGTAACCAAGCGCGCGCCCACGGCAGAAGAGATGCGCGCGCTGCGCTTTGCGTGGAGCATCTGCAAGCACGTCAAGTCGAACGCGATCGTCTATGCGCGCTGCAACCAAGGACACGGCCAGACCGTCGGCATCGGCGCGGGACAGATGAGCCGTGTCGACGCAGCGCGATTCGGCGCGATGAAGGCCCTCCTGCCGCTGGCAGGAACCGTCGCCGCGTCGGACGCTTTCTTCCCGTTTGCGGACGGCTTGGAGGCCGTGGTCGCGGCGGGAGCGACTGCGGTGATTCAGCCGGGTGGGTCGGTGCGCGACGCCGAGGTGATCGAGGCGGCGGACCGGCTTGGCGTTGCGATGGTCTTCACCGGCATCCGCCACTTCCGCCACGGATAAAAGGCTCAGAGCAATCACAGGAGCTGATTGCCATTTGTTCGCCTTATATTCGTTGTTTATTCACTTCACCCCCCCCCCACACCCCTCCTGGGGGTACTCTGGGCGTAAGTGGAATTAAATCTAGTGATTGCGTGGTGTGATGCACGGTAAAGTATTCATTGCAGACTGGTTACTGGTAAAGTATTCGAAACATTCGGGTTAGGGATGAAAATTGAGGTTTGGCGGGTTGAGTTCGTAAAGTCTTCATTCTATTTGGATTCCTAATAATGCATTGATTCGGAACGGTTTGCGGTGATGCGTTAAATGCGAAGACCCGGCGCGCTTGGCCGGGTTTCTTTGTTTGCTACTGCTTTAATTGTACGCCGTAGAGCATAACTACTATGCCAACTATTTTTCGGAGGGATGTGGTTGATGGGGCGTTGGTTAGGGGGATTTTTGCGTGTAGAGGGGCTTGACACGGTGATTTGCTGGGGTTTTTGAGGGGTCGGCGGAGGATTTTTTTGATTTGGCTGTGAGCTGTGAGCTATAGCGGCGGATGGGTCGGGCTTCAGCCCTCGGGAGACTGGCCAGCTTTGTCCCTGGGGCCACGCCCCAGGCTGGTATGGAGCGCGCCTTCGGCGCTTTGAGTCATGGGCTTTCGGTGACGAGCTATTGGCTTTGTGGGAGAAAGGGGCGGAGGGTTGAGGCTAGCTGAATTTCGTCGGGGTTCCTTCGACAAGCTCAGGACAGGCTCTTCGCGCTCGAAAGACGCGCTCAGGATGACAGCAGGAACAAACAAAGGCAAGAGCAACAACAGCAACGGCAAGGGCCATGCGGGGATTCTTCGCTGCTGCGCTCAGAATGACAATTATTTTGGGATGCTTCGCTCGGTATGACGGCGGGTTTGGGGAAAGTGGGGTCAGGTGCGGTTGGCGCGGGGTTGGGCTATGACCAGGCCGCGGGGGGTGGGGAGGAGGACGACCGAGATGAGGCCCTCGGATTCCATCTTGAGGGCGGCGTCGCGGACGGTTTTGAGGTGGGAGCTGGCGTCGTGCATGAGGATGATGCCGTGGGGGTTGATTTGGGGGAGGAATCGCTTGACCTCGGATTCGCGGATGTCGAGGTCGGAGTCGGAGAAGAAGAGGTCGATGGTTCCTTCGACGTGCATCTCCAGGCTGGACTCGTTGCGCAGCTCGATCCAGGGGGCGAGCGGTGAGGCTTCGAGGCGGGACTTGGCCCTGGCGTAGACGACGGGGTCGAACTCGCAACTGATGATCTTGGCGCGGCTGCCGTCGGGGAGCGGGCCGTTGCCGGGCTGGCTATTTCTTTGGAGGCCGCGGGCGATCCACTCGGTGGAGACGCCGAGGAAGGAGCCGGTTTCGACGACCAGGCGGGGCTTGATGGTGGTGACAAGGGTGGCGATGAACTCGAGGACTTCGACCTCGGCGGTCATTGAGTCGATCATGCTCCAACGCTGTGGCTGGGGACACTCGGGTGTGGCGCGGTGATACTCCGGTTGCAACGCTCCGGCGGAGCGCTCGTGCTGGAGCATAACTTTGTGTTCCTGCTTGATCTTCTTTGTGAAAAGGCCCATGCAATCTACTTTATCGCGAGCGGAGGGGAGAGCGATGCAATGATCAGCAAGGATGTGGTCGTGGTTTAATGGCGGCATGAGCGGAGACGGAGCGGGTAAGGCTGTAGGGAGAGGATGGACGGTGACATCGATGTCGAGTCAGGTGGGTCGGCGGGCGCTGATTACTGGGGCGAACAGCGGGATTGGCTACCATGCGGCGCTGGAGCTGGCGCGCAAGGGCGCGCATGTGTTGCTGGCGTGCAGAGACAAGGCAAAGGGCGATCGGGCGCTGGAGCGTCTGCGCGCCGAGGTGCGTGCGGCGAGCGCGCAGGTGGTGCTGCTGGACCTGGCGTCGCTGGAGACGGTGTGCGCGTTTGGCGTGGCGGAGCTGGCGCTTGGCGAGCCGCTCGACCTGCTGATTAACAACGCGGGCGTGATGGCTCCCAAGAGGCGGTTGCAGACGAAGGACGGATTCGAGATTCAGTTTGGGACCAATGTGCTGGGCCACTTTGTGTTGACGGCGCTGCTGCTGCCAGCGCTGGTGCGGGCGGCGGCGGCGAACAAGGCGCAGAGACCGCGCGTGGTGACATTGGCGTCGATTGCGCACAAGCGGGGACGGCTGAACTTCGACGATCTGCAATCGACGAAGGACTACAAGCCGATGGAGGCGTATGGCCAGTCGAAGCTGGCCGGCCTGATGCTGGCGTTTGAGCTGTGCCGGCGATTGCGCGCTGCCGGGCCGCCAATCTCAAGCGTGATGAGCGTGGCGGCACATCCCGGCGTGGCGAATACGAACCTGTTTCAGGTGGGGGAGTTCTCGACGGTCGAGCGCGTGTTGCGGCGCGGATTCGGCGTGGCGATTGGCGCACTGCTGAACACGGAGGCGGAGGGCGCGCTGCCGACGCTGTTTGCAGCGACATCGCCGGACGTGGTGGATGGCGGATACTACGGGCCGCAGGGATTGCTGGAGATGCGCGGAGGCGATGTGGGGTTGGCCAGGGTGGCCGCGCAGGCGCTCGATCAGGCAGCGGCGGCGCGGCTGTGGAGCGAGTGCGAGCGGCTCACGGGCATCTCGCTGCTGTAAACATTTGCGGCGAGATGAAGGAGACCCGGTTCCACTGTCAGACCCGCTACGCCTTTCCGGCGAGCTGGCGGAGGACGTAGGGGAGAATGCCGCCGTGCTGGTAGTAGAGGACCTCCTGCGGCGTGTCGATGCGGAGTGTGGCGGAGAACTCGATGGTGCGGCCAGTGGGGGTTTCGGCGAGGATGGGGAGGATGCGGCCGTCGGCGAACTTGGAGTCCAGCATGGACTGGAGCTGGCCGGGGGCGTCGCCGATGGCGAAGATCTCCTCGCCAGTGAGGCCGAGGGATGCGGCGGATTGGCCATGGAGGAACTGGAAGGGGAGAATTCCCATGCCAACCAGGTTGGAGCGGTGGATGCGTTCGTAGCTCTCGGCGATGACGAACTTGATGCCGAGCAGGCGCGGACCTTTGGCGGCCCAGTCGCGGCTGCTGCCGGAGCCGTATTCCTTGCCGGCGAGGATGCAGAGGGTGACGCCGCGCTCGGCGTAGATGACGGAGGCGTCGTAGATGGAGACGGTGGTGCCTTCGGGGAGGAGGCGGGTGACGCCGCCTTCGGTTCCTGGGGCGAGTTTATTGCGCAGGCGGACGTTGGCGAAGGTTCCGCGGACCATGACTTCGTGATTGCCGCGGCGGCTGCCGTAGCTGTTGAATTCAGCGGGGGCTACGCCGTGGGCGGCCAGGTACTGCCCGGCGGGGCCGTTCTTCTTGATGGAGCCGGCGGGTGAGATGTGGTCGGTGGTGACGGAGTCGCCGAGGACGGCGAGGCAGCGGGCAGCGCGGATGTCTTCGATGGGCGCGGGCGTGGCCGTCATGCCGTCGAAGTACGGGGCGCGGCGAATGTAGGTCGAGTCGGGCTCCCAGTGGTAGGTGTCGCCGGAGGGGAAGGTGAGGCGCTGCCAGTTCTGGTCGCCTTGGGATACCGTTGAGTATTGTTTGCGGAACATATCGGAGTCGATGGAGGCGGCGACGGTGGCGGAGACCTCGGCCTGGGTGGGCCATATGTCTTTGAGGTAGACGGGGTCGCCGGATTGATCCTTGCCGAGGGGCTCGGCGGCGAAGTTGTGACTGATGTGACCGGCGAGGGCGTAGGCAACGACCAGCGGGGGCGACATGAGGTAGTTGGCGCGGACCTCGGGGGAGATTCGGCCCTCGAAGTTGCGGTTGCCGGAGAGGACGGAGACGGCGACGAGCGAGTGGGCTTCAATCGCGGAGCTGACGTCGGTGGGCAGCGGGCCGGAGTTGCCGATGCAGGTGGTACATCCATACCCAACGGTATTGAAGCGGAGAGCGTCGAGGTAGGGAGTGAGGCCGGACTTGTTGTAGTACTCGGTGACGACGCGGGAACCGGGGGCGAGCGAGGTCTTGACCCAGGGGGGCGTTCGCAGGCCGCGCTCGACGGCTTTTTTGGCGAGGAGACCGGCGGCGATCATGACGTAGGGGTTGGAGGTGTTGGTGCAGGAGGTGATGGC
>Ga0182027_10013362_pt1 | contig 11448 bp, 8 predicted proteins | sample 712E1DmetaG_FD_121300 | JGI IMG/M metagenome (GOLD analysis project Ga0182027, IMG submission 121300) | Permafrost microbial communities from Stordalen Mire, Sweden - 712E1D metaG (Illumina Assembly) | ecosystem: Environmental > Terrestrial > Soil > Wetlands > Permafrost | place: Sweden...
CGCGCCTTCGTCATCGGTGCTCTGGCGGCGCTCGGCTGCGGCGCGGTCGTGATGCCGATTCATCATCTGCTCAAACCGGATGAGATGGCCTCCATGCTCGCGCGTGCGCCGCTTTGCGTGATTCTCGACGACCTCACCGGTCGGGCTCAGCCGGGTGAAATAACCTGCGAATTAAAAGTTCCGGGCGGTGTTTCATTACGTTTCACGCGGTTGGCCGTGCCGCAGGTTCCACTCGCGCCATGGGTTGAAGGCGCGGCGTTTCTGCGATTCACTTCGGGCACGACCGGCGCAGCCAAAGGCGTGATGCTGACCCATCAAGGCACGCTGGAACGCACGCGCGGAGCAAACCGCGGACTGGGTCTTACGAAGGAAGACAGGGTGCTTTGGGTATTGCCGATGTCTTACCACTTTTTTGCGACGATCCTACTCTACCTCGAAGTCGGCTGCACGATTGTGGTCGGCCCCGATTATTTGGCCGAAAGCATTCTCGACACTGCCTGGCGTCACGAGGTCACGTTCCTTTACGTGACACCGATGCACGTGCGTATGTTGACCGCCGAAAGTTCCGGGCGCGCTCTACCGCCTTCGCTTCGCACGGTGATGTCGGTTTCCAGCCGCCTGCACCCGAAAGTCGCGAAGGACTTTCACGCCCGCTTCGGCATGCCAGTTTCTCAGGGTTATGGAATCATCGAGGTCGGTGTGCCGCTTATGAACCTGCAAGACTCAGCGGAACATCCTGAAGCCGTGGGACGCCCGTTGCCGGGCTACGAAGCTGTTATTCTCGACAATCAATTCAAGCCCGCCCCGGACGGCACGACCGGACAACTCGGTTTGCGCGGGCCGGGCATGTTTGCCGGCTATCTCAATCCCCGGCGGCCACGCGAAGAGGTGTTGTGCAACGGCTGGTTTCTGACCGGCGACCTGGCGCATCGGGACGACGCGGGGCGAATCGTCATTGATGGACGGCTCAAAACGGTGATTGATGTGGCAGGCCACAAGGTGTTTCCCGAAGAAGTGGCGGGCGTTCTGGATCAGCATCCGGCAGTGCTGCGGTCGCGTGTTTTCACAAAACCACATCCGCAATTTGGCGAAGTCGTCCATGCCGAGGTGCAATTGCGCGACGGCAGTTCCCCTGCCCTGTGCGAAGAAATCATTTCCTTTTGCCGGCGCCGGCTTTCGAGCCACAAGGTGCCGACCACTCTGGAAGTGGTTGCGGAAATTACCCTGACCTCCAGTGGAAAAGTCCGTCACGGGTGAGATTCGACAGATTGGCGAAGGAATTATTTAAATCCGCGCAACCGGTTTGGCGCGGTTTTCTAGGAAGCGCCTCCGCCATTGCGAGCGCGAGACCTTCGCTTGTCTGTTGGCGCCGAGTGATTCCACGAACCACCACTCGCGCGGCACCTGCCAGCTCGGGAGTTTCTCCAATAGAAACTGCTTCAACTCATCCCGGGTGGTTTCCTGCCCAACCGTGACACACGCCACAATGAGATCAATCCGGTGTGCATCGCCACCAGGAACGCCGAAGACGAGGCACTCCGTGACGGCTTTGTGCTCCCGCAAAGCCTGTTCGATGATCGCCGGGGAAACTTTCCGTCCGGCCACGTTGATGTGATTACTCGTGCGTCCGCACAAATGGATCTCCCCGTCCTTCAATTCGGCAAGGTCACAGGTTTGGAACAAGCCCTTCGCCAGCGTCTCCTCCGGCTCCGGCCAATAGGTCTGTCCCACCGCGCGGCTTCGCACCAACAGAGCGCCGTCCGCATTGACGTTCACCTCCACGTTTTTCATCGGCTGGCCCACAGAAGCCTCGTCCACGCGCGGAACCATCGTGATATCGTAGGCAATGCCGCCGCATTCGGTGGAGCCGTAAAAATTATGAATTTTAACGCCGTGCTGTTCGAAGACGGCGCCTTCCAGCGCCAAAGGCAGCGGTGCGCCAGCCGAGATGGCGAGGCGGATATTGTGGAGGATTGCGCCGGCTTTATGCCAGGCATGCCACAGCGTCGGCACGCCGGCGAGCGTGACATCCCATCGGGCTTTCGCAGTGCCGCGGAGAATCTCCGGCAACGGCGACGCGAGGAAAAGGGGAATCCCATTCAGCAGCAACGGCAGCACGAGATTTGAAAACCCGTAGGAATACGCCATCGAAATCACGCCCAAGTTCGGCCATTCCGGTCGCAGCCCCATGGTTGTCACAATGTTTTCGGCATCGGCGGCCAACTGCTCTTCTGTGAAAGCGACGGTGCGCGAAGCCCCCGTGGTGGCAGGCGTGGTCTTGAGATGGCAGCACGGCGCGGGCGGAGTAGAAACGACGAGCGGTTGTTTGTGCGGTTCGAGCGGGCACACCACGATGTTTTGACGCCAAGCCCTCAAGACCGTGAAGACGAACTCAGGAGAATGGCCTTGCGGGAAAACCATCCCCGGATTGTCTGGCAGGGATTTTTCAGCTTCGCTGCCTAGTTGCGCAAACGTCCAGGACTGTCCGGAACCTAAATCGCGCAGAGCGATTTCATTGCGCCTTTCGTGCGCGATTTTCTGCCAGCATTCGTAAAGCATCCGTTCTTTTTTAAGCCAACCCCAGTTGCTGTTGCAAGTTCCTTCTTGCGACACCTCCTTCTTGCGAAGGCGAAAGCTGTTCAGGCCCACACACTTTTTGAACTTGCAACCATCGGTTCCGGAGCGTCAGGGAAGTATATCATACCCCCAATGACCGCGCCCGGGCACGCTGCCGGTGATTGAAATGGGATTGACCAAGAACATTTTTCAATCCTTCCGCTGCGCCATGAACAGATGAGTGAACAAACTGACCGGTCGCTCGACCAATTTCCAGCCTCTTTGATCCGGCCAAAGCACCGAGAGTTCGCGGCTTGCAAATCCCGCCCGGATGCTGACGGGGCCGTCATGACGGGTGATCGGGCCGCTGCCATTCATCCAGAGCAGGTGGCTGTAGACGTATGTCCACCATTCCCGGCGCGGTTCGAGGGCAATGACGACACGAGCCGATCGCGCCGCCAGGCAAAACAATTCGGAGAGTTGCTCTTCGCGGAGTTGGTGGAGAAATAAATTGCAGAGAATGACCCCGTTTGCCTTCGGTGGCGCCCGCCGCAGCCAGTCAGTCGCGTCAGCCACCTCCGCATGGATGCGCCAACCCAGGAGACTGAAGCGATTGCGCATCAGCGGATCAAACGCATCAAGCCGGTCAACCAGCGTTGCTTCCGCCGCCGGCCATTGCCTTCGCAGACGACGCGCAACCCGCCACAGAAAATGGCCATCGCCGGTGCCCAACTCGACGATCTCAAGCGGGCGGTGGATGCTGAGGACTTCTTGCAGAGTTCGGGCCATGATGCGAGGGTGCCTCAGCCAGGTATTCCCCCGACGAAGGTCGCGGCGGGAACGCAAGGCACGGGGATCCTGCACCGGTAAATCGTCCAGCAGTTCAGGTCCGACAACGCGTTCCGCAAGTATGTTTCGTAAGGGTCCCATCCGGAGCGCGGTCATTACATCTCAAGCAGAGCGCCGTGGCAACTGAATGCCTGGCGGTAGCGTTGCGGCGGTGTGGCTGTGCCGATTCCAGTGACAAACATGAATAAATGATAGCGTGCTCCAAGCGAACGCACCAGCTAATGCGTTGCCCGTTCCAACACCCAGGACGCCATTCACCCTTGACTCGATTTTGCATCCCAATAGATTCGGTGTATTATTCCCGTTGAATGGGAGCCATTTCTTTGAGCCCTGTTTAAATGGTTAACAAATTCCTATAACATTATGAAAATATCGAAATTTTTGATGCGGTCGGGTGTGGTTGTGCTTTTCAGCGCGATGACCGCCAGCGCGAGCGCTGCGGTGCTTTTTCCCGTTGTCGTGAACGACCGATGGGGTTATGCCAACAAATCGGGTGAAGTTGTAATAAGTCCCCAGTTTGACCGCGCGGAAGTCTTTGCGGAAGGACTGGCTGCGGTGCGTCTGGATCGATGGGGGTATATGAATACTTCGGGGAAGGTTGTCATCAATCCACAATTCGACAAAGCTGCTGTCTTCAGCGAAGGCTTGGCGGCGGTCAGGCTTGGCGGTGGCGTTCCCACCCCCTTCAACGGTTACAGTGGCGGCGGTCACTATGGCTATGTCAACCCGGACGGCAAGTATGTGATCAACCCGCAATTCGACGATGCCCGAACGTTTACCGCGGGCCTCGCGGCCGTGAAGTCGGGTGGCCATTGGGGCTTCATTGACAAGACCGGGAAAATTGTCATCAACCCGCAGTTCGATGATGCCGACGCATTTTCCGAGGGACTTGCGGCGGTGAAGGTGGACGGCAAATTTGGCTACACCGATCCTGATGGGAAGACCGTCATCAACCCGCAGTTTGAAAGGGCGCAGGCATTTTCTGAAGGGCTCGCGGGAATCAGGACTGGCGGCCACTGGGGGTTCGTTGACAAGACCGGGAAGGTCATCGTCAATCCGCAATTTGAGGACGTCGGATCGTTCGTGAACGGACTCGCTCCAGCGCGCTCGGGTAAACGCTGGGGTTACGTTGACAGGGAAGGAAAATTTGTGATTAATCCTCAATTTAAAGAAGCCATCGCCTTCTCGGAGGATCTCGCCGCCGTGCGCTCGGAAAAAAACTGGGGCTTTGTTGATAAAACCGGGAAACTCATCATCAACCCGCAGTTCGATGAAGCGAAGTCATTCTCTCATGGACTGGCACAAGTCACCGTGGGTGGACGCATTGGCTACGTTGACCCGGCTGGAAAATACGTTGTCAGTTTGGCCAAATAAATTGGTGCACGGCTTAAACAGCCGCATATCCGGTTGATCAAGCTTCCTTGAGTTTGGCGGGAGAGCGAGTGTTGGGTCGTACCCGTATTTTGGAACGCCTCGGACTCCGGTTTGCCCGCCGCCACCAATTCAACCAGCGAAATGTGTCGGCCACCGGGTTGATATGGCTGTTCCGGCTCCGACCGATGACCTGAACGGGCACAAACTCCACGCGATATCCCGCCGCCATGAATGCGAGCAACATCTCGGATTCCACTTCGAAGTGTTCCGTTTTAAGAGGCAGACCAGCCCACGTTTTCAAGTGAATGAGGCGAAAACCGCATTGGGTGTCAGGCAGACACCTGCCTGCGCGTTGCGAAATCTTCCGGCTCATCCACCAATTCACCTGCCGCCGCAACCACGGGATCGCCGCCGCGTTATCCATGCGGTTGCCCACGACCAGCCGGGCGCCAGTTTCTTCAGCGCACTTCAGAAAGCCGGGTAAATCATCAGGCGCGTGCTGGCTGTCTCCATCCAGCGTCACCGCCCATTCAAAGTTCCGCCTTAAAGCCAGAGATAAACCGGTCTTAAGCGCGGCACCCTTGCCGAGGTTTCGATTATGTCGAACAACTTCCGCATCCGCTGTGCGGGCCAGCGCCGGGGTATTGTCCGTCGAACCATCATCTACGACGATCACGGCGGGCAGATGCCGATGGATTGCGTTGACTAGGGGCGTGACACTCGAACCCTCGTTGAAACAGGGAATGACCACGGCGCAGTTCGCAGGTTCGATCACGGCTTGAGCTTGGAAAAAATTCAGCCATGAATCGAGGCAAAACTCGATAATGATACAGTCTGGTGGGGCGAGGCTACTGACGAGCCGATTCTTTGGTAGGGACGCATGGCCTCATGCGTCCATTTGTTGAGGCGGACATCCCGGCGGGATGTCCCTACCTTTCGGCTCGCGAGGACGCTCGCCCCACCGAAATATCAAACTGTCTCATTACCAAAAACTGGATTCGTCCGTCGCAGATTTTTGTTCAGCGACATTATATTCTTGCCCGGTGTCCCCGGCTCGGAACATCCTTTCACTACATGGCAACCCTGGCTTCAGATGACAGCACGAACTCCACCCTGCACCGGAACAGGGTGGTCAGATTTTGGACCATTAAAATTGTAACGCTCGTGCTGTTCGGGGTGTTTTTGGGCGCTGCTTATGACTGGTCGGCCAAGCGGTATTATGGCCAGGATCACGTTGCCGGATTTTATTCCGGCCTCATCCACGGAGCCATGATGCCCGCGGCATTGCCAACTCTGCTGACGGGAAAGGATCTTCCGATTTACGCCACCAACAACGTCGGGCGCGGCTACAACATCGGTTTCATTCTCGGAATCAACGCCTGTGGAACGTTGTTTTTCGGCATCGCATTCTGGCGGCCGCGAAACCTCTGATGCTTTGAAGTGAGGCGCGCGCTTCTGGGCATACCAGTGCTTGGCTCAATACAGCCCGCCACGATAAATCTCGATCACGCTCAACGGCCCTCCCGGCCAGTAACAGACTGGTGGAAAATAAAACATCCGCTTGATTCGGTCGAAGATGAGTTTTGCCGGATGTTCCGGAATGTTCGGATCGTAAGCCTCAAACTGAATCTCCCGTTCCGACTTCGTCATCGCATATACCACGAGCCCGTGGTTGATCGTGACGCGCGGGAAGCGGAACAGATGCACGAGCGGCACGCCGCCTTCCTGTAGCTTCTGCACGAGCTGCCGCGCGATCTGTTCCTGATGCCGCTTTGGGGTCAGAAAAACAATCCGCCAGTGGCTGCGCAAAAAATACGATCGCCATTGCCCGCCAAGTTCCGCCTTAAGCAGCCGTTCGTGAGCCTTACTGAAGGAGCGCAGACCATCGAAACCCGGGAACATCAGCCGTCCCGACTCCGCACAGCCGAGGCGCGGATTACGGTGGACAACCTCGCGGATGAGCTTCCGGTAAGCCGGCGCTTCCAAAAGAGGTAACCCCGGCTCGAAGCGCGCGTGTTGAAAAAACTGCCGTGTTGAACGCACGAGAACAAAGCAACGATGATAATACGTTGGCGGCGGGTCAGCCTTAAAAACCGTCATCGCGCCGGTCACCGGGTCGAAGTGGTATCTCCAAACCAGTTCATGCGGGAAGGCGAACGTGTCGCGCTCGAATTGAAAACGGCGGGCGCCCGGTTGGGATATTGTCGTCATGGCCGACTCATCGCGAAGTGCCGGCTGCCTTCCTTCCGGGCGGGTCGTTTGCGGTGCCGCTCAACACGAGTTCGGCGGACATCACCTTGACGTCTCCGACATAGGCCGAAGCCGTCGCCTGCACCATCAATCCCAATCGGCCTGTGATTGTCGCTTCAATCCGGAGTGTTTCGCCGGGTTTGGCAGAGCCAAAAATTTTCACAGCCCGGAGCGCGGTGAGCTTCAAACGCGGCAGGGACGGATTGGCCGGGTCTTCTTGGGCGACCATGCCCGCTACCTGTGCGCCGGCCTCGACCAAAAGCACGCCAGGGAAAATGGGTTCGCCCGGTAGATGGCCGCGCAGATAATACTCGTCGCCGCGAACGCGATATTCTCCGACGCCGGTCTTGCCCGGCTCCAAGCTGATCAGGCGATCCACGAAACGGAATTCCGGTCCGTGCGGCAACGACCGCATCGCTAGTTGCAGGAGATCAGTTGGGGCTGTCATTTGCGCAGAGGTTCAACGATGGACATGTCCACCGGCAGCTTCGCTTCGAACACTTCAGGTGGGATCGGCTGATTAAGTACGACGTTGGTGAAATCGTTACGCATGCTGGAGCCGTCGGCAAATCTCATCTCCGTGAGCGCGATTGAAAAATCGTTCGTCCGAAAGCCAATCACGATTTCACCAATGAACTTCCGGGCGGAAGCGCTCTTGGGCTGGAGCGTCATTTGGAGAATGGAGTTCGTTTCCATTGCCGAGAGCAATTTGAACCGCGATTCCATTCCTTCCCGGTCGCGCGGAAAACTGACATCGAGTAGCGAGAGAGCGTCCTTCAACGGACCGGGCGGTACGTCGCCGAGCGCATATTTCTCGGCACGCTTGAGCCTCGGATAGATGATCAGCATCTGATCCGGCTGGCGCAACGCGATGGTTTGCGCGGGCTGGCCAAGTTCCCACCGGAACCGGCCCGGCACCGTCACCCAAACCTTGCCTGTGGAGACCAGTGGCTGGGCGAGTGTCTTGAAGGTTCGTGTTTGCGTGAAATCGGCCGACCAGCTCTGGATGTTCGTCTGCGCGGCGAACCAGCGGTCGAACATTGGATTGAGGTTGGGATCCGCAGCGCGGGAAAGGCACGCGACCATGCACAGCGAAATCCAAAAAGAACGGCGCAGCGTTTGCAGTAAGCGATGTGTCATTTGTCTTTCGGCCAGAGAGGAACGAATTGATACCATTGGTCAATATCCTTGCGAATCTCCGGCTCGAATGCACGCAGGATTTTTTGCGTGAGTTCCTGCCGTGTCTCCCGGTTGCCAAGCGCGCGGCGGTCATACGTAAATTCCGGTAGCACCGTGACCGCGTAACCATTCGGACGCCGGACCAGCGTCACTCCAATGAGCGCGCAGTCCGAGGCGCGGGCCAGTTCCACCGCAGCCACCGGCGCTTCAAATGTTCTGCCGAAGAACTCGATCGGGACGCCGCCGCGGGCGACCGGTCGGTCGAGCGAAATAGCCAGAGCTTCGCCGGCTTGCAGACGTTTGATCACTTCCACGAAAGCGAAACTGTCCTGACCGATGATCAGCGTCTCGACTCCGCAACGCCGGCGCAGCGCGATGCGAAGGTCGGTCAAACCATCGTCGGGCTCGGCCAGCGTGAGTACTGTCAACTGAATTCCAAGCTGGTTCAGAAGCAGGCCGCCGTGTTCCCAATTGCCGAGGTGGAGCGTGATAAACAACACGCCGCGTCCGCGTTTTCGGGCGGCGCGAATGATGTCCAGTTCTGGGGAATGGGTCAGCCATTCGGTGACTGGCACGCCGCTTTCCACACGCCAGAGGTCCACAAGTTTCGCAGAGAATTTCCGAAACAACCGATGTGTGGCTTTCTCGGCTGCCTCACAATCACCGCCAAGCACGGGCAGGAAATTTTCCACCACCATTTCCCGGCGCTCGCGCTGAAAATGGTAATAAATCTCCGCGACGATCAAACAAAACCCCTTGACCAAACCCACTGGCAGAATTCGCACAACGACCAGGCCGAAATGCCACAGTCCGGCGCGGTAAAACGCGGGCAGCTTTGCACGGGTTTCCGACTTTGGACCTCTTGCCTCGGCGAAGCGCAGCGGAGACGGGTGGACTTTGGACTTTGGACTTAACAACGTCCACCACGCTGGCAGCAGAAAAACCGCGATTATCATATTGGCGCCGATGCCCACGGCGCAGACCTTGCCGAGGCTGGCCATGCCGGGATTGCTCGACCACGCGAGCGAGCTGAATCCGGCGATCGCCGTGCCGCCGCACAATAACAATGCGCGACCGATGGAGTGCCGCACCAACACAAGATCTCCGCCGTGCCGCCGTAACGCAAGTTGCATGAAGATGCTGTAATCCACGCCCGTGCCCAGGATCAGCGGCACCGCCATCATGTTCAGGAGATTCCACGTCCAGCCTGCCAACGCCATCACCGTCAGGAGAACGAGGCCGCTCAAAAGCAGCACTGCCGAACCGAGAAGAATTTCCGTGCTCCGCCGAAACGCGAACCAGAGCGAAGCCAGCACCAAGACCACCATTGGCGTGACCACCTGCCACATTTTGGATTGCACTCGCTTCAACGTCATCGTCCCGAGCAGTTGCCAACCGGAGAGATAGGCCTGATTTTCGGCGAGCCGTGTGGACAACCCGGCCAGCGAAGCGGCTTCAACCTGATTCGTCGCCGGATAAATCAGTCCCATCACGAGCCATTGGTCGGGCGTGTGCGCGACGAACCGTTTCAGCAGCCATTGGCTCACATTATTTGTCGGCCAGATAACGTTCGTGGCTACGGCGGCGCGGGCCCAGGTGTGCAACAGTTCATCAGTCAGGACCAAAGCATTCGTGTTGAAACCTTCATTCAGCGCGGCTTCCCGCAACAGCGGACCTTTCACCGCCAAAGCCGCTGCCATCGCGCGGTTGGCTGTCTGATATTCGGGGCGGGGCCACATCGCGGTCGGGAGCAGATACCGGCCAATGACATGATTCGAAACCGCGCTATTCAGCATTCCCTCTGCAATCGCGAGCCGCTGATAGACTTCAGACTCTTGCGATCCGGAGACAACGAGCCAAAGCGGTTCTGGCGGCAGTCCCATTTCGGTCGTGATTTCCGCCAACGCCGTTTCCGCCTCGCCGTGTTGCGGGCGCAGGGCATTGCCGGTCTTGTCGAGCACGGGCCGGTAAAAGTACATTACCGCGCAGCCGATGAGCAGAATCAAAACTGTCACCACCATCGCCGCGCGCTGATAAAAGCCTTGAGCCATTACGCGCGTTGAAGGTAGCGCTTGCTGTGGAGGGATAAAGTAGCTCCACCAACTCGCTGGGGCCAGTGTCGCCGGAGCCTTGCGGCGATTCGGGAACAGCGGCGGCAAATAGATCATCACCATCACCAGCGCCGCGAGCCCGATCCCGATGCCCACGAGTGTGCCGAGTTGTCCGAGGCCGGGCAACCCGCCGAAGTTGAGCACGAGGAAAGCGCTGATTGTGGTGATCGCCGCCCACAGTATGCTCGGCGCAATCGCGCGGCGAATCTCAGGCACTGACAGGTTTGGATGCGACAGTGCCTCCTGATAATGCACCACCGCGTAATCAACGGCCAACCCCAGCAACACCGCGGCAAATCCCATGCTCACCACGCTAATCGTTCCGAGGACGAGCCCCCCCAACGCGAGCGTCGCAAATAAAATCAGCGCCAGCAGTGCGAGTAACCAGAGCATCGGCAGCCAGCGCCGGTGCGTCAGCCAGAACAACAGCGCGATGATGAGCGAAGTCCCAACCACCGATCTGCTCATATCGTGTTGCATGCTCGTGGCAATTTCGTTCACGAACACCGGACGGCCCGTGTAGCGCACCACAACGCCTTCCCATTCCGTCAGTTGCTCCACCTTCAAGCCGTCGACGGCGGCTTCGATGGATTTTAACCAGATCGCACAGGAGCGGTAACTGCCCAAGTCCACCGCCGATTCCACGAACACAAGGCGGAAGTTGCCATTCTGCGACGCGAACATCTGTTGGCCTTGTTCCATCGATAAGGCGTCGAGCTTGTTCAACGACGGCATGTTCAGCAGATCGAATGGATCGAATGCGCGTCGCGCCATGTCCATCGGCGACATCGAAGTAGCGAGAACTTCCTTGGTGTCGGCGAGGACGGACTTGAGATTTCCTGGAGCGAGGCGGTTCGTCAGCGCGCCGAACTCCGCGGGCGGTTGATTAAACCACAGGCAGCCGAGCAGTTCGGCCATCTGACCCGGGTCTTCCATCCACGGCGGCTGCCAGGAAACACTTTCGACCAGGTTGGTCTGCTGCCGCAGGCGATCGGCAAGAGAGTTCGCCAGCTTCTCGGCGCGTTCGGCATCCGGTGCGCGGAGTGTGACGACCAGTTCGCGGGCATTGGTGAAATATTTCTGGTAGAGCTTCAGTCCCTGGACCGTCGGCTCGTCGGGTGGAAGCAGA
>Ga0182027_10013363_pt1 | contig 11448 bp, 10 predicted proteins | sample 712E1DmetaG_FD_121300 | JGI IMG/M metagenome (GOLD analysis project Ga0182027, IMG submission 121300) | Permafrost microbial communities from Stordalen Mire, Sweden - 712E1D metaG (Illumina Assembly) | ecosystem: Environmental > Terrestrial > Soil > Wetlands > Permafrost | place: Sweden...
ACCCGGCCCATCGAGGCGATCAATGCCCGCCTTGATGCCGGAATGGCGGCCTTGTTTCTGATCCTGGTGGCTACTGTGGTGGTCTCGGCGGCACGTCAATGGTTTGCCGTTTGGACGGGGACCACACCGGCCGGCCCCGGCAACGGCACCGGCGACCAGCCGGCGTTGGGAGACGTGCCTGCGTCGGTGGGACCGAGCACCTGTTGCTGACGATCCGAAGTCACAAGATCTAGCGGTGTTTGAACTGGATGATCAGCGAGTTGCCGCGCGAGCGCACCTTGTACTCTTGGGAAGCCTCGCGGGAGGCCTCGATCACGAAGCGAACTTTGTCACTGTGCTCGCCCACCCGCATCTTGGTCACCAGAGGACTGGCAATCGCGTAGGACAGGCGCGCAAAGCCGCTCTTGCGGTGCAGGATGTCCACAACGAGGCGCTGCGGATTTTCCAGCCAGAACTCCGCATGCTCGTCGATCGGTCCGTCGGTCAACAGGGCCAGCTCTACCGAGTTCCGCGTGGCCAAAGGTCGCAGTGTGTCGTCGGTGGTGGAGCTGGGCTCGCTGCTCGCGCGCCGGGGAAGACTCTTGGACGAGCTCGGGGTCGCCGGAGTTTTTGCGGCCACCGGCGTCTTTTCCGTGGGCACCGCGCGAACAGGGGCGGGATCGACGGTATTGCCGGGCTCCTCATTGACGGGCGCGGCCGCCGGTTCAGCTGGGGCATTTGCGGTCGTCGGGGCATTTGCCGGAGTTGGCGCGACCGCCACCAGAACTGCCGGCGCCACTTTGGGCAAAACGCGCGCCGGCGCAGCCGCACGCGAACCGTGAGGAACGAGGAGCCAAACTCCGGCGATGGCCATCAGCGCCACACCGGCCGCGACTCCCAGGGCCGGCAGTCGCGTCGGACGAGGCGAGCGCGCGCTGATGCGCGTCTCCGGGATGACCGGCAGAGACCACTCCGCAGCGCGACCCTGCACGCGCTCGTCAACGACGCTGGTCAATTCGCTACTCTCGCTCTCGGTCAGGCTCAAAAAGCGCAGCCCATAGTGAAACGTGGCGTCCTGGGCCGGCCGTCTCCACAACACTTCGCCCAGCAGCTTCAATGGCTCGCTGGCCAACCCGAGACGAAATCGGGTCCAGACCCGCTCGCCGGCGTCCATTTGGTTCGATACCGCACAGGCCATGCCTTGGCGCGAAAGGTTCAGGAGCACACCTTCCTGATCATCGGTGTCGCCCTCGCCGCGCACCCAGATGGGCGCCACGAAACGCACACGCTCCCTGCCGACGTCCTTCAAGACTCGAGGCGAGGCCGCGGGAGTCATATCGATCGCATCCAACGCGAATGCCTGCGCTTCATTATCGGTCGTCAGATCCCCCTCTGAAATGTCGAGGATCTCGTCTTCTTGAATTTTCGCGGTGTCGGCCATTGCCCTAATGCCCTCCGATGTGGAATGCATGAGTTCTGTCGTGACCAGAGTACGCCGGCGCCAGATGCCCACCAAATTTCCGGCGGGTGTCAAATGGCGTAAAGACCGGTGTCGCTAAGGCAATTGACATCGTTCGCGACAGGGAGAAAACCCCATGGCAGGCAGCGTCAACAAAGTCATTCTCATCGGACACTTGGGCGCCGATCCGGAGATCCGCTACACACCGAGCGGCCAACCGGTAGCGAACTTCCGGCTGGCAACGAGCGAGTCGTGGAACGACAAGCAGGGTCAGCGCCAGGAAAAAACCGAGTGGCACCGCATCGTCGCCTGGGGCAAGCTCGCCGAGCTCTGCGGGGAGTACCTCGCCAAGGGGCGCCAGGTGTACGTCGAGGGCCGCTTGCAGACACGCCAGTGGGACGACCGCGACGGCAACAAGAAATATACGACGGAAATCCAAGCCCAGCAGATCACGTTCCTGGGCGGTCGCGGCGAAAGCGCCGGCAAACGCTCCGAGCCTGCTGCCGCCCCACAACCGGCCGCCAAAGAGAACGCGGCGACCAGCGCAAACGAGCCGGGCTTTGACTACGGACCGCCGCCCATGGAGGATGACGACGTGCCGTTCTAGTCTCGACTTGAGCGCCTCCGGCAACGTATTCGGCGTGACGTGCGCGTGATCTTTCTCGTGTTTCATTCGCATACGACGGCATGCTAGAAAAAAGGCAGCCACCACCGGACGTGGGGACAAACCCCGTCGTCCGTCACGGGAAGATGCGAGCATGTACTCTGTAACAATCACAGAAAAGACCGGAAAAAAGACCGTTCGCGAGTTCGATCAGGCGGAGATCTCCATCGGGCGAATTCTGGGCAACGACATCGTGCTGCCCAAGGCCAACATCTCCAAGCGCCATGCGCACATTACGCGCGAGGGCTCCGACTTCGTGCTGACCGATGAGAAGAGCACCAACGGAACCTTCATCAACGGCAAGCGCATTCAAGAGAGCTACACGCTGAGCCCAGGCGACAAGATCTTCGTCGGCGAGTTCGTCCTGGAAATTGCCGAAGGCGAAGAAAAAGGCGTGCCTGCGCCGCCACCGCCCGCCCCCCCCGGAGCCAGAGCCGACGCTCTGCCTCGCGAAACGGCGCAGTTGTCGCGCGACCAGGTCTTGAATGACCAAGAATGGGGCGGAGCAAGCCATGCTCCCGGATCGGACTGGGAGAAAGGCTGGAACGATGCCGACAACAAGGCCACGGGCATCCTGGAAGACGTGTCGAACATCGCCCACGCCCCGACGCGCGAACCCGAGCGCAAAGCAGAGGCGTCGCCCCTGGCGGCTGCCAACGATTTGTTGGGCGCAGACGATCTGCCCGCCCTGAAGAAACCGGCCGCCAAGGCCGCAGCGGCGCGCGCACCAGCAGCCCCCATCGCCGACGGCGCATCGAGCCCGGCACGGCTGGTCCATCAATATCTTGTCAACCTATGGCCTTCACAGCTGGCAGGCCCCTGCGGCCCCACGGTCGACGCCAAGTTGGAGACGGTCGTCAACCAGGCCGTCAAACAGCTGGCCGCGGACAAGGCCTTCGGCTCGGGAGCCAAGACCGACGGAGTTGCGGCCGCGGTCCTCGATGAATTGCGCGAATTCGGGCCGTTGGCCGAATTGGTCGCCGACGAAGAGGTTCAGGAAATCTTCGTGAACCGCGGTTCGCAGATATACGTCAGGCGGCGCGGACAGGTAGAGGCCGCCACGGCGCGCTTCTCGTGCGACGAGGCTGTGGCGAACTTTGCCCGTCGTCTGGCCGTGCGCGCCGGCCAGGTCGCTGCGGCCTCCAGTCCCTTGATCGATGTCCGGTTGGACGGCGGGTTTCGCCTGAGCGCGGTATTGCCGCCGCTGGCGTTTCCCGGCGCGTCGCTGGCCCTGCGCAAGATCCGCTTCGAGCCCATTCAGATCGATGAGCTCGTGGCCTCGGGCGCGTTGACCGCCAACATGGCCGAGTTCCTGGATCTCTGCATGCGCGCCCACCGCACGGTAGTGGCCTCGGGTCTTGCCGGATCCGGCAAGACAACGACCCTCAATGTACTGGCGTGTTACGCACCACCCACCGACAGGATCGTCACCATCGAAGGGGTCGGCGAGCTCAGCATCGAACAGGCCAACGTCATCCGTCTGGAGGCAGCGCCCCTGGCGATGCAGTCGAACGAACAGGCGGCCATCGACCGTCTGCTCGCGTTTGCCCAACTGCTCGCTCCGGAGCGACTGATCGTGGGGCAATGCCATGGACCCGAGACTCTCGAGGTTCTGCGCCTGATGATCTCCGGCCCCCACTCGGTGCTGACTTCGGTGCAGGCAACGGGCCCGGAGGCCGCATTGCAGACCCTGGCCACTCTCGCACTCGGTGCGCCGCATGCGCCGTCCGCCGCGGCAGTTCATGCCCTGGTGGCCCAGGGCGTACACGTCGTGATTCACCATCAGCGTTTTGCCGATGGGGTGCGCCGCATCATGCGCATCTGCGAGATCGCTGTGGGGGGCCAGGGCGAGCTCGAATGCAAGGACCTGTTCGTGTTTGAGCCCGACGGCGCCGGGCTGTCGGCGGGCCGATTCAAGGCGATGGGCACAGTTCCGGCGTTCTGCAAGGCCCTGGCGGCCGCCGGCATTGAAGCGGATCTGACCATCTTCGAATCTGCCTGACCGTGAAACACGAGCGATCATGATTGAGCTGATCATCCTCGATCCGAAAACCGGTCAGCAGCGCGTTCCGCTGCACGACGAGGAGTACATTCTGGGCCGGGATCCGGAACTGGCCATCCCGTTGGTCGACAAGCGGGTTTCCAGGCGTCACGCTCGAGTATTCAAACGCGACCACGCTTATTGGATCGAGAATCTCGGCAGCGCCAACGGCGTGCTCCTCAATGGCGCCCCGATCGGCGTGCCCGTGCAATTGTCGCCAGGCGTCGAGGTGACCATTGGCCCGTTCATGCTCACCGCCTCGGACGATGACGCCACCCAATCTCCCAGCTTCCTGCTCGAAGGCAAATCGGGTCAGTACAAGAACCAGCGCTTCGTGCTGCCCCTGGGCGAGCTGGGCGTCGGTCGCGTCGAGGGCAACGCGCTGGTCCTCAATCACGCATCCATTTCCCGCCAACACTCGATGCTACACGTCACACCGCAGGGAGTCGCGGTCGAGGATGTCGGCAGCAGTAACGGCACCTTCGTCAACGACCTGCGCGTCTCGCGTCGCGACCTGAGTCCCGGGGACACCGTTCGTTTCGGCAGCGTCGAGCTCGTTCTGATTGCCGCGCGCCAGGGTCCGAGCATCGCCTTCGTACAGCGCATCTGGTCTCGCCTTAGGGACGCCGACCGCACCGTCCAGATCGCCGCGGCCCTGGGTGGATTGAGCGTCCTTCTGCTGGCCATCACGCTCGTGGTCGCCATCGAGCGACACGTAGCCGGACCCGATGCGTCGACTTCCAACCTCGGACTGGCCGAGCTCAAGTACGAACGCGCGATCACTGCCGAGCTCACTGCCGCTCGGCAATCTGTGGCGAACGGCCGGTGGGACGACGCGGTCCGGACGTACCGCGACGTTCTGGACCGGGATCCCATCAATGTCACCGCACGCCAGGGGCTCTCCACAGCCAAGCGAGCCAAGCGCGGCCAACTGCCACCACCCCCGGAAGCGCCCCCGGGCGGCACAAAGCCGTAGCGAACGTACTCAAGTCTTTGACTCCGAAACCTCGCGCAGCGGCGCCAGGACGTACTCCACCAGCGCCTGGGCGATTGCGCCCAGGGCCGGCTCTCCAGCCAAACCAGCCGCTTCCAGAAAGCGATCTGCCTGAATGCGAATGCGCTCGAGCACCGTCTTTAGTGCCCCGCGCTCACGAAATCGAGCAATCACCTCGGCAATGTCTTCAGGCCGCGTCTGTTTCCTGGGCAGATGCAGCACCCTCATCAGCCAGGCGCGATCGTCGGGCTGCAAAGCGAGGTGCTCGACCACGAGCGCACTGATCTTTCCTTCGGCAATGTCCGAGCCGGCGCTCAGCCGGCCCTTGTTGCCAAACAAATCCACCACATCGTCCTGCATCTGGAACAACAGACCGAGGCTGTGGAATATGCCGCCCCAGGCGGCCGCCTGCGCCCGACTGCGGCCGGCCAGCAAGCCTGCGCCGTGGACGGGCAGCTCGAACAACGCGCTCGTCTTCTGGCCAATCATCCGCTCATAAGTTGACCAGCTCGTGTCCCCGGCGCGCTTGGCGGCAAACTCGAGAGCCTGACCGCGGATCACGGTGCAGGCGCCACGGGAAAGCACATCGGCCAGGGCTGCCCGCATCTCACCCTTCGCGCTCAAACGCGACAACGTTGCAAACGGCAGGATCAACAGAAGGTCACCAACATTGATCGCCTGCTCCATGCCGTGGCGCACCCACACGGTTGGGCGATCCCGACGAACGCGGTCGCCATCCTGCAGGTCGTCGTGCACGAGAGTGCCATTGTGAAAGAGCTCGCACGCCGCCGCCCAGACGACCGCGTCGGCGGCTGAGACGCCGAGCTCCTCGGCAACCGCGATCGCAAGCCGGGCGCGCAGTTGCTTGCCGCCGCCGGCCAGGTGCTCGGCGGCCATCTGGACGGTCACATCGTCCGAGTCGTGGCCGAGCATGCTCGATATGACGTCAGCCACCTGCGTCAACGCCTGCTCCATTGCCGGTCCCGCCAGGATCTCTGCCATGGGCCCATGATCGCTCAAGGTGGAATCGCCCACAACCCTTTGTCTGCATGGCGAGTCCATTTCCGATACGTAACGGCCAAATTGGCCAGATATGTGTCCCAAACTGAAACAGGCCACCCCCAGGCCGATCCTCGGGTCCCAGTGTTTTCGCTGACTTTGCTGGCATGCGGAGCGACGGCACGGATCTTGATCTATCCCAACCCGACCGATGGCAGCTAACTCAAAAAAAGCCGGCAAGGAGGCTCACCATGCATCGCTTCACCTTTGTTCACGACACCGAAAGCGCCACCTGGGTGGTGCCCGACGGGCTTCATGCCTTGCCGGACGGGGCTGCCCGCCACCTGCAGGCCCGGGCCATCCTGGCGGTGGCCGAGCACGCCGCGCTGTTTGACAGTCACGGCTTGCGCGAGTTGTCACCGACGAGCCCCGATGTCGCTTGGCAAAAGCAGCCACGACGCCCGCTGGTGCCCCTGATGCCGGAAGAGCCGACCGTGCCGTGCAGCCTGGGCACCAACGACTGCGAGCTGAATCTCGTCGACAGTCGCGGCAGAACGTGGCCCATTACCGGTGAGCTGATGCTCGTCGGCCGCCATCCGGTGTGCACCGTGACGATTCCGGATTCCAACGTATCGGCCTTGCACTGCGTGATGCACCGCATCCCGGCCGGGATCCGCATTCTCGACCTCGACAGCACGAACGGGACGTTCGTCAATGGCGCTCGCATTCACGAGGCCTATGTAACGAGGCCCACCTCGATCCGGCTCGGCGATACCCTGTTCGAGCTGGCGACAGGCGCGGCCTCCACCGAGATCGTCGAGCTGGCATCCTCCGCCATGCGGGAGCTCGACCGCATCGTCGCCCGTGTTGCACCTACCACCGCACCGGTGCTCATCTCCGGAGAAAGTGGCGTCGGCAAGGAATCGATCGCCCAGCGTCTGCACGCCTCGAGCGGACGCCGCGGCCGGTTTGTGGCCCTCAACGCCGCGGTCATCACGCCGTCCTTGGCCGCCAGCGAATTGTTTGGACACGTGCGGGGTGCCTTTACCGGAGCCGAGCGCGATCGCACCGGCGCGTTTGCCTTCGCGGCTGCCGGCACGCTCTTTTTGGATGAGGTAGCTGAGCTGCCCCTCGAAGTGCAGGCCGAGCTCCTGAGAGTGCTCGAACAGCGCGCCATGCGGCCCGTCGGTGGCACCCACGACGTTCAGGTCGATGTGCGCCTGATCACCGCCACGCATGCGGATCTTGCGGCACGCGTGCGCGCCGGAGTGTTCCGCGAAGATCTCTTTCATCGCATCTGCGTCATTCCGCTCCACATGGCCCCCTTGCGCGAGCGGCCGGAAGATGTCGAGACCCTCGCCCGGGCCTTTGTCAGCCGCCAGCTCGGCCGGCGGTCATTGTCGGCCGCCGCAATCGAAAAGCTCAAAGGTCATCTCTGGCCGGGCAATGTCCGCCAACTGCTCAACGTGTTGCGCCGCGCCTGCGTACTGACCGACCACAACGTGCTCGAGCCGGCCGACCTGGATCTGGGCCCTTCGCTCTCTAGCTCGGACCAACTGGGCGAGCTCATGCGCAGCATGGTTCTGCAGGCGTACCAGTCTACCGGCGGCAGTGTCGCCGACACCGCTCGCATCTTGGGCATCAACCGGGCGGCGATCTATCATCACTTGCGCGAGCGCATGGGCCGACCCCGTCGCAATCAACAGGAGCGGCCGCTCACCTCATCGGCGGCGTGAGCGGCGCCACAACCAGAGGCCCCCGGCAGAGGCTGCCAGGAAAAACGCGCCCGAGACCGCGATCGTTCGGACGTCGAAAAATCCCCCGGGACTCGGCGAACGAGGGATGGCGCCGGGCTCCTGCTCCTGCGGTCCATGCTCCTCGCCGAGTTTCGCGTCCGCCAGAGCCGCCTCGACTACCGCAGCCATGCCGTCCGCCTCGGCGGGTACCGCAAACGCCACAGGCGTCGTCAAGGGCGAGCCCACCAGGCGCGCCACCGCCAATCCCTGAACCGCAGTGTCGAATCGCGTCAGCTCGGCGCGGTCTCGCAGCGCCCTCAAGGCCTGCCGCGCCCGCTCGCCGGACAGAACGCCCAGCGCGCGCACGGCGTAGACGCGTTCGAGGGCATCGCTCTGGCTGGGCTCGCCCCAGACTGGATCCAGAGCCCTGGCGGCGATGTCGGCAACGAGATCTGCCTGACTGGCCAGACGCGCGCGGGCGGCGAGCTTCTCGGTCGGGCCACTCGTGAGGGCCAAGGCACCCACGGCCGCAACTTCGTCCGCTGCTGCATGCGTGCGCAGGGCCGCAAACAGCAGCGCGGCATCGAGGCTCACCGTGCTATAGCCCAGAATGTGCACCCCAATCGCCTGCGGAAGGGGTGTGCCCGGGGGCAAAGCGGCCCGGATTTCGAGGCGCGCATCCGAATTGCTCTGCACCTGGGTTTTGATGCGCCGGCGAACCACGCCGACGGTACCGCTGGCGTACGCCACTTCGTCCGGCCGGCCGTACAGGGCTTCCGGTCTGGCCTTTGCCAGCTCTTGCTGCGTAGCGGCGTAGAGTACTCCGATGTCTAGCTCGCTGACGGCAACCGGCAGATGGTTTTCGGCGCGCAGGTGCAACACGAGCTCGGCGGGCACTGCGTTGGTGTCGACCTCTGCCCGCTCACTCAGCAGAGAGACCCCAGCCTGCGGTCCGGGGGCCTGACCGGCCATGAGAGCGGCAAGAACGGTCCAAAACGACGACTGCATCGCCCCCTGGTATCGCATGGGGGCCGATGGTTGTCACCCTACCCTTTCGTCGCTCTGTCGTCTCCCAGTCGTCGCACCCGGGCTTTGGGAGGGGGGCTTGTGCATCATCAAGGCTGTAGCAAATACCGTGGGGCTCGACGGCGCCACGTTCTCCGGGCACAGCTTGCGCGCCGGGCTCGTGACTTTTGCGGCCAAGGCTGGCAAGAGTGAGCGCGCAATCATGGCGCCGGCCGTGGCGGTCAGGCCTGGCCGCCGACAACAGCACCGACCTTCTCAACGCACCCCCGACGCAACTCCAGAAAACGCCGCGTTGCACCTCGGCCGAGGCGGCGCTACGGTGCGCGTCGACCACAACGAATGGAGGCGCGCACTATGGGTGAGATAAAAGAGCTGCGGGCGAAAGTTGATAGTCAATGGGCAATGATCCAGAAACAACTGCAGATAAATTTCTGGTTAAATGCAGAGCTGCGCAGGGGTGTCGGGCCGGTAAAGAAGCGGCTCGCTGCGCTCATCAAAGCATGCCAGCTGGCGGCTGAAGTGGCACATAGCCATAAATGGTCTATTGCGGACGACCTCGATCTAGCAGTGGCCAAGGCCGATGCTTACGTCGCACCGAAGCGCACAAAGGCGGGCTTGAAGCCGGCGCGCTGATCAAGTTCAAAGTGCATCCCGTGACTGGTCCGGTTGCGTTAGGCGTGGCGCCCGGCCCTAACTATGGTTATCCAATGGGAACCCCACCCTAGCATCTCATACACACAGGTCGGCGACACATCCGGCCAACACCAGCGGTCCCGCCGATGGGGCATGCCGGTGAGCGGGGCTATATTTTTTCTGGGGCCCGTTCGCCATTACCGACGCAGGGTCCAATCCTGGGGTCGCAAGCGGGTCAGCATGACCTGCCTGATCATGTTTTGGTGGTCCTCATGACCTGCTGGGTCATGGTGTTGGCGGCTGCATGACCTGCCAGGCGCTCCTGCCCCACGCCAGGTGGCGCAAAAGATTGCCGTCTAGCCTGAGAGTGGTGGACCAGATTGCCTACCGCTCACCCTGAATCGCGCCCAAGTAGCCGCGCGCACGGCACTCGATTTCACCCACGAAGTGACGCACGCCTATCTCTATTCTCCGCGGGTCCGGTCACGACATCAAGGTCTGATGGCATCGTCGCTCCCCCGGCTCGCTCACTCAATGCGGCAGGCTTCCTCGAAATCTAATCGAGGCTGGCGAGGATGCAGCTTGCTTGCATCGCCCGTATCGCAACCGCCGAGTGATCGGCATTCCGCCAGCAGTTCTGGTCCGGCTGCGCAATGGACTGCGCCATCGACGCCACCGCCTCCCAGGAGCGTTGAATTCGCAGCGTTGACGATCGCTTCCACCCTTATAGTGGTGATGTCTGCCTTAATCGCCTTCATGGTCCTGCGAGTTTCATGCCTCGGAGTTTCGTGACGGTGACGAGACGCTGACGGTAGAACCTGGGCTGGACTTTGGCGGCGGCGGTTTTTGTCGATTGCTTGCGTCAACCCGTGCCGCGAGATCCTGACCAGCCACGAAAAACGGCACACGCTTTTCCGGCACGCTGACCAACTCGCCGGTCTTTGGATTCCGGCCCTGCCGTGCACGCCGTCGCCTGGCGGTGAAGCTGCCAAAGCCACGAATCTCTATGCGGTCGCCCTTGGCCAGGGCGTCGGTTATAGCGACGAAAATGGTCCTGACCGCCAGCTCGATGTCTTCGGGCTTGAGGTGCGGCATTTTGGCGCTGGCGGCTTGGACAAATTCGCTTCGGGTCATTATGCGGGATGCGGATTATCAATCCTCGGCAGTCTGCGCAAATCGTGTCCCCGCCCGCGAATACCTGTCGGGGCCATTGGCTATCTTGGAATGGCGAGGGCCTCACCGGCACGACGCTCCACGATTCAAGCGCAAGGGAGGGCTTGGGATGACCGCCGACACGAGAACGACAACGGCAGCATCCGCCGTGTTCTTCTTGAGGCCATCGTCAATCCGACTTTCGGCGACCGCTTTTCGTCGGAAGATTCGATGACTTCATTCTTTGAGGGCGCCAAGGCGTGAAAACCACCCGAACGGCTCGGTTGATGCGTCAGCCCTCGCTGGCGCGCTGCCCGGAGACGATTCTGATGTAGTTCACGATGGCGTTGTCTATGGCCTTTGGTGCGCTGACCTCATGTTGGCGGAGTTGTTCTTCAAGGAAAGGAGGATCGACTCTGTCGGCCAGACGTTTCACGGCGAGGCAGGTCTAGTGAAAAAGCTCGAACTGCGCATCACGGTGCGACGGCAATTGCACCAGCCGGAATTTCCCCTTCGCATCCATCCAGCCCTCGGGGGCATGCCGGAAAAACCGAATCGTGTATTGCCGGTCGATTGGCGGGATGAGGTCAGGGAAGAGGTGATGGAGAGCCTTTGAGTTGACAACTATCGTCGCGTCCGACACCGACAGGTCAAGAGCGCCGTATTGCGGTCGAAGCCGAAGGAGCACATCGGCGTATTCGGCCTCGGACATCGCCAACATTCGATTCTTCCTGAACGACTCCAAGGAGGCCCGCTGCCCGGCCA
>Ga0182027_10013364_pt1 | contig 11448 bp, 11 predicted proteins | sample 712E1DmetaG_FD_121300 | JGI IMG/M metagenome (GOLD analysis project Ga0182027, IMG submission 121300) | Permafrost microbial communities from Stordalen Mire, Sweden - 712E1D metaG (Illumina Assembly) | ecosystem: Environmental > Terrestrial > Soil > Wetlands > Permafrost | place: Sweden...
CATGTCGGCGGTTCCTGAAACCGCGTTGAGCCGGTCGGAGGCGCGAAAACAACTGGGTTTGGATTCCCATCAACAGGTTCTGTTGTTCTTCGGAATGATCACCCCTTACAAGGGATTGGAAACGTTGGTGGAGGCTGTCGCACGCCTGAAGAAGAACGGCAGACAATTCATCTTGATCATCGCCGGCAGAATCAAGGAATGTCCGGATTATTGGGAACGCATCTGCCGGCTGATTCAGCAATCGGACCTCAAGGAAAGTGTGGTCACAGATTTGAGGCGTGTGCCTGACGAAATGGTTGAGGTCTATCTCAAGGCTGCGGACGTGATGGTTTTGCCTTACCGCAGTATTTTTCAAAGTGGCGCATTGTTCCTGGCCTATCGGTTTGGGCTGCCGGTGGTTGCCACGGACGTCGGTTCTTTCAAAGAAGACATTATTCAGGGCCAAACCGGTTTTGTCTGCCGGCCGGATGACCCGGCGGACATGGCCAAGACCATTGAAACCTATTTTGCGAGCGGGTTGTTCACCAATTTGGAGCAGAAGCGCAAGGAGATACGGGATTACGCCAACGAGCGTTATTCTTGGGACCGAATTGGTGAATTGACGCGCAAGGTGTATGAGCGCGTGTTGCACACCGTGATCAAAGTGGAAATTAGAAATTGAGAAAGCAGAAAACAAGCATTTATTTCAGCTTTCAAATTTCAGCTTTCTACTTTCATTTTTGATATGAATCAAGGGCGTCTTTCAAAGGAGTTTCAAGATCGGATGAAGCTGTTTGCTGCCGCCACGATCAGGTTGTATATCAAGCTGCCAAAGACGCGTGAAGAAGTCCGGGTGCTCGGTAACTTTGCTGAACTTCCTGTAGGTGGAGGCATTTCTTGAGGGAGCAAAACGGACGCCAAAGTATGGAAAACCATATTCCAAAGCGAATCATCCAGATCTGGATCGGAAAGAATCTGGATTTGCCACTGTTCGAGAAGGCTGCTTCTGCGAACATAAAACTGTTGCATCCGAACTATGAATATATTTTGTTTGACGATGAGAAGGTTGAGGCATTTATCAAACAACAGCCGTCCACCTATCAGAAGACGTTTCATTCGTTTAATTTTACTATTCAAAAGGTTGATTTCTTCCGCTATTTGGCCATTTATAATCTCGGCGGCTTCTACTTCGACCTCGATGTTTTGCTGGCCTCGAATCTCTCGCCTCTCCTGGACCGCGAGTGTGTTTTCTCCTTTGAAGATCTGAACATAAGCCGGTTCTTGCGCCGCAGTTACGGGATGGATTGGGCGATCGGGAATTACGCGTTCGGTGCCGCGCCCGGTCACCCCTTCCTGAAGGCGGTCATCGAAAACTGCGTCAGAGCGCAGAAAGATCCCGCCTGGGTCGAACCCATGATGCGCGGCATCCCGCGCCTCTTTCGCCCGGAATTCCTTGTCTTAAACACGTCCGGCCCGACACTGGTTTCGCGAACTCTGGCGGAAAACCCCGCGCTTGCGGAAACCGTTACGGTTCTCTTTCCCGACGACGTCTGCGACAGTCGGAACCGGCAGCATTTCGGCAATTTCGGAATTCACCTGATGAAAGGCAACTGGCGCACGAATTACGGCTGGTTGCGCAGAAGACTGGCCGGAGCCTGGGAAGTATGGACGTATCAAACGCTGTTAAAAGAAAGCCGCAAGCTCGGCAAAACCCGACCAGTGGTTCCAAACGGAAAACCAGTGGTTGTTAAACAGGCTCCGGCATATGTCCAAAGTTAGTGTCGTAATCCCGACATATAATCGTAGCAAGTTTGTGGTCAAGGCGGTCGGCAGCGTTTTGAAACAAACTTTCAAAGACTACGAATTGATCGTGGTTGATGATGGGTCCACGGATGCCACGCGCTCCGCTCTTCAGGCGTTCGCGCAGCGGATCAAATATGTTTATCAGGAGAACTCCGGAGCCAGTGCAGCCAGAAACGCGGGAATCAGGCTGGCGACGGGTGAGTGGATGGCCTTTCTCGATTCCGATGACGAATGGTCGGACAGATACCTCGCAGAGCAAATGCAGGCGGCCAATCAAAACCCTGATGTTTCCATGCAGGTAGCGGATTGTCTCTTCCTGGGTCTGAACGGCGGGCAGAGAACCTATTTTGAAATGAACGGGGCCGCGGCGAAATTCAAGGGGGCGAACTACATACGGCCACAAAAGCCGTTCAGCTTTTTGATCCGACACCAGCCATGGCCATTCGTGGCGGCCATTATCCGTCGGGAGGCGATCCTTAAAGCAGGCCTTTTCGACGCAAGTTTGAAAATTTCAGAGGATTTGGATCTGATGGCCCGCGTGGCCTTGCAAGGGCCGGTCGGGTTGCTCAACCAGCAACTCGGGACAGTGTATCGAAGGCGCGAGACCATCGAAAGCCTGACTGGATTTGGGAAAGCGGACCCGATGTGGGCGCGGGAATCAGATGAACGGCTTTATCAGAAACTGGCGGCCCTCCGCACTTTGAACCGTAGCGACCGGCGTGCCTTGAACCAAGTCAGAAGCGCAAACCAGCGGGCGATTGGAAACCTGCTTTGGGCGGACGGAAAATCGCGGGAGTCACGAAATGCATACCGGACCGCCGTAACCATTGATCCTTCGGTTCGGTCGTTTGGAAAATACTTGTTATCCTTCCTGCGGCCTGGGTCAATTTGGAGGTAGGGACAGCGCGCTTCGCGCCTGTCGCAGTGGGCCGGACGCCGCAGCGCGGCATGGCGACAGGAATTCTGTGGGGGGCGGCTTCGCACGAAAAGTGAGTGTTTTTATAAAATGCAAATTCATCCGAAAGCCCTGATTGATCCGGGCGCAATTGTGGGCGCACGCACGCGGGTATGGGCATTTGCCCATGTCTGTGATGGCGCGGTCATCGGCGACGATTGCAACCTTTGCGACCACACCTTTTTTGAAAAAGGCGTGCGGCTTGGCAACCGCGTCACCATCAAATGTGGCGTTTACCTGTGGGAGGGAACCGTGCTGGAGGACGGCGTGTTTGTGGGGCCTTGCGTGGCTTTCACCAACGACCTGCGTCCGCGCAGCCAGAAGTATCCCAACCAATTTCTGAAAACCCAATTGCAGCAGGGCTGCTCCGTAGGTGCCAATGCCACTCTTTTGCCCGTCACCATCGGATGCTGGGCGATGGTGGCGGCGGGAGCGGTGGTCACGCGCGATGTGCCCGCATACGCGCTTGTCCGGGGCAACCCGGCACGGTTGGCGGGCTGGGTCTGCCGCTGCGGGGAAAAATTGAACTTCCAAGAACACGTTAAAGTAGCCTGCGCCTGTGGTCGGCGCTTTGAAAAAAACAGCGAAACCTCCATCAACGAAATCCCATGAGCATCGAAAAATGCAAACTCATTGACCTGCCCAAGATTGCCGAACCGCGCGGCAACCTGACCTTCATCGAGGGCCGACGCCATGTGCCTTTTGATATCAAACGCGTCTATTATCTTTACGACGTGCCGGGCGGCGCGGAACGCGGCGGACATGCGCACAAGGATTTGCACCAGCTCATTGTCGCCATGTCCGGCAGTTTTGACATCGTGCTGGACGATGGCCGGCAAAAAAAGAGGATTCACCTCAACCGCTCTTACTATGGCTTATATGTCTGCCCGATGATCTGGCGAGAGATGGATAACTTCTCCTCCGGCGCCGTGTGCCTGGTCCTGGCCTCCAATCTTTACGACGAAAAGGATTATTACCGCGACTACAGCGATTTTTTGAAAGCATTGCCCTCCGTTTAGTTTCAGCATTTGCCGTTATGAAAGTTCCCTTTCTCGAACTCAAACCCACCTATCTCGAACTTAAGGAAGAGTTTGATGCGGCCTATCACCGCGTCATGGATTCCGGCTGGTATCTGCTCGGCAAGGAACTGGAGGCGTTTGAATCCGAGTTTGCCCACTACTGCGGAGTCAAACATTGCGTCGGCGTTGGCAACGGGCTGGATGCCATCCACCTAATTCTGCGTGGCTACGACATCGGGCCGGGCGACGAGGTTATTGTGCCCTCGCACACATTCATCGCCACCTGGCTCGGCGTCACCTTCGCCGGGGCCACGCCGGTGCCGGTGGAAGTTGATTCAAGAACCTATAACCTGGATCCTGCTTTGATTGAGGCTGCCATCACTCCCCGCACCAAAGCCATTCTGCCGGTGCATCTTTATGGCCAGACGGCGGACATGGATCCCATTTTAGAAATCGCCCGCCGTCACCAGTTGAAAGTGGTGGAGGATGCGGCGCAGGCGCAGGGTGCGCGCTACAAAGGACGTCGCGCTGGCGCGTTGGGCGATGCCTCCGCTTTCAGCTTCTATCCTGGAAAAAATCTAGGCGCCTTCAGCGATGCCGGGGCCGTCACCACCAACGACCCGCAACTGGCGGAGCGATTGGCCCGGCTGCGCAACTACGGTTCCAAGATCAAATACCAGCACGAAGAAGCCGGACTGAATTCAAGAATGGACGAACTGCAGGCCGCCTTTCTCCGCATCAAACTCCGCCACCTCGATGAATGGAACACCCGCCGTTCCAAAATTGCCGCTGTCTATTTGAACGCGTTAAAATCGGAAATCGGAAATCGGAAATCAGAAATTATCCTGCCTCATGTTCCATCGTGGGCAAGCCCCGTCTGGCATCTCTTTGTCACCCGCCATCCGCAGCGCGACGCGCTGCAAAAGAAGCTGACCGAAGCTGGCATCGGCACCCTCATCCACTATCCCGTGCCGCCGCACCTCTCCGGTGCCTATTCCAATCCGCAATCCGCAATCCGCAATCCACAATTGAACGGCGCTTTGCCCATTGCCGAGCAATTGGCTAACACCGTCTTGAGCCTGCCCATTGGGCCGCATTTGACTGATGAACAGGTTCGTATCGTCATCAAAGGGGTCACCAGTGCCGTCAAAGCAGCCTTAACTGACATCAGCCAGTGTTAGTGGCAAAATGAAAGATCCAAAAATAAGCGTTGTTATCCCAGTTTACAACGGGGAAAAGTATCTCGCGCGGACTTTAGATAGCTTGCTATGCCAAACCTTTGAGGACTTTGAGGTTTTATGCATCAACGATTGCTCAACCGATAATAGCGAGTCTATCTTAAAGCAATATGCGCAAAAAGATTCACGGTTACTCGTGCTTGCAACAGATACTAATCAAGGCATCGTGTCCAAGGTCCTTAAGAACTATGCTCTTCCCATCCTTAGAGGCGAATATTATGTATATTCATCCCAAGACGACTGGTTTTCAGAAGATTGGCTTGAAAAGATGTGGCGCAAAGCCTACGAAACAAATGCTGATGCTGTTCTGCCAGATTTGGTTTTCTTTCACGAGAACGATCGGTCAATGGATCGCGCCCTAATCGGAATTCATGGGGATCGAAATGCTGTTTTATCAAACAGGGATGCGGTAATCTTGTCGTTGGACTGGATCATACCAGGGAATGCTCTCTGGAAAGCGTCCTTGGTTAAAAGTGTTGGGTATGCAGACTTTGGCATGTTTGCGTGTGAATATTCGCATCGCGTATTTTTTTTCCATTGTAACAAAGTAGTCTTTAGTGGTGGCGTATTTTATTATAGACAGGACAATTCGGAAGCCATCACCAAAAAACCAAGCTACAAACAATTTGACGGACCGTATACCCATTTCAAGTTGTTTGAGTTCTTGAATAATAACAAGTTCGCTTCCGATGTTTATACAAAAGAGCTGATTGAATCATTTCACGGCTTAATTCAAAAGAAGCAAGAACTGATTGCAACCAAAGCAAATTTCTCGATTACCTACCAGCAGGAAGCAGAAAAGAGGATTTTATACTGCTATGAAGCGATAACCCACTGCGACTTGGCCGTGGAAATTATTAGTCGGCAAAAAGGCTTAAAATATATACTCAAATCATTCTCGGCTTTTCATGGCTACCCATTCTTTGACGCAACGAACAGGCTTATTACTTATCTGCGCTTGTTGCGCAGATGGAAGTTTGGCCGTCGTCCTATTTGGTAAATGTCCTCCCACCGGCAAATTTTCAAAAGCACAGCGTTGATTGGCGGCGCGCAGGTTATCAACATGGGCATTGGCATCGTGCGCACCAAGGCACTGGCGCTGATGCTTGGCCCGGCGGGCATGGGTCTGGCTGGACTTTACATGACTGCCACCGGCTTGATTGGCTCCGTGGCCGGCCTAGGACTCAACGCCAGTGGAGTGCGTCAAATTGCCGAAGCCGCCAGCACGAACGATGAAATCCGGGTTGCCCGCACCATCATCACTTTGCGCCGCGTCTCGCTAATTTCCGGGGTGTTCGGCATGTTGCTGCTGCTGGCGCTGGCGCCGACGTTGAGCCGGACCACGTTTGGGGATGACAAACATGTTTTTGGTGTTGCCCTGATGTCTTTGACGCTGCTGTTCGGCGGCATTTCGGCGGGGCAAGGCGCGTTGTTGCAGGGATTACGCCGGCTGCGCGATCTAGTAGAATCGCAAATTGTTGGAGCCCTGTTTGGCACGGTGGCAAGCGTTGCGCTGGTGTGGTGGCTGCGGGAGCAAGGCATCGTTCCTTATCTTGTAGCCATTTCGGCATTTGGCATTCTGCTGACGTGGTGGTTTGCGCGGCGGGTGCCGGTGCAGCGCGTAACGGTGACGTGGCGCGAGACGCTGACGGAATCGCGCGGCCTGCTGGGCTTGGGGCTGGCGTTCACCGTGTCAGCCTTCATTGGCAGCGGCACGGCGTATCTCACCCGTATTCTGGTGCAGCGCCAGTTGGGCATGGAAGCCGTGGGCATCTACACTGCCACTTGGACGTTGTCCGCCTACTACGTCGGCTTTGTGTTGAGCGCCATGGGAACAGATTTCATGCCGCGCCTGACGGCGTCAGTCAATGACCATGCCACCATGAACCGGCTGGTGAACGAGCAGACTGAGATGGGCGTGCTGATTGCCATGCCGGGCGTGCTGGCCACGTTGACGCTGGCCCCGTGGGTGATGAAGGTTTTTTACTCGGGCGCGTTCGTGCAGGGGGCGGACGTGGTGCGCTGGCAGATTCTGGGCGTGTTTTTGCGCGTGGTGTGCTGGCCGATGGGCTTTATGCTGATTGCCAAGGGGAAAAGCATTTTATTCACTTTATCCGAGCTCGCGTTTGGCGTGATCAATGTCGGGTTGATTTTGCTGTGCATGAAGCTGTGGAAGTTGGAAGGTGTAGGCGTGTCGTTTGCCCTATCCTATCTGGCCTACACGGTCATGATGGCGGTGGTAGTGCGGCGGTTGACCGGCTTTCGCTGGTCGGCCACCGCCTTGAAAATTCTTGCCCCAGCGGTTTTGATTCTGGCTGCCATCTTTGGCTGCACCAGGTTCCTGCCGGAGCGGTGGAGCGTTGGCATCGGCCTGATCATGACAGCAGCGGCAGGCTTGGCCTCGGTATTGGCCCTGCAAAAACTGCTGGGGGTGAACCTATGGGAACTTTTTCGTCGCAAACTGGGATTATCAAATAAAATATCGGGTTAAGTAAACAAGCATGAAAATGCGAATCGGAGCCAAAGACCGGATTAGTAATCCTCCTCTCCACTGGGTATCATTCTTTCCGATGGTGACTCTCCCGGTCGCACATCAAAAGATGAGACGCCGCTTTGCCTAAAAATGAAATCCGAGAACGAGATCTTGAAGCCCGCTTCACAAGCGCAAGTCCAGATGGCGCCCGCGCAAGCCGGGCCGCCCTTGGTAACGGTGTTTGTCGCTTGTTACAACCACTCGCGTTTTGTCGAAGAGTGCCTCGACAGCGTTCGTCACCAGACCTACACAAACTTGCAGGTCATTGTGCTCGACGATTGTTCAAAGGACGACTCTGTTTCCGTGATTGATGCCTGGCTAAGGAAGCATCGGCTAGACTGGCATTTCATACGGCATGCAAAAAACATGGGAATATGCGCCACTTTGAATGAAGCCCTGCGGATGGCGCGCGGGAGATACGTTTCCATGATAGCTGCCGACGATGTTTGGGAGCCTGACAAAATATCAGAGCAGGTGCGTGTCATGGAATCATTTCCAGAAAAAGTGGGGGTCCTTTACAGCGATGCGTATCAGATTAACGAGAACGGGGAGTTGCTTCCGAAGATGTTTATCGCAGCCCATCGTTCTTTGCCGGAAATGCCGGAGGGTTGTATTTTTGATACTTTGATTGATGGAAATTTCATTCCAGCCATGACTACGTTGATCCGGCTTCGCTGCTTTGAAGTTGTTGGCAATTACGATGAAAACTTAGTTTTCGAAGATTGGGACATGTGGCTAAGGATTTCTCGACACTTCGAGTTCAAGTATTTCCCAGCGCCTGCTGCTCGATACCGCATTGTAGGAACTTCGATGCTTCGCACCCTGTCTGTGGAAATGCGAGAATCCAGCTACCAAATTATGGTGAAGTGCCTGCGCAGCGGGTGGTTGACCGCCCAGAGGCGCGAGGACGCATTTGACGCAGAGCACATGGTAGCTAGACTAGCTTATCGCCGTAAACTTCCCGGTCGCCTTTCAGAAACAGCATTGGTGTTTCGGCGGCGGCCATCTATTAGAAACGCCATCCTTCTGCTGTGCGTCGCCAGCGGGTTGCCCTATCGGCGCTTTGAACAGTTTCGCCGGTTAATATGTTCTTTTTAAACGCAAAACAGGCTTTAGCCGCCCCGGTTGAGATTTACACATTTCCCTGGTTAATCAAGCAGCGCCAGAATGCAGCGCTGTTGAGCAAAACGGGGTGTTTAACTTGATCAGTAAAAGAATCGAGCGACCGTTAAACGACCGACTCCATGACCGAAACTTCGTCCAATCACAAACTCGCAGTGGTAATCCCCGCTTTCAAGCCTGACTTTTTGGCGCAAACTCTGGCGTGCCTCGCCAAGCAGACAGACCAGCGTTTCAACCTTTACATTGGCGACGATGCCAGTCCGGCGGACATCCAAGCCATTGCTTGGTCGGCGCTGGGCACGCGGCCTTTCGCTTTCAAACGTTTTGAAAAAAATCTAGGCGGCACCTCGCTCCCCCGGCACTGGGACCGGTGTGTGGCCTTGTCAAACGAACCGTGGGTCTGGCTGTTCTCGGACGACGACCTGATGGACGACAACTGCGTGGCGGCGTTTTACAAATTTCTGGAAACCAGTGGTGATGAAGCCGACGTCCTCCGCTTTGACGCCTGGACCGTGAATGAAGCCAGCCGGATAGTCGGGCTGCACTCGCTCCATCCCGACCAAGAAACCGGGCTGGAATTTGCCTACGGCTACTTGATGGGTTGTCGCCACTTGTTCATGCAGCAACACGTCTTCCGCCGCCGCGCGTTCGACGAGGCGGGAGGATTTCTGGACCTGCCGCTGGGATGGGCCACTGACGCCGCCGCCGTCATCGCCATGGGACGGAAGACACCAATCCGCCGGATTCCCGGCGCCCGGGTTTCCTGGCGGTGCAGCCGGCAAAACATCACGCCCGACCGGTCGCTCAAAATGCGAAAGGAAAAACTCCGCGCCGACTGCCTGTTTCTGGAATGGTTGAAAGACCAACTGCAAACGCCACGCGAACTTCTTTTCGAGAACGACGATGCCGCCTTTCTGCGCGCCATGGACTCTTATTTGCTGGGACGAATCGCGACCGAAGGCGCACTGCCTGCGCTGGCCAATTGGAATTTGCTATCACGCACCCGCACCGGCATCGGCCACCGCTCGCGCGTTGCCCTGCTCAAACACATTGCCGTCGCTGCCGTCAACGACAGCTTCTCGGCCCTCGAACAGGCAGCCAAGCAACTGGTCGGAGGTTCCAGCAAATAGCAAAATAACCATGGCGAAGATAACCTGCTTTAACACCCAAGCGAGCGTGGGCCTGGATTTTTGAACGAGCCGGGATTACGAAGAAATTTGTGCAGATAGTCCCCGCTCGCCCGATGGACCGGGACCAAGCCTACAGTTCCGCCGCGACCTTGAGGCATTGGTTCTGGGACAATTATATGGAGATTATGTATTACAATGTGGTTCGCCCGACGAGCCAGGAGAATTTATGAACCGTTTACGTGTCTTGCTTTTAGGGTCGGAGTGCAATCCGGAACAAATCAGCATTCCTTATGTCACTTTTTCTCATGCGGCGGCGCTGGCCGAACTGCATGAGGTTACTTTGGTCGCCCGGGCGCGCGTCGAGCAGCCTCTGCGGCGCGCACAGGCATCGTTCCGCGCCATCGAGGTAGTCCGGACGCCAGTGCTTGATCGCATTTTCGCCTGGGGTTTCCGCAGAATTTTTAAGCAGAATTTTAACTCGCAGGCATTGACTGCTTTCGGATGGCCGTTTTATCTCGCCTTTGAATGGCGAGCCTGGCGGCAGATGCGACGCCGCATCTTTGCGGGTGAGTTCGATGTTGTTCTCCGCATCGAACCGATGGCGGCGGTCATTCCGAGTCCTTTCGCCTTATTCCTGCGCAAAGGGCCTGTGCCCTTCGTGATCGGGCCGGTTCAGGCGGCGCTCCCTTATGTCAAGGGTTTCAGCCAGGCTGACAACGAAAAGCAATGGAGTTCTGGTCTAAGGAATCTATACCGGTTTCTGCCTTTTGCCCGGTCCACCTATCGCCACGCGACGGCGATCATAGTCGCTTCGTCGCAGGGGTATGCCGAATTTGCCGAGTATGGCGACAAACTGTTTTTTGTCCCGGAGCCAGGAATTGATCTTACGCTGTGTTCCGGCGACTCGCGCATTTCGGAGCCTAGCAAAATACTGGAGCTGATTTTTGTTGGAGGCCTGGTCCCCAGAAAGGGTTGCGATCTTGCTTTGCGCGCGGCTCGACCACTTTTGCAAAGCGGTCTGGCCCGTTTCACCGTGGTCGGTGATGGCCCGGAACGCAACCGTCTCGAGCAGCTCACAAAATCCCTTGGCATCGAAAAAGCTGTTTCCTTCTGCGGCTGGCTCGGCCACGCGGAAGTCCTCAACCGTATGCGCTCTGCTGATGTGATGGTGTTTCCCTCGGTCCGCGAGAACGGAGCGGGCGTTGTTTTTGAAGCCCTCGCCAGCGGCGCGGTGCCCGTGGTCGCGGACTTCGGGGGGCCGGGGGATATCGTGGTTCCAGAGGTTGGATACAAGGTGCCGCTCACGAATGAGTCCGACTTCGTATCGCAAATGGAGAATATCCTGAAGGAGCTTGCGAGCAATCGGGACCTTCTAAATCGCTTACGACAGCAAGGTGTGTCCTACGCCCGGGAACGCCTGACTTGGGATGCAAAAGCACGGAGCACTACCCAGGTCCTGAATTGGGTTGTGGGGCGAGGTTCGAAACCAGACCTCCCGCCGCCAAAGAAACTGCACTTGCAGAGCGCCGCCCATTTTGAGAACGGTAACCGTTGCTGAAGTATTTGATGAGTGCCCGGTGTTCAGCAGGGAAGCATGCGCTTAACAGTGAAGCTAATCAAATTGGAGAAACGGTGACCAAAGAGAGAAGTTTTATACTCTGTAGAATGA
>Ga0182027_10013365_pt1 | contig 11447 bp, 7 predicted proteins | sample 712E1DmetaG_FD_121300 | JGI IMG/M metagenome (GOLD analysis project Ga0182027, IMG submission 121300) | Permafrost microbial communities from Stordalen Mire, Sweden - 712E1D metaG (Illumina Assembly) | ecosystem: Environmental > Terrestrial > Soil > Wetlands > Permafrost | place: Sweden...
CCTTCGACTGCGCCTCTCGCGGTGAGGCGGCGATAGGCTTCGATCCCGATGAACAGGACGGTTGAGTGTCATCCTATCCCACCCATTCGCCAGAAAAAAGGCGAATGGATGGGGCACGGGAGCTGTTTACGAGAAAAGATGATCCGGGATGGGTTCATCTCTGACGTAACGCGCTTGGGCGAGTCAAGCTGCTCTGGATGGCATTTCGTTTTTGGAGGGTGCTTCTTTGCGGTGTGGGAGTGGATCGATCCCAGGTCTCAAAATCGAGATCTGGGGCACCCGAAATGTTCTTCGAGAAAACTGTGAGCGGAGAACGGCGAGCAAATGTGACGAGATTACTCCTTGCAGGCAGGCGACTTTGAGACAATCTTGAGTACAGATGCTTTTACTTGATTTTGCTCGTCCTATGCTACAGAAAACTTCAGCGGTTTCAGGAAGGTTAGTACTGGTGCCGTGTTTATGCACGGCGGTTGCAGCCTCAGTCCTGACGATTCTATCGCCGGCCAGCGCACAGACCTCGACTCCGATCCTTCTGGATGCGATGACGACGGAACTTCACCGCGCGTTCACCACGCTCGGCAAACAAGGGGACAAGCAGGCTCCGCCGTACTTTCTCAGCTACACGGTGAGCGACGCCAGCGCTGTTTCGATCCGGACGGAGTTTGGCGCGCTGGTGGACAGCTCGGCCAATCATGTACGCGTGGCCGACGTTCAGGTGCGGCTGGGCAGCCCCAGTCTCGACAACACGCATGGCGGCCATCGCGCGTCCGCGGTGAACAGCCTGCAACTGCCGCTGAGCAACGATCGCGAGGCGCTGACGCGTTCCCTTTGGCTGGCAACCAACACGGGCTACGGCACGGCGCTGGACAACTATCTGCGCGTGAAGACCGAGGCGCAGGTGCGAGCGAAGGAAGAGGACACATCGCCTGACTTCAGCCAGGAGGCGCCACAGGCCTACATTGGCAAGCCGGCCCCGCCGGTGGTGGTGGACCGTGCGGCGTGGGAGCGGCGGACGCGCGAGTTGTCGAAGGTCTTTCGCGAGTTTCCGGATGTCTACCAGAACATCGTTATGATGACGGCGCAGAGCGAAACCGACTACTTTGTCTCGTCCGAAGGGTCGCAAGTGGTGACGCCGCACATGCAGGCGCGGGTTGTGGCGATTGCGGTGACGAGGGCCGAAGACGGCATGGACCTGTTCCGGGAGCAGACGTTTGAAGCCGAAACAGTGGACGGATTGCCTACGCAGGCGGTGCTGGAAGCGGCGATGCGGGAGCTGGGCAAGAGTCTTGAATCGCTGCGCAAGGCGCCGGTGACGGAGCCCTTCGACGGGCCGGCAATTCTGTCGGGGCGAGCGGCGGCGGTGTTCTTCCACGAGGTGCTGGGGCACCGGCTCGAAGGGCAGCGGCAGCGCGGCGACGAGGAAGGACAGACGTTTACCAAGGATGTGGGCAAGCCGGTGCTGCCGAGTTTTCTTTCGGTGGCCGACGACCCGACAATGACGAAGTTCGGCAGTACGTGGCTGAGCGGCAGCTACGCGTACGACGATGAGGGCGAGAAGGCGCAGCGCGTCAACTTGATTGACGATGGGGTACTGAAGACTTTCCTGATGTCGCGGCTGCCAATTGCGAGCTTCAGTTCCTCGAACGGCCACGGCCGCGCGGAGACCGGGCATGTGCCGACGGGGCGCCAGGGCAACCTGATCGTGACTTCGACCAGGAGCGTGGCGGAGACGGAGCTGCGCAAGCAACTGATCGACGAAGCGAAGAAGCAGGGGAAGGCGTACGGACTCTACTTTGAGGACATCTCATCGGGATTCGCTGTGACAACGCGCAGTTCGCCGCAAGCATTCCAGGTGATTCCGCTGGTGGTTTGGCGGGTGTATGTGGATGGGCGTCCCGATGAGCTGGTGCGCGGTGTGAGTATTGTGGGCACGCCGCTGGCGGCGATGAAGCGGATTCTGGCCACGGGCGACAAGAGCGAGGTGTTCAACGGCGAGTGCGGCGCGGAGTCGGGAACGGTTCCGGTGAGCGCGGTGGCTCCGGCGATGCTGGTAAGCGAGATGGAGACGCAAAGACAGCCGCAGGGGACGGCGCGGCCGCCGATTCTTGCGATACCGAAGTGAGGGACTGAGGGACTAGGGACTGAGGGACCAGGTCTTTGACCCGAGTGATTTCGAACTTTGAGTTCATGCTTTCCCAGGTCCCAAAATCGGGACCTGGGGCACCCACAGTTGGTTGAAGAACAGGCGATCAGGGTGCAGTGATTGGGGGTTTAGTGAAGTTGATTCGTGGTTTTGGGATGTGGGCCGGGATTGGGTTGATTACGGGCTGCTTGTTTGCGCCGTCGATGAGTATTGCGCAGCAGACGCGCGCCGATGCTGAGAAGGATCCGGTGCTGAAGGCGATGCTCGAAGAGCTCGACCGCAGCATGAGCCAGTTGCAACTGCCGGGCTTCGCAAAGCCTTTCTTCATCCAGTACCGGATTGAGGAGGTGGAAGACTACTCCACCAAGGCGGCGTTCGGTGCGAGCGAGGGCTCGCAGCGCGCGCATGAGCGTGTAGCGCGGGTGACGGTGCGGGTGGGCGACTACAAGACCGACAGCTCGGGCGGCCGCGGCGACGGAGTGCTGCAACTCGCCGGCCTTGACAACGATCCGATTGCGCTGCGGTCGACGCTGTGGTCGGCAACGGATGGGGCCTACAAGGGCGCACTGGCGGCTTATGCGCAGAAGCAGGCGGCGCTCAAGCAGGTGCAGACGCCGCCGCAGACCGACGACTTCAGCCATGAGAAGGCGCTGATCACGCTTGCGGAACCGGTGGCGTTGAAAGTTGACGCCGACGACTGGACCCAGCGCGTGGCGCTCGTCAGCGGACTATATCGGAAGGATCCCGCGGCCCGTGCGGGCGAAGGCAATGTGGAGTACTCGACTGCGGAGTTTCATGGACGTGCGACGACCACCTGGCTGGTGACAAGCGACGGGATTGTTGTGCGCAAGAGCGCGCAGGAATACCAGGAGGCGATTGCCGTAGGCACGCAGGCGCAGGATGGAATGCGGCTGGACCGGTCGTATGCCTCGACGGGAAGCTCTCTCAAGGATCTCGACGCACCGGAGGTTTTTGAGAAGCACGCACTCGGGCTGATTGCTTCGCTTGCGGATTTGCGCAAGGCGCCGCTTGTTGAAGAGGAGTATCACGGGCCTTTGCTGGTGAGTTCCGATGCCAGCGCGGATATCCTGCGCAGCCTGCTGGCCGCCGGGGTGACGGCGACGCGGCCGAAGCTGGGCACCGAGGCGCGGACCAACGGGCCGTTTGCCTCCAGCTTCCACGCCCAGGTGCTGCCTGAGTATTTGAGTGTGGTGGACGATCCCGGACTGAAGAGCTACGACGGCAAAGGACTGATCGGCGCCTACGATGTGGATGAAGAAGGCGTGACGGCGCAGGCGGTGAAGCTGGTTGCGGCGGGACGGCTGGAGAATTACCTTCTGGGCCGCGAACCGGTGCGCGACTTTCCGCAATCGAACGGCCACGGACGCGCGGGGATAACTGGAACCGCGCGGCCGGCGATCGCCGTGCTGAAGGTGTCGCCTGAGAATGGATCCTCTGAAGACGAGTTGAACAGCAAACTGCTGGCAATGGCAAAGGATCGCGGGCTGAAGAGCGTCTACTTTGTGCAGACGATGGGTGGGGAGATGACGCCGCGACTGCTTTACCGCGTGAATGCCGATGGGACGCGCGAGCTGGTGCGCGGTGCTGTGCTCGACGATATCGACCAGCGCGCGCTGCGTTCGAGCATTGCCGCTTCGGGCAAGGATTTGTTTGTGGCTAACTACTTTGGCGATGTGCCGCAGACGGTTGTAGCGCCGGCGCTGCTGCTTGAAGATGCCACCGTGCGGCGCGCGAATGAGAAGAACGAGAAGCTGCCGTATTATCCGCCGCCGGAGTGAAAAGAGGAGGGACTGAGGGACGTGGGGACGTAGGGACTGAGGGACTAGGGGCTAGGCAACCGAAGTAGAAGGAGTGCGTCTTGGGACAATCGTTCAGGGATCTTGAGGTTTGGAAGCGGTCGATTGAGATGGCGCTGGCTGTTTATAAGCTCACCGCTGCTTTTCCGGATGCCGAGCGATTCGGTCTTACAAGCCAATTGCGGAGAGCCGCAGTGTCTGTCGCGAGCAATATTGCGGAGGGCTATGGCCGTTCAACAAAAGGGGAGTAGGTTCAGTTCCTTGGGCATGCTCGCGGGTCGAATTCCGAAGTGGAGACGCAGATCGTCATCTCGAAAGCGCTTGGCTTTGGCTCGCAAGAAATCCTCGACAAAACAGAGGGATTATGCAACGAGGTGGGCCGCATGCTGGGCGCACTGATGAAGTCGCAGCGGTCCAAGTCCCTCAGTCCCTAGTCCCTAGTCCCTTAGTCCCTAGTCCCTTAGTCCCTGCCTTACGCCTTCTTTTTCCATGCGCCGACGATGGCGCCCATGACGACCATGCCAATGAGCCAGAAGCCGGTGTTGATGGCGAAGAGCTTGTAGGTGCGCACTTCGAAGACGTATTCGGTGCCCCACGTGGTGAGCACGCAACCAAGCCATAAAAGCGTCGCAACCCTCATGCCGCGCAGGGCTGTCTGCGGGCCGGTGAGCTGCGTAACACAGGAGATGGCTCCGGCAATGACTGCCGCCGATAGCAGGGCAGTAGCATACTGGAGGGCGGGGTTGACGCCGGTCGCCACAAGCGAGGCCATGGTGCGGCCGATGCCGTCAAGCCAGTCCTGGAGGAAATAGGAGTACCACGCGGCCTCGAACAGGAAGCACGCGGCCGCAGCCACTGCGATGGCAAGATAATTCTGCCGGACTCTTCTTACTTCGTCGATCATTTCGTCCTCGTTTTCGATGCTGCAAATGCGTGTGCATCTCCGGGCAAAGCCATGCGAGAGGTTGATTGCGCGACTAGGGGCGAGTGGCGCCGGGCCGGCAGGGAAAGCGATGGGCTGAATTTTAGCCCATCTTTGGCAGATTGTCTCGAAAAAATTGGACGATGCATTTTTGAGGTTCATTGACAGGCCGGAACCGATAACGCCACACTTTGTACTTACCTCGATGGAAAAGAAACCGCTCAAACTCTGGTGCGCATACCCCGGCGATCCGCAGGCGGACGGGGTCGCGGGGGCGTGCTCGGCCCTGTTGAGCAATGAGGAGCGCGCGCGGGTGGCGAGGTTCAAGTTCGAGCGGCACCGGCTGGAGTCGCTGGCCACGCGGGTGCTGGTGCGGACCGCCCTGTCTCAACACCGCTCGCTGCCGCCGCAGGACTGGCGGTTCAAGTCGAACCCGCAGGGGAAGCCGGAGACAGACCCGGAATGCGGGCTTAGTTTCAACTTGTCGAACTCGGTGGGGCTGGTGGTTTGCCTTGTGGCCGAGGGGAAGGCGGAGGTGGGCGTCGATGTGGAGCCGCACGAGCGGGCAAAGCAGATTATGGAACTTGTTCCCAAGGTGTTCTCGCCCGTGGAGCAGGCTCAACTGGCAGCGCTGGCGGATGCGGAAAAGCTGGATCGGGCGCTGTCGCTTTGGACGCTGAAGGAGTCGTATATCAAGGCGCGCGGGCTGGGGCTCTTGGTTCCGCTGGATGAATTCTCTTTCGTGTTTGGTGGTGCGGAGGGGATTCGGCTGGAGATCGACCCGAGGCTGGGCGATGAGGCTGGGCGCTGGCGTTTTTGCCAGCTCGATCACGCTGGGCATCGGATTGCGGTGATGGTTGATAGGTCTGCCGCCGGTGAACTCGAGGTATGGGAAGCGCGGCCAATGCTTGCTCCGCCCGTACGCGTGGACGTGGGTGCGGTGCGATGGTATCCGCGCGGGTATTGAGAGGTGCATAAGAAATGTCCTATGCCAATGTAGCGTCGTGTCTCCAGGCGGGCTGTTCTGGCGGCGTTCACGCTGCCAGTGATCAAAGCGGCAGACAGAGTGCGGGACTGGAGTCCTGCACGACAGCCGGTCTGGAGACCGGCGCGACCGCTGACTGCGTGGATTTCAAGCGGAATGCATTGTCGAATAGGACATCTGTTTCGGAGTTCTCAGTAAATTATTTTTCTGGGCACGCCCTTCGGCGGCTGGAGTATTCTTCCTCTTCGGAAAGAAGTGGGCCGCGGCGAAGATCGTAGGAATTCAGCGGCGAGGGCATTGAGATGAAACGGATGGCGGTTGTTTTTGTGCTGAGCGGATGGCTCGGCGTGCTGGTAGGTTCCGCTGCGGCGGGGCAGGTTGCGGGACATGGTGCGGGACCCGTCAAGGTCATGCTTCTTGACGGCCAGAGCGCAGGGGCTTATCACAACTGGAAGCTGGCGACCCCGGTGCTGAAAAGAGAGCTCGAAGAGACGGGCCTGTTCTCAGTGACGGTGGTGACGGCGCCGCTGTCGGATGGAGACTTCAGCAGCTTCAAGCCGGAGTTCGACCAATACAAGGCCGTCGTGATGAACCTCGATTCGCCGGACTGGCCGGCGGATCTGCGCGCGCGCTTTGAGAAATATGTGAGCGGCGGCGGTGGGGTGGTGATTGTGCATGCCGCGGATAATGCGTTCCCCGGGTGGCCTGCCTATAACGAAATGATCGGCATCGGCGGGTGGCGGAATCGTAATGAGGCTGCCGGTCCTTATTGGTACATGCAGGATGGAAAGCTGGTTTCCGATTCCAAGCCGGGTCCGGCCGGAATGCATGGGGCGCGGCTTCCGTACCAGGTGAAGACGCAGCAGCCTGAGCACCCCATCATGAAGGGGTTGCCGGCGGCGTGGATGCACGTTCCAGATGAACTCTACGGCATGCTGCGCGGACCGGGGAAGAACATGACGGTGCTGGCAACCGCGCATTCGGATGTGAAGAACAGGGGCACGGGCCATGAAGAGCCGATGTTGATGGTTCTGCGCTACGGCAAGGGACGCATCTTTCACACCGTGATGGGGCACGACGTGGCGGCGCTGAGTTGCGTGGGGTTCATCACGACCTTTCAGCGCGGCACGGAGTGGGTTGCAACCGGGAAAGTCACGCAGAAGATTCCGGCTAATTTTCCGAATGCCAAGAACGTGAGTTATCGCGTGGATATCGCCGAGATGGATCCGGACCTGCTGAAGGGGGCTTCGGATCCGATTCGCGAGGGAGACAAGTAGGCCGCGAAACGGACTTTGCCAGGGGTCTATTGAAAGGCTGAAGGCGGATCCGGCCTTGTCCTCACAGAGACGGAGGCGACCCCTCCGCAGGCTATAAAGCTCGTACTCTCCACAGCGGATAAACGATCATCTATGTGAGACATAGCACTAGTACTGTGACAGCTTGATTTTGCAATGCTTCCAAAATTGATGCGGGCGTGGACGCCCGCATGACAGCCGGTCTGGAGACCGGCGCTACAATCCGGGCGTTTCACAATTACGCGGTCACGCTACTAGCCCGGTCAGCTCATCCGGGTGATTGGGCAACCACTTACTCGGCGTTGTCGATTTGGGCGCGCTGTAATTTGTCGGAATAATCCACGTAGACAGCTTTCCAGGTGGTGAAGAAGTCGATGGCGCCCAAGCCTTCGCGATGGCCGTTGCCGGTGTGCTTGACGCCGCCAAAGGGCAGGTGGACCTCGGCGCCGATGGTGGGGGCGTTGATGTAAGTGATGCCGGACTCGAGATCGCGGATGGCGGCGAAGGCGCGGTTGACGTCCTTTGTGTAGAGGGATGTGGAGAGGCCGTAGTCGATGGAGTTGGCGATTTCAATAGCCTGGTCGAAGGTTTCAAATTCGATGAGGCTGACAACGGGGCCGAAGACTTCTTCGCGAGCGATGCGCATGGATGGGGTAACCGAGCCGAGGACTGTGGGCTCGAAGTAGGTGCCGTGCGCATAGATGCCGCCGGTGAGTGCGTGGCCGCCGGTGAGTAGCTCCGCTCCTTCGGCGAGAGCTATCTCGACATACTTGGCCGAGGTTTCAATCTGGCTGGGATTGACCTGCGGGCCCACTTCGACGGATTCGTCGAGTCCGTTGCCAACTTTCAGCCTCTTTGCGCGCTCGACAAAGCGGTTGGTGAATTCGGCGGCAATACCCTTCTGGAGCAGGATGCGGCTGGTGGCGGTGCAGCGCTGGCCGGTGGTGCCGAAGGCTCCCCAGAGCGCGCCGTCGAGGGCCAGGTCGAGGTTGGCGTCGTCCATGACGATCTGCGCGTTTTTGCCGCCCATTTCGAGCGAGACGGGCTTGAAAGTTGCTGAGGCGCGCTGGCCTACGAGTGAGCCAACTGCGCTGGAACCGGTAAAGCTGATGGCGCGGACGTCGGGGTGTTCGATGAGCGGCGTTCCGACGGCCGGTCCCGAGCCCGCAACGATATTGACGACGCCCGGAGGAAGGCCGGCGTCAATGAGGGCCTGCACGCGGTTGTAGGTGGAGAGCGGTGTGTCGGTGGCGGGCTTGACGATGCAGGTGTTTCCTGAGACGAGGGCCGGAAACAGCTTCCAACTGGGGATGGCCATGGGGAAGTTCCACGGAGTGATGAGGCCGACTACGCCCAACGGCATACGGATGCTCATGGCGAACTTGTTCTGGAGTTCGCTGGGGGTGGTTTGTCCGAAGAGGCGGCGGCCTTCGCCGGCAACGTAGAAGGCTTCGTCGATGGCTTCCTGCACGTCGCCGCGGGTCTCGGCGAGGACTTTGCCCATTTCGCGGGTCATGTCGCGGGCGTATTGCTCCTTGCGCAGGATAAGAAGATTGCCGGCGCGCATCAGGATTTCCGCACGTTTGGGGGCGGGAACGAGGCGCCAGGACGCGAAGGCTTTCTTTGCAGCGGCGACGGCCAGGGCTACGTCTTCGGCGTGCGAGGAGGGGAACGCGCCCACCACGTCGGAGTGGTCGGCCGGGTTCAGGTTGAGGAAGGTTTTGCCGGTTACGGCAGGCATCCAATGGCCGCCGATGAGATTGTGAAACGAGGGATAAGTCATGAGAGCCTCTTGAAAACAGTGGACAGTGGACAGTGAACAGTGAACAGTGGACAGTGAACAGTCTGAGAGCCCGGTGAAATAGTACTCCAAAAACCCGGTTGCGGGGTGATGGCGGGCTTGGCGAGGACGAAATTTGGTGCGCTGTTTACCTTGAGTGCGCGTCTTTTGGCGGGTTTGGGGCTCATTTATGCGGGTATGGCCCGTTGGCCGTACAATAAGCCTTGAGGTAGAGCTAGTTTCCCAATGTCATTGAATGGATATCCTTCACGCTCTTCGCGGTCGCACGGTTTGCGCTCGCTTTTCAGCATGTTTTCCAGCGACCTGGCGATCGACCTGGGCACAGCCAACACCCTGGTCTTCGCGGCCGGCAAGGGCATTGTAGTCAACGAGCCCTCGATTGTCGCAATCAACAAGAACACCGGCGAAGTAGAGGCCGTGGGTAAAGAAGCCAAAGAGATGCTGGGCCGGACGCCAGGCAATATCGTGGCTATCAAGCCCATGAAAGACGGTGTCATCGCTGACTTCAAGGTCACCGAAAAGATGCTGAACTACTTCATCCAGAAGGCGCACAACCGGAAGATGCTGGTACATCCGCGCATCGTGATCGGGGTGCCTTCAGAGATTACCCAAGTGGAAAAGCGCGCGGTTGAAGACTCGGCTTACCGGGCCAAGGCGAGCGAGGTCTACCTGGTGGAGCAGGCGATGGTGGCGGCGATTGGCGCGGGGCTGCCGATTACCGAGCCGAGCGGCAACATGGTTGTGGACATTGGCGGCGGGACGACAGATATCGCGGTGATTTCGCTGTCGGGCATTGTGTACTCACGCTCTGTGCGGATGGCCGGCAACCAGATGGACGAGGCCATTACCAACTACCTGAAGCGGAAGTACAACCTGCTGATCGGCGAGCGCACGGCCGAGCACATCAAGATCGAGATCGGATCGGCGTTCCCGCTGGACAAGCCACTGTCGATGGAGATCAAGGGACGCAACCTGATTGAAGGCGTGCCGAAGACGATCACGGTGGACGACAGCGAGATTCGCGAGGCGCTGGGCGAGTGCATCGCGGTGATCATGAACGCCATCCGCGTAGCGCTGGAGCGGACGCCGCCCGAGCTTTCGGCGGACATCAGCGATCGGGGCATCGTGCTGACCGGCGGCGGCGCGCTCATCAAGAATCTCGACAAGCGCATTCGCGAGGAAACGGGCCTGCCTGTCTCGGTGGCTGACGACCCGCTGGCTTCGGTGGTGCTGGGTACGGGGAAGATGCTCTCCGACTTCCGGCTGCTGCGCAAAATCAAGATCGACTAAGCAGTGAACAGTGCACAGTGAACAGTGGACAGTGAGCAGATATAAGTTGGCCGCGTTCACTGACCACTGTTGACTGTTCACTGTGCACTGGGTGCTATGGAATCGATATTCACCCGCTATCGGAACGTGATCGTACTGCTGGCCATCCTGGTGGTGCAGATCGTTGGGCTTGCTGTGCAGGTTCGGCGGACAGACGCGGGACGCAGGACGATCGATCCGAAGGACCCGGCGGGAGTACGGCTGATCCGGCTTTGGGCCGAGGCGCTGATGGCGCCACCGGAGCAGGCGATTCAAGGCACGAAGATGGGTGCAATCCATGTTTGGCAGAACTACGTGGATCTGCGCCATGTTCGCGAACAAAACCAGAATTTGCAGCAGACCATTGACCGGCTGCGGCTGGAGCAGGCCTCGCTGCTTGAAGATGCACAACAGGGCGAGCGGCTGCAGGCACTGCTCGAATTCCAGCACCGGTATATCTACTCCACGCTGCCTGCGCAGGCGATTGGCTCAAGCGGCAGCGATCAGTCGAGTATTTTCTATATCGACAAGGGATCGATTAATGGTCTGAAGCCGGATATGGCGGTGATTACAGCGGATGGAATCGTGGGCAAGGTGCGCGATGTATTTCCCAGCACAGCGCAGGTACTTTTGATCAACGACCAGACGAGCGGCGCCGGGGTGATTCTGGAGACGACGCGGATTCGGGGCATCCTGACCGGGAATGCCACGGGGCAGCTTGAGGTTATACGGATTTCGTCGGACGAACGGATCAAGCCCGGGGAAAAAGTTCTGACCGCGGGGGGCGACCTGGTGTTTCCGCGCGGACTTCCGGTGGGCCAGGTGGAGCAGGTGGTACCCGATCCGGACCGCGACGGCTTGATCGACGTGATTGTGAAGCCCGCAGCCCGTCTTGACCGGCTGGACGAAGTGCTGGTGATCACGAACACGGCGCCTCGCTTTTCCGCCGAGCAGCAGCAGGACCTGGCAACGAGCGAATCAGTGGCGGGCGCCGAGGCGGCGGCCATCAAAGACCAGTTGAAAGCGTCGCAGATCATGGCGGAGCGGCTGCCGGGATTGACGGACGCGAATGCTCTAGCCGCGGGACAGGTTCCAGCCGCGGGGCAGGCTCCGGCCGCGGCGCAGGGACAGGCGGCTGCAGGCGCGCAGCCGGGCGCTGTCCCGGCCGCTCCGCCA